>Ga0209172_10002586_pt1 | contig 31212 bp, 33 predicted proteins | sample LarsenN4metaG_FD_184113 | JGI IMG/M metagenome (GOLD analysis project Ga0209172, IMG submission 184113) | Hot spring sediment bacterial and archeal communities from British Columbia, Canada, to study Microbial Dark Matter (Phase II) - Larsen... ... | reverse complement strand
CTGATCTTCTTTTCGTGAATCAGGATGTAGGCATCTTCGAGGACGCACTCCATTCTTTCGGGATCGGTGACGAAGTAAGGCGAGAGATAACCACGATCAAATTGCATCCCTTCGACAATCTCAAGCTCGGTGTTCATCGTCTTCGACTCTTCAACGGTGATGACGCCATCTTTGCCGACCTTGCTCATCGCTTCAGCAATGAGATTGCCGATGGTCGTGTCTCCATTGGCCGAGATTGTGCCTACCTGAGCAATCGCATCTCCTTTGACCGGCTTGGAGAGGCGCTTGATCTCGGCGACTGCTTTCTCTACCGCCTTTTCGATGCCGCGCTTGAGCGCCATCGGATTTGCGCCAGCGGCAACTGTTTTGACTCCCTCGCGGAATATTGCCTGAGCCAGCACGGTGGCAGTAGTAGTGCCGTCGCCGGCGACATCAGAGGTCTTGGAAGCGACTTCGCGCACCATCTGCGCGCCGGTATTTTCCAGTTTGTCTTCTAGCTCAATCTCTTTAGCGACGGTTACTCCGTCTTTGGTGATTGTAGGGGAACCGAACTTCTTCTCAAGAACAACATTACGCCCTTTAGGGCCCAGGGTGACTTTAACTGCATCTGCCAGTTTGTTGATTCCGCGCAAAATCTTTTGACGAGATTCTCCACCAGTAATTATCTGTTTAGCCATGCCTTTGTAATAACCTCCTTTCGCTTATTAATGTAGAACAAAACGGTCAGGTTGTTCATTGCTCGGCAAATAACTACTACCGAGAACAGGTGCAACCTAACAGGTTACACTACCAGATTGATTGCCAATTATCTTCCAGTCGATTTCGATCTAGTTGTCTCAGCCAATATGCCCAGAATCTCATCCTCACGCATGATCAGATACTCTTGATCATCCAGCTTGATCTCTGTTCCACTGTATTTGCCAAACAGGACACGATCGCCAACCTTGACTGCTGGCTCAATGCGCGTCCCATTTTCCAACAGCTTGCCGTTCCCAACTGCTACTACTTCACCTTGTTGAGGTTTCTCTTTAGCCGTATCGGGTATGATAATTCCTCCCCGAATCTGTTCGGCCTCTTCAATACGCTTGACTACCACACGATCATGCAACGGTCGAATGTTAATAGCCATAGTGTCAAATCCTCCTTAGAAAGTAGGTTAACTTCAGATGGAGGATTGGGAGCTGAAATCCTCCATCCTTAGCTTGAGAATAGGTTTAAAACTCCCTTTTGAAGGAACATATTCTACAATCTGAGCATAATATTGTCAAGAAATTTTATTATTACTCTCATTAATATTTTTGAAGCCGGATGTGATCTTCTGTTAGTCTTGACCATTACCCGCTTAGTTCGTCAATTTAGGGCTTACAGTGAAATCAAGTGTTGCTCCAGGAATAATATTTGACAATAGAAAGCTAATATATTATTATGCGGTTGAAATTAATAAGTTGTATTGGTAAAGTCAGGTAGATCATAAGGCGAAATAGAATCAGCTTAATTTTTTGGGTTTTCATTTTGCATAAGATTTAAGCTGAGGTTAGTATGTAGAGTAAGCTGGGCCTTGACAGATTCTATTAGTGAGGTGAAATTGAAATGGTAATAGATTCTAAGAATAGATCCCATCGCATCTATCTTATTCTGGTAGTGGTAGGGTTAATTTTTATCGGTCTGCTGGCCGGTTCGGTGATCACAGCCAAGACTAACTGGCTGGGCATTAACGGCAAGGGCGGTGTCCCTATCTACATCTCGGCCAACACCGATAGTCAGATTGCTCCTCTGGGCAGCACGGTCGCTCCGATAGCCAAGCGAGTGACGCCGGCAGTGGTTAATATCGCCACCGAATCGGTTATTAGAAGGGAAGATTCTCGGCGGCAGTTCCCATTCTTTGACGATCCATTCTTCAGAGAGTTCTTTGGCGACCGGTTCCAATTCGGGCCGCCGCGCGAGCAGCGGCTACAAAGTCTCGGATCGGGTGTGATAGTCAGTCCCGATGGCTACATATTGACCAATAATCACGTGGTTGAGAATGCTACGACGATTACTGTTTCAATGAATGATGGTCGTGAGGCGAAGGCTCGTGTGGTAGGGACCGATCCGCGGACCGATCTGGCAGTTATCCGCATTGACTTAAGCAACCTGCCCACACTGCCCTTTGGAAACTCGGATAATCTGGAGGTAGGCGATTTTGTCCTTGCTGTGGGAAATCCGTTCGGCATTGGGCAGACGGTCACTATGGGCATTGTCAGTGCGCTGGGCCGGAGCCGCCTGGGGATTATTGAAGGCAATCAGGGCTATGAGAACTTTATCCAGACCGATGCTGCTATAAACCGTGGCAATTCGGGTGGCGCCCTGGTTAATATGCGCGGCGAGCTGGTGGGGATCAATACAGCGATTCTTTCCAGCACCGGCGGTTTTCAAGGAGTAGGTCTTGCTATCCCGGTTAATATGGCACGCTGGGCTATGGATCAGATTGTGCGTCAGGGCCGCGTTATAAGAGGCTGGATCGGCGTCAGCATACAGCCGGTTACGCAGGCAATAGCGCAACAGTTCGGTCTAGGTGAACCGCGCGGCGCTATAGTCACCGATGTTAGCCCCGGCTCACCTGCCGCTGCCGCCGGATTGAAGACCTACGACATTATCATCGAATTCAATGGTCGCCGGATCGAAGATTCAACTCAATTGAGAAATCTGGTTGCGGCAACTGCGCCCGGCACAACAGCTACTCTCAAAGTATGGCGCGATGGAAAGGAGCAACAGGTCAGTGTCAAACTCGGCGAGCTTAAAGATGATCAGGCGGCAGCTCGCGGAAGCGGCGGCGATAGCAGGGAGATACCTGCCGGGCTGGAGGGCATTCGAGTTGATAATCTGACTCCTGATATTGCCAGAAGGCTTGAAATCTCGCCTGCTACAAGGGGAGTGGTGGTCACCAATGTAGAGCAGGGCAGTAGAGCGGCCGAGAGCGGCTTGAGACCTGGAGATGTCATACAGGAGGTTAATCGTCAGCCGGTGTCCAATGTCGATGAGTTCAATCGCGCGGTGAGGGGCGCTGGCAATAGAGCGATTCTATTGCTGGTAAATCGCAGAGGCCAGACATTCCTGGTTGGCATAGAAGCCAAGTAAAGACGGCGACGCGGAGACGAGGAAAACCTACAGCCACAGGTGCAGAGAATAGCCCTTTTGTCTCCGCGCTTCTTATTTGCCGTGGTGTTGTGTTGAACGTGTTACTACATCTCTGCAATGTAACTAGATACCGACCGCGGTAATTACTTAACAGAGTTAACTCCGGCACCATAGCGCCCGAACAGCCAGAGTGGTGGTATCAAGGATTGGAAGTTCTAAATCTATTATAGACTCTAGTCTAGAACTGTCAGATGGTGAAAAAAATTCTAGGGAGCTATTTCTCAATAATGTGGCGTCTCTTTTCGCTTTCTCTACGGCATCTGTTAAAACAAGTATTGGTGCGCGTCTGCTGCGCGCAGGTGTGATGGAGTGGCCTGATGGGTAGACATCAAGATAGCGAATGAAGTTGAATCCAGGCCGCTCCCATGTGTAGCAGCCAGGTTAACGATCATGCTGAAGATCGCTTTGCCGTAGCAGTATCCTTCCTTGAGACTGACAATCATATCCGCCGGGTAGCTGATGTGGTTATCCACCGCTCGATAAAAATTCGCCAGCGCATCGGGATAGCGGTGATCTTTAGTAAGTTCAAACCAGACCTCATCTCTCACATAACCTTCCGCCCCTCGCCTCTCTTTGCTTGGGATGTTCTCATTGATCTGACCGAGTTGGAGAAGGTCCCCTTGAACTCTCTCATAACTGTAGCTGTTCTGCTCGCGGTTGTGATGAATGCGGGCTATGCCTGATGGGCCCCGAAGTTCTACCGTATTGTCCCCGACGCGATAGACGGAGAAATCCACTCCTTCAAGCTCCACAAGGCATTCGGCGGTGCGTTTGATATTGTCTCGCGGAGTGTATATAGGCACAAAGCTACAGAGCCCGAACCCTGACGATACAACCGAGCGCGGGTGATCGAACTTGTGGCCCATTTTCATCCCCTGTCGTCTGAGGTGGCTTTCGAGCGGAATACGGCTATGGGGAACAAGCGCATTGCCGTGGTCGGAGAAGAGCACTATCTCCAGCGCGCCTTCATGTTTGTTGAATAGCTCTGTAATTACATCATCAAAGAAGCGTAGTTCTTGCAGCAGATGGCGACCGGTTATATGAGTAAGCGCGTCGGTCGATTTCAAGAATGCGTAGAAGTTAGTTGCGCTTGACCGATTATACTTTTCCAGGAAGCGATCAAAATCGGCATGGAAGATGCGCTCAGGCATTACAAAGCCGAGGAACTCGAAGGGAAGCGGCTCTTCGTAGTTGAGCTTTGAGTTATAGCCGCGCGGCGCCGTTTCGATGCGGCGCTTGCCTATGTATTTTTTCACCCCGCCCTTTAGCGCATTGACCGTGCGATCAAAGTAGAGACTTTCGTAACCGAGCGTCCGGCTCGTCCTAAGCAACGTTGTCATCCCGACATTGGTCATCGTCGGGAAAGGTGAAATCAACTTAGTAGGCTGGTGAAACAGGCTGAAACGGCCTTCGCTGCGCAATTCATTGATGATCTGCCAGGGGACCCCATCCAGCCCCAGTATCAATCGCCTTTTGGGTTTTTGTCTCATGTTCAAAGTAGATAGCCACCGCAGCCACAGAGATAATTTACCCTTAATCCTGCGGCTTCAATTTGAGCTTTAGTTCCTGGATCTTATCGGTATCGAAATCTTTTCCTTCTTCAAACCCCAGTCTTCTCAACTGATCGGCGGCCGCTTCATAAGCGGCAATCGCTTCGCCGTAGGACTTCTTCTGCTCATAGACCTGGCCCAGACCGAGATAGGCCACAGGGAAGAAGTCCCCTCGTGCTTCTATGGCCGTTTTGAGCAGATTGCTCATCGCGTCGTACTGACCGTCTTCCTGGTATAGCAGCGCCAGCTCGAAGATAACTGCCGGATCGCGCAATCCCGCATCTACGGTCGCCTGCTTGAAGACGCTAGGGGAGTCTTTGATCATATTGTCGATTGCGTCGATGAGATTGTAGATGGCTCGCTGTATGACTTCGGGTTTCGGTTGTCTCTTCTGATCGGCATTGCTCTGTTTGATCTGATTGAGTTTCGCTACCGTGTACTCGTCGGTTATCTTCAAAATCTCAAAAACTCGCTCCAACTCGGTTACTGCTTCGCTTGATATTCCCTTTTTATTCAAGGCGCGAACCAGCGCCACTTGCGCCGGCAGATGAGGAACTGCTGATTGTTTGATCGCGTCTCGAAGTTCGGCAATGGCGGCATCGAAGCTCTCTTCTTTGAGGGAGATGATGCCGAGCAAGTAATGAGCTTCGGGGAAGCCGGGTTGCAAAGCTATAGCTCGACGCAACTCCGCTTTAGCTCTATCTTGCTCCTCGATTGAAAGCACCAGAGCGCGCTCATAGTGCCACTGCGCGGAATTGGGGGCCGGAGCTGTCGATTGCCCCCGCGCAGAGAAAATCAGGACGGAAGATAGGGCTAGGGAAAGTAAAGTTGCGCTAGGAAGCAGCAGTCTCTTCTCCATCTGTTTTCGCCTCTTCTGGCGCGTAAGGTTTCTTCAAATATTTCTTCGCCAGATCGTGCGAGTCGTAGACATTCTCTCTACTGAGCACCAGCCTGTACTGCGCCAGCGCTTGCTTTCTGTTTTCAGTCATGTCATACGACTGCCCTATCCGCAGGTGAGCTATCGAGACCAATCCGTGATCGGCGCGAAGCAGTTTGGTTACTGCTCGGAACTGATCTATTGCTGGTTTATACTCGCGGCTATTGAACAGGACTTCGCCATATTGATAGTGAATTAAGTCAGGCGCGTCTTTTCCTGCATCGCTCTTGAGCAGCTCCTCGAACGCTCGGTAGCTTTCATCTCGCCGGTTCAGGTTGAACAGGGTTGCCGCCGATTCAAGTTTGAGCAGATAATTCCTGGGGTACTTGCTTGACAGCTCGGTTAAAAGTTTTAGCGCATCTTCAAACTTCTTCTCGCGATTATAGAGAGCTATCAGCATCACGCGGGCATCATCGGAAGCGAGCTTGCCTCTTTCTACGACCTGTTTTAATTCCTCAATGCCGCGTCTACGACTACCGCGTATGCCCCCTATTGCTGCAAGTATCTTTACCGGCAGTGGAAGGCTCCCCACTATATAGTCATACATGCCGATTGTCAGATAAGCGTCTATGTAATTAGGATCGAGCTTAATGACTCTCTTGTGCAGGTCTACTGCTTTCGATCCGCCTCTCAGTGCTGAGAAGAACGAGCGTGCAACCGACGCTTCATAGCCTCCGAGGGCAGCGTAAGCTGCGCCCAGGTAGTAAGTGGCTTCGATATTGTCGTTATCTTTTGCCAGTTTGGCTTCGGCCAGACTGATTGCGCGGGCAACATAATCTCTGAAGTTCTTATCAACGGTCGGGTCTACTTTCTCTTTAGTCTCGGCATAAAAGGATGTGCCGCTGTAGATTCCTGTCTGTAATCTCCTGCTTGAATTGAGAACATTCATCCACAGATTGGTTGCCAGATATAAGTAACCGGCAGGATGATCGGGCGCAACTTCGATCATGCGCTCAAACTTCTCTCTGGCGGTTGTGTAGTCGAGGTTATAGAGCGATTGGAACCCTTCCTGGCGCAGGGTATCAAAGCTGGGTGCATCGACTCCGGCTGAAGTTTTTGCCGACGCTGGATCTTGGGCTGCCGGCGCCAATGAGATGGTTCCTGAGATGATCAATCCGGCGATTAAAACGATAATAAGAAAGCGATTCATTCTGTTCCCTTCTAGTTCTGGTTTATTCAGCTCTAATTCGTTCATCTGTTCGCATGCGAGGCGATGAACGAATTAGAGGGATTAAGGGACAACCAGCGAGACGGCGCTGGGCACAGCGACGACCTTGATCGGCAGGCGCCCCAGTAATTCGCCATCAACTTGCACCAGCGGCTTATGCGCTGAATTAACGTAAACTGATTTGACCTTGCGATAGACCACATCCTTCATCTTCACCTGATAGCCTACGGCGCAGGCCAGCAGATAGCGGATATAATCGAGCTTGCTGCGGCTTGAGAAGATGCAGACATCGAGATATTCTTCATCGAGTCGGGCAAGCGGAGTCACTTTAAAGCCCCCTCCGTAGCTGCGCGAATTCCCGATAGCTGCGAATGTTGCTGGGAACTTCTGCCCATCTACATCGACGGTAAACACCTCCGGCTTCCAGGTGAAGAGGTGATTCAATCCGGTCACCCAGAATGCTATCTTGCCTGCATAACGTTTGAGTTTGTTGCTGACCCTGCTGACGATAGACGCATCCAGCCCGATGCCGGTCATCAGGAGGAAGTAGCGGTCTCCTGCCCGGCCAACGGTAACTCTCTTCAAGCGACCTCTTGCAATAATGTTTGCTATCTGCTCCGGCTTTGAAGGCAGGCCCAGCTCATGAGCCAGTACGTTTGCCGTGCCGCCCGGCCAGATTGCCAGCGGCAGGTTTGTGCCGACGAGCCCCTGCAACGCCTCATTGATTGTGCCATCGCCGCCGTTGACTATTATCAGCTCATAGCCTTCAAAGGCTGCCTGGCGGACTATTCGAGAAGCATCATTTGGCCCGCAAGTGGGCCTGGCGTCCGCCTCAATACCGCGCTTGGCAAGCAGTTGTTGAAAATCGGCTACGCGACGAGCGCGATCGCATGGTCGGCCTGAATTCGGATTATAGATGATTAAAGCGTTCTTGAAACTCATAGCCTGGAAATCAACAGCAAATCAAAGACCACGCAGTTGATTGCCCTTTAGTCATTCTATTTCAAGATCATAAGTATAAGCAAGGAAGGCCAGGCTGTGCAGCAGTTGCCTGACAGGTGAATGAATGATGTTGCGGAAGAGAAGTAATGCGTGATCCGTAATGAGTAAGAAACTACCTTCGCGCTGCTACACACTGAAGCGTGAACTGCGAACATTAACGCGCCAATCGTTTACATGAGCCAGTCGGAGATTGCCTGGTCTTTTTATGCATTATTCATCATGCACATCGCGCATCACACATCATTTATTCCTTCTCGAGTGTTGTATTTTGGCCTGAGGCCGCTATACGTTGTGGAAGAAAAGATCCTCCACGACAATATGTGGCCCATTATTCACAAATCACAACAGTCAAGTTCCTTATGCATCACGCATTACTCGTCATAACGCCTGTGCACGGTCTTGCCGACTTTGCGGAGCGCGCCGAACACTTTCTTCACCGGAGAGCGGCGCTTTTGCTCAGGAGCAGCTTGTACGCCCCAGGACGGCCTTGAAACTGAAGATGTTGGTTCGCGGGGCGATAGCGACTCTTCAACTATAGGAATAGGCGGTTCATTACGCTTCGGCTGATTGAGGTCATTTAGTTGATTAATGTTGTTTGAATGATTTCTGCTAAAAGAGTTGTTGGCTGCAATCGGCGGAGCGGCAAGGTTATGCTCCGTTTTGGGCGGCACTGAATGCAGCGTATAAGATTGAGATTGGTAAGACGGCTGGACAAGCGGGGGCTGGTTTATGACTGATTGACTTCTTGATGTTTCTAGCTTCAATGTCCTTCTGGGAAACGAGATTCTGGTGGCGCTTGATCTGTTGAGCGCCGCTTCGGCTTTCCTGAGCAGCGTCTGCGCGCGCCTGAACTCGGCTGCTTCAGCCGGGATTAGACTCAAGAGCTTTGCCGCCTCTTCATTCTTGCCCGATCTGAGCAGCCGTTCCCCTCTGCGAAGATATTCCGGCGAGCTGCTTATGAGCTGATTGGTAGCCTGGGCGATAATCTGCTGCGCCTGAGAGTATGCAGTTGAGCCTGGCGAGATGTCGCGGGCTTCGGAGATGGCCCCCCAGTAATCTTTTCTTGCCAGATTCTCCCCGGCTCGTTCCAGGCGTTTGACATACACGGACTGGATTCCTGCCTCTTTTTCCGAAGCTATACGGGCCAATTTAATCTCGTTGATGTGGCTGTTTACCATCAGGCCAATTGCCAGCACAGCCGCTGCTGCAAGAGAGAAGAGTAATCCCTTCTGGACAGATCCAAATCCTGATGATGGTGGCCGTCCGTAAGCGGATTGCTGGTTGAACCGCGCGCCGCAGAACACGCAGATGCTATCTTTGGATAAATTCTCGGTGCTGCACGTATAGCAGCGCACTGTTGCCGGAGCCTCCTTCAGAGGGAGCCTTCGCCCCCTGGATTTCGTCAGTATTTGCAGGCCATCCTGGCCGGCATAGAATCTCGCACAAATACGATTGCCAGAATTGTTAATATTAATAATTCCGAGCGAAATCCAAAAAACATCGATAGGAATCTTTGTCTATTAGCATCCGTTGGGTGCGGTTCCCCAAACTCGGTAATGCTCCGAGCGGCAGCATCGTTGCTTGCCAGAAGATGATCGAGCAACTATAGTAATAGTTTCTTCATATATGAACAAATATCCATAGTTGAGCATTGTACGAAAATTTGGCTACAATACTTGAAGCGAGTGATTTGGACATTCAGAGGGAAAGGAAATGAGCCTGGATCCGCAATACCCGGAATTAAAGACACGACTTCAAGTAGCTGAGCAAGATATAAGTGCGCTCAAAGCCACGCTCAGCATGCGCAATATGTTGCTGACAGTTACCCTGCCGTTGATGTTGACGATCATTCTGGCAGCAGTCGTCCCTACCTGGATCCAGGTAGGTCGATTTGAGGAGCAATCAAAGCGCATCGAAGATCAATCGCGTCGCATCGACGCTGTTGAAGCGCGATTGAATGTGTTGCAAAGCGAAGTCAAGGAGCTGGCTGTAGCTCAAGCAAGGATGGAGAAAGACCTGGCTCAGGTCAAAGAAGATGTGCAGGCTATACTTCGTATGCTCAAAAAATAATTTGCTACTTCTCTTCTTATTCTCATGGCACAACTCAAAAGGGCGCTTGGATTATGGGATCTGGTTCTGCTGAACATTGTCGCAATTGTGGGCCTGCGCTGGATTGCTACTGCCTCCAGGACGGGGCCAAGCTCGATAATCCTCTGGGGACTCGCCTTTCTGTTGTTCTTTATTCCTCAGGCGCTGGCGGTGATAGAGCTTTCTACTCGCCACCCGGAAGAAGGCGGCATATACGTATGGACTAAACGCGCGTTTGGCGATTTTCACGGCTTCATCAGCGGATGGTGCTACTGGTCAAACAATCTCATCTACTATCCTTCGCTTCTGATCTTCACCGCCGGCAATGCTGTTTACATTGGTGGAGAGCAGTACCTTCATTTAACCGATAGCAAGCTCTTTGTAACTGTCTTTGCCCTGGCCGTGCTGTGGATAGCGATAATATTCAATGTTATTGGATTGAAGACAGGTAAGTGGGTACAGAACCTGGGCGCATTTGGCACCTGGATTCCAGCCTTTACGCTTATCTTATTGGGGGCCATCGCCTGGTGGCGTTATGGAGCGGCAAATAGCTTTGCCGGGGCCAATCTGCTGCCGAATCTAGCAGAGACAGATACGATTTCGTTCTGGTCTACTATGTGTTTTGGGTTTGCCGGGCTTGAGCTTGCTTCAACGATGGGCGATGAGATTCGCAACCCGCGAAAGAATATCCCGCGAGCTATAGTCATCTCGGGAGTCTTCATCACGCTCATCTACATTCTGGGAACGGTGGCCATGCTGCTGGCTTTGCCGCAAAGCGAAATAAGCATTGTCAGCGGCATTATGCAATCTATTCAGAGCGTTGTCAGTCGCGTTGGCGCTCCGCTGGCAATAGTCGCTTTCATTGCCTTGCTGATGACGCTCAACGGGCTTGGCGGCGCAGGGGCGTGGCTTGCCGGATCGGCTCGCATCCCATTTGTTATTGGCATTGACAAATACTTGCCTGAAGCCCTGGGCAAAGTGCATCCTCGTTGGGGCACTCCTTATGTGGCGATACTGTTTCAGGGGGTCCTTTCTACTCTGTTTATCTTCATGGGGGTATTCAGAGAGACCTCTGTCGAAGCGGCATATCGCGTCCTGCTCGATATGGTGCTCATTGTCTACTTTGTGCCTTTTGTCTATCTCTTTTTGGCTTTGATCGTGCTGAGAATCAGGGAGCGGCTCGACGTCGACATAACTACCGGTGATGTTGGTCGAAGCCTCTTGGCCTTGATCGTGCTGAGAATCAAGGATCGGGGCAGGGAAGGAGTGATCGAGGTCCCCGGCGGAATTGTCGGCGCGTTTATTACCGGCGGTCTCGGATTTGCCGCGACAGTTATTTCGATCCTATTTGCTGCTATGCCGCCGGAGGATGCCGATAAAACTCTCTTCTTGGTAAAGGTAGTTGGCGGGTGTCTGGCATTTATTCTCTTCGGCGGCTTGATCTACTTGGTATCTTCCAGGCGCGGCAGGAAATGAACATTCCCTGTGTCATCTGTCGTATAATGATCGGATTGAGAGCGCCGCCATCGCCGCAGATCAAGCGGCGCTGAAATGAACATTTCCTGCGTCATCTGTCGTATAATGACCGCAGGAGGAATTATGAAGAATCCTGGCACAGCAGCAGTTTTGAGTTTTCTCATTCCAGGGTTAGGCCAGATTTATAATGGCAAGATACTGCGAGCCATCTTCTGGCTAATTATCACCCCCGGCTTGTGGGTAGGCACGGGCGGCTTGCTGGGATGGATCTGCCATGTTATTTCAGCTTATACGGCTTATTCTTACGCCAGCAGGCACAGATACTTGATTTGAGATTTCCGATCTCAAAGCCGATGGTGATCTACTGGAAATAAATGATGGTCTGATGGTGCAGATACTGATCTGAGATTTCAAATCCGGAATTTCAGATTTCAATATCAAATTGTAGGGCGGATACCCGTTCCGCTAGTCAGCGATCTTGAGCAATTTTCTCTTTAGCTTTTTCTCAAAATAAGCAACAATAGAACGCTTCAATAGCAAAAGAGTTTTGGAGCCCCGCCTTCAGGCGGGTTCTCTTCTAAAGAGCTCCGCCTTCAGGCGGGTTCTTCTCTAAATGGGTTTGGAGCATTATCTTCAGGCCGGTTACTTTCAAACAAATTCTTTAGTAGCGCAAGCTTCAGTTTGTATTCTGCTAAAGATTAGATCGAATTGCGCTCCAAGATGCAGATTCTCGATCAGGTAGCGCAAGCTTCAGTTTGTATTCTGCTAAAGATTGAAGCCTGTGCCACCAGTTCATCTTCAGGGAGGAAAACAATGAGACGAGTATCAGCAATAGCTCTAACTGTTGTAGCATTCCTATTCCTGTCTTTTCACGGCTTCAGTCAATCCGCTTATGATCTTCTAATCAACGGCGGTCGAGTTCTTGACGGCACAGGAAATCCCTGGTTTCTCGCCGATATCGCTGTCAAGGACGGAAAGATTGCCGCTATTGGCAATCTCAGCGGCGCAAGCGCCAGACGAACCATCAATGCTCAGGGCCGTTACGTGGTCCCCGGTTTTATCGACATGCATTCTCACTCCGATTCAGGGCTTGCTTCGACGCGAACAAATACCAATCCCAATGTGATTACTCAAGGGGCGACTACTGTCGTTGTCAATCAAGATGGCCGCTCGCCGATGTGGCCGATTTCGCGGCAGAAATCTACTTACGAGAAGCAGGGAATCGGCACCAACGCAATCCTGATGGTCGGGCACGGCACCGTTCGAGGCATGGTGATGAAAGACGATTTCCGACGCCCTGCCACTCAAAGCGAGATCGAAGAGATGAAACGGCTGGTCAAGCAGGGCATGGAAGAAGGGGCCTATGGGCTGAGCGCAGGGCTTGAGTATGTGCCGGGAAGATGGAGCACTACTCGGGAACTGATCGAGCTTGCCAGAGTGATTGCGCCTTACGGCGGATTCTACATCGCTCATGAGAGAAGCGAAGGGCGCGACCCTATGTGGAAGAATGCATCCGATCCGACCCCCTCGGTCGATCTGCTGCAAGCGGTCAAAGAGACAATTGAGATAAGCGAGAAAGCGTCTGTCACCGCCGTCGCCTCTCACCTCAAGGCTAAAGGGGCCCTCTTCTGGGGGAGCAGCTATGCCGCCACCCGCCTCATAGCCGAGGCGCGAGCGCGCGGCATTCAAGTCTATGCCGATCAATACCCCTATCCCACCTCCGGCTCCGATGGTCAAACTGTGCTGGTGCCGCTGTGGGCGCTGGCCGATGAAGACGTAGATGTAGGCGGCCAGCTTGGGCAACTACAGAGAGGCCGCTCAGGGGCATCTTCAAGGATCAAGGAGAACTTCGCCAAAAAGCTCAATACGCCTTCGCTGAGAGAGAAGATAAGAATGGACATTGAGCATGAGATCGACCGCCGTGGCGGGCCCTATAACATCATCATCTATGAATTTCCCAACAAGGAGTACATTGAAAAATCGCTGGGCGAAATAGCCGGGATGAGAAATGAAGATCCGGTAGATACGGTTATCTGGATTCAATTGAATGGATTTGATCGACCCGGCGGCGCCAGGATGAGAGGCTTCTCACTTTCTGAACTGGATATTGAGCACATTATGAAGCAAGAGTTCACTGCCACCTGCAGCGATGGGGGCACTGCGACGCCTGACGATGGAATTCCTCATCCGCGCTACTATGGAACGTTTCCACGCAAGATCCGCAGATATGTCTTTGAGAGAAAGATAATTTCATTGCCATTTGCTATCCGGTCGATGACCTCGCTGCCAGCGCAGATCATAGGGCTGAAAGATCGCGGTCTGCTCAGAGAGAATTACTGGGCGGATATTGTCATCTTTGATCCTGAGAAGATTGCCGATCGCGCTACTTATGTCAATCCGCATCAGTATGCTGATGGGATACCTTATGTGTTGGTCAACGGCGAGGTGGCAGTGGATGGCGGAAAGATTACCGGCAAGCTGGCAGGGAAGGTACTGACTCCGCCTAAGAAGTAGTGAATATTACTGTCGAATACCGAATTTGAAGATGGTCCACTCCGCGAATTCCAATCAGAGTCTCTTTTAGTGATAGAGTGCTCAACTACGGTAATGAGAGTGTTCAACCGTTCGTCCGTCTCTTTGCCGTGCTCGATTAGAGCGGCGATCTGCTTATCATGCCGCTCGACAATATTGGTCAAGCTAAGCAGGGCGTCAGTCAGTTTGATGAATTTCATTTGAAATTCAACCTGTTCATTACTCATTCGGCTTCCCCTTTCTTACGGCAAGTTGATTTTACCGCGTCATGGTCGCATAAAGGAAATCGGGTTCACATAAATTGGATTAGAGTAAATCCAGGGCAGGATTTGATCTCGAACGAGCAGATGCGCCTCGACTCTGTAGGTTCCAGGCTCTTTGACCTGATACTCGAGATAATCTCCATCGGTCTCTAACACCTGCTCGCCGTTTCTGATCAACTTCAATCGGGCGCTGACTGGGCTGGCTGCTTTCAAAACCAGATCGGGAGCGAAGGCAATATCGTCTCCCATCACTGCGCGCCCCTGCCGGCTCTCGGCAATATAGATGAATCCGGTTGCCCGGCATAGTGAATCGAAAGCGACAAAGCAATGGCCATTGCGCAGAGCCTCATAGAAAGCGCGTTCCGATCTCTCCGCGGCAAGTATATGAGTGTTGACGAAGTGAAAGCTGCGCCAGTAGAGGTCTGAATCGAGTCGATAAAGCGTGCGTCCAGGCGAGAAGTCATCTGACAGAGTCTTGATCAACCACAGCAACGGCCTGCTTTTAATCTCATAGATCGGTTTTTTACTCGCCTTAGCAGTATCGCGCAAGGCTACTGTTTGATCATCGGTCACCATAAATCGAATGCCGTTGTTCTGATGGGAATCATTGCCGGCGATGCCTACGATCTTCCTGCTCTGAGTCAATCCATCCCAGATGCGGAGATATTCGGTCGGCTCCCGAAACAGATTGTAATAGACTTGCATCGGGTACTTGTCCATCGACCAGAGCGTTTCAAATAGCCGGTCCCACAAGCTCATCTCAGCTTTCTTCGCGTCGGCATGAAGATTGTATATCTCCATGCCGGCGTAGCCTTGCATAGCCCAGTCATGCGGCTCGTCAGGATGCACGATGAAGACAAGGCCCCCTGCGCTGTTGATGTCATTGATGATCTCCTGAGCGGGCTTTTGCAGATCGATGACTGCGTTATCAATGAAGAAAGGCATCAGCCCTTTGTTGGTTTCAACGCCAACGAAGAAGAGCACCCCACCAAATTCACCACGCACCCCTTTGGTGATTACTTCGCGATCTTGCAAGCCGTTATAATGATCGGTCATAAAGATGAAGTCAATGTCGGCCTGGCGCGCGGCGGCAGCCATCTGCTCAGGGGTGCCCTCGCTGTCGTGCGACAGATAAGAATGATTGTGCATCACGCCGCGAAAATCTTTAAGTCCATCGTCGATCCGAGCAGGCTGATGCCAGGTCTTCTCAATCTCTTCAAGCGCAGATTTCATTCTGGGATAGGTGTAATAGCGGCGATAGATGTAAGGTGATTGAATGACGAGGGTGGCGACAAGGATGATCAGCAAAAGCCAGGCAATGATCTTCAGGAGTTTTTTGATCATGCGACTATCTTACGCTTACTATTGCTGAGGCCGAGAGCAACCTGAATGATATTTGAGAAATAAATAGAAGCACAAAGACTATGGCTCCTCATGATTTTCTCTTGATCCAATATTCGCGAAAAGATAGCAAGCGCGGCAACGATTCGCGGTCTTTCTGTCTGTTAGCCGCTATTTTACTGGCGATAATATCATCATATATGGCAGACGGGAAAGCCCTCTACATTAACATGCCGCTGCCAGGCATCTTCAAAACGTTCAATACCATCAGGCGCAAAGACCAGATCCGGATCGAACGACCGTTTTTGAGCTGAATGAGATCCTTGCCTTGCTCAATTTCGCGTGCTTGATCGTCTGTCAAAGCAAATCCAAGCTCGCGTAATGCTGTTACTAATGCAGCTCCATTGCCGCGTGAGCGTTCTACAAACAAGTCAGCGTCTTGGGTAGTATCGGGAAAGCCCAGCAGGATTGCCCCTGATTTGCCGATAAACAAATATCGAACACCGTGGCGTTGGAACACGTCGCGGATCTCTTGCGCCTGACGATATTCAAATGCGCCCATAACCCAGCCACTCCGGCAGATTCTCTTGGCACCAACGGCGGTACTCCTCCATAGTATCAAAAGAGCGATATGGTGCATCATCTAATACTGGCTTGTATGTATGAATGAAGGCATAACGCATCCGCACTTCTAATGGACGCTGCGCTGCCGCTTCGAACTCTTCCAGCCATTCGCGAGGGATGTCAATGGGGCCGCCGAATTTTTCGGTGCCACGATTGCTCAGATCCCCTGTACTCATTTTGCGCCTCGTAGAGTAGAGATCACTTCCATCTGTGAAAAAATAATAATATCAGAATGCATTAGTATTTGAAGACCTGCGCATTTCAGCTGGCGGCTTTGCCGCCAAGCTAGCGGCGTAGCCGCGAAAGAAATAGATGGCCGCTTCCGGCAAGTCACAGACTTGCCGCACATCCGTAGCGGCAAAGCCGCCATCCTCGTGGTTATACCATATACAAGTTGCTTTACAATCGCCTGGCTTTACCCACTTTGCCTGTTTCAGCAACTGAGAAATCGATCAAATTCCGCCCGCGATCAACTCGATCAACCAGCACCCGCACAGCGTCTGCTAAGAAGAATTCGCGGCCGGTTCTGACGCCGACGAGGCGATGCTTGCGCTCCTGATATTCATAGAAATCATCGGTGAGCGTCGAGATGTGCACGAGGCCCTCAACGAAGAATTCGTTCAGCTCAACGTAAAACCAATAATCTCTGATCGAAGAGATCACGCCGTCAAACTCTTCGCCGACTCGCTCAGCCATGGAATCCGCCTTGCGCCAGTCCATCAATTCGCGTTCAGCCGTATCGGCAACGCGCTCTCGCTCGCTTGAATGATCTGCGATTGGCTCAAGCAAGCGACGAATCTCTATCTCGCGCTCTTCATCAAATACCGGCCATGAAATCAGTTTCAGAGCTTGCTTGCTCCCCAGGTCTATCTCTTGCCATTCGTCTTGTCCACGCTTGCCGCGCTCGATCACCTCGCGCAATATACGATGCACAATCAGGTCGGGATAACGGCGAATAGGTGAAGTGAAATGAGTGTAGGTCTGCATCGCAAGGCCGAAATGGCCTCCGTTCTTGGGCGAGTATCGAGCGCGCTCCATTGGCTGCAACATCAGAGATGAAAGCATTCGCTCTTCTGCGCTGCCTTGAATCTGATGCAACAGATGTTGAAATCCACGCTGTGGCAGCGGGCCGTGCATCGAGAATTTATGGCCGAATGATCTGGCTATCTCGGCAAACTCTTCAACCTTAACCGGACTTGGCTCTTCGTGAATGCGATAGAGCGATGGCACGCCGAGGTTTTCAAGGTGTTTCGCCACCGTCTCGTTTGCCAGGAGCATGAACTCTTCGATCAAACGATGCGCAATGTTGCGCTCGGAGCGGACGATTCCGGCTAGCTGCCCCTCGTCGTTGAAGAGCAACTCGGCTCCAGGCAGATTAAAGTCAATCGCGCCGCGCTCCTGTCGTCACTTGATCAAAATCAATGTGAGTTCATGCATTTGCAGCCGCAGTTCTTTAATGTGCGAATAGGCTTGCGCAGTTTCGCCATCTAGATTGGTCAATATGTCATTTACTTTGGTATAGGTCATCCGCTCGCGGCTGCGTATCACCGAAGGCGCGAGCTTATAATCCACCACACGACCCGCGCGGTCGAGATCCATAATAACCGACATTGTAAGCCGATCTACGCGCGGGTTGAGCGAGCAGATCTCGTTTGACAGCGCTTCGGGGAGCATCGGGATCGCTCGCTCACTCAAATAGACTGATGTGCCGCGACGAAAAGCCTCTTCGTCAAGGCCGCTGAGCAGCGCGCACATAGTAACTCACATCGGCGATGTGCACTCCCAGCCGGTATCGCCCGCTGGGAAGAATTTCAAGCGATACTGCATCATCAAAATCTCGCGCCGTCTCTGCGTCAATGGTGATAGTAAGTTGATCGCGCCGCATCGACGCGCCCGGCCAGATGCTCCTGCGAGATCGAATCTGAGATGGCTTCGGCCTCGGCTAGCACATGATCGGGAAAGACGCGCGGGAGGCGATGTTTTCTGATGATGATTTCGATATCTATTCCCGGCTCATCCTCGCGGCCGAGGACTTCGATAACCCGGCCCCACGGGGGGCGACCGGCTACCGGCGGACGTGTGATCTCTACATTCACTATCTCGCCGTCCTTTGCTCCTAGCGTATCTAATGGAGCAATGTTGATCTCGTAGAGGAACCTTTCCTCAATAGGCGAGACGAGGAATTCTTTCTTGAGCTTGATAAAGCGCCCGACCACAGTTGGATTGGCCTGATACAATACCGCTTCTATGCGGCCTTCGCGCCCATACTCGCTTACGCCTGTTACGCTGGCTATTACCTTATCGCCATGCAGTGCTGCTCCCATCGAGAATTCATTCACGTAGAGGTCGCCGCGCTCGCGTTCGCGCTCATCGTCAGGGACTACAAAGGCATGGCCTGTGCGCATCCCTCTGAAGGTCCCTATCAGGAGACCTGACGATTGCTTGCGCCAGTAGTGGCCGCCTTTGACTGCTGCCAGTCCAACGCGCACAAATTCGCTCAGAAGCCGACGCAATTGTGGCTCTTGCGATTCTGAGAGATTGAGCGCAGAAGCCAGGTGTTCGGCAGTCACGCCCCGGTCGCGTGATTTGGGCAATGATTGGAGAACTTTTTGCGGCGAAATATCGGTGGTAAGCAATTGACTGCTCTCCCGAATTTGAACATCATCGCATTCATTGAAAGTATAATTCTCATCTCCAGCTACTGACAATGAACTACTTCCGTTGCCGAAGACGGAAGGGCTGCCGGACGCAATAATTTTTAAAAGGCAAAAGGATCTACCTTGCGCCGTAAGGCTTCAATTGAACTGGAGCGATTCTACGCAATGTCATCCACCATCTCAGGCAGCATCGCCGAGCGGAAGCGCAGAACCGTTGTCGGCCCACTTGCTGATTCGATCTGGAGCGCCTCATGCGCCCCCTCTTCTGTTTTCTTCAAAGTGACGCGCGTCGGCGCAGTGATGGTATTACTGAAGTGTTCCGCTGGCGGGTTGGTGAGAACAATTGAAATTCTGTCCTCACCGCCGCTTTTCATATCTACATCAATGCCTTCAAGCGCCAGGTCACGCGCCAGCGCTTGCGCGCCGCCAGCGTTGATCAGCTCAAGAGAGACAAGCCAACCCCGGTGCTGGCGGCTGAAGCTGTCGAAGAATGCTGGCCATTGCTGATGTGGGATCTGTTGTAGCAGCATAACTGAACTCCTTTCTTGCTATTAATAGTCAAACAAATCTCTCTCATATATGACATCTGATGTTTTTGTCCCCGCGTCTCCTACTCCCCCACTCTCCCACTCTTTCTTTTTCCGCGTCTGCGTCGTCGTCTGAAGTGTGGGGCCGCTTTACACCTTGCCGGATGCGACGGTTTGCCTGTGCGCGGATTGTTCCAGCCGTGTGCGCACTTCTTCATCGGTCATCTGGGAAAAGTCTTTGTACCAGAGGCCCACGGCATGAAATGGCCTCGGCGTTATCACGCACACTATCTCATCCACCTCTTTTTTGAGATCCTCGCAAGTTTCTGGGGCCGCCGCCGGGGCAGCTACGACAATGCGAGCGGGCTGTTGCTGTCGTAGTGCAGCCACAGCAGCGCGCATAGTTGAGCCGGTTGCGAGACCATCGTCCACAAGGATGATGGTTTTGCCGCTCACGTCAGGCGCGGGGCGGTCGCCGCGATAGATCTTCTCGCGCCGCTCCAGCTCCTGCAATTCATCGCTGGTGACGGCATCGATCACTTCGTCAGGGATATGTAGATAATGAACCACCTCTCTGTTGAGCACGCGCACGCCGCCGGTTGCGATAGCGCCCATTGCCAGTTCTTCCTGGCCGGGGACCCCCAGCTTGCGCACCAGGAAGACATCGAGAGGCGCATTCAACGCTTTGGCTATCTCGAAAGCTACCGGAACCCCTCCGCGCGGCAGCGCCAGCACTATGACATCTTCACGATCGGCATAGGCCGTAAGCCTCTCGGCTAACTGTCTCCCTGCATCGCTTCGATCTTGAAAGAGCATAAGTTACCCTCCTCAAAAGACAGTAGGCAGAAGGCAGAAGGCAGTAGGCAGGCGCTCCTTCTTCCAACTGCGCTGTTCTCATTATTTCTCTCGCGTCGCGCGAGCCGTCTGAAAGACTCCTCTCCTGGGAGCGCCTCTCATCCTTGCCTGCTTAGGCTGCACTACCTAGAAAGTAAGCAGGCAAGGAAGCTAGTGCCCCCAGGCTTTTCATCATTTCTCTCGCGTCGCGCGAGCCGTCTGAAAGACTCCTCTCCTGGGAGCGCCGCGACGAGAGAGGGTGCCCCGCCTTGCCTGCTCAGCCTTGCACTGCCTGGCAAGGCGGGCCTCTCAAGGAAACCAGTGCCCCCAGGCTTTTCATCATTTCTGGTTGTCGCTCAAGCCGTCTGAAAAACTCCTCACAAAACTCGGCGATCAGTTAGTAAAACCGGGCGATTCATCAACCATAAAGCGCCGAATTACTGCAATCAAGGGCGCGACCGAAACTACGCGCAGTTGAGGCCGATCAATCTCCTTTACCGCTACCGTGTCGAATATCTCTGGAATCTCTTCTCGATCAAGTTTGTCGCGCGTGCCTTCTACCAACAGGCCATGAGTAGCGGTTGCAACAATCTCAGGACCGGCGCCAGCTTCGAGCAGCGCCTTGACGCTCTCTTTAATAGTACCACCAGTTGAGATCATGTCATCCATAATCAAACATGCCCGACCGCACACATCGCCAATAACAAAGGACGGGCGCAGATTAGAGGGGACATTAAATTACATAACTGTCGATTCGCTGTCCGTTTTCGATGCGTCCAGGCAAGTGACCAAGCTGCGCAAAGATGAAGTCAGCGAGGTGAGAAAAGAGATGGCTCGCAGGAAAAAGCTTCTGCTAGGACTTGGGCTTGGCGCGGGAATCGGAGCCGGTTCCGGCGCTGCAATCGGTCAAATAATATCGGCCAGGACTTGCGGTGAAGATGATTGCGAAATATTCCCGATGCTCGGCTCTCTTATAGGGCTTAGCGCGTCGAGCAGGCATCGGGTTTGCTGTTGGGCTTTCGGATAGCAAGGGAGAAGGCAAACTGATCTATATTGCGCCTTAGCCTTCTTTATCTACTTCGCCTATTCGCAGTGCGTGAATTAATCGTTAAGTGCTGTATGCAATAATCGCTTCGCTGGTCTGTTTGGGCGTGACTCGTATTTGTAATTATTGTTCATAGCTTCCACCTGCTGGTTTGTAATCGAGGATTACTTTCCGTACTTGTTTCACCTGCTACGCCTTTGCTTTAGCACTTTTCGGTGGAAGATCGAGGATCTCCTGAACGCCTTCTTTTGTGAAAATGTAATGACTGCCTCGGATGTGTTCATCAATTCCCAGATGTCGCAACAGCTTACATAATTCCTCGAAGGAGATGCTTGCATCTGAAGCGCCGCGCAGAACCTGAAGTAGAGTTTTCTCATGCTTACCCACGCGCCACCTCAAGCTGAGACACGAAGACCTCGCTGCGAAACTTATCCCCCTGCCTTTTGCTCCAGCTCTTGCAGCCGCTTTCGAGCTTCATCGCCGTATTCGCCGGTTGAGAATTCTTCTACAATGCGTTTGAAGTATTTGGCTGCATCTTTCGGCTCGTTAAGTTTCAAGTAGACTTCGCCAAGAAGGAACAGCACTGCGTCCATCTGTGAGAACTGCGGATGTGTGTCAATGATCTCAAGCAGTCTGTCTCTGGCGGCTTTGTAGGCTTTCTTGTCTTTGTAGTAATAGCGCGCGACGCGCAAGTTATGTTTGGCGAATTTCTCCAGCTCAGGATCGCGCGGCGCTTCGATGGGGCCCCGCTGCGGCCCCTGCGCGCTCAACATCGCATGGGCCGGAGCTAACAGAGCAAAAAGAAAGAGGCAAAAGACGAAAATGAATAATGTTCGACGTTCGATGTTCGACATTTGACGTTCGACGCTGAGGATTGAACGTAGAACGTAGAACATAGAACGTAGAACGTGGAACGTTGAACGTCTTTCCTTCTTCATTTCACATACTTCCCGATAATCGCTGAAAGCCGCTCTTTGGCCTCGGCAGAAATGAATTCAGGACTGGTAATTATAGCACTCTTGAGCGTGGCGGCGCAGCGGCAGCTACGGTCACGATTAGCGATCAACTTCACCGTCTCTTTGATCAAGAGCTGAGCGTTAGCAACGTTCTTGAGCAGGTTCTGAATGACTATATCTACGGTCACAGAATCGTGCTCCGGGTGCCAGCAATCATAATCGGTAACAAGCGCGATTGTAGCGTAGCAGATTTCGGCTTCGCGGGCAAGTTTAGCTTCCTGCAAGTTTGTCATGCCGATCACATCGGCCCCCCAGGAACGATGCAGGTTCGATTCTGCCAGAGTAGAAAAAGCGGGGCCCTCCATGCATACATAAGTGCCCCCGCGATGGATCTCCACCTGACTGACGGCGCGGCCTGCTTCTTCGATTGCATCGCCAAGCTCTTTGCAAACCGGATCGGCAAAGGCGATGTGCGCCGCTATGCCATCGCCGAAGAATGTCGATTCGCGCCAGCGGTTGTAAGTGCGGTCGATGAACTGATCAGGGATGACAATATCTAGCGGTTTGTGTTCCTCTTTGAGCGATCCGACGGCGCTGGCCGAGATTATCCGCTCGACTCCGAGCAGCTTCAGCGCATAGATATTGGCGCGAAACGGGAGTTCCGAGGGCAGAAGGCGGTGGCCCCGCCCATGGCGCGGCAGGAACGCCACTCGCGCTCCCTGGAGTGTCCCGATGATTATCGAGTCTGATGGCTTGCCGAATGGGGTGTCGATGTTTACTTCTTCAATGTCGGTCAGTTCTGCCATTTGATACAGGCCACTGCCGCCAATGATTCCAACTTTTGCCTGAGACATCTACTAGCCTCCTCAGAAAATGTACAGCAAGGCGGTCAGGTTGCTGATAGTGCGCGACAGGCAGCAACCTAACAGGTTGCTGTACATCGCGTTTTCATCATTTCAGGGCGTCGTCGCTGACGACATGAAAGACTCCTCAGAAAGGCTCTGGGAGCGCAGGCATCCTTGCCTGCTTAGGTTACACTACCTAGCAAGTAGGCAGGCAATGCTCGCGCCCTCCAGCCGTTTCATCATTTCAGGGCGCCGCCTGAGGCCGTCTGAAAGACTCCTCAGAAAATGTACAGCGGGGGCGGTCAGGTTGCTGATAGTCGCGTACTATCAGCAGCCTGACCGCCTTGCTGTACATCTTAGGTTGCTGATAGGTCGCGCACTATCAGCAAAGCTGACCGCCACAACTGTGCATTAAGAATGTTTATGCGGATCTTGTCCGCCTCCAGGTGCCCCTTCTTGTTTTTGGCCAGGAGACTGTGGATTCGGGATCTGGAAGTTCTCATCAATAATTACCGACGAGCGGGCGACAATCTCTTTGATTCGCTCTTCAAATTTGGCCCGCTTAACCTTCTGTTCGATCTCAGAGCGGGTGCTGGCCGTAAGCGGCGCATTGCGACGCTCTTCTACTTTTATAATGTGAAAGCCGAAAGGCGATTCGACAATGCCGCTTATTTCGCCCGGCTTGAGGGCGAAAGATGCTTCTTCGAATTGGGGCACCATACGCCCGCGACTGAAAAAGCCGAGATCGCCGCCTTGTTCTTTCGATCCCGGATCATCGGAATATTGTTTGGCGAGCGCGGCAAAATCTTCGCCCGCTTTAGCTCGCTTCTCAATCTCTTCTGCTTTCTTTCTCGATGCTTCTTTATCTACGGGTTTGGCGGGCGGCTTGTTATCATCTTCATCACTCTGAGGCTGCTCTGCCCTTGTGCTGATGAGGATATGGCGGGCGCGGACTTCCTCAAACTCCTGCGGGTGCGAGGCATGATACCGGCCAATATCAGCGTCTGTAACGGTGATCTTGTTCTGTATCTCTCGCGCGTAGGATTTGCCGATTATATCGGCGCGGCGCACGAGGAGCTGAAGTTGACTATTGGGCTCCTTGTCGTATCCCTCTTTTCTGGCTCTATCCGCCAGTATCAACACTTCACCATATTGCTTTCTGATCTGCGCTCTTTGATCATCGCTTATTCTCTTGAATCGCTCGTCGCTGCTGATGAGCTTCTCAAGGATTCCCGGATGAGCTTTATAATACTCTTCAATATCTTGATCACTCACCTGCGCCTCAGCCGCCTTGTTCTCCTCGTTCTTTCTATCTTTGTAGAGGTTTGCCAGAAATAGGTTCTCTTGAAGCTCAACCTGACTCTTTATATCTGCGCGATCGGCGTAGCCGAGCCGCTCGGCTTCCTGATAGACGGCCAGTTGCTCTTTCAGGTTCTCTATGATGCGCCTCTTGCCTTCGGGATCATTCGCCAGCGCGTTCTGCTGTTGAGGCGGCAGCGTTGAGATCAAGAACTCCATCTGCGGCCCGGTGATGTGGATTGTCTGACTGCTGCTGCTCCGGCGCTGGGCAAGCAATAGGCCGGCAGCGATAATGACAATCACCGTGATTGTAACGGTAACCTTTAGTGGTATCTTCAATGTGGTTCTCCTGTGGTTGAATTTTTCTGCACCAGCTCTATAAGCACGCCGTTAGTGCTGGCTGGATGGATGAAAGCGACAAGATGACCGTCGGCGCCTCGCCTCGGCGTCTCATCGATCAGGCGCGCTCCATTGGCTTTAAGCTCAGCAAGCCTGGCCGATATGTCCGGCACTTCTATGGCGATATGATGAATGCCCGGCCCCCGTCTGGCGATAAATTTTGCTATCGGTGAAGATTCATTGGTAGCTTCAAGCAGCTCTATGCGGCTCTCGCCGATAGGGAGCATAATGACGCGAACGCCCTGTTCCTCTACCGTCTCAGGGGCAGTTGGACTGAGGCCCAGCGAGTCGCGGTAGAAGTTGAGCGACTGTTCAAGCGACTGCACAGCAATTCCCAGATGGTCTATTTTCATACAATGCGTTAACTATAATCCTAAGCGCGCGATGATCTCTTCGACGATGGAATAAGGATCGCGCTCCTTTGCAATCACGCTTGCTGCCCACTCTCGCAACTGGCCATCAGAGATGGCCCGCTCCAATGCGATGGATAACAGGCGCTGGCGCAAGATTTCTATTATACGCTGTTCGGCTATGGCTTTTCTACGCTCATTTGCTTGTGGATGGGTCCGTTGAAACTCGCAATATTTTGCAATCGCTGATGCCAGCTCGTCGATGCCTCTATTTTGCGTAGCTACGGTTCTAACTATCTGCGGTCGCCAGCCGTCGGCGCGTTCCGCCAAGCCCAGCATAGCCGTCAATTCTGCTTCGGTCCGTTCGACGCCCTCCCTATCAGATTTATTGATGACAAAGACATCGGCAATCTCCATCAACCCGGCTTTGATCGTTTGAATGTCATCGCCCATGCCGGGGACGAGTACTACGATTGAGACCTGAGCCGTCTTCACTATATCGACTTCATCCTGGCCTACGCCTACGGTCTCGATGATGATTTTGTTATAGCCTGCGGCATCGAGGATTGACACAGCATCTGCTGTTGCCGCAGCGAGGCCCCCCAGATAGCCGCGAGTAGCCATGCTGCGTATGAAGACTCCCGGATCGGTGCTCATGCTCTGCATGCGTATCCGATCGCCGAGTATCGCGCCGCCTGAGAAAGGGCTTGATGGATCGACGGCAACAATACCTACGGTCTCGTTCTGGTTGCGATAGAACAATGTGAGTTTGTCAACCAGAGAGCTTTTGCCTGCTCCGGGCGAGCCGGTGACGCCTATGATGAGCGCTTTCCCTGAGTGAGGAAAGATTGCCTTTAGCAGTGAAGCGGCTTCTGGGGCCCCATTCTCGACAGCGGTGATAGCGCGCGCTATGGCGCGAGGATTGTTCTTCAATATCTCGTCAATCAGAAGCTCAGCCAATTTAATGTTATTCGTGCTTCAATATATGTCTGGCAATGACTATGCGCTGAATCTCGCTTGTGCCTTCGCCAATGGTGCAGAGCTTGGAATCGCGCCAGTATTTTTCCGGCGGATAGTCTTTTATGTAGCCGTATCCGCCGTGAATCTGGATTGCCTCTTCAGCAACCTTCACCGCAGTCTCGCCGGCATAGAGCTTCGCCATCGAAGCTTCTTTGGTCACATTGCGCCCTTGATCTTTTAGATAAGCAGCGCGATAGGTGAGCAGGCGCGCAGCATCTATTGCTGTGGCCATATCGGCCAGTTTAAATTGAATTGCTTGAAACTCGGCTATGGGCTTGCCGAACTGGTGGCGCTGCTTGGCGTAGCGGACAGCCGATTCGTAAGCTCCTTGCGCGATTCCAACGGCCAGGGCAGCGATTGATATGCGCCCGCCGTCAAGCACTCTCAATGCGTCGATGAAGCCCATGCCCGGCTGTCCCAGCAGATTTTCATCCGGCACAAAGCAATCATCAAAGATGACCGAAGCGGTATCGCTTGCTCGCAGGCCCAGCTTGTTCTCTTTTTTGCCCGAAGAGAAGCCTTGCATCCCCCGCTCAAAGATGAATGCCGAGATGCCCTTATTGCCTCTGCTCTTGTCTGTCACTGCAACTGCCACGCAAGTATCGGCGTAGCTGCCGTGAGTGATGAAGTTCTTCGAGCCGTTAACTATCCATCCGCCATCGGACTTGATCGCTGTGGTGCGTGTGCCCCCCGCATCTGAGCCGGCGCTCGGCTCGGTGAGCCCCCAGGCCCCCAGATGCTTGCCCTGCGCAAGGGGCACAAGGTACTTCTGCTTCTGCTGCTCTGTCCCCGCAAGGTAGATATGGTTTGAGCAGAGCGAATTGTGAGCGGCAATGCTGAGCGCAATTGAGCCATCAACGCGCGCCAGCTCTTCTACTATTATCGCGTATTCGATGTAGCCCAGGCCGGCGCCGCCGTACTCTTCAGGGAAGATAATTCCCATCAGACCAAGCTCAGCCAGTTTTGGCAGCAGCTCTCTGGGAAAGTGCTGCTCTTCGTCCCACTTCATCACATTAGGCGCGATCTCTGCTTCGGCAAATTCGCGGATAGAATACCTCACCTGTTGTTGTTCTTCTGTCAGATCGAAGTTCATCTTTTAGTTCCTCTGGTAAAGCCTGCCTCTTCAGAAAGTGTGCAGCGAGGCGGTCAGGTTGCTGATAATGCACGCCATTAGCAACCTGACCGCCTTGCTGTACATCGCGCCAGCCGTCTGAAGAACTCTTCAGGTCAAGCAGGTTAAAGGCAATCACCGAGGCAGATTCTTTATTGCCTCTACATTAATTTATACCCTCTCAATCCGAGGGGCGCAACTTAAAGAACTGCTTGACCTCGCTGTGGGTCAAGTGGCGAAATTCGCCCGGCTTGAGCCCTTTGTCGGTTAGATGGGCGATGCGCACTCGCCTGAGCTTCATAACCGAATGGCCTATCTGATCAAACATCTTACGAATCTGCTGATTGCGCCCTTCCGTAAGAGTGATCTCATACCAGGTATTCCCGCCATCTCTGGTGACTTCGAGCAGCTTAATCTCGGCCGGCGCAGTGCGCTTGCCCTTGATTACAACTCCCTGACGCAATCGCTCAATCTGCTTTTCGTCAGCAGCCCCTTTGATCTTCACCTGATAAACCTTTGGGCAATGGCGGCCGGCGCGGGTGATGATGTTAGTGAATTCACCGTCATTGGTCAGCAGCAGCAAGCCTTCAGTATTAAAATCCAATCGGCCCACCGGATGAACTTTTCTCAGTTCGGGCGGGAGCAGGTCTAGCACCAGGGGACGTTTGTAAGGATCGGAGACGCTTGACAGATAGCCTTTAGGTTTGTTGAGCAGAATATAGAGTTTTTCCTTATGTTCCAAGCGCGGATTGATGAGTTTGCCGCGCACTTTGATATGATCCTTTTCTGGATCGGCCTTTGTGCCCAGCTCCTGGACTATGCGGCCATTGACTGTGACCTCTCCTGCCAGTATCAGTTGCTCGGCCTTGCGCCGCGAGGCGATGCCTGCTGCTGCGATGATCTTTTGCAGGCGCTCTTCCATTGCTCAATTGGTGACCAGGTCTTGAAAATCTTCTATGCTTGGCAACTCGGAAAGATCCTTGAGCCCGAACTGGATCAAGAACTCTTTCGATGTCCCGTACATCATCGGACGGCCAACGCATTCTTTGCGCCCTTTAGCGACAATCAATCTACGATCTAACAGAGTCTTTATCGCCGAGCTTGAGCTGACCCCGCGAATCTCAAGTATTTCCGGGATAGTAATCGGCTGCTTGTAAGCGATCACTGCCAGGGTCTCCAGCGCGGCCAGGCTCAAACGAGCAGATGGTTTTGTTCTCAGATATGCGCGGATATACTCGTGAAATTCGGGCCGGGTGGAGATGCGATAGCCGCCGGCAATCTCGCGCACTTCCAGGCCGCCATTGCGACCGTTGAATTCCGTGATCAACTCTTTCAATGCATATTCAATATAGTCCGGGTCTTCGCCATCAAGAGATTCTTTGATTTGCTTGAGGGTTATCGGTTCGTCTGCTACGAAGATCAAAGCTTCGATTGCTCGTTTTAGTTCATTGACTGTCATGGCAAATTTCAAATCTGTAATCTCAAATTTTGAGATCGGGACTTACACAATCGGTTCGGCGATTGCGTAAGTCATGTCTATATAATTCATTAAGAAAATACAAATGGGCCAAACCCTTGTCCTGGCACAAACCTCAGAACTCAGAGCAAACTGGCTGAAATAGTCTCAAAAGTCCAGAGAATCAAGGCTCGCTATACTGCTCCAAAAGATCTTTTGAAGAGCTGCGCAGAACTAATGCACGGCGCCGTGCATTAGTTCTGCGCAGATGTTACGCTACTTTTATCACTTTAATCTCTCCAAAAGTAGTCTCTTGCACCAGCCTGATGACCAGCTCTTTTACCAGCTCGAGCACTGCCAGGAATGTTAGCACAAGCTCGCGTTTTGAGCGCGCCTGCTCGAACAGCTCTCTTACGCTGAAACTATCGCATTCTTTCAGCAGCGCGCGAATTTGCGCCAGCTTTTCCGCCATCGTGATCTCATCTCGCGCAATCTCCATCTCTGCTTTCTCTCTGGCTCGCTCCATCACCTGGCGGAAGACTTCGAACAGATCAAAGATTGTAGCGGTGATCTCAGGATTCTCTCTGTCTGTGGGCAGAGGCGCGCGCGTGTAGGCTGCTTGCTCTAATTCGGCGCGCGACCATAGCATCTGCGCTGCGGCTTTGAACTTTTGATGCTCAAGCAGTCGATCAACCAGCTCCTGTCGCGGATCTTCAACCGATGCGGAACCGCTCTCCAGCGTCGGGTCGGGAGGCAGGAGCATCTTCGATTTAATGTGAATCAGGGTCGCTGCCATAACCAGGAAATCTCCCGCCACCGCTATATCCAGCTCCTCCTGCATCAAGCGCAGATACTCCAGATACTGTTCTGTGATTCGCGCAATAGGGATGTCATAGATGCTGACCTCTTCTTTGCGGATGAGGTAGAGGAGCAGATCCAGGGGCCCCTCGAAGATTTCCAGCTTGACCTTATAGACATTGTTTTCAGCGGCCTCTGATTGAAAGCCGGGTCCCATTTCGCCGGTTGATTGCGCTGGCAGAGTGTGTTCGGTCATTTGTTAACTCCAGTCGATCTTTATTGCTCGGCGCACCTCTTCCATAGTTTTAGCCGCGACCCGTCGGGCGCGGCGCGAGCCTTCTTTGAGCACTGCTATAACCTGATCTGGATTCTGGCGCAGCTTGCGGCTGCGCTCGGCGATTGCGCCGTAGCGTTCGATGATCGAATCGGCCAGCGCGCGCTTGCGATCAACGCAGCCGATGCGAGCATTGCGACAATCATCATCAAATCGATCGGCCACTTCCGCAGGCACAAAGAAGCGATGCATCTGGCAAACATCGCAGCTCTCAGGGTGGCCGGGATCGGCGCGGCGAATGCGCGTCCGATCGGTGATCATCTTCCAGGTCTTCTCGCGCACCACTTCAGGCGGATCGACCAGGTAGATCGCATTGCCATAACTTTTAGACATCTTGCGCCCATCGATCCCCGGCAGAGTAGGCACTTCGGTATGAAGCTCTTTCGGCTCAGGGAAGACATCGCCGTAAAAGCTATTGAACCGGCGCACAATTTCGCGTGTCAGTTCCACGTGCGAAGCCTGATCTTTGCCTACCGGGACATAATCGGCTTTGTACATAATAATGTCAGCGGCCTGAAGCACAGGATAGCCGAGAAAGGCATAATTGCCTATATCTTTTCCGGCGATATTCTCGCGCTGCTCTTTGTAAGTCGGCACACGTTCGAGCCAGCCCAGCGGCGTAATAGCCGAGAGTATCAGATGAAGCTCAGCATGCTCAGGGACCATTGATTGGACAAAGACCGTTGATCGTTCAGGATCAAGTCCAGCCGCGAGCCAATCGCTGACCATATCGATTGCATTCTGTTTGATCTCGCCGGTATCAGCGTAGTCGGAAGTGAGCGCATGATAGTCGGCGATGAAGTAGAAGCATTCATACTCGCCGGAGTCTTGAAGCCTGATCCAGTTCTTCAGCGCGCCCTCGTAATTGCCCAGATGAAGGCTGCCGGTCGGGCGCATGCCACTTAAAATCCGCTTTTTACTCATTGAAGAATAATCTCCGCAAAACAGATCGCAGGATAGAAACTTGTAGCCAATCTGCTTCTTCCCGTCATTAAGAATTACTTTTAACCAGCGTGATTGTCAACAAGAGGCTTGAATTCTTTTCTATCCGCGCTTAGGCCCATTCCAACTATCAACCGCTCAACTACAGGAGATCTTTTAAAGGCCATATTCTACGGCTCTTTGTTGAATCCAGCTTGGATGAAGTGACTATCAAAAGTAAACGCGGTGGTTACCCCAAGCTTCCTCATCACGATGAATGAGGTACAATCTGTCAAAGAGTAATCTTTATCTTGGTGTTGTTGAAGGTATTGTAATTAACTGATGTTACGCAGTGAGGGTGACAGTAAAAGCTAAACACAGTCTTCGTCCCGAAGGGACGCTCGATAAAGCGCGAGCGATTGATCGCTGGGAGCCCAATGAGTCAATCCCCCAGTCCCGCAGGGACGGCTGAGATGGCTGTACTGGTGGTATTTCAGCCGTG
>Ga0209172_10002585_pt1 | contig 31220 bp, 28 predicted proteins | sample LarsenN4metaG_FD_184113 | JGI IMG/M metagenome (GOLD analysis project Ga0209172, IMG submission 184113) | Hot spring sediment bacterial and archeal communities from British Columbia, Canada, to study Microbial Dark Matter (Phase II) - Larsen... ... | reverse complement strand
CTCGCCCCCGGGCGCCGGGACGTTCGCCGCCGGCGGCTGGAGGCCGCCCGCGATGCCGCCACCACCGCCGCCTCCGTCGCCGTGCGCCGCACCCACGCCCGCCGGCGCGATGCTCCCGCCCGGCGGCACGATCGTCACCTCCGCCCCCGTGCTGGACGCCGGAATGTCGTTCGCCAGCGGGTCCGACAGCGACACGAACGGCAGCCCCAGCGCGCTCGTCCCCGGCGCCTGCGCCGTGAACGTCACCCGCGCCAGCCGCCCGTCGCCGCTCGGCCCCGGCGGCGCCGACCCGAACGTCACGCAGCCGAAGCGGATCGTCCCCGCGTCGATAATCGGCGACGGGCAGAAGACCGCCCGCCCGGTCGAGCCCAGGAACGGCCCGTTGACCGCCCCGACGGCGTCCAGCAGCCCCTCGTCGTACGAGACGATGAACTCGTACGAGCCCAGGTTCACCACCCCCGACACGTTGACGTCGACGGTGAACGTGTTCCCCTGCTGCACCGTCTGCGCCACCGGGCTCAGCGAGACGACGATGCTGCCGAAGGTCGGCGTCGCCGTCACCGAGCCGGGCTGCGGCGTCGGCGTCCGCGTCGCCGTCGGCGTCCGCGTCGGCGTCGGCGTGTCCGTCGGGCAGACCGCCGGGCAGGGCGTCGGCGTCGGCGGCACGTCCACCGTGATCGTCCCCGACGACTCCTCCTCGACGTTGATCTGGCTCGCGTTCGGCCGCAGCAGGATCGCCTCCGCCAGCCGCACGGTCGACAGCCCCGGCTGCTGGGCCAGGAACACGAACGTCGCCAGCGTCCCGTCGCCGTCGACCCCCGGCAGCTCGAAGCCCAGCGTCACGCAGGCCGTCCGCACCTGCCCCGTCGCCAGCTGCGGCGGCGCGCACTGCACTTCCCTGCCGGACGCGCCCAGGAACCCCGCGTCCGACACCGACAGAAACTGCAGCACCGCCGGGTCGTACTGCAGCGTCAGCTCGTACGCCCCCAGGTTGCGGACGTGCTGGACGTTGACGTCGACGAGCACGACCTGCCCCGCCGCCACCGTCTGCGCCGGCGGCTGCACGAAGACCCGCACCGGCCCCGGCGTGAACGTCGGCGTCGGCGTCGATGTCCGCGTCGGCGTCACCGTCGGCGTGCGCGTCTCCGTCGGCGTCGGCGTCACCGTCGGCGTCTCCGTCGGCGTCTCCGTCGGGCAGACGCCCGGGCACGGCGTCGGCGAGAGGGTCTGGGTCGGCGTCAACGTGATCGTCGGCGTCAGCGTCGGCGTCGGCGTCGGCGGGTCACTCACGATCACCGCGCCGTGGCTCGTCTCCTCGACCGTGATCACCGTGGCGTTCGGCCGCAGCAGCTGCACGTGCTGGATCGAGACGGCGCTCGAGCCCATGGCGTCGGCGTTCAGGCGCAGCGTCGCCAGCCGCCCGTCGCCGTCCGGCCCCGGCAGCAGCGCCCCCAGCGTCACGCACGTGAAGCGCACCGAGCTCGCCGTCACCTGCGGCGTGTTGCAGTTGACCGTGCGCCCCGAACTGCCCAGGAACGGCCCGTTCACGATCGACTGGTAGGACAGCACCTGCGGGTCCCACGACAGCAGCACCTCGTACGCCCCCAGGTTGCGCACCTGGAAGACGTCCACCCCCACCTCCACCGTCCCGCCGATGAAGCCGATCTGCCCCGCCGGCACGATCCGCACGCTCACCGGCCCCTGCGTCGGCGTCGGCGTCGGCGTCACCGTCGGCGTGCGCGTCTGGGTCGGCGAGGGCGTCACCGTCGGCGTCTCCGTCGGCGTGTCCGTAGGGCACGGCCCCGGGCACGGCGTCGGCGAGAGCGTCGGCGTCGGCGTGCGCGTCACCGTCGGCGTCAGCGTCGGCGTCGCCGTCGGCGGCACCGCCGCCGAGACGCTCCCGCCCAGCACCGTCGGCACAAAGATGCCCTGCGCGTTCGGCCGCACGAGCGTCACCTCCGGCAGCGCCAGCGGCGAAAAGCCCGGCCCCGTCGCCTGCAGCGTCACCGTCGCCAGCAGCCCCGTCCCGTCCGGCCCCGCCGGCTCGGCGCCCAGCGTCACGCAGACGAACTGCACGGAGTTCGGGCCCGTGATCGGGCTGTTGCACGAGACCGTGCGGCCGCTCGATCCCAAAAACGCCCCGTTGCTCACCGTGACGAACGAGGCCACCGCCGGGTCCCAGGTCAGCGTGAACGAGTAGCCGCCGAGGTCGCTCACCCCCTGCGCGGCCACCCGCACGTCGAAGGCCGCGCCCACGGCCACGGCCTGGCTCACCGGCAGCACGCAGACGGCCGGCGTCAGCGCCGCCCCGCACGAGAACGGATTGGGCGTCGCGGTCGCCGTCGCCGTCGCCGTGCTCGTGACGGTCGCCGTCGCGGTCTCCGTCGCTGTCGCCGTCGGCGTCGGTGTGTCTTCCTGCCCCAGCGCCCGCCCCGCCGGCCCCCCCGCCAGCGCGCTGACGAGTGCGGTCAGGCCCATCACTGCGACGAGCAGCGCTCCCAGCAGGCGAGAAGACCCGTTCACCGTGGCGTTCACCTCTGGGCGCTGGCAGCGCTCGCGCTGCATGCGGTCGGAAGCGCCGACAGCGCGGCGTTCCAGCAGCCCCTCCACGGGGCTCACTACCTGCAGGTCTCCTGGCGGGGGAAAAGAAAGGGAGACCGGCGAACCCGCTCCCCCTGCAACGTCATCGACGTAACGCCAGCGTCCTGCCGGCTGACGGAGCGTAACAGCCTGCTTCGGGCACTGTCAATGAACCGGCCGGTAGGTACGCGGCTTTCGGGCGTCAAGGCTCCGCGGATTCCGTCGTACAATGGCGCTCATGCCGAAGCGGGTTCTGGTCTTCGAAGCGCACGGCGACGACATGGAGTTCTTCGCCGGTGGCACTGTGGCAAAGTTCGCGGCGCTGGGTCACGAGGTGACCGTGGTCTGCGCGACGGACAACGACAAGGGGTCCCACGAACTGGACGCCGAACAGCTCCGGGCGGTGCGCGACAAGGAGCTGAACGGCGCCGCCGCGGTGCTCGGCGTCAGGCGCGTCATCCCGCTGGGATACTCAGACGGTGATCTGCTTTACGATGTGCCGATGAAGACGCTCCGCGGCCAGTTCATGCGCATCATTCGCGAGCTGCGACCCCATATCGTCATGTCCTGGGATGCGTTCACACCCTACGAAGGACATCCGGACCACCGTGCGGTTGCGCAGGCCGCGAACGAGGCGGCGAGCTTCGCGCACTTCCGCAACTTCTACCCGGAGCAGGTGGCTGAAGGCCTGGCGCCTCACTGCGTCGGCGAATACTGGACGTTCGCGAAGGCGCCGCGTGATCAGAACAAGTACGTGGATATCAGTGAGTACATCGACAAGAAGATCGACGCGCTCTGCGCGCATGAAGCGCAGATGGTGCTCACTGTGGCCGATATGCAGCATCACCTCGCGGTCGCACCGTTCGATATCCCATGGCTGCGAACGCTCGACCCGCACGACTATCGCGCCGTGATCGATCGGCAGATGCGTGCGGCGGGCGAGGCGGTGGCCCGGCGCGCGAGCCTGGACTGCCGCTACGCCGAAGGATTCAGGCGCACCCGTTACGGCGGGCTGGAGAGCATGGCGAACGATCAGCCGATCGAGGAGGACGTCTAGTGAAGCTGGGCGTCACATCCGCGGCGTACCGTGCGGCGTTGCGTGCCGGCGCGCTCGATCTGGGCCAGTGGATCGAAACCTGCGCTCGAGATCTGGATGTGGACGGAGTCGAGTTCGCGGCCGACGCCCTTCCCTCAGAGCCCCGAGCGTTGCGCGAGATCAAGCGGGCTTGCGTCGAGCGCCAGCTGACGATCGCTGGCGTGGGATTGGACGCGGACCTGTGCGAGGAGACCACGCGCCCTCGCGAGATCGAGCGCGTCCGCCAGGCGTGTGACGTCGCAGCCTACATCGGGGCGCCGGTGCTGCGGATCACGGCCGGCGAGCCGCGCGCGGTGCAACCCGCGCGGGACGACGGTCGGATCATAGGGCTCTTTCGGAAGGTGTTCGGCGAGCGGCAGATCGACCGCCGGCGCCTGTGGTCGGACGTCATGTGGGCGCTGCGCGGCTGCGCGGATTACGCCGCCGAACGCGGGACGGTCATTGCCGTGCAGAACGGCGAGCAACAGGCACTGATCCACCACGGTCCGGCGCTCGCGCAGGCCGTGCGCGATGTCGGTTCGCCCTGGCTGCGATGCTGTCCGGATCCGGCGTCGATGCCGGTCGCCGGCGGCTTCGACGTGGCCGTCGCGACCGCGGCGCAGGTGCGCGTGCTTCTGCGGCGCGTGCTCGACGACGGCGCCGACGCGACGCTCTACTTGCCGGAGACCCTGCGTATGCTGCGTCTCGGCGGCTATCGTGGATTCGTCATCCTCGATTACGCCGGGGCCGAGGACGTGACGTCGGCGATGCCGCGCGCTGCCCGCTACGTGCGCGGGGTGTTGCAGTTGCTGCAGCGCCAACACCTGCTTGAAGAGACCCGCGCCGGCAACGGCCGATCACCGTATGAGGCGGCGGAGGCGGTCCGGCGCGCGGTACGGGAGCCCGTTCAGAAGGCATGATCCGCGCCGTCGTCTTCGATCTGGGACACACGCTGTGGGACTTCAACTTCGACGGCGCGCGCGAGGATGGCCCGCTCGATCGCGCCTATGAGCAGGCCCGTGCCCTGCTCGCCGAACGCCTGGGCGAAGCCGTCGCACCGCCCGCAGCCGACCTGAAACGCGCCGTCGGCGATGCGCTGCGCGAAGACCGTGAGACCTACTTCGAGCTCGGGGATCGGCTCGATCAGCCGCCGACGTGGACGTGGGTCGACCGCGGCTTGCGGTCGCTTGGCTTGACGCTGGACGAGTCGCTCTTGCGAGAGATCACCCCGCCGTTGTTTGCCACGGAGGAAGAGCGACTGATCTGCCACGACGACACGCTGCCTGCGGTTGAGGCGTTGCATCGCGAGGGCTACGCTCTGGGCTGCGTGACAAACACATTGGCGGACGAGCCCGCGATCCGCTCAATGCTCCGCAAGCATGGCTTCGAGCCGTTGATGAAGACGGTGGTCGTTTCGGCTGAGGAAGGGTGGCGCAAGCCGCACCCGTCGCTCTTCCAGAAGGCCTTGCGGGAACTCAACGTGGCGCCGGGCGAGGCGGTGTTTGTCGGCGACAGTCCGTTCCACGATATCGGAGGCGCGCGAGCTGTGGGCATGAAGGCGGTGCTGACGCGCCAGTACATCGCGCGTCCTGCTGATGGCTATGCCGAGCCCGATGCGCTGATCGGCCACCTGCGCGAGTTGTCCGGCGTGATCGCCCGCTGGTGACGCTCAGCGACGGTCGTTGGCGGCGCGCACGGCGAGTGGGTTGACGGTGCGCACCTGCTGCGCCTTCGCCAACTCCTCGCGCTCTCGCTTGGCCTGCTCAAGGTCGCTCATGGCGCTGTCGAGCAGGTCCTTCGATGTGGCGCCATCCTCGGGGAAGCAGACGATGGCGACCGAGGCCTTGAGCGGCTCCGACGACCCGTCCTGCGCGAACACCGAGACCTGCGAGAGGCTCGCCAGCAGCCGTGTGGCGACGGATACGGCGGCCGCTCGATTCGTCTCGGGCAGCACGATTGCAAACTCATCGTTCGTCAGGCGCGCGACGATCTCCGGCGGGGACACGGCCTCGGCCAGCGAGATGGCGGCGCTCCGCAACAGGCGATCACCCATCGACTGGCCGTAGGTTGAGTTGAACTCCCCGAAGTCATCGAGATCGATCACGACGAGCGACATCGCCTTGGCGTAGCGCCCGCAGCGCACGAGTTCGGCGTCAATCGCTTCGGTGACGTAGCGGCGGTTGTACACCCATGTCACCGGGTCGATGTCGTTGAAGCGGGCCGAATCCTCCTGGGCCGAGATGTCTCGCAATGCCAGCGTGAAGTGGCCTACGAGCAATTCGACGATTTCGGCATCGATGTCCGCGTGGTCGAACGCCAGTACCACCACACCGTACGGCTCGCCCTCCACCAGCATGGGTACGAGCGCGATCTTGCGGATGCCAAGCTGCTTCTCCGCGTCGCGCGCGCGGTCGGCATCAAAGAGGCCGTCCCAGAACTCGACCAGCGAGTCGCCGACAACGACCTCGCCGCCTTCCAGCACCTTCCGGCGGAAGTGACTGAGCGGCAGGTCCAGCTCGATCGCCGTCAGATCCTCCTGGTACGCGTTCATCGCGTTCTCCAGGCGCGGCTCGACAATGCCTTCGAGCACAGACGCGGACAGCACGTCGCGCTTCTTGTCGAGCAGCACGGGGTAGATGAACAGCGCCTCGGCGATGCCCGGGCCGCGCTCAATGAAGGCCTGCGTCATCTCATGCGTGCTGCCGCCGCTGTGCAGGAAGAGCGAGAGGATGACGAGATCGAACAGCCGCCCCTCGCGCCCCTGCGGCCGTGCTTCATCCAGCGATTCTATGGCGATGTACGTCTGGGTTGAGGACCCCTTCTTCTCCTTGCGCGCGAGGAACTTCATCCTGGTTACTCCTCGGCCAGCTTCACAACAAACGTGTGCTCGTTGTGCTGCTCGACCTTCGCCTCGCGCGACATCGCGCGAGTGACCGCCGCGCGGAGCACGTCCTGCTCGATGTCGCGCGTCATCTCCAGCGCGACGATGGCGACGCCGTTGTTGTACGACAGGAGCGACATATCCTTGACGCCGTCCATGCCCAGCAGCGCGCGGTGCAACGGCACCAGGTCGACGCCCTGCCGCTTGTCCTCGACGGTGATGCGGTACGTCCGTGGCAGCAGCTCCAGCCCGCGCCTGGGTTCCACCTGCAGCGGAGGCAACGGCTGTGGTATCGGCCGCGTGTCGATGCGGTCGGGCTGAAGCTGTTCGGCGACCGCGGCGCGCGACAATGGCGCGCGTGCCGGCATCGGCATGGGGCGCTGGCCTCCCTGCGTTGGCATGGCGCTGCCATCCGCAAGGCGTTCGAGCAGCGCAATGATCCGGTCGAGCCGGTCGATGATCGTGCCGGCGGTGCCCGCCATCTCAGTCACCGGCGTCTCGGCGCCAGATGTCGCGGCCGGGGGCGTACTCCATGCCCCTGCCCCGGGCGCCTGCGCCACCGGCTGCAGTTCAGGAGCCGCAGTGTCGTCGAGTGCGGCGGCAGGCTGCGCCTCAGGTTCCGCAGCGCTCACCGCCTCGTCCTTCGGCGCGCCAATCTCGCCGATGACATCCTCTTCATCGGCCGTGTCGGGCGGTGGCGTGACGGGCGACCATGGCGAGCGGGCGAGGCCGCCCGGCATCTCGGCGGAGAAGCGGCGCGGTCCGCCGGCCCGGCCGAATGACTCGTGGTCGTCGTAACGCAGCCGCTCAAGCGCGCGTCCGTCATCCGTCGCCTCGTCCGGTTCATCTTCGGCTGCCGGCGTTTCCGGTGGCGCCGTGGCGGCGCGATCGCGGAGCACGTCAGGCGCCGGCTCAGCGTCGTCCTCGCCTGGCGACTGTTGGCTGCGCGCGGCCTGCTCCGCCACACGCCGGATCGTCGCCTCGATCAGATCCTCGTCGATTTCCCTGGGCATGCGGGTCACCCCCTGAGGCCGCCGTCGGTCGCCTACCCCTACTGATGGAGTTTCGGCAGGGGATGGGGGTGGCTACACGGCAGAGCCGGAACCCGTACCCATTCCGGGCCATGCCGAGACCGTGCGCGTCATCTCAAGCGGCCCTAAGGGATTCCGATACTCCCATTGAAGGAGATGCCGGAACCGGCCTTCGGGCACGGCGCCTGCGCCCGCATGCCGCGAGCAGGCCCCGTCGCGCGGTCCGGCGTGCGCAGCGCATGCCTGACGCCAGCACCCCGTCGCATGCCCGCGTGAGCGAGGCCATTGAGCGCCCGCCGGCCAGACGCGAGCGGCTGCAGGGGCTCGTGCGCGCCCTGGGTGTCGTGCTGATATCCGCCACGATCGTGCTGATCCTTGCCGGGCCGGATGTCGCGGGGCGGACCACACTGACGGTTGCGCAGCTACTCGCCGTCAGCGCCATCGCCGCGTATGGCGTGCTGCTGGCGATGATGCAACGCAGCTCGCAAGTCGCTCTGGAGCGCGCCTACTCGAGCCACCTCGAGGAGCTGAGCCAGCGGCTCCGCAACATGGCCTATCGCGACGCCGTGACGGGCTTGTACAACCACCGCTACTTCCGCGAACAGCTCGCGCACGAGGTCGAGCGCTCGCTTCGGTACGAGCAGCCACTGTCGCTCGTGCTCCTCGATATGAATAACTTCAAGGAGATCAACGACCGTTACGGGCACTTCATGGGCGACCGCTTCCTGGCGCTGGTCGGCGAGGTCGTCGACCGCCACATCCGCGCCAGTGACGTCGGCGCGCGCTACGGCGGCGACGAATTCGTGATCATCCTGCCCAGCACGCCGCGCCCGGAGGCGGAGGCGACGGCGGCGAAGCTTGCGGCGGCCGTGGCCAACTGCGCAGCCATGACCGCCACCGGCGAAACGGTCCAGCTTGGGATCTCCTTCGGCGTCGCCTCCTGCCCGGAGGAGGCGCGCACGCCCAGCGACCTCATCGAATGCGCCGACAGGCGGCTCTACGAGGCCAAGGCAGAGCGCAAGTCGGGCCGCGGCTCGCGCGCCGCCTGAGCATCCGATGAACGCGAGGCGGCGTATCCTCGGTGAATCTGCCCGGCGGTCCGACGCCTTGCTAGACTGGATTACACACGAGCCTCGCCGGCGCGGGCCGCTCCTGCTCGCGCCGTACTCGCCCAAGGAGTTGGGGTCGCATGCTTAACGCCGCGCGGTGGACCGTCCTCGGTCTGCTTGCCGTCTCGATCGTCGTGCTCGCGTTCGCTATCGGCTACGTCATCAGCGATGGCGACGGCGACGGCACCACCGTGGTCGTCAACGACCAGGACAACGACGGCCGTATCACCGATGACCGCCTCGAAGACGTCGACTTCTCGACGTTGAACGAGATCCTCGAAGTGCTCGAGGATCGCTACTACAACCCCGACCTGATCGACCGCGAGACGCTCTACCAGGCCGCCATCAACGGCATGCTCGAGACGCTGTCGGACAGCGGCACCTACTACGTCGACCCGATTACGATCGCGACCGGCGAGGGCTTCAGCGGCACGTTCGAGGGCATCGGCGCGACGGTTTCAGAGGGTGAGAATGGCGAGATCGTCATCGTCGCGCCCATCCCGAACACGCCGGCCGAGCGCGCGGGTATCCGCTCCGGCGACGTCGTGCTGGAGGTCGACGGCGAATCGACCGAAGGCTGGACGCAGGAGAAGGCCGTCCTGCGCATCCGCGGCCCGAAGGGCTCGACGGTGACGCTGAAGGTCCGCCACAGCGACGGCACCGAAGAGGTGCTGGAGATCGTCCGCGACGAGATCGAGGTCCAGAGCATCGAGACAACGCCGCCCGGCGGCGTGCTCGAGGATGGCGAGGGCAACCTGATCGAGGACGTCGCCTACATTCACATCCGCGAGTTCGCGCAGCCGACCCTTGAGCAGTTCCGCCAGGCGGTGCAGGACGCGATCGATGCAGGCAAGCGCGGCATCATCATCGACGTCCGGAACAACCCCGGCGGCCTGCTCGTGACCACCATTGAGATGGCCGACGAATTTCTCGATGAGGGCGTCATCCTGTCCGAGCGCGAGCGCGACGGCAGCGAATCTAGCCACGAGGCCGAGTCCGGCGGGTTGGCCACGGACATCCCGGTCGTCATCATCCAGAATCGCTTCAGCGCCAGCGGCGCCGAGGTCTTCGCCGCGGCGCTGCAAGAGAACGGCCGCGCGACGGTCGTCGGCGAGACGTCGTTCGGGAAGGGAACGGTGAACATCGCCCAGGACCTGCCCGATGGCGGGCAGGTGTACGTGACCATCGCCCAGTGGCTGACGCCCAACGGCACCGTCATCGACGGCGTGGGCGTGCGGCCCGATGTACCCGTCACACTGACAGACGAAGACATCGACCTGCGCCGCGACTCGCAGTTGTTCAAGGCCATCGACATCTTGCGTGGGACGAATACGACGCCCACCGCGTCGCTCACGCCGCAGCCGCGGCCAACCGTCGCCGGAAGTCCCACGGAGCCCGGCGGGTAAGCTTCCCGGCGATGGCCGATATTCAACCGGTCGCCTCCAACCGCAAGGCGCGGCACGACTACGACATCCTCGAGACCATCGAGGCCGGCATCGCGCTCACCGGCACCGAGATCAAGTCCATCCGCGCGGGCGGCGCCCACATCCGCGAGGCGTATGCGCGCCCGCAGGACGGCGAGATGTGGCTCTATGGCGCGCACATCGCGCCCTACGGCGCCGGGTCCTACCAGAACCACGAGCCCACCCGGCCGCGTCGGCTGCTCATGCACCGCAAGCAGATCGCCGACTGGTCGGCGCAGGCGAACGAGAAGGGTCTGACCATCGTGCCGCTCAGTCTCTACCTGAAGCGCGGGATGGCGAAGGTCGAACTCGGGCTGGCACGCGGCCGCAAGCAGTACGACAAACGCCGCGCCATCGCCAGGCGGGAGGCCGACCGCGAGATCGAGCGCGCGCTGCGTGAGCGACAGAAGCAGTGACGCATGGCGCCGCCCCGCACGAAGCGGGCGCAGCGCCCTCAGCTGTCCGGCAGCATGATGTTGTCGTGCTCGATGTAGAGGCGTTGCAGCTCCTCGGGCGAGAGCCGTCGTCCGCGCGCCGCGTCCGCCAGCCGTTCGAAGTAGCCCTCGCGCGGGGCGCCTGGAGTGAAGAGCAGCAGCATCGACGCCGGCTCGCCAGACTCGTTGCGAAATGCGTGGATGCCACCCGGGGGCACGTGCACGAAGTCGCCGGGCGCGGCGTCGATCCAGCCGGCGCCGTTGAAGATCCGCACCTGCCCGGTGAGGACGAAGAAGGACTCCGAAATGGTGCGATGGAAATGCGTGGCGGCGCCGGCGCGCTGCGGTCCCATGTCCCAGCGGTAGAGCCCGAACTCGCCGTTGGTCGATGCCCCGGTCGCCAGATAGCGGACGGCGGTGATCGCGCCGATCTCGAGATCGGGCGGCGCGCCGGCCGGACGGTACGTCGCGCTGATCTCGCCGCTGTCGCCGGTGTAGCGCGTCGGCGGGTACGTCATGCGAGGCTCCTTGGCTGCGCCCTCGGCCGGGCTCACAGTGTCCGTGCCGGCAACCCCGGCGTCTACTCGATATACTGGAAGCGCACTACGGGGACGAAAGGGCTCGACAGGGGCCGGCGGATCTGAGTTGCAGGCGGAGGACGGTCGTAACCTCCTTAATACTGCGGCCAAAACATATACGGCGAACGACAACTCGCCCTCGCTGCCTAAACCACAGCGACGCCTCTTCTGGCCTCAGCCCGGCGGGCCGGAAACAGGCGACACCTGGCCGGGATGCTGCGTTCCAGGACGCCGATAGCGGACGCTAAGACCATCGGCTGGCGGGGGTGAGCGACCTCGGCGCGCGCACCCCGTGAGATTCAAACCGAGGGAATAAGCCTGTAGCAGACTCAGGGCGCTCGCCGCCTGGACGGGGAGTTCAATTCTCCCCCGTCTCCACCAACTCCACCTCAGCGGCTCGCTGTTCGGCGAGTCGCTGTTTCACTTCATCAGGGCTGGAGAACCTGCGGGTTCTGGATGCCTGCCTCTTTGAAGGCGCCCCAGAATATGGGTCTCGGAGTCGCGCCGACGAGTCGTCCGGTCAGCCCGTCGACGGATGCTCGCGTTACGGCTGACCCGCATTCCGAAGGCTGCCGACTACGACGACTGGTCCCCGGCTTGCATTGCCTTGTCCGCTTCAAGGAACGCTGATCGCGGTTGTTGCTGTTCGCGGAGGTATGAGCGACGGTAAGCCCCTCTAGGTCTGCAAAGTCGAATCTCGAACATTTGAAGGCTTGTATCAGCCCAATACCTTCAGCTTGGCGGCGGAAGCTCCAGATAGGCGCGGAACTGGTAGATGAGTCCTCTTACCCGTTGCTCCATGCGCTCGACGGTCCTGGCGGAACTGATGGCGCGACTTTCTCTTTGTCCAATGGCGTACCTCCGATAACTGTCCTCAGTTGAATCGCCAGCTCACTAACCTCGTACGAACGGCTCGCCCGTACGTGCAGGAGCGGTATGCCAGCCGCAGCAAAGGCTTCATCGAGGAAGGCGTCACGCCTTTACTACGGCGTGCAGACCGATCGGCGCCCACTGGTCGATTTCCGATGAAAGCCTGAACGCCTTGGGGGCGCAGCTGCGCAGCCTGCCCGCGCGCTCCCTACCGCTCCCGCGCGGCCATCGGCAGCGCGCTGACCGCGCCGAGGACGAATGCCAGCAGCACCACCGTGCCGGCCTGCGCATCGCCAGGCTTGACGGTCATGTTCCAGACGATCGCGAACATGCCGAGCGTGAATGCGTGGAGGGTCCCCCACAGCACCGGGTCGTTGACGAGGCTCCGCACATCCGCTGACACGGCGCCATCCGCGGCCGTCCGCAGCGCCTGATCGATGCGGCGCACGCGCGGCGTGATGAGCAGCCCGCCGCCCGCGCCCATGATGATCAGCGCGATCAACGACGTATTGATCCAGCCGTCACCCCAGTTCCAGATGTCTTCCACCATGTATGCACCCGCGGCCAGGACCAGGAGCGACGATACCGGGAAGGCGCGGTCCGACCACACCGCGAGTGTCGCCCACGACCGGCATTCTTGCGCGGTTGCCAGGCGTCGCAGCGCCATCATCGCCACCCAGAACGCCGCCGCCGCGCCGAAGAGCCCGGCGACGCCAACGATGTGCAGGAACAAGGCGATCTCGTATCCGTCAGGCATGGTGCATCCTCCTGCGGCCGGGTCGAGACATTGTATGTGCCGCGCCGGCTAACGTCCGATAAGCGGCACACGCTCGCCGTGACCGCTCCGCTCGCCATAATCGCCGGTGTTGCGTACGCAGCCGCACACGATGGTCGTGCATCGTCGCCAATTTCTCAGCAGTCAGCGCAGATGTATTGACATGCGGGCCCGACAGGCGTAGGTTCGACGCCAATCCGGGAACGGAAACCGGTACAGGGAAGGGGAGACCACGGTGAACTCTGTCATCCGGGGCCTGTCGGGGCACACGCGTCCGCTGCGCATGGTGCTGCTGGCGGGCGCGCTCGTCTTGCTGGCATCAATGCTCCTGCCGGCGCGGCCGACCGAAGCAGGGCCTACATCGACGACGACGGCGATCGTGTCGATGGGCGACAGCTTCATCTCCGGCGAGGCCGGCCGCTGGAACGGCAACAGCCTGAACATGTTCGGCACGCGCGATGGCACCGACCGTGCCGCGCGTTGCACGCTGGGAATCTTCTGCTCGTACGACGCGGCGCGCGTGTACGGGTCGACCCACGCAAGCGGTTGCCACCGCTCCGACGTGGCGCCCATCCGCAGTTCCAACGTCTCGGTGAACGAGCGCATCAACATCGCCTGCTCCGGCGCGCAGACGCGGAACATCTGGCGTGCTTCCCAGGGCGGGCAGAGTTTCAAGGGAGAGGCTCCGCAGGCCGACCAGCTGCTGACGATCGCCCAGCAGAAGAACGTCAAAATGGTCGTGCTGACGATCATGGCGAACGATGTCGGTTTCGCCGATCACGTCATCAACTGCGCCACCGCGTGGACCCTCGGCCTCGGACCATGCAACGCCGCCCAGCAGGCGGCGCTCGAGGCCGACATGCCCGCCGCCAGGGAGGGCCTGCGCAAGGCGATCGATGAAGTGCGCGCGGTGATGGCGCAGGCCGGCTACAGCCCGTCGCAGTGGAAGTTCGTCATCGCGGGCTACTCGTCGCCCGTGCCGGCCGCCGCGGACGTTCGCTACTCGGGTTCCGACCGCTGGTGGACCGGCGGCTGCCCGTTCTACGATGCTGATTTCAACTGGGCGAAGAACGTCGCCACGCCGTACATCGTCGACAACATGCGGCAGGTGGCCGCGGAGAAGGGCGTGCAGTTCCTCGATGTCCGTGACGCGCTCAACGGCCACGAGGTGTGCCACCGCAACTCGTCGCTCGTGGGGTCGAGCGGGCCGAACGCCGTTGCGCACGAGTGGGTGCGCTGGGTGAATACCGGCTGCTGCCAGGGCGACGCCCAGGAGTCCGTGCACCCGAACGCGTTCGGGCAGCGCGCGTTGGGTCGCTGCATGCAACTGATGTACGCGCAGCCAACGGGTAACTGGTCGTGCCGCAACACGCCGGGAGGCAATACCAGCCAGATGTCGCTGGTGTCGATCCCGTAGCCGGGAAGCGGAGTCAGGAGGAGCGCGCCCGGCGAACTGCGCCGGGCGCGCTCGCTTGTGCGCGCCCGCGCGGCGTCGATCGCGGCGGCTCTCGCCCGTCCGTGAGCCGGGCGCGCGCGCGGCCTGAGATCGTCAGTCCACGACCATGCCGTCGCCCACCTCCAACAGGCGATCGTGCGCGCGTCAACGTTCCGCGCAGCCTCTGGTATGCTCTGGCCATGCAGCAGCGCGTGCAGTTCTGCACGACGGCGGACGGCGTGCGCATCGCCTTCTCCATCACCGGGACGGGGTACCCGCTCATCAGCGTCCCGGGCTGGGTCAGCCACCTGGAGCTGGATCTCGAAAGTCCCATCGGTCGCGGCTGGATCGAGCAGATGACCAGGTCGTTCATGCTGATCCGGTATGACAAGCGCGGGACAGGTCTCTCGGATCGCAACGTCGATGACTTCTCCCTTGAGCGGCGCCTGCTCGATATCGAGGCGCTGGTCGACCGCCTCGGACTCGATCGCTACGCCGTCCGGGGCGTATCCGAAGGCGGCCCCGTCGCGATCGCGCATGCGGTGGCGCACTCCGACCGCGTGTCACATCTGGTGCTGCAGGGCACGTACGCGCACCTTGGCCACTCAGCCGCGGCTGATGCCCTCGTGTCCCTGATCCAGGCCGAATGGGGCCTCGGTTCAACGACCATGACCAACATCTTCATGCCCAGCGCTGACAAGGACAGCCAGGAGTTCTTCGCGCGCTACCAGCGAGAGGCTGCGACCCGCGCGGATGCCGCATCGATGCTCCTTGCGAATCTCGAGACGGATGTGCGCGATCTGCTCGCGCGCATACAGGCTCCGACGCTGGTGATCCACAGCGAGAGCGACAAGGCCGTGCCATTCGAGCACGCGCGGCGCCTGGCCGGCGATATCCCGAATGCGAGCCTGGCGCGCTACAAGGGCGATCATGCTGCGCTCGGTTCAACCAGCGAGATCGCGGAGATGATCCGCGGATTCGTGCTCGGCGCCGGAGAGCCAGCGGCCAGCGCAGATGCCGCGCAAGGCGCGAGTCTGCTGACGATCATGTTCACCGACATCGAGGCATCGACCGCGATGACACAGCGCTTGGGCGATGCGGGCGCGCAGGATGTCCTGCGCCGTCACAACGACGTCGTGCGGAGCGCGCTCAAGGCCAGTGGTGGCACGGAGATCAAGCACACCGGCGATGGCGTGATGGCCTCGTTCGGCTCGGCGTCCGCGGCGTTGACATGCGCCACGACCATTCAGCAAACGCTCGCTGAACTGGGAGAGCAGGATCCTGCAGGGCTCGTGCGCGTCCGCATCGGAGTGAACGCCGGCGAACCGTTGGCCGAGGAAGGTGACCTCTTCGGCACCGCGGTACAGGTCGCCGCGCGAATCTGCGCCCGCGCTGAGCCGGGCCAGATCCTGGCGGCGAACGTCGTCCGCGAACTGGCCGCGGGCAAGCCCTTCCTGTTCGCCGACATCGGCGAGGTCGTGCTGCGCGGCTTCGAGGACCCCGTGCACTTGTACGAGGTGAACTGGCGCTCCTGAGCGGTGTGCGCGGTGGCCTCTTCCTCCGCGCGACGTCCGACTCCTGCGCGTGCCATATCATCACGCGATGACACGCGCCTTTCGCACCCTGCGTAACATCCGCCTGCTCTACGCGTTTGGCGTGGCGCGCGAGTTCACGCCGATGCTCGCCGTCTGGGTCGTGTATCTCACGGACTACCGGGACCTGACCCTCGCGCAGGTCGGCTTCATGGAAGGGATCTTCTGGGCGGTCAAGCTGTCGCTGGAGGTGCCATCCGGGGCGTTTGCTGATCGCTTCGGGCGGAAGGCCACGTTCATCACCAGCCTCGGGCTGGAGTCGCTCGGCACGTTGCTGTTCGCCTTCGCGGGCAACTTCGCGCTGCTCACGGTCTCGTACGTCATCTGGTCGGCCGGGCTCGCGGCTCGCTCGGGAAACGACGAGGCGTATCTCTACGACACGCTGTCTGCGGGCGAGCGCCAGAACGAATACAGCGACCGGCTCGGCGTCTACATGGCGCTCGGGACCGTGTCATTGCTCGCCGGCGGCGTTGTCGGCGGCATCCTCGCGCAGGTCGTCGATCTCCGGTTCGCCGTGCTGGCGGCGCTCGTGCCGTTCATGCTCGCGCTGCCCCTGGCGCTGGCCATGGAGGAGCCGCCGCGCCGGGCCGCGTCACGCGATCTGACGCTGCTCGGCACGCTGCTCGGGGGTGTGGGCACGGTCTGGCGCAGCGAGGAGCTGCGCAGCATGTTGCTGCTGCAGGTTGGCCTTGCGGCGGTGTGGCCCGCCTACGTCCTGCTCGGGCAGCCGTTCCTGTCGGCGCACAACGTATCGCTCGCCCTGTTCGGCGTGTTGACGATCCCGATACAGCTCGCGCGCGTTGCCGGCGGGCTTGCGAGCGGCCGCCTCACACGACGGGTCGGTCTGCCGGCAACGTTGTCGATGGCTGTGTCGGGCGCTGTCGTCGGGCTCACCACACTGGCGGTCGTCGATCACGTCGTGGCGTTCGCCGGGCTGGCGCTGGCGATGGCGAGCGTCGCGCTGGCGCTGCCCGCCATCGGCGCCTACGTCAACGAACGGACGGACTCGCAGGTCCGCGCGACCGTGCTCTCGGTGGCGCCCATGGGCACATCGCTGATGATGGGCTCCGTGAGCATGCTCTCTGGCGCGATCGCCGCCGAGTCGCTGCGCCTCGGCTTCGGCGCTATCGCCGTGATCGTGGTGCTGCTCGCCGGGGGTAATCTGCTTGGCTGGCTGCGCGTGCATCGCGCCGCTGTGCCGCGCATCGAAGCGGTCGAGGCTTAGCCTCCGGGCGTCGGTGCAGGTGTGGACCCGGACAGGGGTTCGATCGTCGCGTCCTGCGCCCCCGCTTCCGGCGTCGGCGTGTTCTCGGGCGGCAGTGGCGGTGGTGCCGGCGCTTGCGCAGGCGGCGGCGTTGGTGTGGCGGTGGGGGTGTCGGTCGGCGCCGCGGTAGACGTCGGAGTGCGTGTCGGCGTTTCGCTCGGTACCTCCGTCGGGGCTTCGAGCGGTGTTTCGACCGGCGGCGGCGTGGACTGTGAGCTCTCCGGTGCGGCCGGCAGCGCCTCTGGCGCCGGCTCGATCACTTCCAGGAGCGTTGGGTCGGCGGGACGTGCGACGGGGTTGAAGACGCGCGGCACGCGGCGCGGCGTGAGTGCGATCTTCTGCGGCTTGCCCGGACCGTAGTTGCCGGAGGCGTACGACGCTCCTTCGCGCGGGATGCCGTCGTCCTTCACGTCATCGAAGGTCACCGGGAGCGACTGCGAGAAGTAGCTGGTCTCGCTGTACCGCTGGATCTGGAAGTGCAGATGCGGCGCCGGGCTCAGGTCCCCGGGTACGCCGGTGCACGTGACGCCCGTCTCGCCCGATACCGCAATCGGTTCGCCCCGCTCGATGATCTGGCCCGGCTCGACCAGCGCGGAAGCGTGCGCCAGGTGGAGGTAGAGCGCCGAGGTGCCGTCGCCGTGATCGATCACGACGTAGTTGGAAGCGTGCGAGAAGACAGCGCTGCAGCCGCCGGCATTCGACTCATCCCGCACGAATTGCACCCGTCCGCCGCGCGCGGCTACCACAGTGTCGTAGTCCAGGTCGAAGTCGAACGCGTAGGCGGCCAGGCCGTTATGCGTGAACGTGGTCTCCTCGCCCTGCGTCACCGTGTGAATACGCCCGCCTTCCCACGGCAGCAGATAGCCCTCTGGCGCGGGGAATCGCGGCCCATCCGAGCGGATCCCGATGGATGACGGCACGGTCGGAAGGGCGGACAGCAGCAGGCCGGTGATCGAGATCGCCACGGTCAGGGCAACATGCAGCACGGGTTCGAGCATCCTCCAGGGCGGGTGGGTACTACGTCGTCGCCGCCGTGAGGGGCGTGACGGCTCCCATTGTTGGGGGTTTCAGGCCATCGAACGCGAGGGGAAATCCGCAGAAGTGTCAAGGAACCGCCCTGAGATAGCGGTTCTGTAACACGGAGCGTGCAGGTATCGCCCCGTGAGGGACCCAATAGCTAGCGACATAAGATGTACGCCTGGCATGGATCCGACATATCAGGCGGCCCTGGGTGGGCGCCCGCGCGATGCGCCGCCGGCGATCCTGCTGCACAGGAACGAAGGAGGATGCGCAATGGCATCGGTTCTGTGGTTGGTCTTCGTCGTGCTGCTCGTGCTCTGGCTCGTGGGCTTCGCCGTCAACTGGGGCGCGTTCATCTGGATCCTCTTGCTGGCGGCGCTTGTCGCGCTCGTAGTGAACTTGGTGACCGCGACCCGCACAGGCAGGTGGTATTGACGACGCGGCTGCCGGTGGTTGCGGGCGATGAGCCTGGCTACGGGACCTCGATGCGGCTGAGGATCCGCGTGATGACGTCCTCGGCCGTCACGTTCTCCGCCTCAGCCTCGTACGTCACGACGAGCCGGTGACGAAGCACGTCCATGGCCACGGCCTTGACGTCATCTGGCTCCACGAATCCGCGGCCGTTCACGAAGGCGTGCGCCCGCGACGCCTGCGCGAGGAAGATGCTGGCGCGCGGGGACGCCCCGTAGGCGATCAGCGGCGTGAGTTCCTGCAGGCGGTACGCGTCAGGGTCGCGCGTCGCATAAATCACGTGCACGATGTAGTCGCGCAGCCGGTCCTCCATGTGAATGTCGCGTAACGCTGATGACGCGACGAGGATCGCTTCCGGGTCAGCGACGATCTGCACGGGGAACTCGGCGTCCGGCGCCACGAACCGATCGAGGATCTGCTTCTCCTCTTCGCGCGTCGGGTACGTCACGTGCACCTTGAGCATGAACCGGTCGAGTTGCGCTTCGGGAAGGGCGTAGGTCCCTTCGTGCTCGATGGGGTTCTGCGTGGCCAGCACCATGAACGGATCCTCGAGCGGGAACGACGCGCCGCCGATGCTGACCTGGCGCTCCTGCATCGCTTCGAGCAGCGCTGACTGTACCTTGGCCGGCGCCCGGTTGATCTCGTCCGCCAGGACGATATTGGCGAATATCGGACCCTTTCGAACGTGGAACTGGCCGTCCTGCGGGTTGTAGATCGTCGTGCCCGTGATGTCGGCGGGAAGCAGATCCGGCGTGAACTGGATGCGCACGAACGATGCATGCAAGGCGCGCGCGAGCGTGCTCACTGTGAGCGTCTTGGCGAGCCCCGGCACACCCTCGATGAGGATATGGCCGCGGCAGAGCAGCCCGATGATCAGCCGCTCAACCAGCACGTCCTGCCCGACGATGACCTTCCCAACCTCGTGCTTGACGGCGTCCACGAATCCGCTCTGGGCGCGGACCCGTTCGTTGATGGCGGCGATATCTGTCGTCAAGGTGGGCTCCCGTGCAACGCCAGTTCTGCAGCAAGCAGTCTAACAGCGCCCGTGGAGCGCCCCGCACCGGCGCCGGCGCGCGTCCGCTCCCGCCGCGCGCCGCGCTCAGCGACCGTAGTGCTCCGTCATGAACGTGTCGATGGCGCCGGCGAGGCGCCGGGCGAGGATCTGGAGCGACCGGTCGTCGGCGAGCACGCGTGCGTCCGCTTCGTTTGAAAGGAACAGGAACTCCGTGAGAGCCGAGGGCATGCCCGCCTCCCGCGTGACCACGAACTGGCAGAAATCCCCCGAGTGGTGCGAGCGCGCGTCTTCCTTCAGGCCGCGGTCGGGCGCCTGGTAGCCGTACTCCCGCAGCGTGTCCATCATCGCCTGCTGGATCAGCGTGGCCAGCCGCTCGTTGGCCGATCCCTGGGCGTGCTTGCCGCAGTACCACGTCTCGGGTCCGCGGATCGACTTGACCGACGCACCGTTGCTGTTGATGGCCAGGTAGACATCGGCGTCGACGGCTTCGGCGAGCGAGGCGCGCCAGAGCAAGTCCGAGATGATGAACTGCCGCGGCAACGGCCGCCCGGGTCCCTTGCCTTCGTCTTCTCGTGTCAGATACACCTCGAACCCGAGCGCCTGAAGTTCCGCGCGCAGGAGATGCGCGGTACGGAGGTTGGTGCTGGCCTCGGTGAGATACGTGCCGTCGGGCCAGTAATGGACGGCGCCCGGGTCGCCGCGGCCGTGTCCCGGGTCGAGGACGACGACGCCGCGCACGTGCTGCGTCCCGGTTGTTGCGGGCTTGCGGGCCTCGAAGCTGTCGACGGGCTTGACCCGTCGATCGACGCCCGCGGACTGCGCAAGCTTCGGCACCGGCCGGGTCGTCAACGATCTGGTGGATGCTGGCCGTGGCCCTGTGTCGAGCGGCTGCCCCGCACGGAGCGCTGCGGCTTCGTCATCCGTGAGCGATCGGATGTGCCGCACGCTGCCGGGCGCGGCAACGTCAAGCGTCGCGGCGGTGTAGTCCTCCGCCTCGGCGGACGGCGTCTCGCCCAATCCTGTGAACGCTTGCCAGCCGGCGTACGCGGTGAACACCGTCCAGACCGACATCGTGGCGACGAGCAGGGCGAACGACCAGCGCGAGACCATGGCGCCGCAGATCCTCCCGTCACGCCGCGCGGCGCTGTCGGAGCGCCAGGCGCGTCGTCTCCAGCTCGTCGAGCAGATCGGCCAGTTCGACGTGTTCGAGCGGAAGGTTGTCGGACGGCAGTCGCCGTTCAGGGCGGTGCTGCAGCTCGCGGAAGACCTCGAGGTGCGCGTCGCCCGGAAGCGTGACCTTCTGCACCTGCAGTCGCGCCTTGCGACGTTCCTCCTCGATGCTCATTGGGCGCTTGCGCTGCTGCCGCTCGACCTGCGCGGCCAGCGTGGCCAGGAAGTCGATGTCAGCGTCATCCTCGCCGTCGCCGTCGTCCAGCGCAATCGTTGGTGGTTCAGCCGCGCGCGCTGATGCCGGCACGTAGACGTCCCATCGCCCGGACGGCGCCGGCGACGCCTCATCGGCAGGCGGCGCCACGTCAGCCGCAGCAGTGGTGACTGGATTCGTTCGGGTGGCTCGTGGAAACAGCCGCATCTTGCACCTCCGGAGATTACGGCGTCGCGGGGACGCCCTGGCTCGTGCTCGTATCGACGAGTCCTGCCGAGACGCTGTCGAAGAGATTGCCGACGATCGCGGGCACCACCAGCAACATCAGCCCCGTCATCACCATCGTCACCGCGGCGTACGCCCAGACCTTGTGATGATGACCGCCGGCGGTGGTGTGCGGCGCCCACGTGTTGACCACGGTCAGGAACAATGCCACGACAAGCGCGAATCCGCGCAGGAACGTGACGTTGGGCGCGGCGAACGCCAGCACGCTCGTCACATCGATACCGCCGGTCGTCGTGGGGTCAGTGGTCTCGATCGCCTGCGCCTGGATCTGCGCGAGCTGATTGGCGAAGACGACCATCACTTCGGTGACGAACAACATGATGCCGACCAGCACGGCGTGCAATGGCACCATGAGATACATGAACGACTGCGACACCAGCTTCCGGCTCTCGCGCATGAGCGAAATCTTGAGCGCGAAGAGCGAGGAGAGATAGCCGATCTGGTCCGGATCGCCGCCAAGCTTCGTCGTATCCCAGAAGGTGCTGACGCTGCGGTCCACAAGCTCGCTGCCGGTCTCCGAGATGAAGCGATCCCAGCAGAGGTCCGGACGGATCCCCGAGCGCAGCCGCACGTGCAGCCGGCGCACACCCTGCTCCAGCGAAGCGAGCGAACGCTGGTTCAGGCGTTCCATCCCCTCGGTGACTGTCGTGCCGATCGCGCCGACCACCGACCCGAGCGAGCGAAGGAACGTGGACACGTCGCGGTCATACTGATCCACCCGCCGATCGTCCATGAACGCCAGGATCCCCACCGGCGCGACGGCGACGCCGGCGGCGATCAGCCCGGCGCCGAGGTTGAACACGAAGGCAACCAGCGCGCCCAGCAGCGCCCCTGCCGGCAGCAGCATCTTCGCGGCCGAGAACATCTGCTCCTGCGTCTTGGACCGCTCGGGCCGACGGTGCGTCTTCGGTTCGACCGGCGATGTGCGGTAGATGATCCAGTCGCCGAGGGCGGCGATGCCGATCATCACCGTCGCCAGGCCGAGGATGAAGATCGTGCCCACGCTGTAGATCATCATCGACACCATGGACACGACCACGACGAGCGTCACCGAGACCATCAAGGCCACGTACGCGTCGGTCCACTTGCGCAGTGACTCCAGGTCACGCTCGTACTTCTGCTCGTACTGCTCGAGCTGGATCTCGGTCTCGCGTGCCAGGAAGACGCTCTCTGACTCGCCGGACGCCAGCGAACTCGAGAAGCGCAGGAGCAGGCTCCGCACCCGCTCGTCCTTCGTCTGGTCCGCGACGAGCTGGCAGGCCCGGGCGTAGTCGTAGTTGAGCCGCTGGGCGACGAGATGAACGCGGTGGAAATAGCCCGAGGTCGAGTACCCGAGCTCCGCCGTCTTCGCGAAGAGGTTCTCGCGCCCGACGTTGGCCGTCGCCAGCGCCGACATGTACGCGAGCTGTGCGACCAGGTCGTAATCCTTGGGCGCCGGCTTGAACAGCGAATCCGCAGGCTGCCAGTTCGCCGCCTGCTCGACCGCAACGCTGCGCGAAGGCTTTGCGTCGGAGGGTTTCGACCTCGTCAGCAGTGCCATCGCGCACCCCGCCGTCCCCGCGTCCACCTCACCGTGTCCGCGTTCATGGCGGGCCCGGGAAGTAGGACGACGTTGTCACGCCGCGGTCTGTTCCGATGATGACGCGGTTCGTCGTCCCGGCGCCGATCACGGGGTTCACCCGTAGCTGCAGCTCTACGGTCTCGCCCTGGTTGAGGATCCCGGGCTCGAAGACATCGTTTGTGAATGATCCCGTCGCCCAGGTGTCCGAGCCCAGGACTTGCGTGTACGCGAGGTATTTGTCGTAGCGGGTGCCGGTCTCGCCGAAGTACTGCACCCATGCATCCGTCGCGGCCCAGTCGCCGAGGGGCGTCGCGCCATCGTTGCGCAGCGTGACCGTGATGTTGGCGCCTGACCCGTCCACGGTCACCCCGGTGATCGTGAGACCGGTGCGGTTCTGAAGCGCGTGGCGTTCCTCTGCCTCGCGCAGTGTCTGGCCAATGGCGTCGGCGCCGAGCAACCCACCGCGCGAGATGAGCACGGAGGCGAGCATGAGAATGGCGGCGATCATCAGCGCCGGAAGTCCGTTCTCCATGGCTCACACCGTGAAATACTTGGAATCGGCAATGCCGTTCGGCGTCACGATCTTGATGTAGTAGGTCGTGCCGGACGCCAGGTTCGCATCGTCCTTCACCGTGACGTGCAGCGTCGCGGTGGGCTCCCACGCCGCGGCGTTCTCGACTTCGTAGTACCAGCAGGGCGCGGCGCAGCCCGCGTCGTCGCCTGCCGGGATGCGCTGGAAGTCGCCATCGGGGCCGAAGAACACGTCAACCCGATCCAGCGCGTCGATCGTGGAAGCGCCGGTGTTCTTCACCCAGATCTCCGCTTCCGGATCGCCGTCCTGCCCCGTTGCGTGCACAATCTCGATCTGCGATGCGATGCGGTCCTCGACCGCGCCCGACGCAGAGATCAGCGCGCCGCTCGTGCGGCTGACCGAAGGCAGCACGGCGTTCACGACCGCGACAATCGCCACGATCGCGGCGATGGTGAGCATGATGGACGTGATCGCCTTATCGATGGTTGCGCTCCCGGATTGTCAGTCTTCAGTTCCGATTCATGGTGTTCGTGCGACAGCCGCCTCGGCGTTCCGATCTCCGGCCGTATCCTGATCTCTCGTCCATGCGCTCCGTCAGGCCGCGCGCAGCACGCGCGTTGTCTCTTCCTTGTCGCAGAGCAGCGCTTCGAGCTGTCGCAGCAGTGCCGCCGTCTCATTCTGAGAGGGCGCCTGCGCGGGTTCCGCCACGTCGAGCTCAGTGATCCGCGAGAGCGCCTTGCGAGCGTCCGCGCTCAAGTGCCCGGACGCCTCGCACAGATCGAGCAGGATGTCCACGCGCAGGGGGCCCAGCCGCCGCATCGCGTCCTCCGCCCACGCCGAGAGCGCGGCAATCGTGACGAGCGTCCAGCGAGGCGCTTCCGGGGCCGCGGGTTGCTCTGCTGCCGACGGGCGGATCGGCACGGGCGCACGCGAAGGCGCCGCGGGAGGTTCCGCTGCGTGCCCGGGCGCCGGGGCCGGGACAGCCTCGGGTGTGACGACGATGGACACCGGCCCTGGCTGCGGGATCGCCGCAGGGGCTGCGGGAGCCGGCGCTTGCGGCACCGAGTTGTCGAACGGATTCTCGCGCGCGAGGACGGCCGACCGGATCTCGGTCAGGACCTGCTTGACCTCGCCCTTGATGATCTTGCCCTCGTCTTCGAGCGCCGCCACGCGCGTCTCGAGCTGGGCCACCTTGCCTGCAAGCTGCTGCGTGTCCACGCGGGCGTCCTGCCTCCACTCGCCGACGCATCACGCCGCCGGCCGGTCACAGAGAGAATCGAGCGCGTCCGCGCTGCGGCGCATGCGGAGTTCCCCTACGCGGCCGCCGAAAAACGCTGACGGGCCGGAGGTTCGCTCCGGCCCGTCGTGCGTTGCCCGTGGTTGGTGCTAGTTCAGGTTGATGATCGTCTCGGCCATCGAAGCCGGCGTCGTCCGCTGGATGACCAGGTACGAACCCGTCGGTGGCTTCACCTCGAGCGTGAAGGTCTCGTTCGCCTCGACGTCACAGGTGCCACATTCGGTCGCCAGGTCGATCGTGACCTCGGCCAGCTCACCCGGCTCGAGCAGCGAGTCGCCGTCGCCGACGATCTCGGTCGCGGTGTAGTCAAGGTCGTTGTCGGTCACCGACGTGTCGATGTAGCTGATGACCGTGCGGTTCACGGTGTCGGCCGAGTCCAGGTTGACGGAGTCGCCGCCGGCGGCCAGCGTCAGGCCGAACGTGATGTCCGTGACCTGCGTTCCGTCGCTGGTGGCGATCACGCCGCCCGTCAGTTCCATCGAGCCCCGGGTCTTTTGGAGGCCGGCGTACACCGTCTCCTTGCCTCGCTCGGAGCTGAAGAGCCCCGTGCTCAGCACCACGAACGAGAACACCGCCGCCACCACGACGAAGGCGATGAGGATGATGGCTGTTTCCAGCCCCGTGATGCCGCGCTCCTCACGCACGCGGCGGACAAGGTCCATGATCCGCTTCAACTCCAGAACCTCCTGAATGCGGCCCCGCGGCCTGAGTCGGCACCGGCGTCTTCCGTACCGGTCGCCATTTCCGTAGAAGGTTCGATAGAGAGCCGTAAGCGGGCGACGGTAAGGGCACCTGATTCGTCAGGGTGCCCTCACCCGCGGAAGGGCAGGGAGCGCTTCCCTGCGCTCTCCCTTCCATTCAGGAGGTTCCTTCCGGAGCGGTCAGTTGAGGTTGATCACCGTCTCGTTCACGGACGCCGGCGTCGTCCGCTCAACCACCAGGTAGGACCCCGTTGGCGGCTTCACCTCGATGGTGAACTTGTGGTTCTCGGCGATCGTGCACCCGCACTCGGCCGCCATGTCGATGTCCACCTGCGCCAGCTCGCCTTGCTCCAGCAGGCCGTCGTTGTCGCCGACGACTTCTGTCACCGTGTAGGTCATGTCCGGCGTGAACACCGTGGAGTCCACGTAGGCGATCACCGTACGGTTGCTCGGGTCCGTGACGTCCAGGTTCACGGTGTCGCCGCCAGCCGCCAGCGTCAGCCCGAACGTGAGGTCGGTGACGTTGGTGCCGTTGCTCGTCGCGATGATGCCGCCCGTCAGCTCCATCGATCCGCGTGTCTTGGCCAGGCCGGCGTACACCGCCTCCTTGCCACGCTCGGAGCTGAAAAGCCCCGTGCTCAGCACCACGAACGAGAACACCGCCGCCACCACCACAAATGCGATGAGAATGATGGCCGTTTCGAGGCCCGTGATGCCGCGCTCATCGCGCACGCGGCGCAGGAACTGCTTGAACCACTGCATGGAAGTGCATCCCCCTGAACTACGACCTAGTGGAATACGCCACTCGTCACTAGGGTCGTTCCCCTAGGTGCGGCACCGGACGGGAAGCGCACCCGTTCTTGGCGGGTGCTGGCACCCGCCGGAGGCTTGCGCCCCATGGGCGCGCCGCCTCTGGCGTACAATGACAGGCGTGCGCGGGATCGTCGTGTGCATGGCGCTGGCGTGCTTCGTCGCTGTGGCCTGCGACGGCGATGGCGACGGCGCATCAACCCCCACGCCCACGGCCGGCGCGCCGTCGCCTGTTGCCACTCCCACCCCCGACGACAACGAAGTCCGGGCGCTGAGATTCCTGGAGCCGGCCGTGCTGCCGGACAACCTGGCCGTCATCGTAGAAACGGGATGCTGGCAGTGCGACGGACCGGCGACCGGATACGTGCGCATCCGCCGGCTGCCCGACGGCACCCTTGAGGAGCGTACGCTGATCGACCCCGATGCGTACGGTGGAATGCTGAGCGGGGCCGTCTTCGACGCGCAGCCGGGCCTTGTGTATGTGGCGGTGTGTGAGCGGGGCTGCAGCGGCGAGCCTGACGCGCGCACGACCCTCTACGAGTCGCGGGACGGCGGAGTGACCGTTACGCCGCTCGCGTCGTTCGACGCGTGGCGCTACCTCGTTGGTTACAGTTCGGCGGGCGCGCTCATGATCGCACCGGTGCCGGACGCCGAGAGCCCGGTACCGCTGTTCGATGCCCGGGGGATGGCCATCGCGGGCCCGGCGGACGGCATTCATCCTCATCCGCTACCCAACGAGATCCTCTGGGTTTCGGACGGGCGGAGCACACTCCGTGCGGGAGACAATACGGTGCTGAGTACATCCGTCGGCGATCAGATCGCCGATGTGTCACCGCTGGACAGTCAGGGCGAAGTGCTGGCGGTGAGCATCTATCGCAACGGTGCGCCACCGGGATACCGGCTGTCGATCCGCCGCCGCGCGCCGAATACGCTCATGCACGTCCGAACGTTCGACGGATTCATCGGAGTCGGCCCCGCGCTCGACGATTGCAGGTTCTTCGGCAACACCGACCTGCCCGCTGGCGCCATCCCTACGCCCGATACGGGCGGCGGCGCCTTCACCGGGTTCGTGCCCGTCATCGTGGACTGGTGCGACGGGACAGCGCAGCCCATCGTCGAACCGTTTACACGCGCGCCCTACCTGAACGGGCGCAACTTCATCATGGCGGTGCAGCGCGGGCCGTTCGTGGGTGTGCCGGATGACATCGGCGATTGCCTGAACGTCCGCGCCGATGCATCGACCGGAGCGATGGTGCTCGGCTGCTTCACAGCCGGTGTGCTATTGCGTGATATGCAGGAGTCACGCAACGTCGACGGGCAGGTTTGGCGGCGGGTTACCACGCCTTCGGGCGCGGAGGGCTGGGCGGCTGCAGCGTTCCTGGCACCCTGAGGGAGGCGACCTGAGCGCTCCGTCGCGTGTACCTGGATCAGGCAAGCCGCGTCCGCACACCACAGCGGCAATCCTCGCGCGCCTTCGCCGGATGGGCCGCGCGCGCAACCGCCAGGGCATGGCGCGCGTTGGGATCAATACGAAAGCCGCACTGGGCATCTCGGTGACCGATCTCCGCAAGCTCGCGCGCGCGAGATCGGGCGGGACCACGCTCTGGCGATCCAGCTCTGGCACACCGGCGTGCACGAGGCGCGAATGCTCGCCCTGATGCTCGCCGACCCGCAGCGGCTCACCAGCGCCGATGCGGACCGCTGGGCCCGCCAGCTGGACTCGTGGGATCTTTGCGACGGCTTCGCGTACGACCTGATGTCGCGAACGCGCTTCCGCTGGAAGAAGCCCGCCGTCTGGACCCGCTCCCGGCACGAGTTCGTCAGGCGCGCAGGGTACGCGCTCATCGCCGGTCTCGCCGTGCACGACAGGGAAGCGCCAGACGAACGGTTCATCGACGTGCTGCCGCTTGTCGTGGCAGGCGCCACCGATAGCCGGAACTTCGTGCGCAAGGCCGTCAACTGGGCCCTGCGTCAGATCGGCAAGCGCAACCGCCACCTTAACCGGGCGGCGATCGCCTGCGCCGGGCAGGTCGCCCGTCTCGACGCACCGTCCGCGCGCTGGGTCGCCTCGGACGCCCTGCGCGAGCTGCGCAGCCCGGCGGTGCAGCAACGTCTTGCCCGCGCTTCCTCCCGTCGCGCGTAGCGACGGAATCGCGTAGGATACGCCGCACGCGCGGGTGAGGTGCCCGCGATCGTTGAGGGATCGTGCCCAGGTTCCAGATCTCGCTCGCCGCATGGTCGCTGCACAAGGCCTTCTTCCAGAAGCAGATCGACCAGCTCGGCATGGTCGACGCGTGCGCCGAAGCGGGGATCGGCGGCTTCGAGATGGTGAATACCTTCTTTCCCTCGCCGCAGTACGCATACCTCAAGCAACTCAGTAAACGCGCGGAAGACCAGGGCGTGCAGCTCCTGCTCATCATGTGCGATGGCGAGGGAAGCATGGCCGGGCCCGAGAAGGAGAAGCGCCTGCTCGCGGCGAAGAACCATCACAAGTGGATCGATATCGCCGCCATCCTCGGGTGTCACTCGATCCGATGCAACACCGGCGCGCAGGAGGGTGATCCGGACGCGCTCGACCGCTGCGCTGAGAGCTTTTCGGCGTTGCTGGAGTACGCCGATGGCAACGGCATCAACGTCCTGATCGAGAATCACTGGGGCCTCTCGTCCGACCCGGACTGGCTCATGGCGCTGATGCAACGCGTCAACCACCCCCGGTTCGGCACTCTTCCCGATTTCGGGAATTTCCCCGAACAGATCGACCGCTACGACGCCGTCGCGCGCATGATGCCTCGCGCGAAGGCGGTGAGCGCCAAGTGCTACGACTTTGACGACGCCACCGGCGATGAGACGAAGGTCGATTTCGAACGGATGTTGAACGTCGTGCTCGATGCCGGTTACAGCGGCTGGGTGGGCATTGAATACGAAGGTGAGCGTCTGAGCGAACGCGAAGGCATCGCGGCGTGCAAGCGCCTGCTGGAGCGCTATCAGTGACATCGCCAAGGGTCGCCATCATCGGGGCCGGCTGGGCCGCGCGGAACGTGCATCTGCCCGGATTCAGGGCCGCCGGCGTGCCTGTGGCGGCCATCTGCGACATCAACCCCGCCCCCGCGCAGACGCTCGCCAGGCAGTACGCAGTTCCGAACGTCTACAGCGACTGGAAGGAGATGATCGACCGCGAGCGGCCTGACTCCGTGCACGTATTGCTTCCTAACGTCGCGCATCGCGAACCTGTGCTCTACGCGCTGGCGGCGGGCGCCAATGTGCTCTGCGAGAAGCCGATCGCGACATCAGCCGCTGAGGCGCGCGAGATGTTCGCCGCGGCAGAGGCCGCGGGCCGCACGCTGATGGCCGCGCAGAGCTGGCGCTTCGAGGCGCCGTCTCGGGCGATCAAGCGGCTCGTCGACAACGGCGACCTCGGCGACATCTACTACGCGGAAGCGACCGCGATGCGCCGTATGGGCATCCCCATGTGGGGGATGTTCCACTACAAGGAGTATTCCCACGGCGGCGCGCTGCTCGACATCGGCGTGCACATGCTCGATCTGGCGATCTGGCTCATGGGCAACCCCGAGCCGCAGCGCGTGTCGTCGATGGTGACGGCGAAGTTCGGAAAGCGCCCGGACTTCGCGAAAATCCTGCGCAACGCGTGGGATCCCGAGCGGTTCGATGTCGATGACTTCTCCGTGTCACTGGTGCACTTTGCCAACGGCGCATCGCTCGTGCTGCGCGTCTCCTGGGCCGCGCACATCGAGCACCAGCAGCTCTTTGACGTGCGCCTGCTCGGCACCGAGGGAGGCGCCACGGTCACGCCTCCCACGTTCTATACCTTGCACCGCGGCCTGCCCGTGGAGGCGAAGCTCGCCGTGGGCGGCGGATCCGGCTACGAGCGCGAAATCGCCCACTGGGTGAAGGTGCTGGCCGGCGAGGCCGAGCCCATCGTCAAGCCGGACGAATCGATCAACGTCCAGCGGATCCTCGAGGCGGCGTACCGTTCGGCCGAGGAAGGCCGGGAGATCGACGTCTCCACGATCTGAGTGAAAGCGTTCCCGCCCGCGACCACCGCGGTGCGCGCTCGCAGGGTTGCGCCACGCCGTTTGCCCGCACTATCTTCGCGTGCGCAGATGAGCAAGGGAGGGCGTCGTGCCGAAGTGGACAGCCGCCGACATGCCGGAACAGCAGGGCCGCGTCGCGATCGTCACCGGCGCGAATAGCGGCATCGGCCTTGTCACGGCGCGTGAGCTCGCGCGCGCGGGCGCCGAAGTGGTGCTCGCGTGCCGGGACGCCGGCAAGGCGGCTACCGCTCAGCGGTCCATCGCCGGTGCGGCGCCCAACGCAAACGTCCGCGTAGAGGAGCTCGATTTGAGTAGCCTCACATCGGTGCGGGAGTTCGCTGACCGCATGCGCTCCGCGTACAAGGCCATCGACCTGCTCATCAACAACGCGGGCGTCATGGCGGTGAGCCCGCGGCGCACGACCGCGGACGGCTTCGAGCTCCAGTTCGGCACGAACCATCTCGGGCACTTCGCGCTGACCGCGCTCTTGCTCGACCTGCTGCGCGATCGTGGCGGCGCACGGGTCGTCACGGTGAGCAGCGGGGCGCACCGCCGTGGCCGCATCGACTTCGACGACCTGCACGCCGAGCGCTCGTACGGACGCTGGTCGGCGTACAGCCAGTCGAAGCTCGCGAACCTGCTGTTCGCGTTCGAGCTGGACCGACGCCTGCGCGCCGCCGGCTCGGGCGTCAAGAGCATCGCGGCGCACCCGGGCTACGCGGCGACCAACCTGCAGTCGGCGGCGGCGCCCGCGTTCGACGCGTGGATCATGGCGATCGGCAACGCCCTCCTCGCGCAGAGCGCCGACATGGGCGCGCTGCCGACGCTCTACGCCGCGACGCACCCGGAGGTCGAAGGCGGCGCCTACATCGGCCCTGACGGCCTGTGGGAGATGCGCGGGCACCCGCGCGCCGTCACGTCGTCACTCGCCGCGCAGGACGTCGAGACCGCCCGGCGGTTGTGGGACCTCTCAGCGCAGCTCACATCCACCCGCTTCCCGATCTA
>Ga0209172_10002583_pt1 | contig 31232 bp, 24 predicted proteins | sample LarsenN4metaG_FD_184113 | JGI IMG/M metagenome (GOLD analysis project Ga0209172, IMG submission 184113) | Hot spring sediment bacterial and archeal communities from British Columbia, Canada, to study Microbial Dark Matter (Phase II) - Larsen... ... | reverse complement strand
GGAGTGAAACTGGTTTCAATCATTTGCTGCATCTCCGGGTCGCCTGGGTAAATGGGAGGTTCGATTCCTTGTTTGGCGATCGCCCTCTGTCTCCCACTCTGTACTCCCCCAACCGCTAGATGCGCCCCTATGCAGCTTAAGGAGGTAGAGAAACCTACTCCCAAAGAAAACGAGGTGCTAATTAAAATATATGCGACAACAGTAACGTCAGCAGACATACGCATCCGAAAGGCTGACCCATTCCCGATAAGATTTTTCTACGGTTTCACAAGACCTAAAAACAATACGATACTAGGGTCGGAGCTAGCCGGAGAAATTGAAGCAGTTGGTAAAAATGTAAAGCAATTCAAAGCAGGTGACACAGTATTTGCTGGTGCAGGAATCAGTCTTGGTGCAAATGCTGAGTACATTTGTTTGCCTGAAGAAGGAGCGGTTGCGATCAAGCCTATTAATATGACCTATGAGGAAGCTGCTGCCATTCCTTTTGGGGCAACAACCGCATTGATTTTCCTGAGAGATAAGGGAAAGATTCAGAGCGGGCAGGAAGTTTTGATCTATGGAGCTTCTGGAGCGGTAGGTATGGCTGCCGTGCAGCTTGCCAAATTCTTTGGCGCACAAGTGACCGGAGTATGTAGTACAGCGAAGTTGGAATTAGTGAAGTCTCTTGGATCTGATAACGTTATTGACTATACCAGAGAGGATTTCACTCAAAGCGGTAAGACCTACGATATTATTTTTGACACAAGTGGCAAAAGTCCATTTTCAGGTTGTCTAAGCTCACTAAAAAATAATGGAATCTATCTCAGAGCGGTTCACATAAACCTATCCCCAATACTTCGAGGGCTGTGGACTTCAATGACAAGCAGCAAGAAAGTAATAGGTGGGGTAGCAATCGAGCGTAAAGAAGATCTGATTTTTCTTAAAGAGTTAATTGAGATGGGGAGGATGAAGTCGGTCATAGACAGGCGTTATCCACTAGAACAGACTGCTGAGGCTCACAGGTATGTCGAACAAGGACACAAGAAAGGAAATGTCGTCATTACTGTGGAGCAAAGCAACAAAACCTAACAACGCGTTGCATCAGAATGTTCAATAGGGTCTATTGATTTGCAAAACTTGTCTGCGTCCGGTGAGCGCGACCGTTATGCTGCCTTCAGCTAGGTATGAAGGCTAGCCCTAAATTTATTGCTTATCTCGTAACCCCAGAGGTACAGAAAAACTCTTGATGACTGCTATTTCCAGAAACGGTTTTGATCTGGGTAAATCCCGCTCTACTCATCATCATTTCTACTTCAGTTACTTCATAGACGGCAAATCCATGTTGAGCCAGTTTTTGCTGCTCTAGATAGGTTTTGGATGTGTAGCCAATCACCAATGTACTGCCAGGAATTAGCACTCGGTGGCACTCAATCAACACCTGGGGTGCGTCTGACCAAAAGTAGAGCGTATTGACAGTACAAATCTGATTAAATGACTGATCGGAAAATGGTAACGCTGCCGCATCGGCTAAGTGGATCTCGATCATTCCCTGCTGAATCAGTCGTTGAAATCGATCTTGACAGACCTTGAGGGCATCGGGCGATCGCTCTACCCCGACAATCTGTGCGGGTAGCCCTGTTTTCACCAATTTGCTAATCAAATCGCCACCGCCAAACCCGATTTCCAGAATGCGGCTGCCAGCTTGTAGTTGGAGTTCTGACAACACCAAGTCGTTCATGAGAGCATTCTTGCGATTAAGCAAGCGCAGAAGTAGTTGTCCAAACCAACCAGATGGTAACCCCAATTGCTCTGCCAAGAAGGCACGAAAAGTTTTCATTGATCATTGACCCTCGGTAGATCGAACATGGCTTCTGGTTGAGCGATGAGTCGTTTTGGCGGAACGCGCAACAGAGAGATACCGATGATTAGCAACCAGACTTCCCAGAGGATAAACCCAATCGGGGTGGTTTCCAGGACGGGCATATGCGGAATTACCGTCGCCAGAAGTTCACTTTGCCCCAGGAGCAATAAGGGAGTTGTAAACAAGCCCCACCAAGCAACCCAGGATTTGAACAGGGTTGACGATCGCATTGCCCAGCCAACACTCAGCGTCCAGCCGATTAGCAATGTCTGCCCCAAATGTTCACCCATCATAACACCACCGTACTGATGCACTGCCTGATAGACTACGCTTACGGCTTCGCGGGTGGTGCTGCTGCTGTCTGGCTGAGTGTAGAGATTGGCGAGAATTGGGACAACAAACACCCAACGCATTAACCCAATTGCTTGCAGAATGCCAGACAATGCTCCCATCCAAGTGGCAATGGCAAGATGGAGAGAATCTCTGTGGTACCTGGGAAAGTTCATCACCGATTGCAGCAACACACTAGCGGGAATCAACAGCAACGCTGATAGCCCAAAGCCAAACCAGGTCAAAATCAGCCGCGATCCCCCTGCGTGAAACGTTGTTAGGACAATATCAACGGGTTCCCGCAGAATATCATCGTACCCAAAAGTCTGAATCAACAGGATATACGGAATATTCGACAGAATCACCATCAGGATAAACAAACTGCCCGTCGTGCGAGCGAGGCGTAAGCGGTGCATGAGAAAATCCCCCCCAGGATGATGAGTGCGGGCATTAGAAAAACGGTATCGTTCAGCTATGCTGCGCCGGAAGCGATCGCCCGATAGAACGCGTTTATTGTCCGTTTCTCTCCGTTGTGTGCCAGTACTTGAGCAGCGATGTTTCAACCTGGAACTGTTGACCGACCCGAACCAGGGTGTTGAGCAAGAGGTTGAAGAGTAGCAGAGGCACACCGACTGGAACCGTATCTGATAATTTCAATAGGACAGCTAGTTGTAACGGATTGGTGGGCATCCCGTTAGCGTTCACCTTGCCATCGATCGCCAAGCCATAAAGTCCGCGCAGAAACTGCTCAAATCCTGCGGCAGGTCGATTTTCTGTTGTGAACGTGACCCATTCGCCAGAAGAATTGCAAAAGCTATGGTGCATCCCTGCGGGCACTTGCAGGCTCTCTCCGGCTTGCAGTCTGCGGCGGTTGCCTTTTTGCCCCACTTCCATTTCCAGACAGCCACTTACTACCGTGAAGGTTTCATCCATTTTGGTGTGGTAGTGCAAAGGACTCCCTTTGGCCCCAGGAGGTAAATCAAAGCGAATTTTGGCGTACTGCCCTTGATGTCGGTAGGATGGCTGCATGAAGGTCATGCGATCGCCAGTAACCGGGTTCACAATGGTTTCCATTTCGGTCGTTTCTGAGCTTGCCATTTCCTGTATCGTTCGTAAAGTTGATTGGTTGGTTGAACAATTCAACGGTAAGGCTTTCTGCTAGGGTATGGATTGACGCGCTGCGCCAGAAAATTGACCCGTGATGCCAAGCTGAAGAATCCCGTATGCAAGAGGCAACTTTTTCAACCGCGATCGTCCGGGACATTGTGCAATATGCTGTAGCTCAAGGAGTTGCCGCCCCAGAGCTGTACCGCGCCGCCCAAATTGACCCAACCTGGTTGGATGACCCAGATCGTCAGGTTGGCGGAGAAATCCTTCAGAAGTTGTGGCGGGAAGCCGTTCTGCAAACGGGCGATCGCGATCTGGGCTTACACATTGGGGAAGCCTTCGATCTTGCGGCGATCGGCATCGTTGGTTATGTGTTGCTCAATTGCAAAACTTACGGGCAAGTGTTAGAAAAGCTCTCCCAATACACGCGCCTGTTTAGCCGAGGTGTGGCCATTCACCATCACGTTTCAGCGGGTTGGGTACACTGTGATTGCGATATTGTTGGCAATGTCAAGAATTATTTGCTGGATGAACCGCGCCACCCAATCGAAAGCACCTTTGCGGCCCTCATCACTGCGACCCAACAGTTGACCGGTAATCGCCTCAAAGCCGATGTTGTCTGGTTTCAACATCCCCGTCCCGAAGATGCCTCGGAGCATGAACGAATTTTTCAGACCACCGTTCAGTTTTCCCAGGCCGCAAACCGTATCATCTTTCCAGAAACCTGCTTGAACTGGTGTGTGCGATCGTCAAATCCAAGCTTGCTCTCCGTGTTTGAACTGCACGCCAACACGATGCTCCATACTCAAACCGAGACCCAGAGCTATCGCCAACAAGTGATTACCGCGATCGCCCATCGCTTACAGGGAGAAGTGCCACCGATTGAGGCGATCGCGCGTCACTTGATGCTCAGCGTGCGCCAGCTTCAACGAGAGTTGCAAACTGAGAACACCTCCTACCAACAGCTTCTCGATGAAACTCGTAAAGAACTTGCCCTGAGTCAATTAAATCTCCCCGGTACCTCCATTCATGATCTGGCATTTCTCTTAGGTTTCTCAGAACCGAGCGCTTTCCATCGTGCCTTCAAACGCTGGACAGGACAAACCCCTCGGAGCTACCGCTTGAATCAGTTGGAGCGGACTGATGAGAGATACTATTAGTATGCACAGGTTATCGACAACCGCTCAAACGTTATGCCGCAAGTCCTCGTGTGAATGGGCAAATGATTTGGCGCAATTAGCAAATGAATGGCATAAACCCCCGATCCTGTGCTAAGTAATCGTTTCAGATCCCAAGCGTAGGATGTTAATGTTTCTTGGCTTGATCTGTTTCAAATCTGAAAAGACTGAAATAATAGCGGTTTCAAAGGTTTAGACAGTAGACAGCTGATTTATTAATTGCGCAAGTTTTCCTGCTCAGTCACAGCTTTTTTGATGAAATTTGATGAAATTTTTTCACTTAAAAAAGTACTAATACCAATTCTTCAAAACTGGGCTACAGATGATTATCTGTAAGGGCGGTATTTCCTTCGGAAACGCTACACGAACGCGAACCACCCCTACGAGGATCTGTAAATGGGATTTAGAGAATTGGTATTAGCTGTGTAAATTTGCAGGGCGCAAACTTGACTAGAGCTAATTTGCGGCATGTAAACTTACGATGGGCAAATCTACGCCAGGCGAATCTTCAATGGGCAGATTTGAGAGGAGCCGATCTAAGCTGGGCAAACTTGGAAGGAGCCAATTTAACTAAACTCGCGGAATTCCCCTCTCGCCTATGCGGTGGGGATGGATAGCAACGGGGCGAAAGCCCCTATTTTTCAGGTCTTCCGCCTGATTGACTTTGAATATATTCCTTTACTGCCTCTAGTGGCGCACCTCCACAAGAAATGATGCACTTAGAATCGTGCCAGAGTTTTGCTTTTCCCCAGTAAACTTTGTCGATTTCTTCCTTGAATTGCTGGCGCAATATTCGGCTAGAGGCAGATTTTAGCGAAGCTACCAAATCAGAAATGTTGTTATCTGGATGCAAATCAATCAGCAAATGGACGTGATCTGATTCGCCGTTGAACTCTGCCAGAAAGCTTTGATTCACAGATAGCACCCGCTCTAAAACTGGCTTCATTGCTTCAATCATGGATTGGGTCAGCACTTTACGCCTGTATTTGGTAATAAATACAATATGCAAGTGAATCCTAAAAACAACGTGAGAGCCGCTTCTAAGTTGAGTCATACAGATTTCTAGTGAACCCTCAAAAACTGCGCTAAACTTATAGTAGCTCTAATTTCGAGTCAATCAAAAAGGTAAGACGATTAGTTGTGGTAACGAGAAGGCAAACATTTCGACTGTATCCAAACAAGGCTCAAGAGCGAGCTTTGTTTGATGCACGTCGTTTACATGCCTATCTCTACAATGCTTGCATCTCGCATCGACAGACCGAGTACAAGCACAACCACAAGTCAATCAGCTACTTTGACCAACAGAACCTTTTGCCAGCTTTCAAAGCTGAATGGGAAGAGTTTGCAGCCCTAAACTCTCAGGCATTGCAAGCAACCGTGAAGCGGGTTGACTTGGCTTACCAAGCTTTCTTTCAGAGGTTGCGCGGGAAGCCAAAGTTCAAATCGATTCGCAACTACTCAGGTTGGGGATACCCAGCAAAGTCTGGGTGGAAGGTTGACAGCACTGGCAAGCATGGAACGGTGACGCTCAATGACTTGGGTGTCACTGTCAAAATGCGAGGCAAGATGAGAAATCATGAGGAGGATTGGAGTTATCCAACCACACTCACGATTGTTTACAAGCCATCTAATCGCCAGTGGTTTGCGTCCTTCACGGTTGAGGTTGCTGAACCTAAGCCTAAGTTTGGGTCTGAGTCTAAGCTAAATTATGAGTCAATCGTGACTTATGACCTGGGGACTGAAACGGCTTTGACCTTGTTCGATGGAACTGAATTCGAGGAGATTGAAAATCCTCGGTTCACCCAGAAAAACGATGAAAAGGTTCGCAAAACTGCCAAACAGAAACGGCGGAAACGCGCCCCTAAAAAGGGTGTAAAAGCTTCCCGCCGTTGGAAGAAAGTGAACAAGCGAGAATCCAAGTTGAAAGCGAAGGTTGCCCGTCAACGTAAAGACTGGCAGCACAAAGTTACTTCAGACATTGCACGTCGTTATGACATCGGAGTAACTGAAAAGCTGAATACCAAGGGAATGACTCGCAAAGCTAAAAAGGGAAGTAAGCGCAAAGCGCAGAAAATAGGACTCAACCGCTCAATTCTGTCAGTCGGGTTTGGGACTCTGAACAAGATGATTTCTTACAAAATTGAGCGAAAAGGCGGTTTGATCCTGGAGCTTCCTACCAAGCAGATCAAGCCATCACAACGCTGTCCTAAATGTGGAGCCATCCATAAAGAATGGGCAGAACTTAGCAATCGGTATCATGTTTGCTCTGATTGCAAGTTTGAGGTGCCTAGAGATAGGGGGTCTGTAATGGTGATGTACAACGTTGCGACCAATCAGCAACCGGGGTTTGGAACGAACCTCGTAAGTCTTGGATGCCTTAGCTCTACTTCAAAGACCCGTAAGTATACTGGATCTATGAAGCAACTAGGGCAGAAGAAGAGACAGAAATCCAGCCAGGTAGATGTTGGGGTCTTAGAAACCCCAACCGTCTATACGGTGGGGTAGTTCATCTTTTCAGTGAAGAACATTTTTATAGGTGATCTCATGTGAATTTGACCAAGGAAAGACTATTTTTACCAGTGGATGCCCAGCACGCATTACGTTCTCCACTGATGGGAAGACGTTATAGGGGGTGTGCAAAAATTCCCAAGGTCTAGAACTACAAATCCCTCCAAATACCAGTTGAATGAATGAATTTCCAAAATGAGAACTGCTGGCATCGATAGGAGCATCAGTACCTCTTCTCGGCAATGTGTTAGGATGATGCTCTGCAACTTACTTCCGGTCTGTTGTTGCATATTGGATCTTGTTTGTTCAAGCCATTTATAGAAACAATCAACTTACTGCTCTTAGGCTGGTCCCAGTGCTGCATTGGGGATAGGGGCACAACTAGGAGCAATCTAATTCATGACATTTCAAACTCTCGGTCTTTCGACCGAACTGCTGCGTGCTGTTAACGACGAAGGCTACACTACAGCAACGCCAATTCAGCAGCAAGCTATTCCTGCGATTTTGCAGGGACACGATATTTTTGCGAGTGCCCAAACTGGAACTGGTAAGACTGCCGGTTTTACGCTGCCATTACTGCAATGCCTGAACCGCTCATCCTCCAGAAAAGGCTATCGCAATCCGCGTGCCTTGATTCTGACCCCAACTCGTGAACTCGCTGCTCAGGTCGGTGATAGCGTCAAAACCTATGGCAAATATCTGGCTCCTAAGTTAGCGGTGATTTATGGCGGTGTTGGCTTTGTGCCGCAAGTACAAGCGTTGAAACGGGGCGTAGATATTGTCGTCGCGACTCCCGGACGGTTACTGGACCACGTCACACAGAAGACCGTCGATCTGTCCCAAATTGAGATTTTGGTGCTAGATGAGTGTGATCGCATGTTAGACATGGGGTTCATCCACGACATTCGCAAACTATTGGTAAAACTGCCCGCCTCTCGGCAAACGTTAATGTTCTCTGCCACCTTTTCGCCCGCGATTCGGCAACTCGCTAGCAGCTTGCTCAAACAGCCTGTGCAAATTGAAGTGGCACCTCGTAATACAGCAGCTGAGCAAGTTGAACAAATCGTGCATCCTGTTGATCGCGCCCGCAAACGAGAATTGCTATCTTACCTCATTGGCTTCAATAACTGGAAACAGGTCCTGGTTTTTACCCGGACCAAACACGGGGCGAATCGTCTGGCTGAGCAATTGGCTCAAGATGGGCTGAAAACTGCTGCAATTCATGGGAATAAAAGCCAAGCTGCCCGGACTCGGGCCTTGGCTGACTTTAAGCAAGGGAAGGTGCGAGTTCTGGTTGCCACCGATGTTGCCTCACGAGGGTTAGACATTGATCAGCTTCCTCATGTCGTGAATTTTGAACTGCCCAATGTACCTGAGGACTATGTGCACCGGATTGGTCGAACGGGTCGTGCGGGACATGCAGGACGGGCAATTTCTCTAGTCTCGCAGGATGAGAACTCCCTGTTAAAGGGGATCGAGCAGCTATTAAACCGAAATCTAACAACAGACCTCATTTCGGGCTATGAACCGATGGCTTCTTCTCGGTTACAGCCAGAGGCGAAACCGGCTCAACCCCGATCGAAACAGCGCCGAGGTGGACAGCGCCAAACGCACGTTGCTCCATCCCCTTCCCGTGGAAAAAAATCTGATGCTACTGGAAGCCGGAAGGGCAAACAGCTTCGCGCGATTTAATTCTATTTTTTCTCGTTAGTCACTTACAAGGGCAGCAGGTTGATATTCACAGGTACGCTCTTGTAGGTCCGCTGCTGTGATTGAGCAAAATATATTGCACAGTTTGCGAATGAGTTGTGTAATCCTCACTTCTGCAACAGATAAAGGGGGTGAGTTAGACTAAGCTGGGCAGTCACCTACCCGACTTAGTCAACGCAATTCCCGGATAGCTTTCAAAAGCTTGATGAGAGGGAATTTGAGAAGATTAGCAGTGAAAGTTGTCTGAGGTTTGTCAGATAGAGATAAGTAGAGTTGTTGGGTAATAAGCTCAAAAAGCCTTGAAACCTGTGACTTAAACCATAAGTTGAGCAATTTTTTCACCTTATGCTTTCAAAGTAAGGGGGTAAACGCCTGGAAAATACGGCGGGCATCTGTTCTAGGCACAGAACAGACAGAACAGCAATGAAACCAATTTGGGGAGGTTCTTCTCAGTAAGCCAATGTCATTCTCAATTACAGAGTCGAAGGCAAAGGCGATCGTTGAATCTGCATCGACTTCTAGTGAAGCTACAGTCACATAAACACTAGATGTGCCGCTATTAGATTACTTTTCCCGGAGATCACCTCATCCCTAACTTTTGCTCATTTTATGCTTTCAAAACCGTACTTTTGCTCATTTTATGGTTTCAAACCTGTCTAGAAGTGAAGCAGCAAGTAACGGAATAATGAGCTTTTCAGGCTCTAAGTTGCTCACATTATGCTTTCAACTTTGCTCAACTTATGGTTGAAATCACAAAACCTTTGCCTAGCAAGCATTTTAGCGATTTTTTGCAAAAGCCTTGAAACCTAGTCTGTATAAGCATTTCAGCGATTTTTCTCGTTATTTCCCAACACGTCTAGTGAAATTATCTGAAATTCACTCAACTTTGGCGATCGACGATGTCTGACGCCTCTGCTGACTCTGTTTTGCGATTGTGATCGCACCCATTGAGGGCAGCACGAACCCCGGTTCAAAGCAGCTTCCTAGTCCGGTATTTCCTCGATGCTTTGCGGTTCCCTCTTGGGCGCTGGTTCATCTGATGATTGTAACGATTGGATGCCTCATAGACTTCCTTGCGTAAACGCTGAATCGATCCCAGCGGCTGATGCTCTGCAATAAGTGCTAGACGTTGAACGACAAGACGTCATCTACGTACACCTGCCAGACAGGACTGTATGCCTCCTGCATCCCAATTGTGAGCTTGGCGATCGCCTGGTCAGGACTTTCCTTCCAAAGATTGTGTTGCGAATGCTGGTTGAGGATAAAAGATTCAGTTTCTGAAGGTTGCAGGTTTACAAATTAGACGCTAATATTTGGTTGTACGACCAACCAGGAGTTTCATCTGAATCAAAAATCGACCGCCAAAAATCAAAACAACCGCGCTCACATTGTGGCGGCTGCCTATCGACTACTGGCTGAAAAGGGCTACGATTCAGCCACGATGAAAGAAATCGCAGGTGCGGCGGGTGTGGCTCCAGGCTTAATTCATTACTACTTCACTAGCAAAGATGAACTGCTGCGGGAAGTGTTGATGGAAGCTGGGGAGCGGTACGTTAAAACGGTTGAGCAGTGGTGTGCGGAATTGACTAGAGAACAGTTGCAGGCGGTGACGTTTACGGAGCCAAAAGAGCGCGTTACCCGCGAGCCAGAGTGGTTTCGGTTGCGCTGTGAATTGTTTGCCCTGGGCTTACGCAATTCTAACTTTCACGATGTCATCTCGCTGATGCTGTCAACCGGGCGGCAGTGTATTGCTCGTTTAGTGCAACAAGTTGGTGGAGATGCGATCGCCAATCCAGAGGCAGTCGCAGCGGTGTTACTGGCTTCGTTTGATGGCTTGGCACTGCAAAAGCTGGCAGATCCAACGTTTGATCTCGACAGCGCTTATCAAGTGCTGATGCAAATGTTTTTAGCTCAACTGGGTGATCACTAGCTTCTAAATTGGCAGATCCAAGCCAACTTTTTTTGTTTTTGTTGTTGGTTGGTTAACCAACTAAATTGCTAAATAGGAGAATGATCATGAATGTTCTTGTCACAGGTGCAACAGGTTATATCGGCAGTGCTGTTGCCGAAGCATTGCAAACGGCTGGACATCAAGTCATCGGGTTGGCTCGTTCCGATGACTCGGCTCACAAGCTAGAATCTCGCGGTATTCAAGTCAGGCGTGGAGATTTGCGTCATCCTGCAAGTCTTGCCGAAGCAATTCAGGACGTGGATGCGGTGATTCATACGGCATCCACAAACGATGCAGACATGGCACAGGCTGAGCGGTCAGCGGTAAAAACGATTTTGGCTGCTTTGAGTGGTACGGGTAAAACATTTATCTACACGACTGGAACCTGGCTGTTGGGCAATACTGGCGATCGGGTAGCGACAGAGGACAGTCCACTCGACCCCACACCGCTAATTGCCTGGAGAGCAGAGCTTGAAGAATTGGTTTTGAGTGGGCGCGATCATCACATTCGCACCATTGTCATTCGTCCCGCGTTAGTCTACGGACAAGGTGGGGGAATCGTGGCGATGATGGTGCAATCCGCCTCTCAGTATGGCGTGGTGCAGTATGTGGGAACAGGCGAAAATCGTTGGACGCTGATCCATGTGGAGGATTTATCCCGTTGCTACGTGGCAGCCTTAGAACATGCCCAATCTGGCTCATTATTTATCGCGGCGGATGATCAAGTGATCCGGTTGCGGGAGATTGCTCAACTTGTGAGTCAAGCCACAGGAATTCCCGGTCGGGTACAGCCCTGGCACTTAGATGAGGCAAGGGCAGCGATGGGGGCATTTGCTGACGCACTGGCATTGGATCAACAGGTCAACGGAGCCAAAGCTAAACAGGCATTGAACTGGCAGCTTCAAGCTCTTTCACTCGTTGATGAATTAACCGGAGGTTCCTATGTGGTCACTCGCTAACGGTCTACTTGTTTTGGCAATTTTGAATGTTGGAGTCGTTTACGGGGTGGATGTGTTTTTTGCTGTAATTGGACGTTCAGCATTAGCCCAGAGCAGTGAAGAGGCAATCGCGGACGTGATGGGACATCTGCACAAAGTTGCCGATGCTCGAATCCCAATCTTTGGCGGAGCAGGAATCCTTGCAACTTTGGCGTTTGCGATCGTGGCTCCATTTGGTACAACCGCCAGCTGGTTGGCATTGGTAGCGTTGGTTGGATTGCTGATTCAATTAACGCTGTATTTAACGGTTGCAAAGCCTATAAACAGCAAAATGACTCAGGCGATTCAACAAGGAAAAACATTGATTGGCATTCGCAACTTACAAAGTCGCTGGGACAGTGTCATTGTGGGTCGGGCGCTAGCAATGACTCTAGCCATTACCTGTCTAGTAGTAGCAGGGGTTTTGAAATAAACAGTTGCAACCAATGTAGGTTTGAGCGTCTGCGACAGTTGAGCCAACGGGGAAGCCGCAAACTGGGCTATCAATTCAAAGCACGGAAATTTAACTCTTTGGCACAGGGCTATATTCTAAGGCAGCACGATCCCAGTGTCCTGAATTCGCTGCTGCTTCGTAGGTGCTTTGCAAGAATGACAGCACCATTGCATCCGGGTCGCTTGCCTGTCTTACTGCTTCATAAGGCAAGACAAACTCTTGCATCTCTGGACTAAAAAATGCCTCTTGGGGTTGCACTGGGTAGTCTTTGAATCCTTCAGGGGTTGGATAGGCGTAGGCGTAAAATAACGCTTCGATGGCACCTTTGCCAAACCAGAACCCGCAACTGCTCACCTCATGAGAGTATGCCTCTCGCGTCACCCAGTCTGCCATACCGGGAACACCACCAGGATGTTCTGGTGCAGGTCGTCCAGAGAAGCGAGTTACTGCCAGGTCGAAGCTCCCCCAGAAGAAATGGACTGGGCTACACTTCCCGGCATAACGAGCACGGAAAATTGTGAGTAGGCGATCGCACTGCACGAGAATTCGCCAAAATCGTTGAGCGCACTCCTCATCATAGGCAGCATGTTGATGATCCTGCTCAAAGGGAATCGGATCAGTCACTTCCTGAGGTATCGTCCAAATTTTCACTTCAATGCCAATGTCTTTCAGGGTCGTCATCACTGCCTGATAAAAATCAGCGACGGAGCGAGGCATCAGTGCGATTGCTTTCGTTATTCCATCGCTGGTTTCGACAAGTAGTTGATGGTTGAGAAAATCAAAAGTGATTTGAAACGTTCGAGTTCCATAAGGAATGGCTGAAGTCGTGAGTCCTCGTGGTGTGACATAGAGAGTCGAATGCCACCAATGATTGACTTTAGGAGCGAGCGCTAATCGGATCTTGCCGATAATCTGAGTCCACAGATGGAGCGTTTCGTTTGTGTCTTGCCATTCTGCGACGGGTAGGGGTAACCACATCTGAGAGGATAAACTAGACGTGGAGTCAGCCATGACATCAATCTCTACTTTTGACTGGAGTAAGTTGTTTCAGGAGTGCAGGAGTTTCCTTGTTAATACCATAAATGTCATTGAGTTGAATCAATTGAGCAAGTTTTCCTGCTCAGTCACACCTGTCTATAAAAAGCTTGCATTTCATTCCAAGTATAAAAACTGCGCTATCCATGCAAGCTTTTTATGAATTAGTTACTAGAGCAAACCACTACCCCTTTTGGATCCGCCGTTTGGAACAAATGCACTTTCCGACAGCGCCAATATCAATCCCCAGTTCACGAAGTCGTCTCTCATCCAATCCCTTTGACTGCTGGAGACACCGCAAAAATCGGCAGAAACGATCTTCAGCAGAGGGACCTGGCAAGGGATTATCGCCTCCCTGCCAAACGACAGCGGATCGCAGCGCTTCTCGTGTCCAAGGAGACTGAAGCCGAGTAGTCCCACTCGCTAAAACATGGACTTGATACAAACCACTCATCGATGCATTAAATTGCACCTCAAACACGCCATCAATTCCCTCTACAGCCTCAAGGGACATTGAGGCACCATCAGGGCGTTTCACGATCGCTTTGACCTCTGCTCCCCGTACAGCAGGGTAGCCGTATTCTGTGAGCGTGACAGTTACTGTCACCAAAGCACCGGGTTCTAGGCTGCTCTGCACCAGGTTAACTTGCATTGCTAGTGTTGATCGGGCTTGAACAACGAAGGCATACCGTAACCCATGAGCAACGGCTCGGATATATTCCTCCTTTCGCTGCTCAAGCTTCTCAAGAACCCTCTGCCAGCGTTTGCGATTGAGCGTTAAGACGGCATGCCATGGGCGAGTTGGATCTTGATTACCAATTGCTGCAATTGGTAAGGCGAGACGGTAAAAAGCCGTTGCACCATCTATGACATACCGGGAACGAGGCTCTCCACCTAAAGCACCTGGATCGATAATTTGCCCATCCGGAGCTTCCAAGACATACTCAATCACTTCGGGAAAAGGAGTATGTAAAACTGCGTCTACTCGCCAATCGGTTTCATTGACGTAAAACGGTAATCGCAGTTTGGCTCCAGGCGCTAACCACCCATCTGGATCGACCACGATTTGAGTATTCGTTAAGCCTGCCAGAATCTGCTGGTAGTACTTTGTGAGCAAGAAGTAATCATCCGTCGTAACATTCCCCGTCATTAACAGATAGCCATCGTTATTGCTGGTCAATTGCGCGAGTGCCGCAGGTCGGATGTTTTCAGGAGTCCCCAGACCGATCGCAAAGACTCGATTGGTGATTGCACCAGCCGGTAATTCTGAAAGATAGAGACTTTCCGTTTCATTCCCATCGGTCAGCACTACCATTGCTTTCACGGCATAGTCCGAGGAAGCATCATTGAGCAACGACTGAGCCGCAACAACGGCATCTCCAATCGCTGTCATCCCCGTCGGGTCAGTGACGTGTGAACCAACATGAGAGCTAAGCGCGGCTCGACCGGCTCCGATTACCTCAAACCCTGCATCACCGACAGGTGTCGCATTCGCCAGATCTGCATCTGTATCCCACGAGACTGCGCCGAGTCCCGTATCTTCTTGAGCCAAAGCGGAGACGACAACCGCACTATCCCGCAGAATTTCGATCTTCAGTCTGCCATCCCCTGCCGAGTCATTCATACTACCCGAACTGTCAAGGGCAAGCACAACGGCTGCACGAGGACGCTCAATGGTGTTTGCGGTGAAAGTGATGGAAAATTCTTCTCCCGTTTCAATGCACTGCACGGTTGCAACCCCTTGTGCAATATCTCCCGCATTCGTGCCGACATACCGAACCCAAATCCGTGGATGGCTGGCTGTGCAAGTCCAGTTTCCAGTATGCGTAGCTGTATCCCCAGCATGCAAGACAAAGGAATTGGCAGGACCGAGGGTTGTGGTTGGACCATCCACAACCCGGAAAGTAAAGTTACGGAAACTTTGAACGGTGAAACTAATAGCTCGCAGGGTTGGTTCTTCTTCAGGCACATCTAGGAAGGAAACCGTTGGGGTATCTAACTGAATCAGGGTGCGGGCGACACACACAGCTTTTGCTGTATCAATTCGACCAAACCCATACCAGTTGCTGTAATCGGCAATACCATCACCGTTAGTATCGCGCCATTGCCCATTGGAGTCAGTGTTGCTGAAGTCAATCTTGATGGCTGTGTTATAGAAGATGTCGCGCACTTCAGACCAAGTTAGGGTAGGGTCCATACTCAGCAGAAGCGCAGCAACCCCAGCGGTTAGAGGAGTTGCAGAGGACGTTCCGCCAAAACCGTCCGTATAATCATTTCCTCCCCCAGTATGGCCAGCAAGGTCGCCCTGGCCGGGTCTGTCTGTGGTAACAATACTCCGCAATCCAGCAGCTGAATCACTGCTTGGGGCACACAGATCAATCCCGTCCCCAAAGTTGGAATACCCTGCCTTTGTGTCGTTTTCATTCGAGGCTGCAATGCCAAAGGTACGGGGGTGGTTTGCCCAGGGCCGCTGGGTCGCAAATTCGGAATTGGCATTTCCTGCCGAAAAGAACAAGAGCGTACCCCGTCCACCTCGCCCCTCGTCGGTTAAACGCTCAAAAGTTGCATCCATCAAATCAGACACCGGCCAAATGGCGGGGTTGTAGCCACCCGCACTATTGGTAATGACATCAGCCCCTTGAGCCAAAACGGGTGGGAAATTAGGCGTATCGCTTTCTGGATCCAGTCCTGCCATCCAGAGATAAATATCAGAGAATTCCGTTTCAGTGCCAGCACTGGGGACTTGAACCGCCAAAAGACGACAATTTGGAGCGGCGCCCGCTACCCCTTCTTCTTCACCTGCGACAGTAGAGGAGTTTTCAGCTCGCGCAGTAGCAACCCCAGCACACTGTGTGCCATGAGAACCGAGTGGAGTATCATTGTTCGCGACCATCCCTCCAAAGTCAAAGAAGCCCAGCATCTTAGGCTGACCGTTGGAGACATTTCCCTGAAATTCTGGGTGAGTCGGAGTCACATTACCTGAACCATCAGTTTGAGATTCAACCCCTTCATCAATCACCGCGATCGCAAGATTGGCACTGCCATAAGTCAAATCACCGGCTGAACCGGGAGTGACCCCAATGGGGTTGGCATCTCGTAAACGCTGCCATGCCTCAGGTAGCCGAATGTGTGGAATATGCCACTGTTCATCTACCAGTTCATCAGTCGGAGTAATGTCATCGGTCTCGACTGTGAACGCTAATTCGGGTTCTGCCGTCACAACAAGCGGAGAAGCAAAGAGGCGATCGCACTCTTCCAGTAAGGATAGATCCGTTTTTTCAGAAGCGAGAAGCCAAAAATCCTTGAGAGCGAGCTTCCGTCGAACGGTCAAACCCAACTCACGGGCCACTGCTTCTACCTGATCACGGTTTGTTTCGGGTACCGTTCGCAGAATGATATTTCCTGATAAAAAAGCGACCCCTTCTGAGGAGTAATGCACCACCGGACCAACTGCTTTTACTCCCGCCAAGCTACGCAGTTTGTACGCCAACTCAGAATTCTTAGCCGCTTCGCCCTGAATCACAATTAATCCGGGTTCGCGCTCTTTTTCGATAGAGATCTGTTGCTCAAGCAACCACCGCTCGAGTGCCTGCGTTTCTTTTTTTCCACGCACGGTTATCCCCAATTTCTCGATCGAGGGCCGGAAAGGGACTCGGACATTGCCTTTACGATAAGCAGGTAGACCTTTTTCAGCGAGAATAAAAAGCTCAATGTTTTGCCCAGGTCTGATTGAAACTTGCCGTTGCTCAGTTTCTAGTCCCTCCGCTTCTACAACAACTTCTATCGTCTTGTTTGCCAGTCCGTAAACGACAAAATTACCAGGGCTAGTTTGTTGTACATTCGAAGCCCCGCCAACTTTGACGTTAGCTCTTGCGATAGGGGAACGTTGTAAATCAAGAACTTGAATATGAAGAATTGAACGATTCATGAATCTTCCCTTGCGGCTAAGTCGGCAATGTAGTGATGCTTGCTGTCTTCACCCTAAACGTTCTATTTCTCAATCTGTAGTACCCTAAAGGGTGCTTTGTGAATAGCTATGATTGACTATTAAACCGACTGTCCCACTTGCCAGCGTTAAAGAAGATATCTGCATTTTGCAGCGCAAGCTCCCTTTTGGATAAGCAACCAATGGAGTTTGGGAACAACTGAGGACATTTGGGGCAACCGTATTAAACGACTATGTTGCTTGACAGACATCCTGAACTCAGTAGCTTTTTTGGATGGGCTAATCGATCGCTAGTCAATGGATTTTGATCATTCTGATCTGTTGGAAGAAGAGAACTGCTTGCTACTTGAACCCAAAGACACCAAGAAGCCACGCAAGTTTCAAATGTATGGTAAGGTGCACGGCTGATTTGCTAATTGCGCAAGTTTTCCTGCTCAGTCACAAGAGAGATCGCAGGTTTGATTCGTCATACGTTCCACATAGCTGATTTGATAGACTTGAAGCATTGGTTGGGCCAAGTTGACATATGAGTATTGTGTTCGATCATGCAATTCAACGGACACCACTAAGCTTTGACGAGTTTTTCGCTCGTTATGGTGGCGATAACCGCTATGAACTGATCGACGGAGAGGTATTCGATTTGGAACCAACAGGTGCACATGAAGAAGTTGCAGCCTTCATCACTGCCAAGATCTGTGTCCAGATTGACGCAATGGATTTACCTTGGTTTGTCCTCCAACGGGGGCTACTGCGCCCTTCTAACACTAGCATGACCGCATTTCGACCTGACGTTGCAGTCGTTGATCGAAATGAACTAACCGAAGAACCGCTTTGGTCTGAGCAATCAATCTTAACGCTAGGCCGTTCCATTAAATTTGTCGCAGAAGTGGTTAGTAACAACTGGCAAAATGATTATGCCCGTAAGGTGGAAGACTATGCTGTGTTGGGTATTCCCGAACACTGGATCGCAGATTATGCAGGACTTGGTGGTACTCGACACATTGGAAAGCCCAAACAACCGACACTCTCTGTTTGTACGTTAGTAGAGGAAGAGTATGAGATTCAGCAATTTCGGGGCAATCAAACTATTGTTTCTGCAAGCTTTCCAGATTTGAAGCTGACCGCTGGGCAGGTGTTGCAGGCTAATATGTAACACTTCTACCGTCCGGTTCGGTTTACTCTAGAGCTGTGACACGGTGATTGAACCAGTGGCAGAATCAAGGAATTTGAAGCGGTTTTGGGACTGTTTGGTTCTTTCGCTCACTGTAAAAAAAGGAACAATTCTGTATGATGAAACTTTTTGCCATGCAGAGTTGTTTTTGAAAATCAGGGTTTGCCACAATATTGCTCAAATTGTTTGAGCACATCGGAGATTTGATAGGGTATCAGTTGCAGATTGCCAAAAGCAGCATCCGCTTTTGCTTGATCGCCACGGTCTATTGCGCTTACATAGTCAACCATATTGTTATGGGCTGCGATGATACTATCTAGCGATCGCTGATGAAACGATTGAATCTTGGCATCGCTAAACGTTTGACTCTCCAACTGCTGAATCTCAGATTTGAGAACGACGATGAGACGCTCTACTAGCTCGCGTTGAGTATGACGATCGTTTTCTCGTGCCGTAAGATTTGCGTTAAATCGTGCCATTCCTGCTTCATATCGTTGGCATTGGGATTGTTTTGACTCTGGAGGTTGAGGTTGCGCACTGCTTGTCGTGATGTTGATTACGGATGAGATTACAATCATCGCTAAACCAAGCAAAGAATAACGGATTTTCATGGGTGTTTTTCGATCTAGGAAGTGTAAGAACGTCTTGAACAATGAACTATCCCACTGCAATTGATCGATTCGATAGTGAATCGCATCCTAGCGATTTGATGGAACTTGTAAGGATGGCGCTTGACCGGGAAGTAGGGGCTTGGTGCTTGGAACTGGGATAGAGCGCTGATTGGGAGGCGATACCAATCGGTCTGGAGCCGTAATTTTTGCACCCTGCGGCAATGTTCGCTCGATTTCCTCTGCTTTTCGGATTTGGTTGAGCGATCGATACATCTTGGCAACTTTCGTTAGCTGTTCCGTGCCCCAACTAGCAGACGGTTCAACCCAAGGAAGTTGACCTGGCTCTGAAGGGCGTGGCTGATAAGCCGCACGAATTGCAGTAACGGCTGAATCCAGCATTTGAATTGCAATGCCTCTATTACCGATCGCCTGGTATTGACTCGCGATCTCGATCAGCGTGATAGCCCGAAACGAAGCTGAATCAGACGGTTTGAGATCTTGAGCAACACGCTCTAATAATCTGATTCCTTGGGGTTTGCGGTCGTTCTGAATATTCAGCTTCGAGAGCGACAGTCGAAGATTGACCGGGTTTGGAAAGGTGCTTTCAGGGTTTGGAATCGCTGCGATGAGTGCCTCTAGTTGATCCAATGCCCGGGCTGCTTGAGTATGCGACAGTTTCAAATCTGAAGTCTTCAGTTCTTGCAAAATTGCTAGAAAGGTATCTGCCCGATGTCCACAGTCTTCGATTTCGTTTGCGATGACCCACGCGTTTAGGACGTTTCGATGCTTCACCCAACGCTCCGCCATGTTTGAGCGCACCATTGATCGGAGATAAGCATCCTGGACCATGCCTGCTACGGCTCTAGCTTGCGCGGGTTCAAAGGAAACTTCACGAGCTACATCTGTCCAAACGGACCATTTCTCGTTCTCGATGGGAAATAGCGACATCACCTCTGGAATTCGATTGATTTGATTCGTTGCCGTGAGCGCTCCTACGATCGGGATGATCGCATCACTTAAATAGTCCGACTTTTGGGGCAGATTGTTGAGCAGTGCGATCGCGGCTGAAAATTGATCGCGCTTTATGAGTTCAGATGCGATCGCACCCATCCCTGCAGCCCGATTCTGAGACTGGGGCGAAAATTGCTCAAGTACAAATTGAGCCGCACGAACCGTTTCATTCGCTTGCACCATTGCAGTTAGAAGTGGACGAATTGTCTCATCTTGCACCCACGTCGATCCTTTCTGGAACTCCTGGAGTGCTTGATCCCAACGTTTTGCCTGAATCAGCAACTGAATCTTTTTAACTTGAGCGACCTGCTCTGGAGCAACCCTGTAAGCGCTCGGAGAAAACCGCAAGGGTAAAACAGGAATCGCTGAGCTTGAAATCACCTTGCAAGTCGTTTGAATCTTGGGAGGCTCGACTTCTGCGGAATAGACAGAATGAATGCTGGAAGGAACAAACCAAATGGCTGTCAAAACTACTAACCAAGATTGAGAAACGGTCAAACGCATCGTAAAGTCAACTCTTGAATAACGAAACAATGAGTGTAATTAAGCAGCACGCGTCCACTTGAGGATAGCATCTCGCACTTTCAACAGGATGTAGCCGGAATTGACTATACTTGTTCTGTAAGATACAAGCTATGCGATGTTCGCTCCGGATGTAGAAACAGGGTAAACGCATCAAAAATCTGGTTAAGCGACGATACCTACGCAACAAACAATAGATTACCCTCAAAAAGAACGGGGGACTGCTGATCGAACGTTCCTACAAGCACAGGATTTGTTGGAAAGAGTCTTGAATCTCCATAAGGATTTGGAAAAACTTGGGACGGGGTGCCGTCGTAATAAGGAGCACCTGCTATTTGCAGCTCCAACACTTGAGGGTAACAAGGAGTAGAACCCTCGAAGGTAGGTGTCGGAGAATATTCAACAACAAAAAGCTTATCATTGATGTCATATTGAAATTCTTCGGTTCCACTCTGATTAGTATGTCCAATGTTCATTCCAGCAATTTTTGTGGATGCTCGGAAGGCATTGGATGGAAGATTGGGATTCATGTGAGATGTAAGCAACAGGCCATCTAGAACCCAAACAGAAGCCACCTTCTGATTTAAGTTGCGCCAGAGGATATCAGGCTTGTTATCACGAGTGAAATCTCCTAGTGCTACAGGCTCCCAACCTGTAGCAGCGGTGGGAGCCTTTGAAAAATTAGTGTTGGTATGCGATTGCACAACGGTTGTTCCATTCATTTCCCAAACATGGATTAATCCCAGCGTTTTGTGCCACCAAACTAAATCAACCTTGCCATCCTTGGTTAGATCAGCAGCGCCTACGACTTGCCAGTTTTGATCAGAAATAACTCCTAAACCGATTTTGGGATCTCCAAAGTATGAAACTTTGCTTGCCCCTGTTTCCCATGACCAAATTGGAGCCTTAACAGAACTCCACAGCATGTTTTCGCCCGTCTGTTGATTTCTCCAAACAATATCACTGATATAGTCCCCATCGAAATCAGCAAGCGCCATAGGTTTCCATGCTGTGCCTGAAAGAGAGGGGATTTCGACGCTACTATGGGCTGGACTGTGGATAGGGCCATGAGCGCCATCGATCAAAATTCCAGATTGGTTATTCATTGGCGCAATCCGTGCCATAAAATTCCGCCCTGTGCTTTCATTACGAATGAGCATGAAAGGCAGACTGTCGCGATCGGACAAAACCCCATCAAAACTATCTAGCTCAAATGATGCTTGGACTCGACCAACCTTAAATTCAAGCGTCCAGTTTCCGCCTTTATTTAGGCTTCCGGTGTCATCTGTACTGGCAGCAACATCCGCCTTCGTTAGCTCAGCTATCCGTTTCAACATTTGTTGAGCTTCTGGAGTGGCGGCGGCTGAACAGCCGTAAAAAATCAAATCGCCAGAGCCAGATAGTGACTTTCCCCAGTCCCTCAAGTTCTCTTCTAGCGAATCAATGGTTTGAGGATTGATTTGTGCAGTGCCCAGGTTAATAACGCCAGGAGAACCATGCGTAAGAAAATGGACGGCGCTTAAGGAGCGATTGTATTGAGAGAGAGTTGAGCCGATGGTTTCTAGGACGTGATTTGGAGAGCCGGAAAGCTCGACAACTTCGACCTTGCCTTTACGGGTATATCGATCAAATTGACTACGATCTAAAAGCCCGTCTGTGAAAACGACACTTGATCGATTCGATAGCATCAAGTCATTGAGTGATTTTTGGAAATCAGGGGTTTGAGGTTCTAAGCGAAGTGCATTAGAAAGTAATTTCATTGAGTCACCATTAACTAGTAGTTATATGGTGATGGTCAGTGAAACTATCCCCTGATTTCCCCTATCGTCTGGCTATTTTTCATGCACTGAGATTAGGCAGACGACATCAGCGCTTGTTTCTAGGATGAAGTTCTCGTGAACTTTACTCAAACATTCGCCAGTTTGGATCAATCGTAGATAACAGCTTTTCCGCTGCTGCCTCTGGAACTTGATACTCTCTCATGGTGGTTTTATTGATCCATCCACCCCCATAGGTAAGAATTTTCCAGCTTCCATTACTTTTGCGGAGTAAGGCTGTTCCGCCGACTTCTCCTCGACTCCATGTAGCCAATGAAAAGTTATCTGTGATTGCCACTTTTTCAACTTTTGGATTACCAGCCGCTGACGTTTGCTTTATCTTCGCGAGAAGCACTTTTTCAACGCTGGCTCGCTCAGATGATTGAGCAACAATGACAGAACGCGGGGGCTGTTGCGCGATCGCACCTTGATGAACGCCCACTAAGCACAAAGCTGACAGAACTCCGACTACTACCACAACAAATCTCCTGAGAGTCTTCATAGGTTTCTTCCTTTGATACACAATGATTCGAGCAATGCTCTGACAGATTACTTAGCCAAACGATAGACTTCCTCCAGCTTGGGCTGATTCGGAGAGGCATCATAGTAACCACCAAATTGAGCGTTTGACACCCATTTGAAAGACTGTTGCTTGCTGCTATTTGATAGCACCTGCGTACAGCCTTTATTTAGGCAGATGCCGATGTGTTCCTGCCCTTTTGCGATGATGATGTCTCCCGGCATTGCATTTTGCAATGAGATCTTTTGTCCTCTACCCTTGCAGAGCGAATCGACGAAAGAGGGGACATAATTGGGGTTCACTCCAACTGGAGCAAAGCCAGCTTGCACCAAAATCTTGTTAACCACCCAGGCGCAAGCCACTTTTCCACCCCCTGGCCCCATCTTTGTACTCATCCCTTTTAGTTGCATTGTGGCTTCGTAGATCCGCTGGGGGATGGACTTAGATGGAGTTGATGGAGTTGATGGAGTTGATGGAGTTGATGAGGCGGTTGGCTTAGCTGGATTCAATTCAGCGCCAGGGCTTGTGCTATTCCCAAGCGAGGCTGACGGCTGCGATACTTGAGACACTTTCCCACCATCTTTACCCAAGTCTTTTGTGTTACTAGATGGGTTTTGCTGCGTTGTTGGTGTTGGATCGGGGGGTTGTTGCCCTGGCGCTGCCGTCTGCGTTGTCGGTGTTGGGCACGTTGATCCACCGTCCGCATAAGCAGAAGCCACTTTACTGCCGTAGTTCTGAATCGAAAGTTTCCCTAAGGCATCGGTTGCTGTGCCGTCAATCTGAGCGTTCATTCCGCCGTAGTGCATTTGAGCCGCTCGTTCAAGCAGTCGGTTACCTGTAAAAGTTTGAGCAGTGGTTGGATCGATTTCAGTTTGCGCTTTTTCAATGTACTCCGTTAATGAATTGCGAAAGGCTAACTCCTGATCCATTGGCGGAAAATAAGTCATTACCTCATCTTGAGTTGGGGTATATCCGTTGCTGACCTGCTTCAGCCAATTGACTCCCCCTGGTCGGGCTTCAATCAGAGAAACAGCCTGCGGGTTATAACTCATAAACTGAAAAGCCCCTAAAGCCGTGCCGCAATTGCCTGCACCATCACAGGTCGGCACTCCGATCGCACCATAGCCCCCACTGCCTAAACTCTCAACACTGGCGATCGCCGTTGCAAAACCGTCCATGTCGATGATGTTTTCTCCGGCATTGGTCGGCTGAAAGCAGTTAAAACCAGGGATTTTTGATGCGGCGTTGAGGGATTGAAGTTCAGGATCAGAGTTAGTCGTATTGCTCGATGCCCCGGTCGGGATGGAACTTTTTTGGGTAGTTTTGGTATCTAATAGCCCGACGAGCATCAGGTCATTCACCTTCATTTTGATGAAGGGAATGGGGCCAATGAAATAAGGTGAGCAGTGCTTGACTCCGAAAGTTGACCAGCAAAAACGGGCAAAAAACGCAAAGGTAACGGTGTCTGTCTGTTCATCGGGTTCCCACAGCACCACCTTTAAGGGAAACGGCTCAATGAAACGCCCAACAGGTTCTTTACCACCGTTAATTGCTTTGCCGAAATTCCGCCCTTCCCCATCCACTTCTTGATATTTGCCAGAGTACCACCGCTGTCCTTCCGTTGCGCCTCTAGCACTTTTACCCACATTCTCAATGTCATCAAATTCGCCATAGGCGCAGTCATACTCCAAGCACGGCACCTTAAACCCATGCCGCTTTGAACCGCTCATGCTGAACTTTGGCGAGGATGATTGATCCGCTCCTTCTGCCTTGCTCCAGACCGCATCAATTCGCATCATCATGCCCCCCATCCCACTAAAGGGAAATCCAGGAGCCATTGGGATCGGGACTCCACTCAGTCCTGGCACTTGAGCAATCAGTTCATTTTCCCAACCCTCAAAGTTCTCTAACGGTGCTTCAGGTAAGCCCGGAATATCTTTAAGTCCAAATTTTGTTGGGTCGATCAACGTCTCTAACTTCAGTTCCTGGATCTCAGGAACTTTTGCCAGAGCCTCGCCAATTTTCAGATTAGAAATGGCCTCAAAAGACTGGCTGAGGAGGGTCTGATTCTCCTTGATTAGTTGGGCAATTGGAAGCACTTCGGACACATTAAAATCTTCAAGACCTGGAATTCCTTTCACCAGATCCGATAATGACTGCTTTCCAATCAAGGGAAGCTCTGGTAATTGAACCTGCTCTAGTTTCTGTTGCGTGATGGCTTCAATATCTTTGATATTGAGTTTTTGCAGCCCTAACTCATCAATGGAGCCAAGCGACAAAAACTCATCTGGAGTTTGCCCTGCTTGCCAGTCCAAACCCTTGAATTTTGCTTCCGGTATGGGTGGAATACTACCGCTTGATTCAATCGGAGGCAAATTTCCAAACGTGAGTTTTTCCCAGTTCGGCTCTAAAAGTTTGCTCCCTCCAGATGTCTGTTCTACAACTGGGATAGCGGCAGTTTGGGCGATCGCATCGTGAGGGAATCCGAGGTTGATGACCAGTAGCAGGCTGATCATCAAAACCCAGATAAATTTCGGCACTCTCATAGGACTTTCACCTTTTAGGAATATCTCTAAAAAGGCGCAAGTGGCTAGAAAAAATTTACTACCTTATGGCTGATAGCAAAAATACCTATCTATTTAGCCAGATTGTTCCTGAGTGCAAAGACCGCTGCCTGGGTGCGGTCGTTCACTTTCGCTTTTCCGAAGATACTACGAATGTGGCATTTCACCGTTCCTTCGGATATGAGGAGTGTAGTAGCGATCTGCGAGTTGTGATAGCCCTCCACGATCAATTGCAACACTTCTAGTTCGCGCTCAGAAAAATAGATGATGGGCGTTTTAGTCATTGGTGTCTCTTGAGGTTAGGGGCTATTTTGAAATGCTCTCTTGCATCTTCTGCATCTCTTTCAACCGCAGGTAGGCGGCATTTTCTAAGCTGAGGAAATTCCCCAGCTTTTTCATGATTCCCTTCAGTTCATGCACTTGCTTCTGTAGGGAGACTGGAGGGGAATGATCTAATCGATTTTCAATCCTCTCTAGACGCAGGTTTGTTTCCTGCAAAATTGCTCCGACCGAAGCAATAACTTCGACTTTGCCAATCGGAAGCCGACACGACAAAATTCTACGTCTGCTATATTCTTCAACTGTCAGAGAATAATAATCTGCTTTTTCAGCAACAACCTTTAAACACGAAAATGGCAGATAAACCGTTAATCCTACCTGCACGTCATCAGTTTGCTCGGTCATAGATCCCGTCCCTTAAGAGAAATATACGAAAAACTAAAGGCGAAAGGGTGTTAGGGGGTTTCGGGCGAATTTCGCAGGAAACAACTTTAACTTACTTTGCTTATCAAGAAAAAACAGCTCAAGTTTGTAAAACTTCAGGTTTTTTAAGACGTGAAATCAACAATTAGTAAAAACTCAAGAAGATTTTCGGAGAGATGCTGTTCCTGTAAAAACAAAATTTATGGAAACGAGGTAAACAAGCCAGCTTTTCTCTAAAATGCGCCCCCCAGTCCTTGGCCAGTTCTGTAAATCATTTTGTCGATAGAAGATTCTGATGGGGGCGAGACTTTATCGATTAGGGCCTCTACCTCAAGGTATCGTTTTAGTTCTGCATCAGAGAGTATTTCTACGACCGTGGAAGCGGATTTTCCGCGATCACTGACAATTGTAATTTGGTAAGCGGCTCCACGTTTCAAACGTGGGGTTTGGATCGATTGCTGTGTCGTCCGCGATCGCCAAATCAATTGCCGATCCTGGTAAACGATGACCGTATAGAATTCATCGCTTCCTTGCTACTGGATGAGCGGCTGATCGGTAAGGCTTAAGTAGGGGGATGTGACTATCAACTCGTCTGAATTACCTCCCTTGGGGCGAGGGCATTTTCGCTTCTGAGCTGTCCCATTGCAGGAGACTGCTTTTGCAAGTAAGGGGACAGGGGCACAGGTATCAATCTGTGCAATTGGAATCACGGTTCCCGTGCTGTAGCAAAATATTCTTTCGTGAGCCTTAAAAAGACTTCTTCCAGCATCACCTATTTTTCCAGAGTCACATAGCTGAACTCCACTATTGACAACTCTCCCTATCGGTTTTTCGCAGGGTGGTAAGGACGATAAGGAGGCAGTTGGAAATGATAGAAAAACGCTATTGATTGTTAGGAAAGTAGAAATTAAGGATTTCATCTTGCCATCGTGCAATTTCTGGTATTTTACCTGTTTCTTTGTCCGAAATGAGACATCGTTTTAATACAGAAGTGTTTACCTTTTGCTTTCTATTCATATTAATTTTTGCTAGTAAACAGCTTGCCGCTTGAGTTTGAGCTAAGTTTAATGATTTTTGTATGAGTAATTCAGCACGGTTAAAATTTTCTAATCCTAATTCTGCCCAAGCTAAGTTTTTATCAAGTTGAGCGGCTACGAAAGTGGCATCTGCGAGGTCGCGTTTTTTCATTTCTTTTCGTGCATAGTTAATCAAACGTTTTGCCCCTTCATAGTTCCCTTCCAGGTTGGCAAGACGCGCTAGAGCCGAATAACTCTCAACAACTTGCGTTCCATTAAAACTAATTTCCCTCCGATAATAGTCGCGAGCCTGTGAATACTTTTGTAAGTCATCCAGCACGACGGCGACGTTGTAGTAAGTAACGTCTCCAACTTGATTGAGGTGGATATTGGCCGAGATCGCACAATTGTAATCACTCGCTTCTCGGCAAGCGACTGCTAGGTTATTCAACAGGTCGGCGTTATTCGGGTTGTACTCTAGTCCCTTTTGGTAAGCCTGAATTGCAGCAGCACTCTCTTCGGCTAATAAAAGCTGATCGCCTTGTGCCTTGAAGCTGTTCGCTTTCCACTGATTGACTAATTGAATTGCAAGGACGGCTAAGCAGCCAAAAAGGATACTTCCAGCGACTCTTACTCCTGGCAATTTGATAGTATGAGTTAGCCAACCGACCTGGCGAATGAATTTGCAACGTAACAGAATTTGCTCTCCAGTGGCCGGTCGGTCTTGCGGATTGAGAGCCTGTAACTGGTCAATTAAATTTGCAAACGGTTGACTGACCCCTCTGCGGCTTTGCCAGAGAATCAAACCGTTTTTTTGGGGGAGGTCTGATAGGGGAACGCCCGTCAGCAATCGGATCAGAGTACGCCCCAAGGCGAAGAAATCAGATTGGGGTAATGGCTGTCCGCGTATTTGTTCATCTGGGACATAGTAGGCGGACGCTACAATTTCTTGCTCACCTCCCCCTTCCCCGATCGCTAATCGTGCTAAATAGGTCTGTGAGATTTGCCGAACATTGCTGAAATCGATCAGGCTCAATCGACCAGAAGGAGAAATAATAATGTTTTCTGGCTTAACATCGCGGTGAATAAATTGATTTGTATGCAGCCGCGCTAAGACCGTTGCTAACTGTTCGAGAAAATCGAGGGCAACTTGCTCCGATATAGGTGAATGCTGCCGTGCCCAGGCTTCTAAGTCTTGCCCTTCGATCCAGTCCATTGTCAGGCAATGGTAAAACGTGCCTTGAAATTCAACTTTAAAGAAATCCTTGATGCTGCTACGAGGTGCGCCATTGCCCTTTAAAAGTCGTAAGGCAAGCGACTCCCTTACAAGAGCTTCAGCCTTTTCAGCAACTTTTAAGACCCTTTGCTCCCCCTGTTTGACAATACGAAATACAGCAATGTCGCTTTGAGCAGTGGGGTTTAGACGTGCATTTGCCACCCAACCATCCAACTGGAGCCGAGAGTGACAAAAGGGACACTCTGACGTTTGATCGGTCATTCGGGAACAAGTCGGGTTGATGCAGAATGGCACGGCCTTGATTGTTTAATATATTTTCTAATTGTTAATGGCAAATTTACTTTGCCTTGCTCATGTAATACAAGATCTCGCTTCTTTAAATCCATAAAACTTTGGTCAACTGATGAAAAAGAGGCTCCTTTTTCATGCAGTTGATTCCGCAATTGGGGATAACTGATAGAGTGATCATGCTCAATTTGGCATAAAAACTTTAAGATTTCCATCTGAAGCGCCGTTAATTCAGTGAAAATCTCGTTAAGGTAAGCAATTTGAGGTTCGGGTAATATCACCGTTTGAAGGAGCATCCATTCAGAGATTTTCCCTTCGTGTAAGGAAGCGATCAGCTCTCCAATTTCATGGAGCGCTTGCGGGTTCGCGCGATGAATCCGGATCAGTTCCCCCCAAAGGTTTTTGTCCTTTAGGTGATACTCTTGCAAGATTTGACTAGCTGCCTCAAAATCTAAGCCTTCTACTTTGTATTGAGTGATACTCATTTGAGCATCTTCAAACTCTTGGAGGTCTAGAAAAGGGCGTTGAGAGATTAGGATTAAGCAGTTTTGATGCGAGTACTCAATCCATTTCCAGAAAAAGTCACACCATTCACGGGTGCGGTCATTTTCTAACAAGGAGCGTGACTGGGTATTACGGAGTAGGGCTTCTGCTGACTCCATAATGATTAAATTTTTTCCCTTCGCTTCAAAAGGTGAAGTGACCCCCATTTTTTGAGACAAGATACTTAAACTGTCTTGTTGAGAAGGGTTTGTATAAAGCGAAAGACTGATAGTTTTCCATCCCATTGCCTGTGCGACTTGCCGCACTAAACTGGATTTCCCAATCCCAGCTGCTCCATAGACAACAATTAAATGTTTGGTCTTAACTAGTTCTGTTAAATCGGAAATTTCTTGTTTTCGACCGTAAAACCGTGCTCCCTTCTCTGCTTTTGCCAAAGCCACCAGGTCATAGCGCGACAGTACTTCACAGATGTTGTACTTGCTAATGCTCTCGCTCTCTTCGAGATCAAAGGTTTGCCTGAGAAAATTGATCAAGTTGAGCGGGTTTGCCACTTGGCGATAGGAGTAGGCTTGTCCAGAACGCTCCTCTTCCCGCGCGATCGCCTCTTTAATTGTGATTTTGTCCCACGAGGCTTCAAGAAAAATCCGTTCCTCTGGGGTCAGTGGTGCGCCACTGGTCGTTATCAGGAAGCTATTGACTTCCTCTATAAATGATTTAAAGTCTTTCATAAAATTAATCTACCCCGAACAGAAGAAATCCTGCCCAATAATAAGGGTGATTCATTTCATTGTCGCTATGGATCAATTGGATTTGTGCTGCCTGGAGCGCTACAGCGGGAGTCTTTCCCTGACGAAGTTGATTGTAAAATTCTGTCATGAATTTTGCTGTGGCTTCTGCGTCAACCTTCCAGAGCGATGCAACAAGGTTGCGGCTTTGGGCTTGCACGGCTGAACTGGCTAAACCAATAATCGCGCGTGGGTTAGCTCGGATCGTTTCACAGGCTGAGAAAACGAGCAAATTCAAGGGTGATCGCTGAAGCAGGGCTTGATTCAGTTCTGCGATCGGTACTTTTCGATCCCATGCGTAGAGATAGGGGTTACGACTGGTTGCGTCGAATACACCATGTGTTGAAACATGGAGCGTGTGAAACCCTTCCTTGGTTACCATTTCTAGAAATGAGTCTGCTTGAAAAGCCTTGTTTAGTAGAATGACAGATGTTTTAAACATCTGTTCTATGTTCTGTACTTCAGCCTCAATGCTGCTATCAATCCCATCCGGATAGCTAGGGGGCAACCCACTGCTGTCTGTAATAGCTGTTATCATGACGGGGCTAATGCCAGGAGAGGCTTCTGTTGTTTGTCCACCTAAGCTATTAAGAATCTGATAATTCTCAATCAGGTAGTTCCTTCCCGTCCACAGCACTGAGAAGGGTAAATCGTAAAAGTTTGGGTCAGACGTAATCAATAACTGGTTCCCCGGCTGAATTAGTTGCTTCTCCTCTAGTGGCTGAATTAGGGTCTGATAGAGTTCGTAGGATCTTTGATTGAGTTGGGCAACGGGCAACTCATAAAAGCTGCCCTGAAGCGAGATGCGGAATGATGACAACGCTTCCTTAACCGCTTGGCTGAGTGGGATGAGAACCGTTTGGGTCTGGTAAGCGTCTCGCACCAGCACCAGTAAGTTCTCGTCTAAGTCGATGAAAGAAATTTGGCGAGCATTGCTGTTTAGCTTAATCTTCGACAAATCAACTAGGTTCGTTGTTCGACATTGCAGAAAGTCTTCGACGAGCGATCGTTGTAGGGCTGATTCTTGTTGGAGTAGCGTTGCAAGGTTGAGTCGCTCGATTGGGCGTGTTGCAATCAGTGCCTTGAAGTATTTTCAGTAGCTGCTCTCTAGCGGTTCAAATACTCCAGCACTTCGACTATTTTCAAGATATCGGATGGCTGTTTCGTAGTGACCAATCGCCTTTTTGGGGAGTGTTTCCCAATCTCCTTGATAAAGGGCCGCTTTTGCCGCTAAGTTCCACAGGTTTCCTTGTACCGCAACCACTTCTGCTCGCCTGAAAGCTTGAATAGAATGATCGAGTTGCCCCTGAAGCAGCAACGCCAGCAATTCTCATTTTGAAACATTTGTACTGTAGCCAGAGTGTCTAAAGACTTGTGCACTCAATGTTATAAACGGCAGAATGCGGGTTTCAGCCATTCATAAACGTTAAAACCGGACGTTTTTATGA
>Ga0209172_10002581_pt1 | contig 31294 bp, 26 predicted proteins | sample LarsenN4metaG_FD_184113 | JGI IMG/M metagenome (GOLD analysis project Ga0209172, IMG submission 184113) | Hot spring sediment bacterial and archeal communities from British Columbia, Canada, to study Microbial Dark Matter (Phase II) - Larsen... ... | reverse complement strand
ATAACGCACAACGTCTGGGTAAAAGGTTTAAATCATAATATTCAAATGTATGTGTTTTGCTATTGGCTGTAGTTGCACACTCGGACTCCGTTACCGAGTTCAGTATTAACCTTTTGCGATCAACATTGTCGAGCGGAATACTGGCGCTTGGGAAGCTGCCAGCAGACGCAATGATGTACGAATAAGCAAAATCAAATTTTCTGAGACAAGTGTTTGATTTGTCGCGGATCTCTATTGTCTTTAAACTTTTCGCCTCATTGTTAGGGTTAGTGCAATATGGGCAATGCCCATAAATGCTTAAATCCTCACGTGGATTTACATCTCCAATAAAGGCGAGCGATCCATTGTTGCTACTTATGCCAATTAACCTTCTTCCATTGACACTGGTTTTAATAGGGTTGATTGGATTTACGTCTGATGATGGACAATCTGTTGCAGGCCCGAAAAAGGTTTTACTTCCGGGGGTAAAGAAGCCATATTTTTCAATTGCATACGACAGGTTAATTACATCTTTTCGATCTGGTGATTCAATTTTTGACAAATACCAGCTCGAAGGCACTTCAGATGATCCATTGCTTGGATCAGCAAGGTTTAAGTGAGAAGAGTATTCGATAAAATCAGGAGCGTTCATCGAAACATGGGTAGCGCCAAAATGATATCTAATACCTTGTGGGTCAGTTATAATCCATCCTTTGAAACTTATAACAACACCATAGGCCTCTTCAACAATAGGCTCAATTTTGAGGTCTTGCATAGGTATAAGACGTAATACCCGATTTTTATCAAAAAAGAACTTTCCGGTATATCCATTTATATTAAATGAAAACAAATCGGGTTCAGTGTCAAAGAAGCCTTGTGCAGCAGCACTAAATGTATCACATACTGTGCTATTAAAGTTTAAAGGATGTCCGAAATCCCTATAATATCCTGTGATCTGATTAATATCGCCTCCCTCATCAGGAGAATGTTGTATAGAGCGTGTGATAACTCCTCCTGCATTTAAAGCCCAGCCTAAACCAACCCAGCTGGCAACCTCTTCTACTCTTATACCCGAAGCATGATAACTTAGTGTGATTGGTAAAGATATATTCCCCTCTGTCAATGTGCAAATCGGTATAGATATATCTGGCACCCCAGTATAATGACTTACTGGAATGTCTCCATACTTACCTAATGAAGCAGGGTTGGGAGGTATAGGCGCATAATCCTTCAAAAAATTGTCTTGTGCCGAAAGGGGAGCGACTAATAAGGAGAGGAAGAGGGCGATATGGAGGCGGTGCATAAGAATGATATTGGTTGATTGTAAATGAGAATGTTGGGTAGATTCTTCCAGAATGACAAAAAGGGAGGGTTAGTGCACAATCAGTTTCTGAGAACAGATAGGTGTGTTGCCCCGACTAACAGTGACCATGTAGAAGCCCGGTTGCAACGGCGCGTCCACAAAGCCGATGCCGCTGTCATCGTAGCGCTGGCGATATACCAGACGGCCTTCTTCACTCATGATTTTCAGTTCGTAGTTGCCAGTAGCGTCGCTGGGTGGAAAGGTCAGTGTCATATTTCGGACATAAGGGTTGGGTAAGCCACAGGAATAAGAAAATGTAAACTGCCCACCCCGTTCTTTTAAAGAATCCGGGTTAGACTTTTGCTGCTCAATAATGAACCACGCCTCTGCAAAAAACACTTCTTCCCAACTCTGCGTGCTGTCGTTCAACTCCGAGATTTGGATGGAGCCATAGATGTGAACGCTGTCAAGCGATTGATAAACAATGGTTTTCTTCTTTTTGTCTTTCCACTCTCCGGTGGCGGGGTCAAATACTCGCACTAATTCTTCCTTAGGTTCGTCGGTGAAAATTCCACTGCCGGGGATATACGTGGTCTCTTCTTTTTCTTGCCATTTATCTTGACTGTCGGGAGAGAAACTTTCGCCATGCCCGGTTATTTTCTGGTCGTCGTCTTTCAGCACTTGGCGGGATACTTTGTACCAATTATTTGAAATCGAGTTCCAAAAAAAGGAGAGGCTGGAATCTTGAAGGCCGGTATTGTCGTACCAAAAAACGGTGCTGTCAACCGGGGTCAATTTGCCGTCAATATTGGAACGCCACACTGCCGAAGCCGGTTGGTTTTCTCCTTGCCTGTAATCATATGTGTACTGATTTCGCAAGGTTGTGCCGGTGTCGCCATGCGTTTCGTATTTCCGCTGCGTCACCCGGTTTTGGCTGTCATAAATCAAGGTGTAGTCCAATTCTTTTGTCCAGTCTTCAGGTGCAATGTCCCAGCGCAGCTCGGTTCGGCGTTCTAAAAACTGACTGTTTTTGTAGACGAAAAGTGTTTTTTGTACAGGCCGCCATTCGGTGCTGTCCCGGATTGCATACCAGACTGAGTCAAGTTTCCCATCTGTGTTTACTGCCAAAATCGCCTTTTCTTTTAAGGTTTGTTTTGTCAAAGAATCCAGCGTTTCCGTCTCCACCGATTTGAACGACCCTTCCCATGAAGCACGTTGATTGATGCGCCACAAACGCAGCGTTTTTGATTCGCTCCTGATTTCCTGCCAATCGGGAGGTAGATCTTTATCGTCCGAATATTTGTATGAGATGGCGCGCTCCACGGTACCCGCATAGGGGTCAAGTGTGCGAATGAACAGCGAGTCGGTGCGCAATTCAATCAGGCTTTTGTGGAAAGGGTGATACAAATCCAAAAAAGCGTTCTGAGCGAAAGAGACTTGCGAGAGAGCGAGCAATAGAATCAGTGAGCAAAGACGAGGCATAAACATTTGATTGTTCAGTTGCGAAATCAAATTTGCAATGCCACAAAATTGTCTCTATGTCTCTCAAACTTTTCGCACACATTCGCACACATTCGCACATTTTCACTCCCAGCCCAACCGCCGATAGATTTCTTGTTGTTGCTGCGGCGAGATAAAACCGCGCGGTACTTGTAGCCCCGCCCTTTTTAAATATTTGGTAAGCGTATTGGGGTGTATGCCCATTTCCCGGGCGAGTTGTTTTTTATTTTTGGCTTTTAACTCGGAGTGTGGATCGGTAGCAGGAAAATTGTTTTTCATGAAGCAAAAGCAATTGACGGATATTTTGAAATGAATGTACAGCCACAATCGCGCAGAGTAAACATCATACGCAAAACGCAGCAAGCTGGATTAAACTGGCGCGGAGCAACGCTCCGCCTGGTACATGTAAGGGCAGGAAAAATCTCAGGAAATGCCGCGCTTTCGATACCTTGGCAAAAGCAGGACGTGCAGGTGGGCAGCAGAAAGGGAATATTTCATACGGCGGAGGTTTGAACGTTCAAGTGGTCGTGGAAAAATGGAATTTGATGCAAATATAGAAGCCGCAGTCATTTCTCCAAATCCCGGATGTGTTAATTTTTGTGTGCCGCTTTTTGTCTTCATTCTTTTCCGTCTCTGCCTCATTTTTCCAATTGTAAAATGTCGCCGGGCTATTGGCACTCTTCACAGTTCGCCTCCACTGTCTTTTACCCCTGCAGGTAGCTTTTCAGGATGGCTTGGCGTTGACTTTCTTGAATCTGCTTTTTCGCCTGACACTTCGTTTAAGTGTAAAAGCTACAGTGTTCAACTTTCGCTACTTATTTTTGGTGCCGGTTTTTGGGGGCAGGACACTCACAAGCAATATCGCTTCCGAATAATGCGAGATCGAAATGCCGAAGGCGCTGTGCACCGACTATTTCAACCTGATAAAAACCAACGACGGTTGGTTTATCGTGGATAAGGTCTCGACGCGTGTAGATAAATAAGAGGGGTTTGCCTGACCCTTTCTCCTTGCATCAGGAACCTGCCGGGTCAACAACTTCTCCCCACTTCTCTCAAATTGTTTTTCACCGGGTAGCCAGATGCCGGCCAGACTTGTCGCAACATCCGGGAAATCAAACCTTTACGTGAAATAAAAAAATTTTAAAAACGGAAGTTCTTGTCCGTTCAGGTTTTTTACTATTACTTTGCAAAACAAAGTGCTTTCCAGGCAAAGAGTTTGACAACTGATTCAACATTTATTCAAAGGCTATGACTTCATATCGTTTTATCGCTTACGTGCTCGTGGCGACTTTTTTCGCAACATCTGGTTTTATCCCGGACAGCAAGAAACAGACGGGCAGCAAACTGCCTGTCACGATTGTAACCGACCAAAGTTGGGATGTCAGCGGTCAGCAAACGAAATTCGGTGAATACCCGCTTTCAGCCGAGCAGTGTGCCTCGCCCACATCGCCGATGCATGGCGGCACCTACAAAGCGGTGGCGGCAGCATACAGCGACCGCTCGAAGATTATTCCCGGCACTGTACCGATTTGGCGCAACAGCAAGGCTGATTCGGAAGGAGAAGTGTACCAGTTTCGCAAGACCGTGCCTCTCGGCTCCGATCCCATTCAAAAAATCACGCTGGAGGTCAATTGCGACGACGTGGCGCGCATTTACATCAATCAGCGATTAGTCAGTGCCGACAAACGCGACGGAACGATAAAAGACGGCTACGACGATTGGTATTTTTTCCGCAGTGTGACCGGCTTCACGTCCGCGAGAGTTTACACCTACGATGTGACAAATTATTTTTTTACCAACGTCACCAACACGATTCTTGCCGAGGTCAACAGTTTGGCCTTCGATGGCAACCACGCCTACCTGAGTGCCAAAATCGTGATCGAATTCGCGCCGAAACCCGAACCGTCCGGCCCGCCAAAAGCGGCGACGCCCGCAAAACCCAAATCCTCAGCCAAGCCGAAAGTACAAGCCAAAGTAGAAAAACCTGTCCCTGCTGAAACGATAGCGGACAATAAAAAAACTGTGTTTGAGGCTGACCGCGACCCCGAAATCGAAAAATTGCGCGTCGGCAGCATCCTCGAACTCGGTCACGTGTATTTTAAAGCCGACCACCACCAACTCGATACTGCTTCGTACCGCACACTCGATGCGCTGGCGGCATTTATGAAGCGCCATCCCGGCCTGAAAATCGAAGTCGGCGGGCACACCAATTTGCGGCCCGGCGATCGTTTCGCAGCTGAACTGTCCACCAATCGTGCGCGCTCCGTTATGCGCTATCTGACCGACAAAGGCGTCGCGGCTGAACGGGTCACGTATAAAGGCTACGGAAAATCCCAACCTCGGCTCAAGGCTATGTCCGAAGAAGCAGACCGTGCTAACCAGCGGGTGGAGGTGAAGGTGTTGGAAAAATAATAGACTTCTTGCAAAAGTTGTTCTTAAGCCGTTCGCCGGGTTCAAACACAGGGAATCTCCGAGGCGCGTTTTTACAAAAATTACGCCCTGCGCACGTTGGGCTTTGGCTCCGTTGCGCTGTGGTAAATGCACTTTAGCAAAAAGTCTGACAGGCTAAAAACAATGCTTACTTTTGTAAGGAACCTGGCGTTCTTATTGAAATAAGAAAGACTTTAAAATAAACATCTGATGCCCATCTTCAATCCTATCTCCCCTATTTCCGTCGTGGGTTTTGCCAGAAGCATTCTGGCCCGCATTAAATCCCTCCAAAAGCAAGGCGCAACTTTTGAGAAAAGCTCGAACGAGTCGAAAATCCGGCAGGCGAACAAAAACTCCAGCCAGAAAGTCACTTATGCGAGCAACGGGCGGAGCGGAAAAGTCATTTACGAGAGCCCGGAGACTACGTTTGCGCTCTACTATGAATTTGGCGGTGGCGATGTGGTGGCTTGCATTGACGTTCCCAACCCACAAAACTGGGAGAAACACACTGGCCTGCCTGTGGAGCGGCGGGAAGAAATTTTGAATTTTATCGGCCAACGAGTCGTGCAAGACCAAACCAGTGGCGGCTCTTTCAAAATCGAGGGAAACTGGATGAATATCTACGCCCGATGAAAAAAAATGAGCCATTCAGCGACAAAGCCGAATAGCCCATTTTTTCAATTCAGGAGTGACAAACCCTTATTTTTCTTCCTGCCGGATGGCGACGGCGGATTGTTTTTCACTGGTGGCTGGCGTGGTTGCACCTGTGCATTTTTTCATTTGTTCGGGAGTGCAAGCGGCAGGCGTCGTTTGTTTTACAGTTTGGCTTGTAGCGGCGGAGCCTTTTTCACTGATGCAGCAGGCCGGGTTGGGTGTGCAGCCGGGTTTCGGTACACAACATTTGGGGTCGGGCGGACAACTCGGGTCGCAAACGACTTGAGCGGAGAGTTGTACAGCAGCGAGGCCTGCGAAGAAAAACAAGGTGAACAGTACCTTTTTCATAAGAAAAAAAACGAAGTTTGGTGAGTGATAAAATTGATGCTGCAAAGGTAAAGAGGCCTCTAAAGCCATGCTGTCACCCCGCTGTTACCCACTTGTTACCAACTTGTTATGCTCGAAAACAGGAGAAACCGACACCATAATTTTGTACCATGAACTGGCCAAAAAATAAATTTTCCACCCTCCCGATTGCCTCGGTGCTGGCAGTCGTCGGGCTGGTTGTGTTCCAACTTTCGTGGATGCGACACTCCCGCAATTTGTCGGAAGAGATTTTCAACCAGCGGGTTTGCATGGCGCTCTGCTCGGTGGTGGAAGATTACGGCGGCGGCATGCTTTGCCAAAAAGACGATGCCGCAGAGGCGACCGGGCTGGCGCCAATGGGCGGCTACACGCTTCCCGATAACCTGGAGACTGACTCTACTTTCCGGGCCGACCTGCGCCAGGCGCTCGACTTTTATCAAATTGACCTCGACTTTCTGGTGAGTGTGACGGCGGAAAAACAGCCTTGCGGCTCAGCGCATCAATGCGCCGTGACGTTGCCGGGTAACGATGGCGAAGATGCTTTTGTCACGGTTGTTTTTCCTGACAAAGAATCTTTTATCACAGGGAAAATGACCTTCATGGTGCTGGCGACTGTGTTGATTTTGTTGTTCACGGCAGCGGTTTTGTTGTTCGCCAATCGCTCGCTCCGCAAACAAAAACGCCTCCTCGAAACCAATGTAGACTTTTTCAACAACATGGCGCACGAATTCCGTACGCCGCTGACCAATATGGGTTTGGCGCTGAATATGCTTGCTAAAAAACAGCCCGCCTTGCAAGACGACCGCCTGGTGGAAGTGCTGCGTCGCGAAAACAACAGGATGCTCCACGAGGTAGAGCGGGTGCTGCACCTCGCCAGCCTCGACAACGGCGACTACACCCTTCAAAAGGAGCGGCTGTCGCTGAAAAATCTGCTTCAGTCCGTGCTCGACGATATGGAAATCAGCATTGCCGAACGCCGGGCAAAAGTCCGTTTGGGCGAAATGCCCGAACATTTGGAGGTCTTCGGCGACCGGATTCATCTCGCCAATGTGTTCCGAAATTTGCTCGACAACGCGCTGAAATATTCCAAAGAACAACCCGAAGTTCGGATTTCGGTGAAAGAACAACCGCGCGGCATACTCGTTGCGGTCGAAGACAATGGCATCGGTATACCGGCAGGGCAAAAAGAGTTGATTTTTGAAAAATTCCAGCGGGCGAGCCGGGGCGACTTACACGAACAAAAAGGATTTGGGCTGGGGCTGGCTTATGTCAAAAGCATGGTAGAGATGCACCGGGGTTTTGTCCGTGTGTTCAGCGAAGAGCGGCGCGGCAGTCGTTTTGAAGTGTTTTTACCCACATTTTCACCTGTCCAATGAGCAATTCTTCCAAAATTTTACTGGTCGAAGACGACCTTAGCCTGGGTTTTCTCCTAAGCGAATACCTTGAAAGCGAGGGTTTTGAAGTGAAACTTTGTCGCGACGGCGAGAGTGGGCTGGCTGCTTTTCAACGCAGCCATTTCGATCTTTGCATTCTCGACGTGATGATGCCACGCATGGACGGCTTCACCTGCGCCAGTCACCTGAAGACAAAAAATACCGACGTTCCTTTTCTTTTTCTCAGCGCCCGCTCGCTCAAAGACGACAAACTCAAAGGCTTCGCACTCGGCGCGGAAGATTACGTGACCAAACCTTTCGACGAGGAAGAACTGCTCTGCAGAATCAAAGTGCTGCTCCGCCGCCGGGCCGAATCCTTAGCAGAAAAGACGCATGCCGTGCCGGAAAAATTCGCCATCGGCTCTTACTGTTTCGATTGTTCGAGACAGGAACTTCGCCACAAAAACGAGACCTGGCGACTCACCGAGACCGAAGCGGAGGTGTTGCGTTTGCTTTGTTTGCATCAAAACCAGATTCTTCGCCGCGATGATGCGGTGGAAAAAATTTATGGCAAACGCGACTATTTCCTCGGTCGGAGTTTCGACGTGTTCATTTCCAAACTGCGCAAATTGCTGCAACACGACGAGCGCATCAGTATCGAAAATGTGTTTCGTGTCGGGTTCATTTTGAATGTACGGGATTAAGTTATCGAGAAGATTTGCACGCATCGTTTTTCGGCTTTTCGGCGACAGGTACTTTTGCCGAAAACACCATGCGCTACCTGCTTTTGCTAGCCTGTTGGAGTTTCAGCCTGCATCTTTTCGCTCAAACGACTTTGCCTGCCTGGCAGGAGGGCATGATGGATATTCACCACATCAGCACGGGTCGCGGCAATGCGGCTTTTTTTATTTTGCCCGACAGCACTACCTTGCTTGTGGATGCGGGCGAAATATCGGACACACATCCGCGTACCCGTTCGCCGCGCAACAGCGCGATTCGCCCCGATTCCACCCGCCCGGCATCGGAATGGATTGTTGATTACATCCGGCAATTTTATCCGGGAGCATCCGTGCCGCGCCTCGATTACGCGGTCATCACCCATTTTCACGACGACCATTTTGGCGAATGGGACGAACTTCGCCCCCTCGCCGCCTCCGGAGCCTATCGCCTGACCGGCATCACGGCGGTGGGCGACAAAATCCCGCTCGGCTCTCTGCTCGACAGAGGTTTTCATTTTCCGGTTGACTTACAAAGCAATGATTTTCAGACGCGTTACGTCAACGATGAGTATCACATCGTGCAGACTTTACAGGAATACTGGAAATTTATCGGCTACCAGCAACGCGCTCGAGGCATGAAACACGACACCATCCGCCCCGGCGATGCCAGCCAAATTCGCCTGAAAAATCGCCCTGAAAAATATCCTGACTGGCAACTGCGCAACATTGCTGCCAATGGCAGAATCTGGACCGGTTTTGCCGAGGGAGAATATTTTTCTCTCTTTCGGAATGGCCAATATCCCGGCGAAAACCCCTTGAGTGTGTGTATGAAAATAAGTTACGGCCCCTTCGATTATTTCACCGGAGGCGACATCAGCGGCGTAAATGAACTCGGTGAAAGCGACTGGAATAGCGTGGAAGCCAACGTCGCGCCGGTAGTGGGGGCAGTGGATGTGGCGACGCTGAACCACCACGGCAACCGGGATTCGCAGAGCCCGTTCTACGTCCGCACCTTGCGCCCTCGCGTGTGGATTCAGCAGTGTTGGTCGTCGGATCATCCCGGTGAAGAAGTGCTGCGGCGCATCACCTCGACGAGGCTTTATCCCGGCGAACGCGATTTGTTCACTACCGACATGTTGGCTGCAAACGAACTTGTCATCGGCGAAAAGATTAAAAATTCTTACAAAAACCTGCACGGTCACGTCGTGGTGCGTGTTTTTGACCGGGGCCTAAAATACCTGATTTACATCCTCGATGATTTTTCTCCCAAACGGGAAATCCTGGCTGTTTTTGGGCCTTACGATGCCCGTTGAAACACGACTTTTCATTTTTACAGTTATCTGCATGGCGGTTTTTCAGTTATTTCGCCCCAAACAATTCTACCATGCGCACACTGCTGTTCTTCCTGACCTTTTGCGTCGCCACCTCCGTTTTTGCCCAAAAAAACAAACCTGCAGCCACCGCTGCCGTACCTCAACCCGCTTACGCCGAATCCCTTTTCAACGCGCTTGAATGGCGTTGCATCGGTCCGTTTCGCGGCGGACGTTCGGCAGCGGTTACCGGCGTACCCGGTCAGCCTAACCTGTTTTATTTTGGCAGTACAGGCGGCGGAGTATGGCGCACGACCGACGGAGGCCGTAGTTGGGAGTGTATTTCCGACGGTTTTTTTGGCGGCTCCATCGGCGCGGTAGAAGTAGCGCCCTCTGACCCCAACGTGATTTACGTGGGCGGCGGCGAAAAAACCGTGCGCGGCAACGTGAGCTACGGAACCGGCGTCTGGAAAAGTGAAGATGCCGGAAAAACCTGGAAATCAATGGGTTTGAAAAACAGCCGTCACATCCCGCGCCTGCGTGTGCATCCTGACAATCCCGACCTTGTGTACGCAGCCGTACTCGGCGACTTGTTCAAATCATCACCCGAACGCGGCATTTACCGTTCCAAAGACGGCGGCAAAACCTGGGAGCGTGTATTATTTGTAAATGAAGATGTCGGGGCAGTGGATTTGTGCCTGGATCCCACCAATCCGCGCATCCTCTACGCCAGCACCTGGCGTGTGCGCCGCACGCCTTACAGTCTCAGCAGCGGCGGTCAGGGCTCAGGCTTGTGGAAAAGCACCGACAGTGGCGACACCTGGACGGAACTTACCCGTAATGAAGGGCTGCCGCAAAAAGACACTATCGGCATCATCGGCATCGCTGTGTCGCCGGTGAATCCCCAGCGGGTGTGGGCGATTGTGGAAGCCGATAACGGCGGCGTGTTTCGCTCCGACGATGGCGGCAAAAAATGGACGAAACTCAACGAAGATCGAAATTTGCGCCAGCGTGCCTGGTATTACACCCGCATTTATGCCGACACCAAAGACGCTGATAAAGTGTACATTGTGAACGTCGCCTATCACATTTCCAAAGACGGCGGGAAAACATTTTCCGGCAAATATGCCCCGCACGGCGACCACCACGACCTTTGGATAGCGCCTGAAGACCCGCGCCGCATGATTATTGCCGATGATGGCGGCGCACAAATCAGTTATGACGGCGGCGAAACCTGGAGTACCTACCACAACCAGCCGACTGCGCAATTTTATCGCGTGACGACCGACAATGATTTTCCCTACCGTATTTATGTCGCCCAACAAGACAACAGCACCCTGCGCATTCGTCACCGCAGCGACGGCAACGCCATCACCGAACGCGACTGGGAACCCACAGCTGGCGGCGAATCGGGCCACATCGCCGTTGACCCACTCGACAACGACGTCGTGTACGGCGGTGAATATCACGGCCTGCTCACGCGCGTGGACCACAAGCGTAAAACGACCCGCGCGGTCAACGTTTGGCCTGAAGACAACATGGGGCACGGCGCCGAGGACGCCAAATATCGTTTTCAGTGGAATTACCCCATTTTCTTTTCGCCCCACGACCCGAAAAAACTCTACGCCTGCTCCAATCACCTGCACGTCAGTACGAATGAAGGGCAGAGTTGGCAAACCATCAGCCCGGACCTTACCACCAACGATAAAAGCCGGCAAAAATCGTCGGGCGGCCCCATCACGCAGGACAACACGAGCGTGGAATACTACTGCACCATTTTCGCCGCCTGCGAATCTCCTTACGAAGCAGGACTGCTTTGGACGGGCAGCGACGACGGGCTTGTACACGTCAGTCGTGACGGAGGCAAAAACTGGACAAACGTAACTCCCACGGCATTGCCCAAATGGAGCATGGTGAACAGCGTAGAACCCGACCCTTTTCGGAAAGGCGGTCTCTATCTTGCCGCGACTTCCTATAAATCAGGCGATTACAAACCTTATTTGTTCCACACAGCCGACTACGGGAAAACCTGGCGAACCATCACCGACGGCATTAATCCTGAACATTTCACCCGCGTCCTGCGCGCCGATCCCAAACGCCAGGGGCTTCTGTACTGCGGCACGGAGGAAGGCCTGTATGTCAGTTTCGACGATGGCGCAAATTGGCAACCCTTCCAACTCAACCTGCCCGTCGTGCCCATTACCGACCTGACGATTAAAAACGACAACCTCATCGCTGCCACGCAGGGACGCAGTTTGTGGATAATAGACGACCTGACGGTACTACGCCAGGTGAGGGATGAACTGAAAAACAAAACATTTCACCTTTATCAGCCGATGCCTTCTTATCGCATGGGCGGCAGCCAGGTAAAAAATTCAAAGATCAACGGCGCCAATCATCCCAGCGGCGTCATGGTGCATTTTTACCTGAAAAACAAACCCGGCGAAAAAGACACCCTGAAACTCGACATCCTCGATGCCAAAGGGAAAATCATCCGAACCTTTTCCAGCCAAAGTAAAGACGACAAACTGGAAGGGCTCAAAGAAGGCGGCAACCGCTTTATCTGGAACCTTCGCTACCCCAACGCCAAAAAGTTTGACGGCCTCATTCTCTGGTCCACCAACCTGAGCGGCCCGCGTGTCGTACCGGGCGAATATCGCGTGCGGCTGAGCGTCAACGGGTCCGTGCAGGAACAAAACTTCAGCGTCCTGCCCGACCCGCGTTCTGCTGCAAAACCTGCTGATTTTCAGCAACAATTTGATTTTCTGACATCCTGTTCGGACAAACTTTCCGAAATGCACACGACCATCAAAAACATCCGTGACGTACGCGAACAAATGAAAAATCTCAGCAGCCGGCTGCCTGAAGAACCCCGGTTGAAGCCGCTGCGCGATCAAATAAAACTGATTGACTCCCTGACGACGCAGGTGGAAACGACACTTTACCAGACAAAGAATCGCTCCAGCCAGGACCCGCTCAACTATCCCGTCCGCCTCAACGACAAACTCGGCATGTTGATGGAACTCAGCGCTGAAGGCGATTATCCTCCCACTGATCAGGCGGTGGAAGTACGCGACATGCTTTTTAGCCAGATTGATGCAGAATTGGCCAAATGGAAAGCGATTCAGGAGCGGGAGGTGCCGACCTTAAACCGCCTCATTCACGAATTAGGCGTGGATGTAGTGAAGGTAAAGCAGGAATAAAGGCCTTTTGCCAAAGTGCCTTTTCTCGCCGATTCCGTTTATCTGGTCGAAAAAAGCCTGCCCGTTGCAACGGGCAGGCTTTTTTCGTGTCGCATTACGCGAAACAAATTCAAATCTAACACAATTTTCAGATATGACGACACTCTTCCGATTGGTCCCGGCCGTGCTTTTCCTTTTCGCCTTCGGCAATTTGCGGGCACAAAATTTCAACATCACCTATCGCTCCAAAATCAGCTATCCCGGCAATAGCTGCGCCAACATCTGCGGCTGGGCTGGCGGCGGACGCGAATATGCGCTTGTCGGCGCCTCCAAAGGCCTCGGCATTGTGGACGTGACCGACCCTGACAATCCGGTAAAAATTGTTCAACTGCCCGGTCCGGATGATTTCTGGAAAGAAATAAAAACCTACAAACACTACGCCTACGTCACTTCCGAGGGTGGTCAGGGGGTTCAAATTGTCGACTTAAGCGACTTGCCTTCACCTACTCCCGACTACCATTTTTACACTGGAGACGGTGTCGTGGCAGGTCAAATTGACAGGATTCATGCCTTGCATATCGACACCACCAAAGGCTATCTTTATCTCTACGGCGGCACTCAGCCAAACCAAAGCGCGCTGTTCAACGGCGGCGCTGTTGTCTTCGACTTGAATGCCGACCCCTACAATCCGGTTTATGTCGGAAAATACGACTTTTTCGGGTACGTACACGATGGCTGGGTGGACAACGATACGCTCTATGCTTCCCACATTTACAGCGGCTTCTTTGCCATCGTAGATATGACCGATAAAAGCAACCCGGCTCTATTGGGCACACAACAAACGCCCAATACTTTTACCCACAACACCTGGATGTCCAAAGATCGCCGAACTATCTTCACTACTGACGAAGTAGATAATTCCTTCCTCGCCGCTTACGATATTACCGACCCGACAGACATCAAGTTTTTGGATAAAATGCAAGCCAATCCCGGTTCGGGCTCTATCGTGCACAACACGCATATTCTGGAAAATTATGCCGTCACTGCCTGGTACACCGACGGCGTGAGCATTGTGGACGCGACAAGACCCAATAACCTTGTTCAAACGGGTTGGTACGACAACTCGCCCGACGCGACAGGAGGCGGTTTTATTGGCTGTTGGGGCGTTTACCCGTTTTTGCCGTCAGGCAATCTGATTGCGACCAACATCTACGGCGTCAACAACGGCGGCGGCGAACTTTGGGTATTGACACCCGCCTACAAACGCGCCACTTACCTCGAAGGAAATGTCACAGATGCCTCTACCGGCGCTCCCATCAATAAAGCATTAGTGGAAATTATCGGCAGCAATATCGAGGAAGAAACGACGGCTGGCGGTCAGTACACACTCGGACAGGCGGATGCCGGCACGGTTCAGGTGCAAATCAGCAAAGTCGGCTACAATTCGGTGACTACTTCTGCAATACTTGTGGAAGGCGAAGTGACCGTGCTCGATGTGGCGCTCGAAAGTGCCCAAACTGTCGCCGTCAACGGACAAGTGCTCGACAAGGGAACCGGATTAACCGTTCCGAACGCGCAGGTAACTGTTTTTAACGGGCAAATTTCTTTTGAAACAACTGCCAATGCCAACGGTCAATTTAGTTTACCTGCCGTATTTCTCGGCAATTACAGCGTTGTGGCCGGCGCCTGGGGCTACCGCTACGCCGTTTTGAACAACCAAAACATCAACGCCAATCAGACCTACACCCTCGAACTGGAAAAAGGCTACCGCGATGATTTTGTATTTGACTACGGGTGGGAAGTCAACGGCACTTCCACCGAGGGCATTTGGGAACGCGGCGAACCTGTCGGCATCAATGTCGGCATTGTACTCTCGCCCGAAACGGATTTGGGCGGCGATGTTGGCAACACCTGCTATGTCACCGGCAACTCGACCAGTTCCGTAGATCTGGACGACGTGGAGGACGGTACCATGAACCTTATTTCGCCGCCAATGAATCTGGCAAACTACAACGACCCAATCATGAACGCGTTCCTGTTTTTCACCAGTTTTACACAGGATGGCCAATCGCTGGATTCTATCCGGCTCTTCGTCAGCAACGGCATTGAGGAAAAACAAATTTTGGCGCGGGCAGGCGCCACTACTTCCTGGCAACCGCTCACCGTTCACCTGAAAAATTTTATCAGCATGAGCGACAACGTCCGAATTCGTATCGAGTGCTACAATGACCCGGCTTATGTCGGTTTCGATTCTTACGAGGCCGCTTTCGACTATTTCCGGGTCGTAGACGGAAGTCCGACAGGCACAAATGAACCCGAACTCGAAGCCACCCTGCTCGCACGGCCCAATCCTTTTAGGGGGCAGTTTCTAATCGAATACAAAACACCCAACGACGGTCAGTACCAACTCAACCTGTACGATGTGATGGGGCGACGCGTGGAATCCAATGCCGTCGAAAGTGCCGAAGGCATCGTCGTTGCCGGTCAATCCTTGCAGCCAGGCGTTTATTTCGTGCGGCTGGAAAACGGACAACAAGCAAGTCAACCGGTTCGGGTGGTGAAAATAAATTGAAAAAAGCGCTTCCGCCAAATGCCATACGCGTCATCCCGACAGATTCAGGATGACGCGTATTTTTTATAAAATTCTATTAAAAAATTATTGTTTTAGCCCTAAATTCGTTGGCAGGCCGTCCAGACTCACTAAGTTTTTCTCCTGAACATAAGCCAGCAAACCTTCTTCGCCTTTTTTCTCCGCCCAGTCAAAATGAATATCGCGCTCGCCGACGTAATCGAACAGCGGCACCCCAAACCCGCAGGAGGTTTGTACCAAATCAATGTCCGCCACGATGATTTGCCGGGTGCTGGGATAAATCGTGAAATACGGCGCATACTCTTCCCATTCCGCGCTGCCGGGCAGCACAGTGAAGCCATTTCCGTACAATCTTAAAATATTGGGTGGCCCTTCGAAAGAGCAAAACATGAGGGTGATACGGCCATTTTCGAGCGTGTGTGCCGAAGTCTCGTTGCCGCTACTGATTAAATCCATGTACGCCACCCGGTGTTCCGATAATACCCGGAAACTGTCCAGACCTTTGGGCGAGAGATTGACGCGCCCTTCGGCGCTCAGCGGCGCAGTGCTGACGAAAAAGATGTGTTGCCGTTCGATAAATGCTTTGTGTGCGGGGGAGATAGCGGGGTGGAGTTTGCCCATAGGTTTTTGTTTTGGGCAAAGGTAGTGGGATTTTACCCTCGTCGTTGTCGGCGGGAAGGGGCAACTACTTTTTACAAGTCAACGAACACGGCCTCCTTCCTCACCCGCAAAACTTGTCCTGCAAAAAGTTGACGCGGAGATGAAGACCGCCATGCACGCCGGGGTATTTTCAACCAATCAGCCCGTACAACAATTTAGCGCCCAACCCCAGAAAAAGCACACCGATGAAACGGTTCGCGTGTCGCGCGGCGGTATCGGAGCGTTGTACTATGAGCCGCGCGAGCCAGGCGTACAAGCCCAATGCTCCCAGTGTGCCAACGGTGACACCTGCCGAAAAAATCAAGGTCGAGGCCAGATTTTCTTCTTTCCACCAGCCTGCGACTCGCAGGGAGCCGCAATAAACGAACCAATAGGGGATAGCCAGGAGATTGAACGCGCTCAACAGAATGCCTTTGCCAATTTGTCGGAAAGAAGAAAATTCTATCGCGACGCCGCGTGTTTTGGGAGTTTTGGCAAAAAAAAGAAAATAGACGCCCAAAACGAAAAAAACGGGCATCGCTACCCATTGAAATATCTGCTCCATACCCGGATTACTCATAAACCAGTCTGTCGCAGCGACGGCGGCCCATGCCTGGAAAAATTCCGCACCGGCTGCGCCAGCCGCCAGCAACATGGCAGCCAGTAATCCCCGTTCGATGGCCGTCTGAGCCACCGAAAGACTGATGATGCCTGGCGGCAAAGAGCCGAACAAACTCAACACGATACCTGCTGCGAAAAGGAGCATTGCGGGAATTTGACTGTAAAAATAAACGGTTTTCACCATGAAACCTGTAACGCCTGTTACAAACCCTGTTTTCGGAAGCAGCGATATAGATTTTCGATTGCTCTTGCTTCCAAATCCTGCTTATGAACAAATTTATACTTCTTTCTCTCGCTTGTTTGCATCTTTTTCCCTTTTCAAAAGTCTCTGCGCAAGTAACTGCCGGCGTCAAAGGAAATTTATCGGTCAATTTTAGCATTCCCTCCGAAACGGTTAACATGGTTCCGATCTTTCTGCCGGGACAACCATGGGGCCCCGAAGCCTATGACAGCCTCGACCTTAACCGCGATGGCCAGTATGACGTGTTGTTTCATTGCTCTTCCTGCAACAGCGTTGACTGCATAGGCGGTACCACAAGTGCCAGCCCAATGCACTCAAATGTAGAATTTATGCTCGACGGGGATAATTTTATCCGTCAACTAAACATGGGCGACGCTATTGACGAAAATCAGACCTGGGGCTGGGCTGATATATCCATCCTGACCCACCGGGTTTACGGCGTAGGCGGTTACACAGAGTTGGGCAACTGGTTTCCCCAGGAAGACGGTTATGCAGGGATACGCATCATCTCCGGCCAGGATACTTTGTATGGCTGGGTAAAAATACAAGCCGGCGCCAATCCCAACGGAGGCGCTTTTGTGCAGGTGAACTTATGGGCTATCGAAGAATCTACCATCTCCAACCAGCCCCCCGACTTCATCATAGCAGGCTCGACGAGCGACCTGGTGCCGGGTAATCAAACGGTTGTACTCGAACAAGGACCAATCCCTTTTGGAGGCGGAGATGGGGAAACGACCGAATTGGACCTGAATCAGGACGGCATAAATGATGTGACTTTTAATGTTACTATATGCAACACGTTCGACTGCGTTTCCAGCAGTACTTTAGTTCTTGCCATGCATGGCGGTTTTAGATTCGTAAGTGGTCAACTTTATGCAAAACGGCTCGATAGCGGCGACACTATTTTTTCAAATGCCAATTGGAATCTCTCAGCAAACAGTGATTTAGCATCTCAAGGGCTTGGATTCAACGGCTTCCAGAGCGCGGGCGAATGGCTGAACGACAACGAAGGCTATCTCGGTTTTCGGCTCATCACGCCAAATTCCGATACTCTGCTCGGCTGGATTCATATCTACACCTATTCGCTAGCCGAAAACGGCGCATACCTCGAAATACTCGGCTGGGCGATTCAGCACGACCCTTCGCAAAAGCCCTATGTCGAAGTCGCAAAAACGCCCGAAAAACCCGTTTACTGCAAAGGCGACTATGTGATGTTTGAAGCAAATGCCATTGGCGCTGAACAAATTACGTGGAATTTCTGGGATGGCACGAGCGACACGGGGACTACTGTCATAAAAATTCTGCCCGACAGCACAGTGACGGCAACTTTTGAAGCGACCAATCCAAACGGTACAACGTCGCTTCCTCAAACAATGACAGTTTCGCCGCTTGCACTCACCGTGCCACCCGTCACGCTGGACTGCGCCCATCCTACTGCAACGCTGACGGCAGCGACAAATATCTCCGCTGACATCTGCTGGATTGTCGGCGCCGACACTATCTGTAATCCAACGCCGCCGGTTATCAATTTTCCAATCCCTGTTACCGTCGTAGCGGAAGACGAATATGGCTGTATTGCTAATGAGCAAGTTCCCATCATTTTAGATGCCGATGCGCCGGAAGTATCCATCGAATTTGATGAGGGCAACCACCTGCTCATCGCTCATTCAGCTACGCCGGGCGTCACGTATGCCTGGGTTTCGATGGGGTGGCCAGTTGCGAACGATTCTGTTTTTATCACGCAGTCAGGCACTTACACCGTCGTCGTCACTGCGCCGAATGGCTGCACTGCTATGGCGAGCATTGACGTCATTATCACTTCTGCCGACGAGCCATTCGCGGGGAATGTCCTGATTCAACCGAACCCTGCGAGTCATTTTTTGCAAATTGAAAACCGCCTCGCTTCGGATTTCTTTCTCAAAATCTTCGATACGGCGGGATGTTTGAAATTAGCATCAGAAACCGTGCTGGCAAACAGCCTTCTTCGACTCGACATTGAATTCCTGCCTGCCGGATTGTACCTGCTCGCAGGCCTGAATTTCGAGGGGAAACCTGTGTTTTTCAGAAAATTCGTGAAGCAATAGATGTTTGTATAGCGGAATGATATTCCGGCTGTGCGGGGCGGAATACCATTCCGCCGTACATTTGCCGTTCAGTCAAAAACTACTCCCAATACTTTGAACGAGCAACCAGCAACCAGCAACCAGCAACTAATAACTTTCACCATCATCACCGTCGTCTATAACGGCGAAACCGACCTGCCCGGCACGATGGAAAGCGTGCGACAGCAGACCTATCCGCACATCGAATACATTTTCGTGGACGGCGCTTCCAAAGATAATTCGCTGAAAATCATACAAGAATTCGCTCCAACGATGCCCAACGTTCGCTGGATTTCGGAGCCGGACAAGGGGTTGTACGATGCCATGAACAAGGGCATGCGCATCGCTACGGGCGACTTCGTGTGGTGTCTCAACTGTGGCGACCACATTCACGCGCCGGATGTTTTAGAAAAAATGGCCGCCCTCGTCACGCCCGAAACCGACGTGCTTTATGGCGAAACGATGCTCGTGGACGCGGAGCGCCGACCCGTCGGCACAATGAGTGAACTTAGCACGCGGAAATTGCCGAAACACCTGCATTGGCGCCAGTTTCTTGGCGGAATGCTCGTCGTGCATCAAGCCTTTATTCCCCGCCTTTCCGTCGCGCCGCTGCTCATCGAAAACAACCTTTGCGCCGACTACGACTGGTGTATTAAAATCCTGAAAAAGAGTCGCCAGGCTGTCAATACGGACCTCATCACTACCGATTACCTCATGGGCGGCATTTCGAAGCAGCGCCACCGCCAAAGTCTTCGGGACCGTTTCAAGGTGATGCGTGCGCACTTCGGCCTCGTACCGGCGTTGTTAGCGCACGGGTGGATTGTAATTCGGGCGGTGATTCACCGTGTGAGGAGATGGAGAAAGGCACGGTATTGATTTTGCGCAGTGGAGACTTGTTGTGATAACGTTCGTGTTTATTTGGTTACAGAAAACTTGCGAAAACGGGTTTCCATCCATGGAATGCGTATTGTAAGATTCATTAGAGCCAGAGATATTTCGATTTAAATTCCTGCCGCGAGCATACTGTGAATAACTTTTCGCTCCAACCGCCGCCCATTTTACCCTGAAAACAGAAATTTGCCGCCATTCGCCCAATCACTCATTCGCTCAATGAACTACGCTCCGCGCATCGCCCCCCTCCTCAATATCCCCGCCCGCCGGGTAGAAGCCGTCATCGAACTGCTCGAAGGCGGCTCGACGATTCCTTTCATCGCCCGCTACCGCAAGGAAGCCACCGGCGAACTCGACGAGGTGCAAATCGCCGACATCCAGGATGCGTGGAAAAAAATGCAGGAACTCGACAAACGCCGCGAGGCCATCCTGCAAAGTATCGAGGAGCAAGGCAAACTTACGCCAGAACTCCGCAAGCAAATCGAAACTGCGGCGACCATGACCGAGCTGGAGGATTTGTACCTGCCTTACCGCCCGAAACGCAAAACGCGGGCTTCCGTCGCCATCGAAAAAGGGCTGGAACCCTTGGCAAAAAGGATTTTCGCACAGAAAGACAAAGAAGTCGAAACCATTGCCGCTCAATATATTACTGACCAGGTGCCGACAGTGGAAGAGGCGCTGCAAGGCGCGCGCGATATCATCGCCGAGTGGGTGAGCGAAGACATCAAAGCCCGCGACAAAGTGCGGCGACATTTTGAAAAAGGCGCGGTCATCGCCTCGCGGCTCGTAAAAGGCAAAGAGGCGGAAGGCGCGAAATACCGCGACTATTTCGAGTGGAGCGAACCGCTCAAATCCTGCCCTTCGCACCGGTTGCTGGCCATGAGGCGGGGGGAAGAGGAAGGTTTTTTGAGAGTTTCCGTCGCACCGGAGGAAGAACGCGCCGTGCAAAATTTGGAAGAAATGTATGTCATCGGTTACGGCGAATCGGCGACACAGGTGCGCGCCGCCGTGAAAGACAGTTACAAACGGTTGTTGCAACCTTCTATCGAAACGGAATTTCGCAATGCGAGCAAGGAAAAAGCCGACACCGAGGCCATCCGTGTTTTTGCCGAAAACCTGCGCCAATTGCTTTTGTCATCTCCTTTAGGGGAAAAACGGGTGCTGGGCATTGACCCTGGTTTTCGCACGGGTTGCAAGATCGTTTGCCTCGACGCGAGCGGAAATTTGCTCTACAACACCGCCATTTATCCGCACGAGCCACAGCGACAAGTATTTGAAAGTCAATCAGAAATCGAACATTTGGTAGAGAAATTTAAAATCGAGGCCATCTCCGTCGGCAACGGCACTGCCGGGCGCGAGACGATGGATTTTTTGAGAAAAATCAAGTTTCAACACCCCGTCGAGATATTTCAGGTGAACGAGGCAGGAGCTTCGATTTACTCGGCTTCGGAAGTGGCGCGCGAAGAATTTCCGACCCACGACGTGACGGTGCGCGGCGCGGTTAGCATCGGACGGCGACTGATGGACCCGCTGGCTGAGTTGGTAAAAATTGACCCGAAAAGCATTGGGGTGGGGCAGTACCAGCACGACGTGAACCAGACCCAACTCAAGGAAAGCCTCGACCGCACGGTGGAAAGTTGCGTGAATGCCGTCGGCATCAACCTCAACACGGCGAGCAAACACCTGCTCACCTACGTCTCCGGTCTCGGCCCCGTGTTGGCGCAAAACATCGTGAACTTCCGGGCAGAAAACGGCGCGTTCAAAAAGCGCAGCGACCTCAAAAAAGTCCCGCGCCTCGGCGACAAAGCCTTCGAGCAATGTGCGGGTTTTCTCCGCATCCGGGAAGCGGCGAATCCGTTAGATAACACGGCCGTGCACCCGGAACGCTACGCGCTCGTGGAAGAAATGGCTGCCGATTTGGGTTGCAAAGTCATTGATTTAGTGCAGGATAAATCCTTGCGGGCAAAAATTGATTTGAAAAAATATGTTCGCGGCGACGTGGGTTTGCCAACGTTACAAGACATTTTGAAGGAGTTGGAAAAACCCGGCCTCGACCCGCGCGGCGCGGCCAAATCCTTCGAGTTCGCCAACGTTCACTCGCTCGAAGATTTGCAGCCCGGCATGGTGTTGCCTGGTATCGTGACCAACATCACCAATTTCGGCGCCTTCGTGGATATTGGGCTGAAAGACAGCGGCCTCGTGCACGTTTCGCAGTTGGCCGACAAGTTTGTGCGCGACCCGATGGAGGTCGTTTCGCTTGGCCAGCAAGTCATGGTGCGGGTGGTAGAGGTGGATTTTGCGCGAAAACGGGTGGCGTTGAGTATGAAGGGGATTTGAGCGTCTATGATTTCACCAACGCCCACGACCACGCCTGCTTTCTCGCAACGACCCGCAAAACATACAACCCGCCCGGCAGAGAAACCACATTGAGTTGCCCCGACTTCGTTTCAGCAGAAAATTCTTGTTCCAACGCCATCTGCCCCGCAGCGTTGAAAATTTGCGCCCGGACGAGTGTTCCTGAAAGTTCGGGCCATTCCAAACGAACAACGTCAGTCACGGGATTTGGAAAAACCCGCCACCCGCCTTTTTCAGAAAATGCGTCTGTTCCCGATACGGGATTTGCTTCTACGGCTCCGATGGATGGCGGGTTGGCAAACAGATTTCCCTGAAAATCAAACGCTAAGGACGCAATCGCCATGCCCGCTCCTGCTGCCGGGCTATTCGCCGGGATCGAAAAATCATCGTTGGCAGGGTCGGAGAACAGCGGGTCGGCGTTCAGGATAGCGTTTGTTTCCACAACTGGCAAATTAGGGCCGGACCAGTTTGCGTCGTCGGCGTTGAACCAGAGGTTGTTTGAAAAAAGAAAAGTCTCCGGTGCGGTGTTTGGGCCGACGTTTACTTCGGTACTCAGGTTGTCGCCGAGCCAGACAATGTTGTTGACAAAAGAGTTGTCGCCACATTCCAAAAAGCGGTCGGGGTCAACCGTCTCTTGCAGAATACGAATGACCCAGTTTTCAGGCTGGTAAATCGTGTTGTTCGCCACTGTCACGTTCACCGCGCCGACGTAGGCAATCGGCGCCCAGGAGCCGACGATGATGTTGGCGAACACTTGCACATTGGCTGCTTCGAAGTGCGCCGTGTCGGGTCTGAAAAATTGCAATCCTGTACTGCCGCCGAGATTGAGCGTGCGCTGACCGCCGTTGCGAAAAAAATTGCCCTCGATGCGCACCCATTCGCTGCCGCCTTTGCACTGAATGGAGTTGGAGCCGAGATTTTCAAAATAATTTTTCTCAATCACGCCGTGATGACAACCCACCATGTCGATGCCGCTGCCGCCGGTCGCGCCGTTTTGAAAAATACAATTTCGTACCGTGAAATAATCGAGACCGGAAAGTTTTAGCAAGTCATTGTTGCCGGAAGCGGACATATCGCGAAACGTGCAATCCTCGAACACGACATGATGCGCGGGCGTGTCGTAACTGCCGCCATCGTCCACGTTCAAGCCATTGCCAGTCTGGTGTTGGAAAATAAGGCCTTGCAGATGCAGGTAAGCCGGGTCGGCCAGTTGGATGGCGTTGTTGCCGCCTTCAAAAATGACCGTCGCACCGGAGGCGTTGCGGATGGTAATCCATTGATTTGCATTGCCTTTAAGGTTTGCAAAAAACAGACCGCCGGAATATGAACCGGCATGAATCAGGATAGTGTCGCCGGGCGCGACGACGTTGACAGCCGCCGAAAGGGTGGGGTAGGATTGCCCCGCTCCGACGTGCAGCGTGGCGGCGTTCATATTGGCGGAGGCGGACAAAAAAGCAAACAACAGAGAAAATCGCATGGCGTTTTTTTAGGGCAAAATACGGCGAAATGAAAAATATGAAAGCCGCCACGCTTGTTCAAGCGTGGCGGCTTCCGTAATTTCTAAATTTCCAATTTCTTTTACCGGCGGAGGCGAATCGAAAACGTATCCCCGTTTGCTGTGGTCAAAGTGCCGAAGCGGTCGCAGGTGCCGTCGCCGAAGTCGAGCGAAGAAACGTTGCCGTCGCGGGTGAATTCGATTTTGCCTTCCGAAATCCAGCGGCAAGTGGCTTTTTTGATGAGCGGTTCTACGATGGTGGAAGTGTAAGTCACACCGTTGCGGCTGGTGCCTGAAGAATTGCCCGTTGTGCTCCATACATTGTCCCAGTGCGTCGGTGTGCTTGCGCCTTCGATGAGAGTGCTGGTGTGCGTGTGCGTCCAGGTAGTGGAGGTGCCGTCGTCGTAGGTGAGTTTCATATTGGCATTTTTGGTGTATGACCAGGCGCCAGCGGCGTCCGTGCCGTTGTTTTTCCATGATTTTGTACCTTCGACTTGCACATCGTCCACGAAGAAATTTTCAAAAGTTTTGGTGCGCTCGGCGCCGGCAGTGAAACGGTCGCCGGTTTGGGTGATGATGATTTTCCCTTTCAGGATATGCTGGCCGTTTGGGCCGGCGCAGCCGTCAGCGCCGTAGTCAATCGTAATCGTGTTGGGCCAGGTACCCCAGGGTTGGGCGAGCGTCACGGTCGGGCATGTGCTGCCTCCGCCGCGCTCTTCGATGGCGATGTCGGCCACCAGGTCAATTTCTTCGGAAAAGTCTTCGTTCGTAGCGAGGGTTTCAGCGGTGCTGATGTCTGCATTGTTAACATCATTGTCGTCGGATTTGTCGCAGGCGTTGAAAGCGATGATGCCGACAAAAAGAGCAGAGAGCAATAAAATGGACTTTTTCATTTTTAAAATCAAGTTTTGTGTTTGTGAGAAGATGGTTGATGAAGGTTTATGGGGTTGATGAGGATTGATAATGAAGCCTGCATAAGGTTTGTCATTGTGCGCATCAACGTTTATCAACCTTATCAACTTTTATCAACCGACTGAAGACGGGAACATAGACGGCGGACTAAACCTGGGGTTTAAAGTTCGCTCTCTTAAAAGTTCGTTAAAAAACAAAAAGGCTTCAGGCCGGTGAAAACTTCCAACCGGCAATGTCCGCTGCGTTTTGAAATTTATTTCGCAAAACTTTTTGTTTTGAAACGAGGGTTTTTACTTTTGCCCAATTATTCAAATTCAAAACGATTTTGCCATGAAAAAACAACTTATCGCAACACTTGTCGGCGCCATCATTCTTTTTGTTTGGCAATTTTTATCGTGGGCGTTGCTGCCAATACATCAGTCGGAGTATGGTTACACGCCCAATCAGGACAAAATCATGGAAGTTCTAAACCAAAACCTGACCGAAAAAGGCACTTATTTTATGCCCGGCGTGCCGCCCGGCACTCCCCATGCAGAAGCAGAAGCGGCTATGGCGGGCAACATCGGCAAGCCCTGGGCGAGCATCAGTTATCACAAATCGTTCAGCGTGGACATGGGCATGAATATGGTGCGCGGTTTTGCGGTGGACTTGTTGGCGGCGTGGCTGCTCGTCTGGCTGTTGCTGCGCTTTGAAACGCTTAATTTGACTACTGCTGTGCAAGCCTCTGTCTTTGTGGGCATCATCGGCTACCTGACCATCCCTTACCTGAACAGTATATGGTTCGAAACTAACTCGCTCGGCCATTTGGTTGATGCAGTCGTTTCGTGGGCGCTCGTAGGCGTTTGGTTGGGCTGGTGGCTGACGAGGCGGTGACTTGTTTTCAAAAAAAATAAAAAGGCCTGAAACCCGCGAAGGGCCTCAGGCCTGTACTTTGTTGAAAAAACTACTTTACTGTTTGCTGCCGTCCAATGCTTTGCTGACGTTGTCCGTGTCCAAAAACAGTTGGTGATAAACGAGTTTGCCCGCGTCGTTCACCTCGAAAATCATCGCCCAGTCGCTGTAGTAGGATTTTCCTGTACTCTTGGCCGTGCCAGCCACAAAACCTTTGACAGTCATTTTCTTATCGCCGCTGGGCAGGAATTCGCGCGGCTCAAATTGCGTGATGGTCAACCCCGCGTTGAGGTCGTTGAAAAACGCCGTCACGCCTTGTTTGCCCATGCGTTTGCCTTTATAAACACCGCCGACCGAAGCGCCCGCATCAACCCAAGTCACGTTGTCGTCGCACAAAGCGAGGATGGATGGAAGGTCGTTTTTGCCGAAAGCGGCGTAGATTTGGTTGACGACGGGCGTGGCTTTGTTTGCAGGAGGAAGCCCTGCCATGAGTTGCGCCTCCATCGTTTTTTGGTCGAACTGGACATTCAACGACTTGATTTTCATGTCGTTTGTCAGTTCAAACAAAGCGGTGAAAGGGAAATTGATTTTGTTGTTCGTCGGCGGATTGCCCATGAAAGAGCCTTTGTTCGTGCCGACAGCCATGCCGCTCACGGCTACTTTTTTGCCGTCTGAAAACCAATCTTTGATGGGGTGCTGCATATCGGGGAAAGCGGATTTCAGACCGGCGCCGATTTCTTTCCATGCCGATAGCGGCGTGGGGCCAGGCAAGAACGGTGCAGTCGCCGTGAAGTCAGGACTCAGGAGTTTTTCCATTTCGGCAATATTGCCCGCGTCGAAAGCGGCGTAGTAGGCTTTCACGACATCGCCCGCTTTGCTGTTATTTTGGGCGTCGAGTAGGGTAGAGGCACTCAGGAAAAGAGCGAGAACGGAGAAGAAGATTCGAGTTTTCATTGTTGAAAAGTTAGTGCGTTGAAAAGGTGTTTTTTAAATCAGTTCGCTGGCGCAGCGGGCGGCGCCACGCCCAATTGGCTGAACATGGCGCAATAATCCTGCACCACCCAATGTTCGAGCGCCAAACCATCGGCGTTGAATTTGAGGATGTCCACGTCGCTGATTTTGAAGGATTTGCCGTTGGCTTTCATGCCCATAAAGTCGTTTTGAAAAGTACCGCTTATGTTCACCCAGCCCATCACCCAATCGCCTTCGGCGAGCATTTGCCGCGATTCGATTTTGAAATCAGGGAAAGCCGAGACGAAGTCCATAATGTTCTTTTTCAGCGCTTCGCGCCCTCTGGCTTCGGGCATGGCCGCATGGTCAACGTGGTCTTCAGTTACCAACTGGGCAAATTCATCGAACTTGCGGGCGTTGACAAGTTCATAGGCTTTGAGCACGGAGGCTTTGTTGCGAGCGGCAGTTTCGGCGGATTTTTTCAAGGCATCGGCAGCCGGGTCGGGCGCGGGCGCTTGTTGGCAAGCAGCGAACGCAAAAAAGGTAAGGGCTGGAAGAAGGATTCGGATTTTCATTGTTTTGAAAAAAAGTTGTGGTTAGAAAAATTTTGTTTGTCGGCACAAAAGTCCGCCCGCCCGGTGTCCAACCGCCAGTCCAAAACCTGCCCAGTTTTTGTTCAGTGGGGGAGATTTTTGTTCAAAATCGCATTTCAAACAAGGAAAACTTTTAAAAACTTTGCACCATGACATACCAGGTATCTTCTCCGTCCGAGTACATGAACGCCATTCCCGAAGAGCGCCGGGAGACCATGGAAAAACTCCGCGAAACCATTTTGTAAAACATCCCCGACGGCTTTGAAGAAACCGTCGGCTACGGCATGATGGGCTGGTGCGTGCCGCACAAACTCTACCCACCCGGCTACCATTGCAACCCGAAAGATCCTTTGCCCTTTGTCGGCTTGGCCTCTCAGAAAAACTTCATTGCCCTCTACCACATGGGCATCTACGCCATGCCGGAATTGCTCGACTGGTTCGTGTCGGAGTTTCCGAAACATTCCAAGAGCAAACTTGACATGGGCAAAAGTTGCATCCGCTTCAAAAAAACGAGCGACATTCCCTACGATTTGATTGCTCAACTCATGCAAAAAGTCACCGTCGAAGAATGGGTGGGAGTGTATGAGGCGACTATGAAAAGATAAATTCCGACCTATCTTTGCCGCCGAACAATTCAAACCCTTCAAACTCCTCAAACACCTCAAACTTTCCTTTCAAATGTCCGTCGGAAAAACGCTCCTCACCCGCGAACGCTTCGCGCTCACCCTCGAACGGCTGTGCCACCAACTGCTCGAAGACTGGGGCGATTTTTCCAACGCTTGCGTCATCGGCATCCAGCCGCGCGGCACTTTGCTGTCGAACAGAATCTACGAACGGCTGAAACAACTCACAGACAATCAGGAAATTGAATACGGTAAACTCGATATTACCTTCTTCCGCGACGACTTTCGCATGACCGATGCGCCGTTCGCGCCGCACCCCAACGAAATTGATTTTATCGTAGCCGGGAAAAAGGTTTTGCTGATTGACGACGTGTTGTACACAGGCCGAACCATCTCGGCGGCATTGGCGGCTTTGCAACACTATGGCCGACCTGATGCAGTGGAATTGCTCGTGCTCGTGGACCGGCGTTTCAACCGCGAGTTGCCCATTCAACCCGATTACTTCGGCATCGCGGTAGATGCGCTCGACGAGGCTTATATCAAAGTGCGCTGGCAAGAAACACACGGCGACGACGAGATTTTGCTTTTTGAAAACAAACCCAAGTAAGGGTTCAACTTTCCGAAAGTTTCAAACTTTCGGAAAGTTCGACGCTTAAACCCCTACTTTTGCGCCTCATTTTTTAGAAAAACGGAGATGTCAAACATAATTTCTACCCTTCAAAACGCTGTGGCGCAAGCCGTTGAACAACTTTACGGCGAAGCGACCGAACCCGCCAAGGTTCAGGTGAACAACACGCCGCCCGATTTCACAGGCGACTACTCGGTCGTAGTTTTCCCTTTTGTGAAAATTGCCAAAAAAGCCCCCGACGCGGCGGCGGCGGAGATTGGCGAGTATTTGCAAAAAAACGTGCCAGAGATAAAATCCTTCAACGTCGTCAAAGGCTTTTTGAACCTCGAAATCAGCGACGTTTATTGGCAGAATTTTCTTCAAACGGTTTCGGCGAATCCCGACTTTGGCCGCCAGCCCCGCAACGGTCGCAAAGTAATGGTTGAATTCTCTTCGCCGAACACGAACAAGCCTTTGCACCTCGGTCACATCCGCAATATTTTGCTCGGCTGGTCGTGTTCCCGGATTTTGGAAGCCGTTGGTTTTGAAGTGGTTAAAACTCAAATTATCAACGATCGGGGCGTGGCGATTTGCAAGAGTATGTTGTCCTGGAAAAAATTTGGCGAGGGTAAAACGCCTGAAAGTACGGGCATCAAACCCGACCATTTTGTGGGCGATTGGTACGTTTTGTTCGAGCAAAAAAGCAAAGCAGAATACGACGCTTGGCAACAAACCGACGAGGCAAAACGCATTTTTGAAACAAAGAAAAAAGCCAATCAGACGGAGAAAGATTTTTTCAAAGAATACAAAAACAAGTGGTCGAACGAGCACTCCGCACTCGGCGCTGAAGTCCGCGAAATGCTCCTGAAATGGGAGAGCCACGACCCCGACACGTTGGCGCTTTGGAAGCGGATGAACGGCTGGGTGTATCAGGGTTTTGAACAGACATACAATGACTTAGGCGTTTCGTTCGACAAATTGTACTACGAAAGCGACACCTATTTGCTTGGCAAAGACATCGTGGAAGAAGGCTTGTCGAAAGGCGTTTTTTTCAAAAAGGACGACGGCTCGGTGTGGGTGGATTTGACCGATGCGGGGCAAGACCAAAAGGTAGTTTTACGCGCCGACGGCACTTCGGTTTACATCACGCAAGACCTCGGCACGGCGCAAATGCGCCACAAGGAATTGGGCTGCGAACGCTACGTCTATGTCGTGGCCGACGAGCAGAATTATCATTTTCAAGTGCTGTTTGAAATCCTCAAACGCCTCGGCGAGCCTTATGCCGGGGGGCTGCACCATCTTTCTTACGGCCTTGTGGAATTGCCGACCGGCCGCATGAAAACCCGCGAAGGCACGGTGGTAGACGCCGACGATTTGGTTGCTGAAGTCCTCAAGTTGGCGAGCGAACAATCCTCCGAGCGCGGCGAAATCGAAGGCATTTCGGCTGCCGAGCGTCAGGAAAATTTGCGGCGCGTGGGCATGGGCGCGCTTAAGTTTTTCATCGTAAAAGTCCACCCGAAGAAAAAAATGATTTTCAACCCGGAAGAGTCGGTGGACTTGCAGGGACAGACAGGGCCGTACATTCAGTACAGTTTTGTCCGCATCAACGGCTTGATGCAACGGGTTGAAAAAGAGAAAGTTGACTTGTCGAAAGCGGGCAATTACGGCGACATCCAGCCACAGGAAAAGGAGTTGCTCGTGGCTTTACACGACTTTCCTAACGTCGTTTTGAAAGCCGCCGATGAGTACGACCCCTCGCTCGTCGCCAACTTTTGCTACGACCTCGCCAAGAAATACCACCGCTTCTGGCACGACCTTTCGATTTTCAATGCCGACACGCCGGAGGCGAAAGCGTTTCGCCTGACATTGAGCCGCTCGGTAGGGCAAGTGCTGAAGTCGGGCATGGGCTTGCTGGGCGTGGAGATGCCGGAGCGGATGTAGTTTTCAGAAGAAAAACCTCGCCCCCAAACCGCCGCCAATATCGAAATCGGTGTCGGGAATGAGGTCGAGCCTCGGCGTGAGTTGGAGAAAAATATCGAAGCGGTCAATTTCTACATTCAGGCCAAAATTGCCGCTAAAACCCAGCACAGTTTTGTCGTCGTCATCGTCAAAAGGCGGACGGTCGCGGTGGCGGTCGCGCACCCCGATATAAGCACCGGGACCGTAATAAAAATTGAATTTGGGATTGGCACTCAGGGGTTTGAAGAACAAACCGTGCACGTTTACGAAAAAGAAATCATGGTCATTGTCGTCGAAATCCCAGGCAAACAGAATGTCGAGTCGCATGGGTTTGGTGTTTCGGAAATGCAGATTTAGCCCCGTTGGAGAGCCCGCCTGAAAGCCGACGCCGACGTTCTGTGCTTGTGTTGAATTGGGGATGAAAAAGAGGAACAGAATAATTACGCCAGAAAAAAGCGGAAACAAGAGCTTGGATTTTTTCATAATAACCGGATTTTGCGCCGCAAAAATAAACGCAGTTTGCAAGTATGAGATTGCCGCGTATGATTCCACGCCGGAATTGCTCAACTCGGATTTGACTCACTGCCGTTTTTTCCGCTCAAATAAAACATTCCACCACGTTTCAAGCGCATCGCCGCTTCACCGCCTGATTTATGTATTCCGATATCGAGATTGCCCAAAAAGCAACTTTGCAAAAAATCACACAACTCGCCGAAGAAAAGTTGGGAATCCCCGAAACAGCGCTCGAACCCTATGGGCGTTACAAGGCGAAAATTTCCCTCAACTACCTCGAATCCCTTCCGCCTCGTCCCGACAGCAAACTGATTCTTATCTCTGCCATCAACCCTACCCCTGCTGGCGAAGGTAAAACCCTGACTTGTATCGGTCTGGGCGACGCGCTCAACCGCATCGGCAAAAAAACCATCATTTGCCTGCGCGAACCGAGCCTCGGCCCGGTATTCGGCATGAAAGGTGGCGCAGCAGGCGGCGGTTATTCGCAGGTAGTAC
>Ga0209172_10002580_pt1 | contig 31295 bp, 20 predicted proteins | sample LarsenN4metaG_FD_184113 | JGI IMG/M metagenome (GOLD analysis project Ga0209172, IMG submission 184113) | Hot spring sediment bacterial and archeal communities from British Columbia, Canada, to study Microbial Dark Matter (Phase II) - Larsen... ... | reverse complement strand
CTTAGACGAATCCGGCAGTTGGGTCTCGCGCCCTACGTCTATCCCGGCGCTTTGCACACACGCTTTCATCACGCTTTGGGGGCGCTGCATTTGATGCAGCAAGCCATTGAGGTGCTGCGCTCGAAAGAGGCCGATATTTCCGACGAAGAAGCCGAAGCCGTGAGCGCCGCGATTCTCTTGCACGACATCGGCCACGGCCCATTTTCCCATGCACTCGAACACACACTCGTGGAGATGCACCACGAGGACATTTCGGGCCTGTTCATGGAGGAGTTGAACCGCCAATTCGGCGGAAAACTTGACTTGGCTATCGAAATTTTTAAGAACAAATACCCGAAAAAATTCCTGCACCAACTCGTGTCCGGCCAGTTGGACATGGACCGAATGGACTATCTCAATCGCGACAGTTTTTTCACCGGCGTGAGCGAGGGCGTCATCAGTTACGACCGCATTATCAAGATGTTAGCGGTACACGAAGGAGAATTGGTGGTGGAGGAAAAAGGTATTTACAGCATTGAAAAATTTCTGATTGCCCGGCGGCTTATGTACTGGCAAGTCTATTTGCACAAAACGGGCGTCGCTGCCGAACAGATGCTGATTCACACCCTGTTGCGTGCGCGCGAACTCGCGCTCGAAGGAGTACAATTGGAGGCGCCCAGGCACTTGGCATGGTTTCTGTATCCCCGTGAAGGTCATGTTGTCGCGCCCGAAGACCTTTCCTCCCACTTCGCCCTCCTCGACGACAATGACGTCACAGCTGCCATCAAATACTGGTCGGAGGCTACCGATTTTACCCTTTCGTTTTTGTCAAAAGGTCTGCTGGACCGGCGACTTTTTCGCCTTGAATGGCTCAGCGAACCTGCTACTGCGGAGCGCGTCAGTGATGTCTGCGAGCAAGTAGCCACTTTGTATGGCGCCGAGGCTGTTTTAGAGCACTTTGTTTTTACAGGCTCGGAAAGCAACCGCGCTTATGATGATGCGAAAGATCAAATCAAAATCCTTTTTAAAACAGGCGACGTCCGCCCTATCACTCAATGTTCGGACGTCCCGCTTTTCACACAATTGGTCACAAAACACTATATCTGTTACCCGAAACAACTTGCAAAAGACCATTAAGTTAGTTGAAAATTTAACAAGTACGCTACCTCTTTTGGGGTTGGCGAGTTATATTTGCCGAAATTTTTGGCTTGCTTCGTTTTCCAAAATCAAACAATCATGTTCATAAATCCGATTCACATCATGGGAAAATTGAAATTCATTCTTCCTCTTTTTTTAGGTATTGCCTTCGCTGCCAACGCCCAGCCCGGTGATGCGCCGCCTAATGCCCAACCCGGTAAATGCTATGCAAAATGCCTCATCCCAGACCAATATGAAACTGTGACTGAGCAAGTTGTCGTGAAGCCCGCTGCCACTCGCACCATCGCCGTTCCGGCCGAATACGAAAACAAAACGGAGCAGCAAATGGTAAAAGCCGAAAGCAAACGCCTCATTCCAGTGCCTGCCCAGTATGAGACGGTCACGGAACGCGTAGAAATTAAAGCTGCTTCAAAGCGCCTCGTCGCCGTACCAGCCCAATACGAAACGGTAGAGGAGCGCGTGGTGATTAAGCCCGAAAGCAAACGCCTTGTCACGGTGCCCGCCGAGTACGAAACCGTCACAGAGCGCGTCGTAGTGAAGCCTGAAGCCAAACGTATCGTCGAAGTACCTGCCGTGTACGAAACCGTTACGGAAGAGTATGAAATTGAAGCAGCTTCCACAAAAATCGAAGTGTTGCAGCCAAAATACGAAACGGTTACGGAGCGCGTGGAGGTGAAACCTGCTTCTACCAAATGGGTGAAGAAAAAAGCCGACGCCAGCTGCCTCAGTGCCAATCCTGATGATTGCCTCGTATGGTGTTTGGTGGAAGTCCCTGCCGAATATCAGACCATTACGAAGCGCGTCAACAAAGGTTGTGATGGCTCCGGTGTTGCCGATGCAGGTTGCACCCGCACAGTTCAGATTCCAGCCAAAAAAGGTACCCGCACGGTTCGCAAAGTAAAAACACCTGCCACGACCCGCGAAGAAGTAATTCCGGCCGAGTACAAAACAATGACCGTTCGCAAAGTAAAAACACCTGCCACGACCCGCGAAGAAATCATCCCGGCAGAATACGCTACTGTGAAAAAGCAAGTGTTGAAAACGCCTGCTACCGTTCGCGAAGAAGAAATTCCGGCAGAATACGCCAATGTCACAAAACAAGTGCTGAAAGCGCCAGCAACCTTCCGTGAGGAAGTCATTCCTGCTGAATACAAAACCGTCAACGTAAAGGCTGTAAAAGCGAATGCCACCACACGTACAGAGCAAATTCCGGCAGAATACGCCACCGTTACCAAGCGTAAACTCGTGAAACCCGGCGGTTTCACCGAATGGCGCGAAGTCCTCTGTGGCGAAAAAGTGACTGGCTACACCATCCGTCAGATTCAGGATGCGCTCAAAAAAGCCGGTTATGACCCAGGCCCGAGCGACAACGTGATGGGTACGCGCACAAAGGCTGCACTCACGCAGTTCCAAAAAGATAAAGGTTTGCCGGTTGGCAACCTTGATTTCGAGACATTGAAAGCATTGGGAATCAATTACTAACTCATTCCCGAATACTTCCTTTAATTTAAAAAATCCGGGGCGACTTCGAGTCGCTCCGGATTTTTTTATGGTTAAATCTCGCTGACGAAATGGCAGATCCGTATGTATTTTTGGAAAATTTGCATGGTTTTTGACCTTACCTCATATCGTTTCGATGAAGAGCCACACCAGGCATTATTTTTATTTTACATTTGTCGAAGTAAAAAATTAGACAACACACACATGGAAAGCAGTCTAATCCAATACATGGTTGATTTTACCATGCCCCAGGATTTACCGGAAGAATTCGTCAGAAACATTCCGGAGCAACGCACAGCAGTCAATCGTTTGCTCAACGAAGGAAAAATTCTGAACTATGCACTTTCCCTCGAAAACTCGAAACTCTGGGCAGTTTTTTCTGTACGCTCCGAATCCGAGTTGATCCAACTTATCAACACCCTGCCTTTGACCCATTACATGAAAGTCCGTATCAACGAATTGACTTTCTACAACGCTTCCTACCCGCTTACCCCCGCCTTTTCGGTGAATTGATGAGTCATTTGGATATCAGACTTGGCTTTCAGCATTTACATTTGCTGTCAGTACGACGTCTAATGTTCAAATTCTGACGTATGAGAACAATTCATCTTTCACTGGTTATGCTGCTTGCAGGATTATTCCTGCCCTTCATTTCTTCTTCTCAAACGCAATCGCCCGATACCCTGCGCATTTTCGGGTTACTTCGGCAATTCGACCCGCTCGTCGTGCGTATAGAAACGGACCTGAAACAACTGGTCAATGAAAAAGCCGATAAAATCTGGCAACCTGCAATTTTTAAGGTAATGCGTGGCGACAGCGTAGCGTTGCAACTCAATATTCAGGTGACGGCGCGCGGCAATATGCGCCGAAAAACCTGTGCGTTCCCGCCGGTCAAAATCCGATTTTACGAGCAAGAGCCTGAAAACGACAGCATCGCCGAAATCAATGAGTTGAAAGTGGTGACAAGCTGCAATTATTTGGCAAGAAACGAAGAATGGGTGAAGCGAGAATACCTCCTCTACGAACTGCTCAACCTCGTCACCGATCAAAGCTTTCGGGTTAAATCGGCCAAAATCAGTTTCGACGAACCCGGCAAAAACAGCAGAGACCTCGAAAGTTTTTCCTTTTTTATCGAAAGTGAAGAAGAACTGGCGGCAAGGCTTGGCGGCAAACCCATGAAGCCTCGTGTAGGTAGCACCCGCAGCCTCGATTCTATTTCTTACGACCGCATGTGCCTGTTCGAATATATGATAGGAAACACCGATTGGAGCGTACGCGCCCGCCATAACATCAAGATTATCTACCTCAAAACTTCCATCATCGCCGTGCCCTATGATTTTGATTATTCAGGCGCCGTAGGCACCGATTATGCCGTCCCTAACGGGGATTATCCGATTCAGACGGTGCAGGATCGCTACTATTTGGGATTGTGCCGCACGCCCGCACATTATCAGCAGCTCTTTGATTTTTATCTATCCAAAGAACAGGCAATCCTGGAACACTGCGAACAGGCCGACTATTTGCCACCTGACTCGCGCAGCCAAATGGCTCGTTACCTTCGTCGTTTTTTTGAAATTTTAAAAAATCCGGCGGCGGCAAGGCGCGAAATTGTTCAAAATTGCAATAAAGGCCGGTAGTAAATTTTCAATGTAATTTGCTGCAAATGAAAACTTTGCGTTTCCGGCACTAAAACCTGTGAGCGCTTTTGAGGTAAAATTTCGTTTCATTGCCTCAAAATGGTTTTTTCTAAAAACCGTTTTTTGAGCCATGAAAAGTTTACTACTACCTGCCTTTTTACTCGCCGTCCTGCATCTTTCAGCTCAATACGAAAGAATTCTCGAAGACTCCACAGTAAGCTGGGCTGCGGAAATCGAACTCACCCTGCCTGCCGATCCTTTAGAGTTTTCGGCCAAGGAAGATCGCACTGCTTCGCTCGCAGCCCTCAAATTGAGCGCCGAATATGAGCCGTCCCTCCAAGGCTACGTCAATCACTCGCTCAATGCCAAACTCTGGGACATCGCCGAAAACGGGGATTGGGAGGCATTTTCGGATGCCGAACTAACTCGTCCGCTCGATGCTGAAGAACTTGCACAAATCATCAGCGGCCCCGATACGATTATCACTTTCGACCAGTCCACCTATGAAGAAAAAGTACAAATCGCCTGGGACATGCGCCCCATGCCGCACGAGGCTCGGTTCGTCAAAGTGCGTCAGTTGTTGACCTACAATGACGAAGATGCGACATTTCAGGTGCACACGCTGGCTATGGCGCCGTTCACAGGACGAGAAGCGCCACGTTTTTGGCTAAAAGTGCCTGAAACGGAAGATTTTTTGGAACCGGATTCGCTCATAGCGAACCCGGATGTGACTTGGGCCGTTCGATACGTGACCAATGAAGCCAGCCCGCGCGTGAGTGATTTTCAAGTCCTGAAAGACGAAACTGGCCCTGTCATAGAGCGTTTTTTCGATCGTATCATGGCCGATACTTCGGTGCTTTTGTATGGCAGTTTGCTGGACGATGAGCCGTTGTCGTCCGACAAACGTGCCTGCCTTTTTTCATGCACGGACTCGGTCAGCACCTTTGATCCTGAGACTTATGTGGAGCATGTAGAGGTTTTTCACACAGAATTACTACCCGACCAAATTATTGATTTACAACTGATTGAGGAGTTTTTTTGGCAAGAAGAAGACGGCCTGCTCTACACGCGCCTGGTAGCAGTGTCGCCGCGATACAAGTTTTACTACCAGGAAGGGCAATGGTATCCGCGCATCGGATTTTGCCGGCGCTGCGACGAGGATTAGGCATTTTTCATTGTTCAAGCCAGTGGATGATATTGAGCAAAAGTTGGCAGTTTTGTTGGGCTTCGGGCCGGTTCATGCCTACGCGATTTTGGTTGGGGCCCGCCAGTTGGGCTGTGAACATCGCGGCTTCGCCCATCACCACGATTTTTCCCTGGCCGTATTTCATGTAAGCGCCCTGGTAGAAATCCTTGCTGTCGAGCGTCGGCGTGTCTTCTTCAAACTGCCAGGCGATCCGCGGCATGGAAATGGTGTAATTTTTCAACGCCAAAATTGGCGTCGCGCCTTTCGGAATTTTAAAAGCACTGCCTGTAAAAGTGACGACCGTGTCCACCCCCCGGGTGATTTCGTTGTCGGCCAGCGACTGGTTGCTCCGGTAAAATCGCTCCAGATTCCGGTTGCGATTGTCCATCGCAAAGCAGTTAAAAAACTCAAAACCAAAAGATTCTGCCAAAGCCTGTGCTGCTCCCGCAAACGGCATGTGGTCGGCAATCAGCAACAGACGCCCACCGTTTTTGACCCATTCGTTGATGGCCGAAATTTCCGCAGCGCTGAATGCCGAGGGGGTCGGCAACTGCCAGTTCCCCGTATTGGAACTGTCTAAAGGGTTGGAAATCACGAAAATCCGGCATTCGCTCAAGACTGCTTTTGTGAGAGTCGCTTCATTGGATGACAGCCTGTAGCCGTCGGTTCGCAGCAATTTCCCAAAAGGTCCGTAGCGATTATCGAGTGTGTGAAAATTATTGTGCGCCGCATCTACCAGGATGGCGGGGCCATTTGCCGGCGTATATTTTGGGTTTTGAATAGAAAAAGAAAAGGCTGTGTCCGGGATTTGCTGGGCAAGTATAACATGACCTAAAGTCAAGAGAAAAATTGTAATGGTGAAAATTGATTTCATAGCCAATGATTTTTGAACAATAATTCCTGGCCAATTTTTATTGGGAAAAATAAGTCGTCGAATGTGCAGAAAAGCGCCTTTAATGACCATTTGAAAATGAATTTTACAAGAAAGAAGTAGTAGAAATTAAATAGTTTTGCAAGCAAAACATATATCACGTGCGATGAAAATAAAGGATTTGAAATATCTCATGGCCTATTTACTGCCTGCGAGCGCGCTGGCAGGGCTGGCATGGCAAGGCATCTGGTCATGGGCAACGGTCGTGCTGGCGTTTGCCATTATTCCCCTGGCAGAGATGATGTTACCCCAGTCCGCTTCCAACATTCCGGCAGCATCGGAGACGCAGCGTTCGCATCTGCGATGGTTCGACTGGCTGCTATACCTGAATGCGCCACTGCTTTTCGGCGTCGTTGGATGGTACTTATACATCGTTGCCAATCAGTCGCTGGATGTTTCAGAACTGCTGGGCCTCACATTCAGCACCGGCCTGATTGTCGGCGCCAACGGCATCAACGTAGCCCACGAACTCGGTCATCGTTCCTCGCGCGGTGAACAGATTTTGTCCAAAATCATGCTCTTGCCGGCCCTTTATCAACACTTTTTTATCGAACACAATCGCGGTCACCACAAAAATGTAGGGACTGACCAAGACCCCGCTTCAGCCCGTTTGGGTGAAAATGTGTACGCTTTTTGGTGGCGCTCGGTCACACAAAGCTGGCGCAATGCGTGGTCGCTCGAACGCGAACGTTTGAAAAAAGCGGGCAAAAATGAATGGAGTTGGACGAACGAGATGTTGCGTTTCTGTGTGTCGCAGGTTTTGTGGCTCGCAGGCATCGCCGTCATATTGAGCTGGAAAGGTCTGGCGGGAGCGTTGGCGGTCGGTATCATCGGATTTCTTTTGCTCGAAACTATCAACTACATCGAGCATTATGGCCTTCGCCGCAGGTTGTCGGCTTCAGGCCATCCGGAGCCGGTGTCGCCGGTGCATTCGTGGAACAGCGACCACGAGTTGGGGCGGATTTTCCTTTACGAACTTACCCGCCACAGCGACCACCACTACAAATCCACCCGGAAATATCAAATCCTGCGGCACATGGACGAAAGCCCCCAACTGCCTTTGGGCTACCCTGGCAGTATGCTCCTTTCGCTCGTGCCGCCAGCCTGGTTTGCAGTGATGAACCCTCGCGTGCATGCCGCACAAAATAGCCTGCATCAGGCGTAATACCGCGTTAAAATGCTGATTATCATCGCGCAATTTCCAAATACCATGATAAGAACCGCTCCTAAGCGGATTTCATTTCTAAATTTTTCCAGCCAATTATTAGCCAAAACCAGGGCCAGCACCGGCGCTATCGGAACGAAATATCGCCCCTGAAAATTGGTGATTTCCATCGCCCCGACCGGGCACCATAACGCATACATCGTCACGGCGAACATTCCTGCATACAGCACGGCTACTCCTGCGGCGAGCAGCCGCTGCCGTGTAGCGAGCGGATTTTTTTCACTGAAAAATACTGCTGCCAACATTGCCCACAAAGCGGCGAGCCAGAGTGGATGCAGGTAATTTTTTTCCCAACCAAATTTGCCTACAAAATGCGCTGCTGTGGAAGGCAGGGCTTTTATAGCTGAAAAAAAGACTGTTTTTGCAAAAAAAAGAGGATTTTGCAAGATGAAAACCTGCTGGCGCGCCGGGTCAACACCCTCGCTCAAAGTCTGCGCTTCTCGAAACGCCGGATGGTAGTTGTCGTAGGAGATAAATTGTTTTTGGGCAAAATAACCCCAGGCGAGCGCGGCAAATAACGCAGCAGAAAACAGAAAAACGAAACGGCCTCGCTGCTTTTTTCCGATCAAAACCAACAAAGCCAACGGCAGCGCAATAAGTTTATTCGCAGCGATGACGACCGCGCTTGTCACCGTTTTAAATTGCCCTGACATTCTGGCGCAAAAAGCCGCCATCAGCCACCAACTCAACCCATTTGTGATGACATCGGCGTTGGCAGAAGCGGCGATGACGAGCGAGGCGGGTAACAAGGCGAGTGCAGCGAGTGCATTTTTCAAAAAAGGCATGAGGCGAATCGCTGCCTGCACGAGCAAGAGCCAAATGAAGAGATTGGCAAACCGGACGGCATAGAGCATTTGCAGCGGCGTAGCGCCCAACGGACGCACCAATGCGATGGCTGTCGCTTGTGGAAAATAAGCCGTCGGCGCGTAAATGGCCGTATTGGGGAAATCTGTAAAAACCCGGAGACTTGTTCCGAGCGGAGTTTTTAGTTGCCTGAAAATCAGGTTTTTATCCAGCCGAGATTCGTAGTTCATTTTTAGAAATAAAAACGAATCGCGCACCTGACTGAGCGAAAGCGGCAATTCGCCGCCAAGCCGTTGTTCTTTTTTTTCTGCATAAAATACGCCCTCACTGACCTGGTAGGCACGAAAAAAATGATTGGGTTCGTCGGGTGACTGGAAGGGCGGAACAAGGAAAACAAACAAGCAACCGAACGGCAATGCCAGCCACAAAAATGCCCGGTACAACTCGAAGGAGTGCCGGGCATTGACGAGCCAACGGAGCCGCCTCATCGTGCCACCACGCATTTTTGCTGCCCCCACACCTTACCCTGGGTTCGGGCGAAGACTACATACACGCCGGGGGCGAACTGTTGCATATCGAGTAGAACTTCCTGTTTTTCAATGTTTTTAAACTGCTGCTGCCACACGATTCGACCAGACAAATCGGCAATAAAAACCTCCGTCAAATGCTTTGGAGCAAGGTTTTTCAAGGTCAGTTTTGCCTGAACGCTGACCGGATTGGGTGTCAAAGCGAGCGCCGGCGGGCGAATTCCTCCGGGGTTGTACGTCGAGACGTTGTCGCCAATTTGCAGCGAATCCAGCGGGAAAGTCATGATGCTCCGAGCGTAAGTCCCGGCAATAAGTGTGCGCTGCACCGGGTTCATTTCGAGGTCATACACTGGCACGATAGGCATACCCGAACCGAGGCGTTCCCAATGCTGGCCGCCGTCGAGCGTACCGTAAATGCCGCCGTCGGTCGCGACGAACAGGACAGAATCCTGATGGCCGGGCAGGATGAAAATGTCGTTGATAGCAAGGTTGGGCAGGTCACCGGCGATGGGCGTCCAGGTTTGTCCCTGATTGTCGGAGCGGTGCAGGTGCGGCGTAAAATCGTTGGACTTATAACCCGTATGCGCTACAAAAACCCGTTCGCTCAGTGTCGGCGAGGCTTTTACCGAAGAGACGTAGCGGTCGGGAAGCCCGGCGGTGATATTTGTCCATGAAAACAAAGAGGGATTACCGCGCCACACATTGCCATCAGTCGTGCCGACGTAAAGGAGGTCGTCGTTGAGTGGGCTTTCGTGTAAAGTGCTGATAGTGTGATAGCGGGGTCCAAAAATAACGCCGTCGGTCAGGTCTTCGCTGATAGGTGTCCAAAATGGCAAATGCCCAAAACTCTGGTATATCCGGTAGGTTCCGGTGTACATAATGTCGGGATTGTGACTGCTCATGATGTACTGCATATCCCAATGGCGACGGTCGGAAAATTCGATGCCGTTGTCGCCGCTTTCAAAAAAACTGCCGCCGTCCGTCGTGCCTGCAATGTTGCCGTTTTGAGTTTCAAAATAAAAAATATTGGGGTCTGTAGGGTGGAAAACGGCCTGAAAACCGTCGCCGCCATAAAGCCGGGGCCATTCGGTAATGATGTCCGCGTTACCGCCGGAGGTGCCGTTGTCCTGCATACCGCCGTAATACCAGTCGGGCGCGAAAGGATTGTAAGCCACACGGTAAAATTGCGAGGTCGGGATATTTTCAATTTTTTCCCATAAAAAGCCGTTGTCGCTGCTTTTGTAAAGGCCGCCGTCCGTTGCCAACAAACAAGTATTGGCATCAATAAAAGCCATGTCGTGCATGTCGGCATGCACCTCGTAAAGCCACCAGGGGGGCGTGGTTTGGAACCAGGTTTGGCCGCCGTCCGTCGAGCGCCAGAGTTCTACGCCGCATACGAAGATGTCGTTCGGGTCGAAAGGATTGATGTAAATTTTTCCAAAATACCAGCCAAAACCGCCCATAAATCCCAATTCCAACCCGTCGTCAAGTGGAAGCGCCGACCAGTTGGCGCCACCGTCGGTGGTTTTGTACATGCCTTGAATATCGAGCGTGGTATCCACAATGACAGACACCAAATAGTCAGAATCGCCTGCCGAAATGGACAATCCGACCCGGCTGTTGGGGCCTTCAGGAAGACCTCCGGCAAGTTTTGTCCAGTTCTGCCCGCCGTTGGTAGTTTTCCAGACACGGGCATTCATGCCGGATACGGTACTTTCCTGATTGTTCCGAATGCGATCCCAGCCAGCGGCGTAGAGCACTTCGGGATTGTCTGCCGACATTTCTAAATCTATGATGCCAGTGGAGTCTGAAACAAAGAGAATTTGTTGCCAACTCTGGCCGCCATTGGTCGTTTTGTACAGCCCCCGGTCGTTGTTGCGCTCGAAAGGCAAACCCATCGTGGCGGCATAAATGATATTCGCATTCGTGGGATGAATGGCGATTTTAGCGACGATACGTTGTTTTTCGAGGCCAAGATGTTGCCACGTTTGGCCGCCGTCGGGGCTTTTCCAAATGCCGTCGCCGATGAAAGGGTAGCCGCTGATGTTCAAATCGCCCGTACCGACGTACACGATGTTGGGGTTTTGTGGGTCAAGTTCGATGTCGCTGATAGCGAGAAAAGGCTGTTTGTCAAAAATGGGAAGCCAGTTGGCGCCGCCGTCGGTCGTTTTCCAGACGCCGCCATGCGAATAGCCGATATAAATGATGTTCGGATTGGTGGGATGGACTTTTATCGTGTTGACACGGGCGCCGATGTTGGCGGGACCTTGCACGGTCCAGGGGGCCGAAAAGCCGGGGTAGGCGCCGCGTTGTTGTGCAGCAGTGGCAACTTGTTCTATGGCCTGGGCATAAGCATCTACATCAGGGCGAAAGTTGGGGTATTCGCGCACGGCGAAAAACCACTCGGCGGGACGCAGGCCGTCCTCGTTTTTTTCTTTTTCCTCCGTTTGCTCAACAGGGGCAGGCGTGTTCTCCGTCTTGTTTTTATTCAAATTTTTGAGGGCAAAAAATAACAGCGCCAACACGGCAGCGGCAAGAATGAAAATATAACTGGCGGGAAAAGCCTTTCGGGACTGACGTTGGAACATGGTAAAGCAGATTGACTTGGTTTGCGTTTGCGCCCGCTAAATTAGACGTTTCGCGACTGCGGCAGATTGGGAGGGCAGAAAAACTTTTGAATTTGCCGGTTTTGGCGTTCTCAATTTGCCAAAAACAAACCGCCCCCGCCAGACAGATGTCCGGCGGGGGCGTGTTTTTTTTAGCGGTCGTTGGTCAGGCATGTTGCGGCCTCAAAGCCCACATTTTGCGCACAAGGTAGATTACGGCCAACAGGAGTGTGTAAGAAAGAGTGGCGGTCATGGTTAATGTAGTCAGGTTTGTGTGTAAGACGTTCGGAGAACGTATAGACCCCTTTCGTTTGCTGCCAGCGTTGGGTTGTTTTTTTGAAAAAATTTTTCTGCAAAGATGCCTTGGGATATTTAGCCATTGATTTTCAAAGACTTGAAGTCGCTTTGCTATTTTCAGCAAATGGCGGTTGCGAGGTTATTTCGTCTTTCCCGGCGTGCCATAAGCGGCAGTCTCGTCGTCGAGCACCAGCACCCAGTCCTGCTCCGCACCTTGTTTGGGCGGAGCAAAAGTCATCTCCGGCTGCTTCGCCAGTTTCCCGATTTTTTTCGCTTTGCCGTTGCGCGGGTCGTACCACCAACTTACGAGCGTTTGGCCTTTCAGGTTTTTGGTGCTCACGGAAATTGTTTTGCCGACCGGCAAATAAATCATGGCGTAAGAGCCATCGGCAGCGCGGCAGGCGGTCGCGTATTCGCCTTTTTCCCCCTGGCCAGTGGCAAGGAGCGTTTGGTCGGGAATTCGTTTCAACACAGGCCGCGACTCGACAAGTCGCCGCAAGTAGCCCGCCTGTTTTGCGCCGGGCCTTTCGATGGCTTTCGTCCAGTCGCGGTCGGCGTGATTGACGACTTCGTATTTGGCAGAATAAAACTGCCAGACGGAGTGGTGGCCATAGGTGACGCCGCAGCCTCCGGCAAAAACCGAGCGGTAAGTTTGTTTTCGTACATCGTAGTCGCGGAAATAGCCGTTGGCAGGGTCCCACTTCGGCCAGGGATTCACGGGGTGGTCTTCGTAGTTGGGTTCCGCATCGAGGGTCGGTTTGGCGGGCGAAAGTTGGTAATCTCGTGTAATCCATTCCCAGACCGGCACGTCGTACCCTCCGCCATGACCAGATTGCATCGTGTTCATGTGCAGCCAGTTTTCGTTGTGGATGTACTGCGAGGTCGAGTTTTCGCCACCCCAAGTGTGGTAAGTGATGAAACTTTGCGGGAAACTTTCGAGAATGCCGCGCGCCATATTGCGCCACACGGGGCGGTAGTCAATGCTGAATTTGACACCTTCTTTGTCGCCATTGTGTACCGCGGGCCGGTCGCCGCCGAGCATCCAGAGCACGTTGGGACGCGGGGCGTAGCGGCTGGCAATCCATTTCCCGTAGCGATAAGCGCGATTGGTTTCGCTGATGGTAAAAATTTGCGGGCCTACGCCCCAGATAGGTGTCACCTTGTCGCCCCAGGTCGGCAGCAGGGCAATGTACAAACCGCGCCTGGCGGCCATACCAATCATGGTGTCCACAACGCGCCAATAGGCTTCGTTCGGCTGGTCGGAATCCGTGCCGAAAAAAGGCGTTTGGCCGTAGGCGTTGGGTTTGTTCAGGCCGTCGAATTCGGCCAGCGCGACAGCCTGGATGACGTTGAAACCCAGTTTTGCGCGGTTGTCAAAATAGCGCGCGGCTTCTTCGATCGTCAGGCGGTGAAAGAGTTCCCAGCCGGTGTCGGCGAGCCAAAAGAATGGCGTTCCGTCTTTGTGTTGCAAATGGTGGCCGTCGGGCGAAGGTTTGATATACCCGTGCGACCAGGGCTGGGCTTTCGCGGGATTGGCGAGCAAGAAAAACGAGCCGACGAGGGCTGCGAGAAATCGTTTCATTGTTAGTCCGTATTGTTTTTGCGTCGGCAATGTCGGAGTTTGGCGGCCAAAAAAATCCCGACCTTCGTCCGAAAATTTTCTGCCTGAAATGAAATTCAATCCTTTTTTGCTTTTAGCGCCGGGCCTTCTTTTTGCACTCCAAACATTTGCCCAACCCGGTTGCCCGGACCCGCAGGCGACGAATTTTAACCCTTCGGCGACTTCCAACGACGGCTCCTGCCTGTATCCTGTGACGAATTACACACCGCAACTCAAGGCTATTTTGCCGGCAACGATGCAGGAAATCAGCGGGCACGTGAAGGCCGGCAGTTTTTGGTATTGTCACAACGACGGTAGTGACAGCGCGCGTTTCTATCGTTTCAATCCCGAAAATGGCCTTGTAAATCAGGAAGTTCAGTTGGAAAATGCTTCCAACATGGACTGGGAGGATATGGCTTCTACCAGCACGCACCTCTATCTCGGCGACTTCGGCAACAACACGAACGATCGCCAGAACCTCGGCATTTACAAAGTGCCGCTTGCGGACATAGGAGGCGATAATGAAGAGACGGTCGGCGACGACAAGTGGGTTTTCATCCCTTTTTCCTATGAAGACCAAACAGATTTCTCCACCCAACCGATTGATAGCGCTGTGTTCGACTGCGAGGCGATGATTTTTTTCAACGGGAAACTCCACCTTTTTACCAAAAACCGCAAGGAATACACGACCGCTCACTACGTCGTCAACGAAGTGACAGGCAAAGCCGAAAAAATCGAAACCTTCGACACGGAAGGACTCATCACAGGGGCTGATGTGTCGCCGGATGGAGAGGTGGTGGCTTTGGTCGGTTATGACTTGCGCGGACTTCCAAAAGTATTTACCTGGCTGCTGTGGGACTGGAAAGCAGGCAGCGATTCGCTTTTTTCGGGCAACAAACGCCGCATCGAACTCGGCTCGGCGCTCCTGACGGGTCAGGCGGAAGGCATCGGCTTTGCCGGAAACCGCACGGGCTACCTGACCAACGAGCGCACCTCCGCCGGCGGAGTCGTCTTGGTGGAGCCGACCGTTCGCTGGTTCGATTTTGGCCAATGGGCGCCGGAAAGCATCGCTACCGGCGAACCTTCAGGAGTCGCGGGATTTCAAATTTTTCCAAACCCTTTTTCGCAAACGCTTCATTTCCAGTTTTTTGACAATAAAAAACCTGTTGGGTTGAAGGTATCGAACCCTGCCGGGCAAGTGATTTTATCGCTCGACAGTGTGCCGGAAAAATTGGACCTGAACTATCTGCCGCCGGGTATTTACACCTTCAAAACAATATGGAGCGACGGAGGAACGACAGTGGCGCGCGGCGTGAAAAACTGACAAACAACATTCAAAATGGCTGACAGTCAGTACAGTGCGGGTTTGGGTTCTGGGTAGCAAAAAAAAATTCCTTATTTTCTTTCCCTATTCTGCAAAGCCACCTACTTTAACCGCCAGAAGCAGAATTTTTCACCAAATAAAATTTCTGGTCATGCACTCTGCCCGTTTACAATAAACGGTACGCGGTTTACGGTTCACGGCTGACGGTATTTTTTCCGTGCATCGTGTACCGTCAACCGTGTACCGTCTTCGTTCACCAAACCAAGTTCTTTGCCAATGGCAGCCTACACTACTGACAAGATCCGGAACGTCGTCCTCGTGGGACACTCCGGCAGCGGCAAAACCACCTTTGCCGAAACCATGCTCTTTGAAGCGAAAGCCATCACCCGGCGCGGCACCATCGCCGACGGCAACACCCAAAGCGATTATGCCCCGCTCGAACAGCAACGCGGCCACTCGCTTTTCGCTTCCCTCCTCCATTGCAGCTGGAAAGACACCAAAATCAACATCCTCGACACGCCTGGCCTCGACGATTTTGTGGGCGAGGTCGTCACAGCTTTGAAAGTGGCCGACACGGCGGTCATTCTGCTCAATGCCAAGAGTGGGGTAGAGGTAGGCACCGAACTGATTTGGGAGTATGTGGACAAATTTGAGACGCCGAGTATTTTCGTTATCAACCAGTTAGATCACGAAAAAGCCGATTTCGAGACGACGCTCGAGCAGGCGAAAAACCGTTTTGGCAACCGGGTTTTGCCCATGCAATTTCCCGTCAACGTCGGCCCGGATTTCAACGCCATCGTGGATGCGCTTCGGATGGTGATGTATGTTTTTCCGAAAGAAGGCGGCAAACCGGAGAAAAAAGACATTCCTGCCGAGCATAAATCGCGTGCAGACGAAATGCACAACGCCCTCGTGGAAGCCGCCGCTGAAAACGACGAGGGTTTGATGGAAAAATATTTTGAAAATGGCACACTCGACGAAGAAGAACTCGCCAAGGGCCTGAGTATCGGCCTCGCGCACCACCAGTTTTTCCCCGTTTTCTGCGCGTCGGGTTTGAAAGACATGGGTTCAGGCCGTATCATGGGCTTCATCCACGACATTTGCCCCAGCCCTGCCGACCGCCCGGCAGCCGATTTGGAAGGTGGCGGCTCCAAGCCCTGCGATTCCAACGCCCGCACCTGCGTATTCATTTTCAAAACAGTAAATGAGCCGAAAGTCGGCAATGTTTCCTACTTCAAAGTGTATTCAGGCGTGCTGAAAACCGGTGACGAACTCACGAATGCAGACAACAGTACCGTAGAGCGTTTTTCGCAACTCTTTGAAAGTGAAGGCAAAAACCGCGACCAGGTGGACGAACTCCGCGCAGGCGACATCGGCTGCACGGTGAAACTTAAAGGTTCGCACACCAACCAGACGCTCAATCCAAAAGGCTCCGACATCAAAATCGAGCGCATTCATTTTCCCTCGTCGCGCATCCGCATGGCGGTGGTGCCGCCCAGCAAATCCGAAGTGGAAAAAATGGCGCACGCCCTCCACTCCATCCGCGAAGAAGACCCGACGCTCATTGTGGACCAAAATATCGAGTTGAAACAAACCATCATCGAAGGTCAGGGTGAACTCCACCTCGATATGGTGCGCTACAAAGCTGAGCAAAACTTCGGCATCAAACTCGAATTCACCGAGCCACGCATTCCTTACCGCGAGACGATTACCAAGGAGGCAAACAAGGATTACCGCCATAAAAAACAATCGGGCGGCGCGGGCCAGTTTGCTGAAGTTCACATGAGAATCGAGCCGTATTACGACGGAATGCCCGCTCCGCACGGCCTGAACGCCAAGAATATAGAGGTAGAAGATTTGAAATGGGGCGGCAAGTTTTCCTTCGTTTGGGCTATCGTCGGCGGCGTGATTGACGCGCGCTTTACCAACGCCATCAAAAAAGGCATTATGTCGAAAATGGAAGAAGGCCCCAGCACCGGCTCCTACTGCCGCGATATCCGCGTAAGCATCTACGACGGCAAAATGCACCCCGTTGACTCCAACGATATGGCCTTTCAAATCGCCGGCATGATGGCTTTCCGTGAAGCCTTCCACGAGGCCGGGCCGCAAATCCTCGAACCCATCTACAACCTCGAAGTGATGGTGGACGCGGAGTACATGGGCAGCGTGATGGGCGATTTACAGACCCGCCGCGCCGTCGTCATGGGCATGGATTCTGAGGGTCATTACCAAGTCATTCGCGCTCGTGTGCCACTAAAGGAATTGCACAAATACACTTCCACGCTGCGCTCGCTCACACAGGGCAAAGCCAAATTCAGTATGACTTTTGCCGAATACGCCCAGGTGCCGGGCGATATTCAGGCGAAACTGACGGCTGAATACGCGAAACACGCGGTGCATGAAGAACATTGAAAAAGTTGGCAGTTGCAAGGTGACAGCAGCCGGATTTTAAAAAACATGAGCCATCCCAAAGGGTGGCTCATGTTTTTGTTTTTTGGCCGATGTACACAAAATATCGCCACAAACCCAGCCATGCCGGGCGAATTTCCAACAGTTCCGTTCTGAATTTCGATTGTAAAAGAGGCAGCAAATGTCCTTCCATTCGTACGTGATTTTGAGCCATCCACCAGCGAAACGCGCCACTTGGCGTGTCGTGAAAATCCACGACAGCAATGCGACCTCCGGGTTGAAGGTCTGTCAGGGCTTGTTCGATTGCTGCCTCCCAGCCGGGATTGAACATGGTGAGCGCGTAGGAGAACAATACGAAATCAGGCTGCCCGGAAATCTTTAAAGGTTTGACCCCGTATGCCTGCTCGAATAATTGCACACGCCGCGAATACGGCGAGGTTACCCTGGACGTACGCGCCAACATATCCGGCGACACATCGAGACCGAGCAACTGCAAGTTAGAATGATATTTTGCCAAAAAACGAAGATTGTGCCCGGTACCACAGCCGACTTCGAGCAATGTCTGCGGGATATTTTCAGCAATCGGCAGATAACGCAGTATTCTTTTTCGGCCAAATAAAAACGTCCAGCGCGTAGCATCGTACACGGCTGCATGCCAACGATAATAGTTGCGCATGGTATCCTGCTGAGCGTGGATGTCGCCTTTCATAAAGGTGTCTTAGTTTTTGAAAATCAAGGCGATACAGCAGTTCAGATGTTTTTTTGGAAAACAATTGACGCTCAAATTGTACCTATCCACGTACCGGCGTAGGTTCCTACGCGGTCGTTGGCTTGCGACCAGGCAGCGGCTTCGCGGTCGAAGCGAACGCGTTCGCGCACAAATTCGGGGAGGAAGTTCGGCTCGAAGGCAGTCGTTCGGAAAAGCACTTTGGCGCCAGGTGCGGCATTTTCAAAAATCAGTTGCCACTCTTCTTCCAGAGCCTGTCGGCGATGGCGGGCAGCCAGCCAGTCCTGGTGATCGAGCAAGACAAAATGCGTGTATTGACCTGGTTTTTTCTTCAAAAAATCAGTCAAAGTGTTGGAGTAGGTTTTGATTTTGGAAACGCGCTGGCCAAGCGTGGTGAAATGTTCGGGCCGAAGGTAATTGGGGCAACAATCAGCTTCGTAGTTCCCGAAAAAGTAACATTTCCAAAAATAATTATCGGTCATCGGCAGGCGGGTAAATACGTGACGGAGACACTGACGAATGTAGCCAAACAGTCCATCGGGGAAAAGCGCAGCAGCCAGGTGTTGCTGACTTTTAGGGACGCCCAGCATACTTTGCACGAGGTGTTGTTGCACAAGCCACTGTACGAAGCGATTGAGAAACAAAGGCTCCAACTGTTGATACCAGTCTTTTTGCTCTTCCACGTTTTGCGAAGCAAGCAAGCGGTGTGTGAGGCGGGCGGCTTCCGGGCGGGTAAGGAGCCACTGGCGGATTATCCAGGCGACCGTGCCACTACTGCCGTGCCAGTAAAATGATTTTCGCAGGCCTTTTGCACTGAAATAGTGGAGGTTGCGCTCCCAAAAATCTACCGAATATTGGTCAGGCAATCGCTCGCGCAACGCATCATTGAAAATATCGCGGCCTTTTCGGACGACACCGTTGCCAAAAAATTTAAAAAGCGTAGCATGGTCGGTATTTTCAAAAAGAGCGATTTTGAGATGAAGCAGGGCATTCTGACGCGGATTGATATCCACGCAGTGCACTTCAGCAGGGTCGTCGAGCAGGTAATCGAGGGCGTTGCAGCCGGCGCTGGTAAGCATCACAACACGGCTCTTTTCGTTCATCGCCAGCAATTTGCGATCGCAACGCGGGTCTTCCCAGCAAGCGTTGTACACCAGGCTATTGCCATGAATCTGGCGAAAAATTTTCTCGTTGAATGTATGCGCAATGCCCATGAGCAGAAGCAAGATGATAAAAATTAGAAAAAAATATCAGGTTTCCGGGCGCAAATGTAGAACGTCATGCTCGACTGAAAGGATATGCAGGGGTTAGGAAAAGGTTAAGTCTGACTATTCTATTCAAAAAATTGCAGTTTGCCTACTTCCGTTTTTTTTGAAAAAAATCCCGCATCAGCGCTGCGCACTCTTCTTCCAAAATACCCATTTCAAGTCGTGTTTTAGGATGCAAAAGGCTCTTTCCACCGTACAACATAAAGCCTCGTTTGTCGTCGGAAGCGCCATAGACGATACGCCCGATTTGAGCCCATGCGAGTGCTCCGGCACACATGACGCAGGGCTCCAGCGTCACGAACAGGGTGCAGTCGGGTAAATATTTGCTGCCCAGATGCCCAGATGCAGCCGTGAGTGCCAGAATTTCGGCGTGCGCTGTCACATCGGTGAGTTGTTCGGTCTGGTTGTGCGTGCGGGCAATGATGCGGTTGTCGCATACGATAACAGCGCCTACCGGCACTTCGTCGGCCTCGAAGGCATTTTGCGCTTCGGCAAGCGCCTGTTTCATAAAATGTGTATCGGAAAAAACGGAAAGCATGACGCGGCAAAGAACCGCTTTATCCGGCGGAGCAGCAAATTTTGGCGAACGCGCGATTAACTTTTCCTGTATTGACGCCGATGTGTTACGTTCGCAGCGTAAATTTTTTGTAAACCGAATGTAGCCATGACGTTTAAATTTCGGCCACTCCGCCTCGAAGTTTTTGTCCGGGAACATTTGACACACCAAAACAATTCGACGATGAAAATCAAGACTCTATTGCTACTGCTCTCCGGGTTTGTGCTGACAGGCGCGTCGGCGCAAAATTTCTATGACATCAACATCGTCCAGGAAATTAAAGTCAATTTTTCCCAACAAGATTGGCAACACCTCCTGGATTCGCTTAAAAGTGTACCAGGCGAACCTTACCTTGTAGTGCCGTCGGTGGAAATCAACGGGCAGGTGTTCGATAGCGTCGGAGTGAAATTCAAAGGGTACAGTTCCTACGACCCCAACAACCTGAAAAACCCTTTGCACATCGAACTGAATCATGTGAAAAAAGGACAGAACTATCTCGGCGTCAAGGATATAAAACTATCCAACGTTTTTGCCGACCCGACTTTTGTACGCGAGGTCTTGTCCTATGAAATGCTCCGAAAATACATGGATGAGCCTCTCGCCAATTATGCCAAAGTCTGGCTCGACGGCGAATACTGGGGCGTTTATGTGAACGTGGAAAGCATCAACAAGCCTTTTTTGCGCAAACATTTTCACACCGACGGCGACAATCCTTTTTTTAAATGCAATCCGGTGGATGTGGTCGGCACAAACGGGCACTCGGATTTGAAACTCGACGAGGATCATCCTTTCCCGGACAGCGTCTGGTATTTCCCAAAATATGAACTCAAATCGGACTACGGCTGGGCTGAATTGCTGACTTTGATGGATACGCTGACCAATTACCCCTGGCGCGTCCGCAACGTACTCGACGTAGATCGCGCGCTGTGGATGCTGGCGTTCAACAACGTTTTTGTCAATCTCGACTCCTACACGGGGGTTTTTGCCCAAAACTACTATCTCTACCGGGACAAAAATGATCGCTGGCTGCCAGTAGTGTGGGATTTGAATATGAGTTTCGGCGGGTTCAACAACCTCGACGGCAGCGACCTGCTCACGGCGCAGCAAATGCAACAACTCGATCCCCTGGCTCAGGCCAATAATGATTTTCGCCCGCTTATCAAAAGCCTTCTGGAGGACCCGTTGTACAGACGCATGTATGTGGCGCACATGCGGACGATTTTGCAGGAAAATTTTGCCACGACTTCGCTTTACCGGCCACGCGCACTCGAGTTGCAGGCGATCATCGCGGCAGATGTCGTAGCCGACGACAAAAAATTTTATTCCAATGCCGAATTTGTCAGCAACATTGACCAAACGCTCAATCCCGGCAACGTGATCGAAGTCGTTCCCGGCATTACTGATTTGATGGGCGGCCGTTACAATTATTTGTCGGGACACCCCTTGTTTACGGCTACGCCGCCTGCTATTTCCAACATCGCGACCCACCAGGATGGCGAAGTGTATGTGTCGGCAAAAGTCACCAACGCGACCTCGATCACGCTGTTTTTTCGCTACGATTCTTCCGAAATTTTTCAATCGCTGCCAATGGTGGACGACGGTCAGCATTACGATGGCGCGGCGGGTGATGGCGTGTATGGTCAATCGTTCACCTACAACGGCCTTGTGGCTCAATACTATATTTATGCTGAAAATGGCAATGCAGGCATGTTTTCGCCACAGCGGGCTGAGCATGAGTTTTATGCTGTAAACCTGAACCCGCCGAATGCGAACAACAATGTGGTCATCAATGAATTTTTGGCCAGCAACATGAACGGCGAAACGGACGAAGCCGGCCAGCATGCCGATTGGATAGAGCTGTACAACAACTCTGACGCGCCGGTCAATCTCAGTGGGTTCTACCTTACCGACGACCCCGCAAACCCCGATAAATGGCTTTTCCCGCTCGGTACGGAGATTCCTGCCAAAGGTTTTCTGATTGTCTGGGCGGACGAAGATCAAACGCAAGGGCCGCTGCACTCCAATTTCAAACTGGGCGCTGGCGGCGAGTTCATCATGCTTTCCAATGGCGCCGGCGGCGTACTCGACAGCATTTCCTTCGGGCAGCAAAAAGTGGACACCACCTACGGGCGTTACCCCAACGGCACAGGCCCGTTCGTGTTCATGCCGCGCACGTTTAACGCTGTCAATTCGCTCACTATCAGCACAAATGAAGCCTGGCAGGACGCTTCATTAAAAGTATTCCCCAATCCTGTTTCCGACATTTTAACCGTCCAATCCGACCAACCTTTGGGCTTGATTCAACTGTCTGACCCGCTTGGGCGTCAGGTCATGCTGGTGGATGCTGCCATGCAACACACGATTAACCTGAATTTGAAAAAATTGCCGGAAGGCATTTATTTCCTGAAAATCGGAACCCGCACAGCAAAAATGCTTCATGTGGCAAAATGACCTCCCGAACTCTACTACCATCAATTATTTACGCAAACAACAATGACAAAAACAATCTCCCGCCCTCTTTTGCTCGCCGTTTCGGCGGTGCTGTTCGCTTCAATTGTTCACGGCCAGGTCGTCGTGAACGAATACTCCTGCGCCAACTGGAAACAATTCACGGATAATTATGGTAAACACGAAGACTGGATCGAATTGTACAATCCCTCAGCCTCAGCCGTGAACATCGGAGGCTATTTTTTGAGCGACGATGAAGACGAACCCAAGAAATGGCAGTTCCCCGCCAACGTCAATGTTTTGCCCAACAGTTACCTCATCGTGTATGCTTCCGGGCGCAACGAAGGCGGAAATGGCGCGGCGCTACATACGAATTTCCGCATGACGCAGACTAAAAACAACCCCGAACACATCGTTTTTTCCAAACCCAACGGACAAGTAATCAACGACATAGAAGTTGTGAAAACCAAAACGCACCAGTCCGTCGGCCGCCTGACGGATGGTTCGGCGGAATGGCGCGTCTTTACAGCACCCACACCCGCTTCCTCAAACGACGGCGCTACCAATTTCCTCGGTTTCGCAGCTCGTCCGTCGGTCAATCAGCAGGCAGGGTTTTATCAGGATTCTGTGACGGTCGCACTTTCCACGACTGAACCGAACGCGGTCATCCGCTTCACCACCGATGGCAAAGAGCCTGACGAATTGTCGCCCATTTACGAAGACCCGATCATCTTGCATCAGACGACGGTTCTGAAGGCAGCCACTTTCAGCAACAACCCCGCGATTTTGCCCAGTTTTATCCAGTTCAATACCTATTTTGTAAATGCCTCACACTCGCTCATCGTGGTGTCGGTCGGAGCGGATGGCGTGAAGGAACTCGCCAACGGCGACGCGTCACTCAGGCCAATCGGCTCCCTCGAATATTTTGGCTACGACGGCGTCCGCAAGGCCCGTACCTATGGCGAACTCAACGAACACGGGCAGGATTCCTGGGCCAACGACCAACGCAGCATGGACTGGGTGAGCCGCGACGAATTCGGCTACAACAACGCCATTGAAGAGAAAATTTTTGCCATCTCGGAACGCGACGAATTCCAGCGGCTCATCCTGCGCGCCGCCGGCGACGACAACTATCCTGCCGCCAATAAACCCCAAAATGAAGGCAGCGCGCACATCCGCGACGCTTACGTCCATGACCTCGCCGAGCGCGCCAATCTTCGCGTGGACATGCGCCGGAGCGAAAAATGTATCATTTACCTGAATGGCGAATACTGGGGCGTGTATGACCTGCGGGAAAAAACGGACGACCACGATTACACCGAATTCTACTACAACCAGGGCAAATACGACATCCAGTACATCAAAACCTGGGGCGGTACATGGGCCGAATACGGCGACCAGCAGGCACTCGACGATTGGGCGAACCTGTACAATTTTATCACGACCAACGATATGTCGAACCCCAATAATTTCAAACAGGTTGCCGAACAATACGATTACGAGAGCCTGGTTGACTATATCATAGTCAACTCATTTACAGTATGTTCCGATTGGCTCAACTGGAATACCAGCTGGTGGCGCGGCTTCAATCCCGAAGGCGAGCACCACAAGTGGGGTTACGTGCTTTGGGACAACGACGCCACGTTCGACCACTACATCAACTACACGGGCATACCCGACCTCAGCCCCTTCGCCGACCCTTGCAACCCCGAACAACTCGCCGGCTGGCAAGACCCGGAAGGCCACATTCAGGTGTTATTGAAATTGAGAGAAAATCCTGATTTCGACCAATTTTACATCACCCGTCAGGCGGATTTGTGGAACACTGTGTTCAGCTGCGAAAACATGCTTAGCTACCTCGACAGCATCGCCGCCAAAATTCAGCCCGAAATGGCGCAGCATGCCGAACGCTGGTACGGCGACTTCAACGAATGGCAGCAAAACGTCGAAGAACTCCGTGACTTCATCAGCATCCGCTGCGAGGCACTCGCCGACGGCCTCAATGATTGTTACGACCTCAACGGCCCCCACCAGACAGTATTACTCGTGGACCCGCCGGGAGCCGGCACAATCAAGGCGAATACCCTGACTTATAGTCAATTTCCTGTGCAAACGAGTTACTTTGGCGGTGTGGATTTGAAATTGACTGCGACGCCGGCGCCAAATTCTGACTTTACCTTCAGCGAATGGACGGCAAGCAACCATCTTTTCGACGACCCCAGTTCCCCTTTTACGGAACTCGACATGACGACGCCCGACACGATTATTGCCCATTTTAAAACAACCGTCGCTACCGGCGAACCTGGCAAACCCGCTTTGCATCCAACGGCATCGGCCTGGCCTACCGTTTTCAAAGACCACCTCGATGTCAATTTTTATTTGCCTGAAAAATCGCAATTGTCTGTCACTTTGCAGTCTGTCCTGGGCGATGTGAACGTAAATCTCACGCCCGGTACCGCTGCCCGCAGCGAAGGCCAGCATACTTTGACGCCTGATTTAGGCAAATACAATCTGTCACCCGGCATGTATTTGTTGCGTTTCAAAGCAGGCGATTTTGAAAAAACGATTAAAGTTGTAAAAGCAGAATAACTCAACAGACGACGGGGCGGCTTTCACAGAGCCGCCCCGTTGAATTTCTAAAAATAAGCCTCGGCAGATCTTGCTCGAACATCTTCTGAAAGGCGGTTTTGAAGCGATTAGCAGTATTCACAAAAATTTTGCAATCCCTACCCCTCCAACTTAAGCGCTTCTCTTCCGACCTTTGCACATGGAAACGAAGAAATTAACCGCCGAATCGAAATTCCTCGGCGAATCACTCACCTACGACGACGTCCTGCTCGTCCCCGCTTACAGCGAAGTTTTACCAAGAGAAGTTGATATTTCAAGCCAGCTCACGCGCACTATCCGCCTGAACGTTCCTGTCGTATCTGCCGCAATGGACACCGTGACGGATAAAAACCTTGCCATCGCGATAGCACGACAAGGTGGCATCGGCATGATTCACAAAAACATGAGCATTGCCGATCAGGCCGAGCAAGTGCGCGCCGTGAAGCGCTCCGAAGCCGGGATGATTATTGACCCCGTCACACTTCATCCGGAAGCCCGCATCGCCGACGCGCTCGATTTGATGAAAAAATACAGCATCGGCGGCATTCCTATCACTGATCGAAAAGGCAAACTGGTAGGCATCCTGACGAATCGCGACCTGCGTTTCGAGGCCAATCGCAGCCGCCTTGTGCGCGACCTGATGACGAAGAAAAACCTCGTCACTGCTCCGCAAGGCACTACGCTCGAACAAGCGCGCGACATTTTGCAGCAGCGAAAAATTGAAAAATTGCCAGTCGTGGACGACGAATTCCGGCTCGTCGGGCTGATCACTTACAAGGATATTATGAAAGGCGTGAATTTCCCGCATGCCTGTAAAGACACTTTCGGGCGACTCGTCGTCGGTGCTGCCGTCGGTGTCACCAGCGATGTGGAAGAGCGCGTGGCGGCTTTAGTCGCCGTCGGTGTGGACGTGGTATGTGTGGACACCGCGCACGGTCATTCGCGCGGGGTGCTGGAAGAAGTAAAACGCCTGAAACTCAAATTTCCCAAACTGCAAATCATCGGCGGCAACGTCGCTACCGGCGAGGGCGCCAAAGCCCTTGTGGATGCAGGTGTGGATGGCGTGAAAGTCGGCGTCGGCCCGGGCAGTATCTGCACGACACGCATCGTGGCAGGCGTAGGCGTGGCGCAACTTTCGGCCATTTTTAATGCCGCTCAAGCCATTCAGGGCTCTGGCGTACCCATCATCGGCGACGGCGGCATCCGTTACACGGGCGATATTGTGAAAGCCCTGGCCGCAGGCGCCAGCACGATTATGGCCGGTTCTTTGTTCGCAGGCGTGGAAGAAGCGCCGGGAGAAACCATCATTTTCGATGGTCGAAAATTCAAATCGTATCGCGGCATGGGCAGCCTCGGCGCCATGCAACTCGGCTCGAAAGACCGCTATTTTCAGGATGTGGAAGATGACATCAAAAAACTCGTACCCGAAGGCATCGAAGGCCGCGTGCCCTACAAAGGCACTTTACAAGAAGTGATGGTGCAATACATCGGCGGCTTGCGGGCAGGCATGGGTTACTGCGGCGCCGCAACGGTGAAAGATTTGCAGGAAAAAGCACAGTTTGTAAAAATCACCAATGCCGGTATGACCGAAAGCCACCCGCACAATATCATTATCACGCGGGAATCGCCGAATTACAGCCGGTCTTAAAACCTTCGTCTTTAATCCCCGTTAACTTTTCCGACTTACGCATCTGCCGCCGGATATTTTAGTTTTGCGCCCTGTTTTCCCCGTTTTTTTCGGAAAATCCTTATTTTGAACATGAAAAAACTGCTCCTTCTGTTTTTCCTGCTGCCAGCCATCGCCGCTTTTGCGCAGCAAACGCCCAAACCTGCCGCCAAAAAGGCCGCTGACAAACTCGATTCCAAAAAAATCACCCTCGTTTGCAAGCTCTGGGAAGTGCCGCTCAACATTGACAGCATCAACCTGTATGAATTCGGCGGACTCGCCAACCGCGTCGTCGCACGCGCCGGTCGTCGACAGCCCGACAGCGCATGGGTGTTTACACTGCCTGCATCCAAACCCCGTATCTACGGCGTCGGTGTCGGCGAAAATGCCGTAGCGAAAGTCATTCTTGGAGAAGAAAAAGAGGTGACACTGTGGGGCAACGTGAATTACATGGACAAAGCCCGCACCGTGAATTCGCCGGCAAACAAAGCGCTCGAAAATGTTTTTAAACAAGTCGAGTTATTCCGAAGCGAAAGCGAAACGGTTCGCAATCAATATTTTAACACCGTAAACGCCTTCGAGCGCAAGCCGGCGGAAGACCGCGCCGCCAACTTGAGCACCGCTAAAACCCGCTTCCTCGACTCGCTCAAAACCGCCAACCCGCTGCTTTGGCGCGTAGCAAGCCTGCACATAACGCCCGAATACATCGCGGAAAGATCCTCCGCGCCGAACGAACTGGATTTTTACGGCATGCGCTATTTCCGCAATGCCGACTTGAAGGATAAAGCCTACGAGGACGTCCCGGATGTTTTTACCGCTTTTGAAAATTTCGTCAAATTGCTGGCGAAATACAACACCCCCGACCAACAACTCAAGACATTCATCGAGTCGCAACTGAGCCAAATTCCCGCCGGCACGAAAACCTACCGCATGGCACTGGGCGGCGTAGTTTCCGGCCTCAAAGCGGTAAGCAGCACATCTTACCCTTTTTATGTGGGCAAGTATCTCGATTTGTACCGCAATGCCAGCCAGGGCGAAATCGCCCGCCTCGAAATGGAAATGCGCAAAGCCGGCACTAACATGCCCGGCTTCGAAGCGCCCGACCTCGCAGGCATGACCCCCGACAGCAGCACATTTTCCCTCAAACAACTGCGGGGCAAAATCGTACTCATAGATTTCTGGGCCAGCTGGTGCGGGCCTTGCCGCAAAGAAAATCCCAACGTCGTCGCTCAATATAACAAGTACAAAGGCAAGGGCTTCGACATTCTCGGCGTGAGCCTCGACCGCACAATGGACGCCTGGCGCAAAGCCATCCAGCAGGACGGCTTGCCCTGGCACCATATCAGCGACCTGAAAGGCTGGCAAAGCAGCCACGCAGCCCTGTACTCGGTCACTTCGATTCCCCAAACACTTCTCATTGACCGCGACGGCAAAATCATCGCCCGCAACTTACGTGGCGAACAATTAGGCCAAAAACTGAAAGAAATTTTCGGAGAATGATATCAGTGGCAGTCGGCAGTGGACAGAAAGTTGCGTGCTACTGCTACTGCCACTGCTACTACAAACTGCCATCCGTATTGCAAACGGACTCAATTTTATGGGCAAATTACTGTATAACCGCGTCAACCGGCGCGAGCTCAAGGAGCGCCTGCGCGCCAGCGACGAACGTCGCGTCACCCTTTCTTACTACAAGTACGTTCAACTTCCCGACCCCTCGGCTTTTCGCGACGAATTGTATTTGGCTTACAAAAGACTCGGCGTATTGGGGCGCATTTATGTTGCTGCCGAAGGCGTGAACGCACAAATTTCCGTTCCGGAACAAAATTTTGAAGCCTTTAAAACGGCGATGAACAGCTGGGATTTTTTCAAAAATCTTCGCCTCAACATCGCAGTGGACGACGACGGCAAATCTTTTTTCACCCTCACCATAAAAGTCCGCGACAAAATCGTAGCCGACGGTATCGAAGATCCGGCCTTCAATCCTTCCAATACGGGCACACACCTCGACGCTGAAAACTGGAACCGCCTCAGCGACGACCCCGACACGATTGTGGTGGATATGCGCAACCACTACGAAAGCGAGGTTGGGCATTTTGAAAAAGCCATTACGCCCGACGTAGCCACCTTCCGCGAGGAACTGCCGATGGTGGCCGAAATGCTCGCTGACCGGAAAGACAAAAAAATTTTGATGTACTGCACCGGTGGTATTCGCTGCGAAAAAGCGAGCGCCTATTTGAAATATCGGGGTTTTGAAAACGTGTTTCAACTCGAAGGCGGCATCATCGAATACACGCGCCAGGTGAAGGCTAAAGGCTTAAAAAACAAGTTTTTAGGAAAAAATTTCGTCTTCGACGAACGCCTCGGCGAGCGCATTAGCCCAGACGTTATTGCCCATTGCCACCAGTGCGGCAAACCCGCCGACGCCCACACGAACTGCGCCAACGATTTTTGTCACATCCTTTTTATCCAATGTGACGAGTGCCGGGAAAAGTATGAAGGTTGTTGTTCGGAGAAGTGCCGCGATTTTCACCACCTGCCGCACGAAGAACAAAAAGAGCGGGCAAAAAACGAGACTTTTAGCGGCTCCAAATTCGGCAAAGGTGTGTACAAAGCCTTTCGGAAGTCGGCGCAATCTTTATCAAAATAGAACACTGAAAAAACCGAATACGCCGACACCGCCGAAAATGTGGCCGTTTGTAACAAAAAATGAATTTCGGAGGTATCGGTGCTTTTCGGTGATGGCTGTGTTCTTTTTCGCACGATTCGGATTTTTTCGTTTTTTCGCGGTGCCAAAAATTGTCGCCCATGTCCAAACAACGCAAGCCCGCACCGAAAAAGCCGGGAGCAACAGTCGGCAGCATAAAAAACTCGCCGTCAACTGCTTATCGAGAACCGTCCATCGCTGTACCTGCTTTTCTCAAAAATACGCTGCTGCAAAGCGGGCTGATTTTCGCAGTCGCCTTTTTGCTCTACGCCAACACGCTTTCGCACGGGTTCACCCTCGACGACTCGATTGTCATCAATGAAAACATGTTTACAAAAAAGGGTGTGGAGGGTATTTCAGGCATTCTTTCCAAAGACACATTTTTTGGCTATTTCAAGGTGGAAGGCAAAGCGGAACTGGTGATGGGCGGACGTTATCGTCCGCTGACGCTGGTGTTGTTTGCCCTTGTTTATCAGTTGTTTGGAGAAAATCCTTTCGTTTTTCACCTGTTGACGGTACTCCTGTTCGCGACGACTTGCGTGGTATTGTACCGGACCTTGTTGCTTTTGTTCAGATTTCGTTTTGGTGATGATTATTCTGCCATACTTGCCTGGATGGCGGCGGCGCTTTTTGTCGTGCATCCGATTCATGTGGAAGTTGTGGCGAACATCAAAGGCTGCGACGAAATTGTCACTTTGCTCGGCAGCCTCGGCGCTTTGTTTTTCACGCTTAAGTTCTTTGACAGCCAAAAACTTATGTGGGGTTTGGCTGCAGGAGTTTCATTTTTTCTGGCCTGCCTTTCCAAAGAAAACGCCGTCACTTTTCTGGCTGTGATTCCATTGGCTTTGTGGTTTTTCAGGACGGAAAATGCCGCTTCGACGCAGAGCCCCCCCGCCCCGATCTGGAAATTCCTGATTCCGCTTGTTGTCGCTTTTGTAGTCTTTTTCGTCATTCGCGGCTCCATTTTGCATTGGCCCAAACTCATTGGCGGCAAGGGTCCGATGGAGTTGATGAACAATCCCTTTCTGAAAATTGAAGGCAACAAGTGGGTGTCCTGGGCTTTTTCAGAAAGGCTGGCGACGGTTTTTTACACGCTCCTGAAATACGTGCAGCTGCTTTTTGTGCCGCACCCGCTCACGCACGATTATTACCCGAAGCAAATCGAGATGATGAAATTCAGCAATCCCGGCGCCTTGTTGGGGTTGCTATTTTATACCTTTTTGGCTTGGTTCGCCCTTAGCGGCATCCGTCGGCGCGATCCGCTGCGCTTCGGGATTTTGTTTTACTTGCTGACAATCAGCATTGTGTCCAACATCGTCTTCCCGGTCGGCACGCTAATGGGCGATCGTTTCGTCTTCATGCCTTCGGTGGGTTTTTGCCTGGTCGTGTCGGCTTTGCTACTTCATTTTTTCGGAAAAAATCTGCAAACCACACTCGGTGTGCTTGGCGCAGTCGTCGTTCTTTTTTCTCTCAAAACCGTAACTCGCAATACCGATTGGGCGAGTAATGAAAAACTTTTTTTCGCCGATGTAAATACCTCGACCAACAGCGCCAAAATCCACAATGCCTGCGGCGGGGTACTTTTTGACAAAGCGGCCAAGACGAAAGACCTGAAGGAGCAAGCCGAAATCAGCCAGCGGGCTATTACTTACCTGAACAAGGCGATTCAAATTTATCCGAACTACAAGGACGCCTACATGAGTCGTGGCGGTTGTTATTATATTTTGAAAAACTACGACGCTGCAGTAGAGGATTATCGCCGGGCATTGCGGTTTGCCGAAGAGGATGTTCGTATCAAAAATTTCTTGGCGCTTGTGCTGCGCGACGGCGCCAAATATCACGGCGAACAACGAAAGGACGTCGCCAAAGCATTGGCCTATCTGAGCGAATCGTGGCAATACAATTCGAGCGATCCGGAAACAGCGCGGCTGCTCGGCGTGGCCAACGGTGTACAAGGCAAACATCCCGACGCCATCATGTGGTTTGAAAAAGCCGCGCAAATGGTGCCAGACAACGCAGCATTACTCGTTGACCTGAGTATGGCTTACCGGGCAGCGGGCAACATGGCAAAAAGTGAAGAAGCAATGCGCAAGGCGCTGGCAATCAACCCAAAAGTGTTGGAAGAACGGGGAGGGG
>Ga0209172_10002579_pt1 | contig 31301 bp, 29 predicted proteins | sample LarsenN4metaG_FD_184113 | JGI IMG/M metagenome (GOLD analysis project Ga0209172, IMG submission 184113) | Hot spring sediment bacterial and archeal communities from British Columbia, Canada, to study Microbial Dark Matter (Phase II) - Larsen... ... | reverse complement strand
CTGGACACTTGGCTGGCGCACCTTCTGGCAGGCCGCGATGATCCTGTTGGTGTCCGGCGCAGCGATGTTCACAGTGACCGGCACCTCCGGCAAGATCAAAGACCGTTGGATCCTCGAAGCCCCGCATACACTCGATGCCATGACCTTCATGCAATATGCCAACTACGATGACTTCGGTCAACGGCTCGACCTAAGCGAAGATTACCGCGCCATCCGCTGGATCCAGGATAACGTGCAGGGATCGCCGGTCATCGTCGAGGCGAATTGCCCGGAATATCGCTGGTGCACGCGCTTCACCATTTACACGGGCTTGCCCGGCGTCGTCGGCTGGAACTGGCACCAGCGGCAACAACGCGTGTTCACCTCTGCCTGGGTGGAGGAACGCGTCGCACAAGTGGGTGAGTTCTACAACAGCATAGACACGGAAACCATCCAAACGTTCCTCAAAACCTACGATGTGGAGTATATTATCGTCGGTCAGCTCGAACGCGCCGCCTACACGCCGGAAGGCATTGCCAAGTTCGATGAATATGAGGGCAGGTTCTGGCGCGAGGTGTATCGCGACGGCGCGACGGTTATTTATGAAGTGATGCCGTAAATACGCAGTACTTAACTTAATACGAAGTAAAGAATATGCGTACCTCGTATTGAGTCATTCAGAACAGGAGTCACAATGATCTATCACCTCACCTTTCGCAAGAACTGGAAGTACGCGCTGGCGACCGGTCCCTATCGCGACAAAAGTCTCGATAAGGAGGGATTCATCCACTGCTCGACCGCGTCACAACTGGTGCCGGTGGCGATGGATTTTTTTCCAAATCGACGCAAGCTGACCATTCTCGCAATCGATGAAACGCGCCTGACCGTTCCGCTGAAATGGGAAAAACCCTCCGGCGGTCCGCCGCCCGGTGTCCCTGCGAACGAGAAGTTCCCGCATATTTACGGTCCCATCAACTTCGAGGCAGTGGTCAAAACGCTGGACATGGAACGCAACGCAGACGATGTGTTCGTGCCGCCGGATAACCTTTAGTCTCCAGTCTCCGATCTGAATGTTCTCCTTCATTCTCTGGTACCTGCTCTCCACCCTTCTCGGCTGGTTGACCTTTCCTCTCGCGTATCAACTCTTCCCCGCGTTGAAAGACCGCGGCTATACATTGTCGCGCGCCTTTGGCTTGCTGATCTGGGGATATGTTTTTTGGCTATTGGCTTCGCTGGGCATCGCGCAAAACGACATCGGCGGGTTGTTGCTGGGACTGGTCATCCTTGCTGGCTTGAGTGCATGGACATTCTTTTCGGACCACAGACCACAGACCACAGACTTTGACGATAGGGTCCATGGTCAATCGTCCATCGTCGAGTGGGTAAAAGGCAACAAGAGATTCATCATTACCGCCGAAATACTTTTCTTTGTAGCGTTTGCTTTCATGGCATTCGTCCGCGCGGGCAACCCGGAGATCCTCGGCACCGAAAAGCCCATGGAGTTGATGATGATTCACGGCATCATGAACTCGCCGACCTTCCCCCCGCGCGACCTGTGGCTGTCCGGTTATTCCATTTCCTACTATTACTTCGGCTACGTGATGACGTCCATGCTGGCGATGCTGACCGGCACACCGGCAACCGCCGCGTTCAACCTGATGATCTCATTGATCTTCGCCATGAGCGCAGTCGGCGCGTATGGAATATTGTATAACCTGCTTTCGAAGACTTTGGACCATAGACCGCAGACTGCAGAGGATCATGGAACGGTCAACGGTCAATCGTCCACGGTCACTGCGTTGCTCGCGCCTTTATTTCTTCTCCTCGTCTCCAATGTGGAAGGCTTTCTCGAAGTCCTTCACCGGCGCGGATGGTTCTGGACAAACGGAAACAACTTTTGGACGTGGCTTGATTTACCTGAGTTACGCGACGCCCCGACACAACCGCTGGGGTGGATTCCCGACCGCTTCTGGTGGTGGTGGCGCGCCTCGCGCGTCGTGCAGGATTATGAATTGACCGGCGCGTTCACCGGCGACACGATTGATGAATTCCCGTTCTTCTCGTACCTGCTCGGCGACTTGCATCCGCATGTGCTGTCCATGCCTTTCGTTCTTCTGGCGGTTGCCATCGCGTTGAACATTTTCCTGGGCGGATGGAAGGGAAAGATCAATCTCTACTTCGGTGAGTTGCATATCAGCAAGACCGGGTTCGCGGTCATTGCTTTGATGCTGGGCGGGCTGGCTTTCCTCAACACGTGGGATATCCTCGTCGCGGGCGCGTTGATCGTTTTCAGTTACGCGTTAACTCGAATCCGTGAATCAGGCTGGGGCTGGGGACGAATCGAAGACATCCTTTTGCTGGCGATTCCCGTGGGCATCGTCGCGTACGTGATGTACCTTCCGTTTTTCATCGGATTCGATTCACAGGCGGGAGGCTTGGTTCCCAACTTCATGTTCCCGACACGCGGCGCGCATCTGTGGGTGATGTGGGGGACGTTGTTCGTGCCTGTTTTTGCATTTCTCGTTCATTTACTACGAACAAAAACTCCCGCCAATTGGCGTGCAGGGATTTGGACAACGCTCACACTTTTATTTGTGCTTCTTGCCGCCATGTTCGCGATCGGCTTGCTCGCGTTACGATTCAGACCCGAGCTTGTCGTCCCGATCCTGGAATCACAGGGGCGCGATGCCGGCACATTCATCGTGGATAGTTTCGCGCGCCGGTTAAGTTACATCGGCAGTCTCATCACGCTATTGGCATTATTGATTCCTGCGTTGTCTTTTCTTTTACATCGGAACCATGAATCGTTTGACGCGCTTCCCCCGGCTGATGAACCGTCAACCGTTAACCACCAACCACCAATGTTCGTTCTCCTGCTCATCACACTCGGAACACTCCTCATCCTCGGTCCGGACTTTTTATATCTGCGCGATAACTTCGGCTGGCGCATCAACACGGTCTTCAAATTTTATTATCAGGCATGGATACTTCTCAGCCTCGCCGCTGCATTTGCCACAGCGATGTTGTTCATGAAATTGCGCGGCACTGCAAAGGTGATATTCAACATCGTTTTTGCGTTCATACTCGTTGTCGGGCTGGCATATCCCACGCTCGGCATCTTCAACAAGACCAACAACTTCAAACCCCCATTCGGATTCACACTGGATGATTTCGACCGCGTGGAGATCGAGAATCCCGACGAAGCCGCGGCAATCCTTTGGCTCCGCTCCGCACCGGACGGGGTGGTTGCTGAAGCCGTGGGAGGCGCGTACTCCTCGTACGCACGTATCGCCAACTACACAGGCTTGCCGACTGTGTTGGGCTGGGACAATCACGAGGGTCAATGGCGAGATTATCTCCTCATCGGAAACCGCCGCCAGGATATCGAAACGCTCTACACCACGCCGGATGGATTCACCGCGCAGGAGATCGTCGCGCGTTACAACATCCGCTACATCTTCATCGGTGGACTCGAACGAAGCACCTATGCAGTGGATGAAGGCAAATTCAACAGTTTATACAGGCTCGTGTTCCAACAAGGGAATGTGACGATCTACGAAGTGCCTTGACGCAACAATCGAGGGTAAAATTGCGCCCATGAATTCATCCCAGATCAAACACGAAGGCTGGCTGTACGGGTTGGCTTTTCTTATTGCGGTCGCATTTCGTTTCATCGCTCTTGGCGCGTCCCCACTTACTGACTCCGAAGCAACCCTCGCCCTGCAAGCGTTCCATCTTGCGCGCGGCGAATCCATTTTACTTTTGCCGCAACCCGCGTACATTCTTTTCACTGCCGTGCTATTTGCGGTCATTGAAAGCACGAATTTCCTGGCACGTTTTCTTCCGGCGCTCGCAGGGAGCATGCTGGTTTTCGTTCCCTATTTTTTCCGCGAAAAGATTCATCCGCGCCCGGCCTTGATTCTTGCCTTCCTCTTCGCCTTCGACCCCGGTCTCGTCGCGCTTTCGCGGCAGGCAAACGGGACCCTCCTCGCGGCAACCTTCCTGCTCTTTGCGTGGGCGATGTGGAATCACAGGCAACTCATCCTTGCCGGTATATTTGCCGGGCTTGCATTGCTTTCCGGTCCGTCGCTTTGGGCGGGCTTGCTCACCCTCGGTCTGACGCGGCTTTTCATTCAAGGGATGAATCCGAAGACAACAGCCGATCTACCTCCAACCGAAAATCGTGAATCGGAATTCGTCGATCAACGATCTCCGGTCTCCTATCTCCGATCTCAATTCTCCAACCCTCAACTAATCGTTGCGTTCATTGCGACCCTCCTCCTCGGCGGGACGCTTTTCTTCCTTGCCCCGAACGGATTGAGCGCCGCGTTCGCATCCCTCCCGGCGTATCTTAGCGGCTGGGTTGCGCCATCGGTCACAACGCCCGGGCGCATCCTCTTCACGTTTTTTGCTTATGAATTGCTTGGGATCCTCCTTGCCTCGTTTGCCATCCTTCGAGCAGCGCGGACGAACGGCAAGCGCGCCAAACGACTGATGGTATGGCTTGGCGTTTCCCTTCTCCTTGCCGTTTTTTACCGGCAGCCTGCTGAATTGATCTGGGCGATCCTTCCCTTGTTGATCCTGAGCGCGCTCGAACTTGCGCGTGCGTTCGATATCCATCGCGAAGACCTTGCAGAAACAGGCATCGTCGTCGTAGCGCTTTCCATTTTGCTCGTCTACACCTGGTTCAATATTTCGAGCATCGCCCTCAACCCGTACAATCCGCTCCCCACTACATTGCCGTTTTTAGGTGAAGTGCAGAACGCGCGCGCCGTGGTGCTGGCTGGCTCACTCCTCATTGTCCTTGTATGCATTGCGTTGGTGGCGCTGGGTTGGTCGGCGCGCATCGCGCGGCTGGGCACCACCATAAGCTTCAGCGCGTTCCTCGCTGTGTACGCGGTCGCGGCGGCATGGGGTGCCAGCGGATTTCGCAACCCGAATGGTTTCGAACTCTGGACTTCCGACCCACGCGTTGCCCAAGCGGATCTTTTGCTCGCCAGTGTGAACGATCTCTCCGAGTTCAGCCTCGGTCATGACCAGGCTCAGCCTGTTACGGTGATGGGAGTTCTTTCTCCCGCCCTCGAATGGACCCTGCGAAACCATTCCGTGGAAACGGTCTCTGTTCTCGACCCGCAACTTGCGCCGACAATTGTCGTTACCCCGCTGATGAACGATCTCGGCTTGCCCTCCGCGTATCGCGGGCAGGACTTCACGTGGAGGGGACAACCACAATGGACAAACCTTCAAACGCAGGACTGGTTGAAGTGGTTCGTCTTCCGCGAACTGCCCATGGAAAATGAAACCATCATCCTGTGGGCGCGTGATGACCTGTTTCCGGATGCGCGTGAGAGCATACAGCCTTGATTTCTAAGCCCCCTTCGATCATTGCCATAGATGGTCCCGCCGCCTCGGGAAAATCCACGCTGGGATTGCGGCTGGCGCACGCGCTGGGATATCTATTCTTCGATACCGGCGTGATGTATCGCGCGGTCACATGGCTTGCGTTGAACCGCGGGCTCGATTTGCGCGACGAGGAGGCGGTCACTTCGGTGGCGGAGAGTACGCCGATCGATGTCGCGCCAGCCTCCACGTCGGATGGACGCGCGTGTGATGTCCTCGTAGAAGGAAGGGATATCACGTGGGAAACGCGCTTGCCGGAGGTCGAAGCCAATGTGTCGCTTGTCTCCGCGTATCGCGGTGTGCGAAGTGCATTGAGCCAGCAGCAACGGCGTATCGGCTTGCGCGGCAAGATCGTGATGGTTGGGCGCGATATCGGCACAGTTGTCCTGCCCGAGGCGGATTTGAAGATCTACCTCGATGCAAGCGCGGAACAACGCGCTGAACGCCGGTATATTGAAATTCTTGCACGCGGCAGGGATGCCGACCATGATGAGATTCTCTCGAAGGTGAAGGAACGCGACCACATCGATTCGACGCGTGATGTGGCTCCGCTCAAAGCAGCGGACGATGCGATCGTCATTGATTCCGATCAAATGGATGCGGATGCGGTCTTTGAGAAGGTAATGGCATTGTGCACATGAAGGAATCGTATCGCGTTCCGCTTCGATATCGAGCTCTTCGCCGTGTGATGAAACCACTGGCGCGCGGGGTTTTTCGCCTGCTTGCCGATGTGAAAATCACCGGTGAAGAACACATTCCCTATGGGAAGCCTTATGTGGTGGCGATGAACCATATCTCGATATTCGACCCTCCGTTCGTCGGCGCGTTCTGGCCCGAATGGCTCGAGATCATCGGCGCTGCAGACGTGTTCGACAAACCCGGTCAGGGGTTGGTGCTTAAGATGTATGGCGTTATTCCTGTGCATCGCGGCGATTATGACCGCGCCCTGCTGATAAAGATCATTCATATTCTCAAGTCCGGTCTGCCCTTGTTGATCGCGCCGGAAGGCGGACGCTCACACGTGACCGCAATGAGACGCGCAAAACCGGGCATATCCTATATCATCGAACAGACCGGTGTGCCGGTGGTGCCTGCAGGATTGGTCGGTACAACGAGAGATTTTTTTCATCGTGCGTTGCGCAAACCCAAACCCGCGCTCGAAATGCGAATCGGAAAGCCGATCAGTTTGCCGGAGATCGAAGCGAAGGGAACGCAAAAACACGAAATGAGACAAAAGAACGCAGACCTTGTCATGTCGCACCTGGCCGGGTTGTTACCGGAAGAATATCGAGGAGTCTATGCCGGATCAGCCGTCCGCCCCGCCTAAACCCGTAACCGAGATCTGGAGACCGGAACTCATCGTTCTGCCGAAACTTACACTGGCCCGGCGCGCCTTCCGTGTGTTCTATCGATATTGCATGAAGTTGCTCGTTCTGATCCTCATGCGCGCAACCGTGCGCGGGGTGGAGAATATTCCTAAAAAGGGACCCGCACTGCTCGTTGGGAATCATTCAGGAGATGCCGATGTGATCGTGGGTGCGGCGGTCATTCCATATTCCGCGGAATGGGTCGGGAAGATCGAAAATCGTGACGATCATTGGCTGGTCGGTCCGGTCTTTCGCGCGTACGGTTTCATTTGGATTCATCGAGGAAAGCCTGATAAACGCGCGCTGCGCGTGGCTCTCGAAGCGCTCGCCGAGGGACGCATGGTTGTGATTGCGCCGGAGGGCAGGCAAACTCTCACCGGCGGACTCGAGGAAGGAACTGACGGCGCAACGTTCCTCGCGCTCAAATCCGGCGCGCCGGTCATTCCGATCGCCATGGCGGGCACAGAGAATGCGAACATTTACAGCAACATGAAAAAGTGGCGGCGTGCGAAGGTGACGGTGTCCATAGGAAAACCTTTCTACATCCGTGAACAGCCAGACCGTCGGGATACGATCCGGGTAGGTACGCGTCAGATCATGGAGGCGCTGGCGCGCATGTTGCCGCCTGACCGACGCGGACAGTACAGTTACGTTTCACAGTCCACTGAACCTGAATAAATCCCTGAGGGTAGGTGAGACAAACATGGGGTGATTCCGTCATGGAGTATCAGCCGGTTTGCTGACAAGAGCCGAGGTGCACATGATAGAAGAACCAACTTCCCAACCAAAACCTGTGACCGATTGGTGGCGGCCCGAACTCGTTGCCTTGCCCAAACTGACGCTCAGGCGGAAGGTGTTTCGGGGGGTTTTCCGTGTCGTGACCAGACTGATCGCCTTCTTTACAATGCGCATGAAAGTTCGAGGGCTGGAGAACTTTCCCGCAAAGGGTCCTGCGATCATCGTGTTCAATCACCTCGGTGATTGGGATTCGATTTTGCTTGCCGCAGCGGTTCCGATATCCGCCGAGTGTATTGGCAAGATAGAACTCAACGAACATTGGCTGGCAGGACCGGCCTTCCGTGCATATGGATTCATCTGGGTCCATCGCGGTCAACCAGATCGCCGCGCCATGCGTGCCGCCCTTGATGCACTAGCAGAGGGAAGGATGCTCGCACTTGCGCCGGAGGGCAGGCAAACCGTCATCGGTGGGTTGGAGGCGGGGACGGAAGGTGCCTCATTCCTTGCCATGAAGTCCGGCGCAATGATCGTTCCCATTGCCCTCACAGGAACAGAAATTGCTCATGTGAACGACCATCTTGGCAAATGGAAGCGCATACCGGTCAGCCTTTCGGTGGGTAAACCATTTTTTATTCAACATCACACAGATCGTCAGGAAATGATTCGAAACGGCACGCGTCAGATCATGGAATCTCTCGCACGACTGCTGCCTCCCGAAAAACGCGGACAATACAGTTACGTTTCTGAGTCTGAATAACAACGCCTGACGACTGCTGATTGGCGCTATAATCCGTTCATGCAGTTCGTCGCGACGTTGTTGAATCGACTCGCATATTTCAATCCCCTATCCATTGCAGGGTGGATGGTTTGGATCGGGTTGGGCGGCCTCCTTGCTTTTTCACTGTTAAGTTGGCGTACCTATCATCCAAAATGGAATACGCGCGCATGGTGGATTCTCTTCACGCTGGGTGTGCTTACTCCGATCGCGACCTTGTTCATGGGTTTGGAGTTTCAAACCGGCTCGTCCTTGCCAGTGCCGGGGATTCCCGTCGAAGCGCCCGGCTCCACCGTTATGCTGTTTTCCGCCCTGCCGTGGACACTGGCGGGCGGCTTGCTCGGTCCATATGCCGGGGCGGCTGTGGGAATGTTCAACGGACTTCTACGCGGGGTATGGGATACACACAGCATCTTTTCGATTCTTGAATTTGGAATCCTGGGTGCGGTCTTCGCGGTCTCCACGCGGCAAAACTATCGGACGCCGTTCTTCCGATTATTAAGACAGCCGTTGTTCAACGTCGTCATGTTATCGTTGATCCACGCGTTGATCTTCATCCTGAGCGCGTTCTTCACTGCTTCAGCCGTTGCCTCTGCAACCGAACGACTCGACTATGCCTTCAGCAATACCGGCAGGGCGTTTCTTACATTCGGCATCGAAATGCTAATCGCCGGGTTTGCCGCACAAATACTTACAACCGTTTCCCCTCATTTGTGGGGCAGTGCTGGCTCCCTGCGGCCTTCGCCAGCGGAACGAAGCATCGAAACGCGTTTCGTCTCCGGCGCCGGGACGATCATTTCGATTCTTCTCATCCTCCTGCTCATCGGCAGTTGGGTCGCCGCCGGTTCCGCCGCGCGAAAATTATTGCAGAACCGGCTCGCCGGCGCGGCACAAGTGAGCGCGCAAAACGTTCCGTATTTTCTCGAAACTGCGCAAAACTTATCTGCACAGATCGCATCCGACGCGCGATTGACACAAACCAACGATTCGGATTTGCCCGCGATCCTGGGCGAACAGATTCGTTCCATCCCGTTCTTTACCCAGCTAGCCATCCTCGATGTGACTTCCAATTCATTGATCGCGAGTTTCCCGCCGGAACAAACCTTCCAACTCACTACGGCGGAGCAGGCGGGGATTCCGCTTGTCTCGGGCATTCAGAATCAAATGTACGCGATCCCGCCGGGAACCCCGGGCGAATCGGCGCGTGTGTCATTCCTTGCCGCGATACCGAACACCACTCGGGCGTTGGTCGCACGAACGGATTTCAATTCGAATCCATACCTGCGTCCACTCATCGAAAACTTGAATAGCTTGCGGGAAGTGAATGGAACCGGCATGTTGCTGGATGAACAAGGCACGATTCTGTATCATCCACAATCAAACCTGATCTTCACGCAGTACAGCGGTCAACGAAGTGACCAGCCATCATTTTTCGATGGAGTCGATTCGCGCGGGACAAGGCAACTGGTCTACTTTCAGCCGGTGGATGGGCAACCGTGGGCGGTGGTGATGATGGTCCCTGCGGGACAGGCGCAACAGGTCGCCATTGAAATTGCTTTGCCCATAGCGATTCTTATTCTCCTGCTCGGTGTGGTCGCGCTCGTTGCCCTGCGCCTTAGTTTGCGCGCGGTAACCGGGTCACTGCAAAACCTGGCGGCGGAGGCAAAATATATTTCCACCGGCAAATTGGACCGTCCGCTCACAACAGAGGGTGTGGATGAACTCAGCGAATTGCGCGCCGCGTTCGAGCAAATGCGGGTCAGCCTGCAAAACCGCATGGAAGACCTCAATCGCCTGCTTGCGGTGAGTCAGGGCGTGGCGTCCAGCCTCACGCTCGGAGATGCGCTACGCCCGGTGCTCGAAGCGATCGTCTCCAGCGGCGCAAGTTCGGCTCGAATCATTTTGGTGCGCGATATGCTCCCCGTTGAAACCCCGCTCCGTTTTGCGGACGGTCTCGAGCAGGATGTGTATATGCACCTCGACCAGCAGGTTTTCGCGCTCACCGAACAACAGGAACGCGTGGTGATGGCAACGCTCGCACACAACCGGACTCTGCTCCTCGACCCCAACCTTCCTCAGCCTGAGTCGTTGATCGCGCTCGCACTACGCCACGAGGGACGATATTATGGCACGATGTGGGCGGCATACAACCAGCAGCACATCTTCACCGAGTCAGACCTGAAATTCATGTCCACATTGGCAAGCCAGGCGACGCTTGCCATCGCCAACATCCGTCTCTTCATGGCGGTGGAGGTCAGCCGCCGTCAGTTGGAGGCAATCCTCAATTCCACACCGGACCCGGTGCTCGTCACTGACGCGTCGAACCGGTTGATCCTGGCAAACCCGGCCGCGGGTCACGTGTTTGGCGTCACCATCCGCCGCGGCGAACGACCCGAAGCAGAGAGATTAATTCAGGTAAAAGCATTGAATGAACTGCTTCAAGCGACCTCCAGCGAACGTCACTCGGCGGAGATTGGGATGGCTGATGGCAAGACGTACCTTGCCATGGCTTCACCGATGATGGCCGATGGAAAAACCATCGGGCGCGTATGCATCCTGCGCGATGTGAGCCAGTTGAAGGAGATCGACACGTTGAAATCAGATTTTGTAGCGACAGTGAGTCACGATCTGAGGTCGCCACTCACGCTGATGCGCGGCTATGCCACCATGCTCGAGATGGCTGGCGAGTTGAACGAACAACAGAAGAATTACGCCAAGATGATCGTGCAGGGCGTGGACAACATGGCGAAACTCGTCAACAACCTGCTCGACCTCGGGCGCATCGAATTCGGTGTGGGTTTGCAGGTGGATCGGATTCCCGTATTGGATATCCTCGAACGCGCGACGAGCGAACTCCAATTGCAAGCCAAGCAGAAAAATATTTCACTCGGAGTCGAACTGCCGCGCGACCTGCCGAACGCGATCGAAGCCGACTCGGCATTATTGCATCAGGCGTTATACAACCTCATCGAAAATGGAATCAAATACACACCCGAAGGCGGGACAGTCACCGTCCATGTACAAACACTTCCTGACGCGCTGATCTTTGCCGTGCAGGATAGCGGCTTTGGCATTTCGGAAAACGACCAGAAGCGGTTGTTCGAAAAGTTCTATCGCGGCACCAACCGCGACGCGCTCATGCAACGCGGCACCGGGTTGGGGCTTGCCATCGTCAAATCGATCGCGGAACGGCACGGCGGCAGGGCTTGGGTGGAGAGCGAACTGGGAAAAGGAAGTACTTTCTATTTGCAGATCCCGCTTGCTCAAAAGAAATCTACAGCAACATAAAACCGGCGTATAATCGCACTCCTCGCCCACATGATTGACCCCGAAACAACGAAGGAATCATCCTTCATTCATCGCACCACCGGAATAGCGCCAACCCCCAATTTCAAAGATTTTTTTCTTGGGCGTCCGCTTCAAACAGCAGATGCCGAGCATGAGACCATCGGCAAAGGAGTGGGGCTGGCTGTATTCGCCTCGGACGCCCTCTCATCCACTGCCTACGCCACCCAGGAGATTCTCGTCATCCTTGCCGGTGCGGGGACGCTGGCTTTCGGCTACGTGTTTCCGATCTCGATCGTCATCGTGGCATTGCTTGCCATCGTTGTCATTTCATACGAGCAGGTCATCCACGCGTACCCCAACGGCGGCGGCGCGTACATCGTCGCATCAGATAACCTTGGGAAATTCCCGGCGCTCGTGGCTGCAGCGGCGCTGCTCACTGATTACATCCTGACTGTTTCCGTATCTGTATCCTCTGGAGTCGCCCAGATCGTTTCAGCGTACCCTGAGCTGTTCCAATATCGCGTTGGCATATCGGTCTTCTTTGTTTTTTTCATCATGCTGATCAACCTGCGCGGAGTGAGGGAATCGGGCGCAGCCTTTGCCATCCCCAGTTACTTTTTCATTGTCATTATGTTCCTGATGATCGGCACCGGGTTGTTTCGCATGCTTAGCGGTTCGCTCGGGACTGTGATCGATCCTCCTGCAATCGAGCATCATGGCGGATTGACCGCCATCACCGCCTTCCTTTTGCTTCATGCATTTTCGAGCGGCACTACCGCGCTGACCGGTGTGGAAGCCATCTCGAATGGCACGACCGCATTCAAAGAACCCCGCGCCCGCAACGCTGGCATTACCCTGATCTGGATGGCATGCATCCTCGGTGTTCTGTTCATCGGCATATCTTTCCTGACGAGGGAGATACAAGCCGTACCATCCGAGACGGAAACGGTCATCTCGCAACTCGCGCGGACCGTCTTCTACGGGCAGGGATTCCTATACCTGTGTGTGATCTTTGGCACGACAATCATCCTTATTCTTGCCGCGAATACCGCTTTCGCCGGGTTTCCGCGTCTGAGCGCGCTGCTTGCCAGTGACGGTTTCATGCCTCGCCAGTTGACGTATCGTGGGAGCCGCCTTGTTTATTCCTATGGAATTGTTGCTCTGGCGATGATGGCTTCCATCCTCATCGTCATTTTTCAAGCCAGCGTGACGCGCCTCATTCCCCTGTACGCGATCGGCGTTTTTTTATCGTTCACACTGGCGCAGGCAGGTATGACGCGGCGCTGGTGGCGTTCAGGCAAATCGGACCCAACGATTCAACCCAGCGACCATGACCGTCCACATCCTTTGCATTACGACAAGGGCTGGTTCATCAAAATGATCAGCAACGGCTTCGGTGCATTATGCACGGGGCTGGTCATGTGCGTTTTCGCTGTGACGAAATTCCACGATGGCGCATGGATCGTGCTGATCCTCACCCCGATCCTGATCGGAATCTTCTTATGGATACATCGTCACTACACCAGTGTGGCAAGCCGCCTCTCGCTGGAAAAATACGGCGAACCGCCGCCTTACGATCTTCGTCATCGCGTGCTGGTGCCAGTCAGCAACATTCATCAGGGAACGCTCGCCGCGCTCCGCTATGCGCGCATGATGTCCGATGATGTGACAGCCATCCACGTCTCGCTCGAACCGGCAGATACGGAAAAGGTCCGCAAGAAATGGGAAACGTGGGGACGGGGCACACGTCTGGTTATTTTGGAATCGCCCTATCGCCTCTTCCTGGAACCATTGTTGAGCTACATCGAGGAGATCCTGGCGAGCCGGCAGCCCAATGAGACGATTACCATCGTGGTCCCGCACTTCGTCCCTTCAATGAGGATTTACGAAACGCTGCACATGCAAATGGCTGAACTGCTTCGCCGCGAACTGCTTTCCACGCCCGGTGTGGTCATCACAGAGGTGCCGTATCAAATACCGTAACTTTATCGATTTGGACTATAATTTTGCAGGCAAAAGAAATCCATGATACCTCCGGAAAACGAACAATCTGAGATCATGCGGCGGCCCAGTGATTACAAGCCGCCGCGTTCTGTGAGCCATTGGTTCATCGGGAGACCCCTCTCCACTGCGGATGCGCCTCACCAGACAATCGGTAAACGCGTCGGGCTGGCTGTTTTTGCTTCGGACGCGCTTTCCTCTACCGCGTACGCCACACAGGAAATTTTAGGTGTGCTGGCGGTGCTCGGTGCGCTGGCATTCGGTTATATCTTCCCGATTTCGATCACCATTGTGATTTTGCTGATCATTGTCACCATCTCATATGAACAGACCATCCACGCCTATCCGAATGGCGGTGGCGCTTACATTGTTTCGCGCGATAATCTCGGCGAACTCCCGGCGCAAATCGCCGGTGCGGCACTGTTGATGGACTACATCCTCACGGTTGCGGTATCCATTTCCGCAGGTGTTGCTCAAATCGTTTCTGCATACCCGGACTTGTTCGAGTATCGCGTTCCTCTGGCAGTCGGGGCGGTGATGCTGATCATGCTAATCAACTTGAGAGGTGTGAAGGAATCAGGCACTGCCTTCGCCATCCCCACATATTTCTTCGTTGTTATGATGTTTGGAACCGTTGGTATCGGACTCTTTCGTCACTTTACCGGAACGCTTGGAGATGTGGTTGATCCACCTGAACTACACATCGCACATATCGTATCCACGGTGACCCCCTTTCTATTGTTGCATGCGTTTTCGAACGGGACTACAGCACTGACCGGTGTGGAAGCGATTTCGAACGGCATCCCGGCATTCAAAGAACCGCGCAGTCACAACGCAGGCATCACATTAATCTGGATGTCCATCATCCTTGGTTCTTTATTCCTTGGGATTTCGTATCTCACCTCCCATATTGGGGCTGTATTCTCGGAGGAGGAAACGATCATTTCCCAGCTTGCGCGTACCGTGCACGATGGACGTGGTTTCCTTTATCTTGCAACCATCACCGCGACAACAGTCATCCTCATCATGGCGGCAAATACTGCCTTTGCAGATTTTCCGCGCCTCGGCGCCCTTGCTGCCCATGACGGTTTCCTGCCGCGCCAATTGACGTTCCGCGGTAGTCGGTTGGTATATTCAAACGGCATTATCACACTGGCTGTAATCGCTTCAATTCTGATCATTATCTTTCAGGCAAGTGTCACCTCGTTGATCCCGTTGTATGCCATCGGGGTGTTTTTGTCCTTTACACTTTCTCAAACTGGTATGGCGCGTCGCTGGTATAAGATAGGTCGGCTGAAGGCAGGTGAGGAGATTATGGAACCGGGTTCCACCCTTCGCTACGATAAAAATTGGCGCTTTAAAATGTTCGTCAATGGTTTCGGCGCACTTTGTACAGCCATAGTCATGTTCGTATTTGCCATCACCAAGTTCCACGATGGTGCATGGATCGTGCTTTTCTTGTTGCCTGCGTTGGTCATGGTTTTCTCTATAATCCACCGCCATTACAAGGATCTCGCAAAGCAACTCTCCCTCGAAAAGTTCGGCGGGTTGCCTCGCCGACGACCGCGTCACCGGGTGCTTATGCCGGTCAGCGGCATCCATCAAGGAACGATGGAAGCCCTGCGGTATGCCAAAGTACTATCCGATGATGTGACCGCGATCCATGTTTCCATTGACCACACAGAGGCCGAAAAGGTGCAAAAGAAATGGAAAATTTGGGGAGAAGGGACAAGGCTGGTCGTTCTTGATTCTCCCTATCGGCTTTTCGTCGAACCTCTGCTGGATTACATCGAGGATATTCTCGATCGCCGCCAGCCGAATGAGACCATCACCGTGGTGGTTCCTGAGTTCATTCCGGCAAAGCGCTGGCACAAAGCATTGCACATGCGCACAGCCGATCTCCTGCGGCAGGAATTATTGTCCAAACACGGGGTCGTTGTGACTGACGTCCCATATCACGTTCACGATCAGGAGAAGGAGTAATTCACCATGAATTTCATTGTTGTCGGGTGCGGTCGCGTCGGTGCGGAACTTTGTTATCACTTGTTCAAAAGCGGGCATCAGGTCGTAGTCGTGGACAGCCGCAGGGATTCGTTCAACCGCCTGCACCCTGATTTCCGCGGGCGCACACTGGAAGGTGAAGGTTTGGCAGAAAGCGTGTTGGAACGCGCAGGCATTCAAGAGGCAGACGGGTTAGCCGCAGTGACCAATTCGGATACGCTCAACGCAGTGGTGGCTCATGCCGCACGGGTTTTTTATAATGTTCCGAATGTGGTCGCACGAAACTATGACCCGAACCTGCGTTCGGTGATCGAAGCCTTCGGATTGCAAACTGTTGGCTCCACGTATTGGGGCGCCCAACGTGTGGAGGAATTGTTGATGAACCCGGCTCAGCGCGCAGTTTACTCCGCGGGCAACGGCGAAGTGGAAGTGTACGAGATCGTCATCCCCGAATTATGGAATGGGAAAACCCTGGGTGACCTGTTAAAACCAGTCATGCAATGTTATCCGGTTGCACTTTCGAGGGCGGGCAGGGCATCCCTGCCCGAAGCAGGGACCGTTCTGCAAACCGGCGATCTGCTTAATGTCAGTTCGACGTTCGAAGGCATAGGCGCGCTGACCGTGCGCCTTTCCGGAAAGGCGGAGGCATAACATGTTCGTACTCATTGCCGGAGGCGGACGCACAGGCACACGCCTTGCCAGCCTGCTCATCAATCAAAATTACAAAGTGCGCCTGATCGAACATCGGCGTGAATTGCTTACACACCTGCATCAGGAACTGCCGACCGAAGTGATCTATGAAGGAAATTCCATTGATCCCAGCGTGCTCGATGCCGCTGGTGTCCGCGAGGCACATGTAGTGGCGGCAGTCACCAGCGAGGATGCAACCAACCTCGCCATGTGCTTCGTCGCCAAGAACATGTTCGACGTACCGCGCACCATCGCGCGCGTGAACAACCCGGTCAACGCATGGCTGTTCAATGAAAATTTCAAGGTGGATGTGGCACTCAATTCAGCGGACGTGCTTGCTCACTTGATTCAAGAGGAAATGTCGTTGGGCGATATGATGACCATTTTCAAGATCCGCCGCGGGCGCTATTTGGTGGTGGAGGAAAAGGTGCCGGAAGGCGCAAAGGGCATCGGCATCCCGCTGAAAGACATGGGGCTGGCAGAACACTGCGTGATCGCGGCGATCATCCGTGATGGTGTCATGACCCTGCCGCGCGGCGACAGTACCTTAAAGGCGTTCGATGAAATCATCGCGGTTACCAGCCCCGAAGGCGCGCAAAAACTCGCCGAGTTGCTCGCGCACCCGGTATACCCTATGCGCGATGGGAAAAAGATCGACTAGGTGGAAGCAAGCGGCCCCTGGAAACGATGCGTTAATAAAAGTCCAACGAATCCAAATTGACCGAATCGGAAGCCCTACGGTATAATGTCGTGCCGGTCTGAAAGGACCGACCGCCATTATTTTTGAAACGAGGAAAGTAGAATGCCTAAAAGAACGTATCAACCGAAGATCCGCCGCCGCGTGCGTGTGCATGGGTTTCGCAAGCGCATGTCGACAGCCGATGGGCGTGCAGTGCTTAAGCGCCGCCGATTGCGCGGCCGCCAGCAATTGGCGAAGACCGCCAATAAACATGTGAAGAAAGTCCGCTGGTAAGCGGAGCAGAGTTGCGCGGGTGCAGAGAAAGTTCCGTCTGACCCGGTCTGAAGATTTCAAGCGGGTGCGGCGTTCCGGCAGGTCCTATGCCCACCCGCTTGTTATTTTGATTGTCGAAAAGAACGATAAGGGAAACTTGCGAATTGGAGTGACAGCCGGTCGAACCACCGGGACGGCGGTTCATCGAAACCGGGCGAAGCGGCTCCTGCGGGAAGCGATGCGGACACTGCTCCCCACCATCGCCTCCAACGCGGACTTGATCTTGATCGCCCGTTCCGGGTTGACCTCCGCCACCTTCGACGAAACCCGCCAAGCCCTGCTCAACCTTCTGCAACGCGCACAACTCATATCATTCCCTGTACATGAATCCTGAGTTTCACCTGCACGATTATTCCCACGAGCCGCGTCTGCGCGATATGCCGCGGACCATCTGGAATTTTCCTCGTATCGTGTTGCTGTCTCTCATTCGTCTCTATCAAATGACGATCTCAAAAGGGATTCCCGAAAATACCTGCCGCTTTTATCCATCCTGCTCGCATTACGGCTATCAAGCCATTTACAAACACGGCGCGCTGAAAGGTTCGCTAATGGCAACCTGGCGCGTACTGAGATGCAACCCCTTCAACCCCGGGGGCTACGACCCCGTTCCATAGGAGCACGATTTTTCAATGAGAAAGAAAAAACTTCCAGTACTTGCCTTCATCCTGCTCTCCCTTGTGCTGAGCGGATGTACCGGTGCCATCGCCTGGCCTGGGCTTTCTGCCACCGACGAGGTGGCGTATCTTGCACACACCACCACAGTCTATGCCGTTGATATGAAGACCCACAATGAATTGTGGACCTTCTCCGGCGAAAAAACCGGGTTTTCATTGTTCAACACGAATCCCAGCATGTTCATTGTCACCCCGGTTGTGACCAAGAACGGGCTCGTCATCATCGTTGATTCCAGCAATAAACATGTGATGTATGCCGTTGACCCGAATGATGTGACTGAGAACACACCAGCCATTGAATGGAAATTCAACGCCGTCGATGGGTTATGGATCGCGCCTCCATTGGAAGTTGGCGATCTCCTTTTTGCGCCCAACTCGGATGGCAAAGTGTATGTGCTCGATCTGACCGACGGAAAATCTGAAAAACAGGCAATCGAAGTGATCGAGGTGTCAAAACCCGGCGAAGGCGAATCCCGTTTGTGGGCACAGCCCGTCACTGACGGTGAGCGACTCTACGTCACCTCGCTTGATAAGAGCGTGCTTGCGATTGACCTCGAAACCTACCAAATCGTCTGGCATGCCGACCTGGGTGGCGCGGTGCCCGGCGGGGTTGCCCTCGGCGGTGATGGGATGTTATACGTCGGTTCGCTTGCCAAACAACTCGAACGATTCGACCCCGCCACCGGCGAACATCAACCGGTGCTCGATACCAACGGCTGGATCTGGGGAACTCCCGTTTCAGACGGCGACAATTTGTATTTTGCCGATGTGGAAGGATATTTCTACTCATACAACACAGCAGAACAAAGACTAAATTGGGAACCTGTCCAGCCGGATGCATCCATTACTGCCAACCCGCTTGTGATGGGTGATCACGTACTGGTCGCGACAGAATCGGGCGGGGTCTATTCCATCAGCGCCAATGGCGAAGTGGACTTGTGGTTTCAGGGGCAGGAAGACAGTCAGGCATACACCACACCGGTCTCTGCTGGCGGCTTCGTGCTTGTCGCATACCTTGAATCCGATTATTATCTCGTTGCCCTCGATGATGAAGGCGATGAACAATGGACCTTCCCAGGAAAATAAGAGTAGTTGAACCATGAAAAATCCCGGTAATCAAACACAGGCGCAACGGCCCGAACTGCCCAAGATCAACCCACGCGAAACGCTAAAGACCTTCGCTGTGATCGCGGTGCTCGTGCTGGCGTTCTCGAACTTCAGCTTTGTCATCGACCTTGTTGTCAACATCCTCATCATCATCTATCAGTTCGTGGGGAAAAACTTCGGTATCGCCATCATCCTGCTCACCTTGCTCATCCGCCTCATCACCTGGCCCCTCAATGCGCAACAAATGAAGAGTTCGAAAGCCATGCAGGAACTGCAAAACGACAAAGAGTGGATCGCGATCCAGAAGAAATATGCCAAAGATCGTGAAAAACTCGCGCAGGAGCAAATGCGGATCTACCGCGAGAGAGGCATCAACGTCTTCGGCTCATGCCTGCCGACATTGATCCAATTCCCGATCCTGTTCGCACTCATTCCTGCGATTACGTATGCCATCGGTTCATATCCGTTGAGCATCCTCAAACTCTCCAAGAGTCTCGAGGCTTTTGGGCTTCAGGATGTAGCCTCCCTCATCCCATTGAACAGCAAATTCCTCGGAATCGACATGGGTTTGCCCGAACGGACGCTCGTGTTCGGGTTCGGCATACCGGTGTTGGCACTGATCGTCGGTCTGACCACCTACATCCAGACGAAGCTCACCATGCCGCCCTCCACGAACCCGAATGATCAATCTGCCGCAACAGGCCGGATGATGAGCATTTACATGCCGGTCATGTTGTTTTTATTTTCGGTCAATTATGCCTCCGGGCTTTCGGTCTACTTTGTAGCCAGTAATATTTTGAGCATCATCCAATACGCGATGATGGGCAAGGTCAACTGGCGAAACCTGCTTCCCGGCGGGCAAAAATCGTAATGAGAAGGAGGCGGGCATGAATCAAAGGACAACACTTGAGATCATTGCGCCCACCGTGGAGGAAGCCCTCGCTCAGGGACTCGCCGAACTGAATCTCACGGCAGACCGCGTCAGCGTGGAAGTGTTGGATGCCGGAACGAAGGGGTTGTTCGGGCTGGGAAAACCGCAAGTGCGCGTCAAGCTGACAGTCATCCCCGAGGGCGGGTTTCCCAAAAGCGACGCGCCCGCGCAAGTTGTTGAATCAGCCAAACCTGCGGCAGAAGCGAAACCCAAAGCAGTTCGGACTCAGCCATCACTTGTACAGGCATCAGGTGCAAGTGTCGACACGGCTCAAGAAAAGGGTACGCCTGCTTCAGCCCAGGAAGACGAATCGGAACCTGAGCATGATTTTGTCCTCGACCGGACAGAAGCCGTCATCTCAAAATTGATCCACCTCCTGCACCTCGAAGCGCAAGTCTCGGCACACTACGGCGAGCGTGACCGCGAAGGCAGGCGCAGCATCCATGTGGATATCCGCGGGGACGATTTGAGCGTGTTGATCGGGCGTCATTCTGAAACCTTGAACGCATTTCAATATGTTGCTTCGCTCGTTGTCGGAAAAGAAGTGCAGGATTGGGTGCAACTCTATGTGGATGTGGAAGGATATCGCAACCGCCGCGAGCAGCAATTGATCCAGATGGCGAAACGCATGGCGGAGCAGGTTGCCAAGAACGGCAAACGGCAATCGCTCGAACCCATGCCCTCCGGTGAACGGCGCATCATTCACATTGCCCTGCGCGATCATCCGGATGTGACAACGGAAAGTACCGGCGAAGAACCGCACCGCAAGGTGACGATCGTGCCGAAGAACGCATGAAGCGTGCAGGGGCGACCCGTGGGGTCGCCCCTGCATTTTTTATTCGGTATAATCTGCCCATGCCCAATCTGGTTTCGCTTGAAGCGGTGGAGTATCTGGTGATCGGTCATGTGGCGCACGATTTAATCGCAAACGGTGCACGCCTGGGCGGGACAGTTGCCTACTCCGCATTGACCGCGCGCGCGTTGGGAATGAAAGCGGGAATCGTAACAGCGGTCGGAAAAGAAACGCCGCTCGACGCACTGGATGGGATTCCCGTCATTTCGATCGACTCTCCGCACAGCACCACCTTCGAAAATATGTATACAAGCGAGGGACGCGTGCAGTATCTTCGTGCACAGGCTGAACGGATCGATTTCGACTCCGTTCCGAGATCGTGGCGCAGTGCTTCGATCGTTCATCTCGGACCCATAGCAAATGAATTGGATTCGATCCTGCCGGAGGGTTTTTCGCCAGCAATTTTGGGTATTACACCTCAAGGTTGGATGCGAAAATGGGCTTCGGATGGCCGCGTCTCGCGCAGTGAGTGGTCGAACTCCGGACCCATCCTGCAAAAAGCGAACGCGGTGGTCATCAGCCGCGAGGATGTGAACGGCGATAACGAACTCATCGAACAAATGGCACATCAGACGCGGATGCTGGTCGTCACCGAAGGCGCGGAGGGATGCATCCTGCACTGGAACGGAGATCGCCGCCGATTCCGCCCCCCGACAGTGAATGAACTGGACGCGACCGGCGCGGGCGATATCTTTGCTACCGCGTTTTTTGTCCGCCTTTTTCAAACGCGCGATCCGTGGGAAGCCGCGCGCTTCGCCACACTGATCGCTTCTTATTCAGTTACCCGCGTGGGGTTGGATGGAATCCCAACGCAATCTGAGATTGAATCATGTTTGATGGAAGTGTTGCAGTAATACATAGCCGCAGAGAACACAGTGATTTTGAGAAAAACTCGGAAAACTCTGTACAGTTTGTAGCTAAATCCAAAATCGTAAATCTGAAATCGTAAATCCTATGACCCGCATCTACACCCTCGTCAACCAGAAAGGCGGAGTGGGCAAGACCACCACCGCCATCAACCTCGGCGCATACCTCGCGCAACACGGACAACGCGTCCTCATCGTGGACCTCGACCCGCAAGCCAACGCCACCTCCAGCCTCGGCGTCGATAAACGCGGCGTGCAGGCAAGCACGTACGATGCAATGCTTTCCGGTGAAATCCCCGCGTCGTCCATTTTGTACAACGAAAGGCTCCAACTCTCGCTTCTGCCATCGTCTCCGGCGCTCGCGGGCGCAGAGATCGAACTCGTTGAAGAAACGGAACGCGAACACCGCTTGAAGACTGCGCTCGAGTCGTTGAAGAACAAATATGATTACATTTTGATCGACTGCCCTCCTTCGCTGGGACTCCTCACCGTCAACGGACTGGTCGCCGCGAAGGATGGTGTACTCGTCCCGGTGCAGTGCGAATACCTCGCGCTGGAGGGACTCGGCCAGATCACACAGACCATCGAACGCGTTCAATCCTCGCTCTTTCCCAAATTACGCGTGCGCGGCGTCATTTTGACCATGTTCGACCCCCGGACGAATCTCTCCACCGATGTGGTGAAGGAAGTCAACAATCATTTTCCGGGTCAGGTCTTCAAGAGCGTGGTGCCGCGTAGTATCCGTCTCGCCGAAGCGCCTTCATATGGATTGCCGATTTCCGCGTATGCGCCTTCATCCGTTGGCGCGCAGGCGTATGAATCGCTCGCGAAGGAATTGTTGAAAGGCGACGGGAAATAAATGTTTTGGTAGGGCGGGGTAACCCCGCCCCTACTGTATGTTGTGAGGAGAAATTATGGCAAAACGTTCCGGTCTCGGCAAAGGGCTCGACGCGCTCATCCCTGCGGGGAAAACAACAGGCGGTGAAGCGGGTGGCGTTACGCAAGTCCCGATTGATTTGATCCAGCGTAATCCGCGCCAGCCGCGTGAAAAATTCGATATGACCGAGTTGGAGAATCTCGCCGCGTCGATTCGAGAGCATGGGGTCATCCAACCGTTGATCGTCGCGCCGGGACGCGGTGGCGTGTACACGCTCATCGCCGGTGAACGCCGCTTGCAAGCCTCGCGCAAAGCCGGGTTGAAAACGGTGCCCGTAGTGATACGAAACGCAAGCGACCAGCAATTGCTCGAACTCGCCCTCATCGAAAACGTTCAGCGCGCGGATTTGAATCCCATCGAAGAAGCGGAGGCGTATCAGAACCTTGCTAAAGAGTTCAGGATGTCGCACGAGACCATCGCCTCACGTGTGGGAAAAAGCCGCGTCGCAGTGACCAACACCCTGCGTCTGCTCGATGCGTCCGCGGCGGTGAAGCAGGCGCTGGTGGATGGCAGGATCACCGAAGGTCACGCCCGCGCGATGTTGTCGTTATCCGCCAAGGCGCAGGAACATTTATTGAACCAGATCATCAATCTCGATTTGAGCGTGCGCTCCACCGAAGTGCTGGCGCGAAAACTTTCAGGGCAAAGACCCGCCGTCAAAAAGAAATCGGGGCGAAGTCCGAACGTGAGCGATGTGGAACGGAAGTTGCAATCCAGCCTCGGGACGAAAGTGGCACTCAAACATGGCAAACGCGGCGGGACGGTTACGATCTATTATTATTCCGACGAGGAATTGGATTCGCTGTTGGAAAAATTGACATGAACTGGTAGGGGCGGGGTCTCCCCGCCCAATTCGGGGCGAGATGACCTCGCCCCTACAGGAATTAACATGATCCTCCTCCACAACGCCCTCGTCATCACCCAAAACCCGGCGCAACCCACAGCCTCCGCGCTTGTCATCGACCGCGACCGAATCATCGCGGTCGGTGAAACCAACAATTTGTTCAATCACTTTCCCCGCGCCAACGGAGAGGACATGGGCGGACGAGTCGTTGTCCCCGGGCTCACCGACGCACATATTCATTTACAGCACTATTCGTTGGGTCTTCAAAAGATCGATTGCGAAGTGGGCACCAAGGAGGAGTGTCTTCGCCGCGTGGCGGAACGCGTGAAATCCTCCAAACCCGGCGAGTGGATTCTCGGTCACGGCTGGAATCAGAATGTTTGGAGGAATTGGCCCACCGCAAGCGAACTTGATGTGATCGCGCCCAACAACCCCGTATATCTCACTGCCAAATCGCTTCATGCCGCGTGGGCGAGCACCAACGCACTTAAACTTGCGAACATCACTGCATCAATGCCTGATCCTCACAACGGACAGATCCAACGCGACGCACACGGCAACCCCACTGGCATTCTCCTCGAGACCGCGATGGAACTGGTCAGTCGCGTCATCCCCGAACCGACCATCGGTGAAATCGCTGATGCCATCGAAAAAGCCCAACCCATTCTATGGAAGATGGGTCTGACGGGTGTTCACGATTTTGACCGCCGCGAATCGTTCATGGCGTTGCAGGAACTCCATGCAAACAAAAAATTGAAATTACGCGTGCTCAAAAACCTGCCTGTTGAATTGCTGGACGAAATTCACGCCATCGGCTTGCGCGGCGGATTCGGCGACGACATGCTCCGCATCGGCAACGTTAAAGTATTTATGGACGGCGCGCTCGGTCCGCACACAGCGGCGATGTTCCAGCCCTACAACGGCGAAGACAATAATCGCGGCATCCTCAACATGGACGGCGAGGAACTCTTCGAACACGGGCGCAAAGCCGCACAGGTTGGGCTGGGAATGACCGTCCACGCCATCGGCGACCGCGCCAATCACGAAGTACTGAACGCGTACGAACAACTCCGCAGATACGAAAAAGAAAACCATCTGCCCGCTCTGCGTCATCGCATCGAACACGTGCAGGTGATCCACCCCGACGATGCGCCGCGCCTCGCGCAACTGAATGTCATTGCCTCAATGCAACCCTTACACGCGACATCCGATATGCTCATGGCGGACCAATTCTGGGGCGAGCGCGCCAAACTCTCCTACGCGTGGAAGACCCAGCTGGATTTCGGCGCGCCGCTTGCCTTTGGGTCCGATGCGCCGGTCGAATCGCCGAATCCGTTCTGGGGACTTCATGCCGCGGTTACCCGCCGCCGCGCCGACGGTTCTCCCTCTGACGACGGCTGGTACCCCGAACAAAAATTATCCGTCGCTGAATCGTTCGCGGGCTACACCCTCGGCGCCTCCTACGCCGCCTACATGGAAGACTGCCTAGGCAGGCTCGCCCCGGGCAATCTCGCCGACCTGGTCGTGCTCGAAAAAGACCCTTTTACCTGCAATGCAGATGAATTGCTCGCGCTTGAATCCTCGGCTACAATGATCGATGGAGAATGGGTTCATTTGTCATTCTGAGAAGCCGCAAAGCGGCGACGAAGAATCTCAAATGCGACGCCGCAGGCTCTTCACTACAATCAGAGTGACACAGACAATGACCGACCAGCCCCGCCTCACTCCGGAAATGCTTGTGCCTCGTATGGGGGAATATTTGATTCAGAAAGGCCTGATCACCTCGGAAGACCTGCAAAAAGCACTCGCCCACCAGCAAGAGGAGATCGCCAAAGGGAACCATCCCATGCTCGGGCAGACGTTGATCGAGATGGGCTTGCTCGAACGCGCGGCACTCGACCAGGCGGTCACCGAACAGATCCTCCAATTGCGTTCCGCGTTGCAAGCCGCCAACCGCACGCTGGAACGCCGCGTGGAGGAACGGACAGCCGAATTGCAGAAAGCGCTCGAGCGCGTGTCTGAGCTTAGTCAGTTGAAATCGAACTTCATTTCGAACATCTCGCATGAACTCCGCACGCCGCTCACACATGTCAAGGGCTATCTTGAGCTGCTCATCACCGAATCGCTGGGGAACATCACCGACGAACAGCGGCATGCCCTGCAGGTCACACAACAATCCACAAATAACCTCGAATCATTGATCGAGGACCTCATCATGGTTTCACTCGCCTCCCGCGGAGAAATGAGCTTGAAACAGGAACCGGTCGACATCCGCCGATTGGTCAACCTCGTGGTCAAGTCTGCGGCTGAAAAGGCGCAGAAGCGGGGGGTGACACTGCACGCGATGATGGATGAGGATGTCCCTCCCGTGCAAGCCGATTCGCAAAAGATCGCCTGGGTGTTGAATCAGTTGATCGATAACGGGATCAAGTTCACCCCGTCGGGTGGACGCGTGATCGTCAACATCAAACGCGAAGGTGAAAATCTCGTCATCGTTTCGGTCACCGACACCGGTATTGGAATCGCCGCCGAACGGCAGAAGGATATCTTCGAGCCGTTCCACCAGTTGGATGGTTCATCCACGCGTCGGTATGGCGGAACGGGACTGGGGCTATCGCTCGTGCGTGAGATCATCGAAGCGCACGGCTCGATGATCGAAGTGCAATCCCTTGAGGGGCGCGGTTCATCCTTCAAATTCCCGCTCCTTTCGGCACCCGTCGAAAAGTGATCCATGGATAGTGAAATGCTCGAATATCTGCACGGGTTGATCCAGATCGCGGCGCAGGCTGGCAATTCACGCGGCACCATCGAAAAATTTCTCACCACCCTCCGTAAACAATTCGTGTTCGACAATGTGGCGGTCTATCTGCAGGATGAACGAACCGCTTCGCTCGAAATTGTGTATGCGCGTGCCATCGGGCGGGCGCGCAACGCCGAAGCCGATGCCGCCTGGGGTGAAACCTTCGCCAGTCAGGTATTTGCGAAAGGATTGATCCTGACTCAGGACCCGCAACCCGACGCGCCCGCAGATGACCGCTTGCGGCAGGCATACATGCTGGGGCTGCCGCTCGGCGGCGATGGATCCACAACGAGAGGCGCGGTGGTCTTCGTGCGCTTCGGTGGACCGATCTACGAGAATGAACATATCCGTGTCGCAAAAATGGCCACCGACCTGATATCCGTCCTGTTCGAGCGCGCCGAATGGAGGGCAACCAACTCGGAACTCAATGAACTGAAGCGACAGATGCAATTGCAGGAGGATTTCGTCAGCACGATCTCGCACGAACTCCGTACCCCGCTGGGTTTCATCAAGGGATACAGCACCAGCCTGCTCCGCAAAGATACCGAGTGGGACGACGATACCCGCGACGAATTCCTCAACATTATCGATGAGGAGGCAGATCGGCTCTCCTTGTTGATCGAGAACGTGCTTGAATCTGCACGCCTGCAAAGCAAGACACTCCCGCTCCGATTCCAGCCCCTGCGGCTGGATGCCGTCCTGCGCGATGTGGTCATGCGCATCCGATCGCGTTACAAAGATCTCGAAGTACAACTGGACACCAGCTCGACACCTTCCATTCAAGGTGACGGAGTGCGCATCGCGCAGGTGTTCGAGAACCTGTTCACGAACGCGATCAAATACGCCTCCGGCTCACCAATCACGATTAAGCTTTATTCGAACGGCGAAACGGTGATGGTCATTTTCAAGGATCAGGGTCCGGGCATTGCACAAGATGCTCTGCCGCTCATCTTCGAACGGTTTTACCGCGTGAGAAGCGAGAAAACCGTAACCGGCTCCGGGCTTGGACTCTACATTTGCAAGCAGATAATTCAGGCACATCGTGGTAAGATTTGGGCAGAATCGACTCCAGGCGAGGGCACCGCGTTTTTCATCGAACTGCCCATCAACCCATCGAACTGACAGGAGGTCTGGCATGGCAAAGCGCATTTTGATCGTGGATGATGAACCCCGCTATTTGCGCCTGCTCGAAGCAAACCTGCGGACGGAGGGATACGAAGTCATCACCGCGCAGGATGGGATGCAGGCAGTCAGTGTCTTTTCAGACCAGCCCGTGGACCTCGTTTTGATGGATGTGATGATGCCCAAACTGGACGGCTTCGGGGCAACACAACGCATCCGTGAATTTTCCAACGTACCGATCATCATCCTCACGGCAAAAGGCGACGAGCAGGATCGCGTGCGAGGTCTCGACCTCGGCGCAGACGATTACCTCGTCAAACCGTTCTCTGCCACCGAACTGCTGGCACGTGTACGAGCTGTGTTGCGGAGGGCGCAACCACCCAGCGAAGCAGGGCAGTCACGGTTTTTCACCCACGATAATTTGAAGATCGATTTTGCCCGAGCCGAAGTGTGGCGAGGCGAGACACCCATCTCTCTTTCGGCTACCGAATACCGCCTGTTACTGCAATTTGCCCACCATGTGGGCAAGATCATGACCTCCGAAGAACTGCTCACCAGCGTGTGGGGACCTGAATATCGAACCGACAAGGAAATCCTCTGGGTGAGCATCGCACGCTTGCGCCAGAAATTGGAGGATGACGCGCATAGCCCCAGACACATCGTAACTCGGTCCGGACTCGGTTACCTGATGCCGCCCATCGAGGAATAAACGATAACCAACTGTAAAGTGACGTAAAGCAGGTGAAAGGTTAAGTCTCGCATATTTCGACTACACTCAGAATGCGGGCAAAAACCAATGTACAGCGACAAGCCCCGCAGGTTGTCGCTGTTTTATTCTGAAAGAGGCAAGATGTCCATCGACTACAACGAAAAGGGAAAGATCTTCACCGAGGTCGTATCCAAGGTTCCCGTGTACGCGACGATTCAAACAACCACGCATCGCATGCGCGGGAATCTCCACGTACGCCGAGATCAGCGCGTGAAGGACGAGCTCGACCGCCAGGAAAGTTTCCTCGCATTGACCGAGGTGACTGTGTTCAACGCGGATGGAAGCGTGTTGTATGAAACGCCGTTTCTCGCCGTGCAACGTGCCAGTATCGTTTGGGTGATGCCGGATTCCAACCCCAACAGCGGGGGCTCGTAATGGCAACCCCGATTTCGACAGACTTCACACGGCTCACCTCCGCCGACCTGCTCAAGTTCAAACGCTACCTCGTCGAAAATGTAAGCCGCTCACTCGACGGAGAGGAAATCCAACTTGGTAATCGCGCAGAGGCGATCAAAGCGCGTCTTGAGGAAGTCTACGTCCAAACCAAGGTCAACCTGCCCCAGGACCTGCGCAAACAGATCTTCGATGAAATTTTCGATGAGTTGACCGGCTTCGGTCCCATCCAGCCGCTGCTTGACGACCCGGAGGTCAGCGAAGTAATGGTCAACGGACCCAAGAAAGTATACGTGGAAAAGAACGGCAAATTGACGAAAAGCCCCATCGTTTTCGATGATGACGCCCACGTTCTGCGGATCATTGACCGCATCGTCCTGCCCCTCGGCCGGCGCGTGGATGCAGACAGCCCCACCGTGGATGCGCGCCTCCCCGACGGCTCGCGCGTCAACGCGGTCGTCCCGCCAGTCGCCATAGACGGTCCTTCCATCACGATCCGCAAATTCAAAAAGGATAAACTTTCCATCCAGCAGTTGATCGAGTACGGCTCACTCACACCGAACATGGCGGAATTCATTCGCGCCTGTGTCATGGCGCGGCTCAATATCGTGATCTCAGGCGGTACAGGCTCCGGTAAGACAACGCTCCTTAATGTGCTATCCAGTTACATCCCCGAAGAGGAACGCATCATCACCATCGAAGACGCCGCAGAACTGCAACTCCAGCAGGATCATGTGATGCGCATGGAAACGAAAACATCCAACGTTGACGGCAAGGGCGCGGTGACCATTCGCGACCTCGTCCGCAATTCGCTGCGCATGAGACCGGACCGAATCGTGGTCGGTGAAGTGCGCGGCGGCGAAGCTCTGGATATGTTGCAGGCGATGAACACCGGGCACGACGGTTCGCTCACCACCGTGCATGCCAATTCGCCGCGCGACGCGATCTCACGCCTTGAAACGCTTGTGCTGATGGCTGGTATGGAATTGCCCTTGAAGGTGGTGCGCCAGCAAATTTCATCCGCCGTGGATCTCATCATTCAACAAACTCGTCTGAAGGATGGCTCGCGCAAAGTGACAGCCATCACTGAAGTGGTAGGTATGGAAGGTGACACTGTTGTTCTCACCGACGTCTTCAAGTTCGAACAGACCGGCGTCGGCGAAAACAACAAGATCCTTGGCGAACTCAAAGCCACCGGCATCCGTCCGCTCTTTTCGCCGCGCGTCGAAGCCGCCGGCTTCAAACTCAGCGGTGAGATCTTCATGCCCGGTACTCTTGGGCGAAACCAACGGCAGTAAATCACCAACACTCTCTGCTATAATCATGGAAGGTCGTTGTATCAACGCTGAGGAGCCATGGATAGCAAAACCCAGATCACGATTCGCACAAAGAAGCTCGGTGTGCTCATCCGCGATGCGCGCCTCGCCGCGCGCCGTAAACTTCCCGAATGCGCGCAAGCCATCGGAGTGAAGAACGGCGTGTTCCGCGCCTACGAAGATGGTCGCAAGGCACCCTCCCTTCCCGAACTCGAAGCACTCGTATATTTTTTGGATCTCCCGATCGACCACTTCTGGGGGAAGGAAATCCGCTCGGATGACGGGTCGCCGCACGAAAAGATCGATCTCCCCAAACTTTTGGCTGTCCGCCAGCGGAAGATCGGCGCGCTCCTTCGGCAGGAACGCAACAATGCATCCATTTCCATCCGCAATCTCGCACAGGAAACCGGCATCTCCGGCGGAAGGATCAAAGCGTATGAATTGGGCGAACGCCCCATCCCCTTGCCAGAGTTGGAAGTCTTGCTACAAGCATTGAACGGACGCATCGAAACCTTCTTCGATCGTAGCGGACCGATTGGCCAGTGGCTGATGAACGAAGAAGCGATCCAGAACTTCCTTGAACTCCCGGAGGAAATACGCCAGTTCATCTCCCTGCCCGTCAACCGTCCGTACCTCGAACTCGCCATGAAACTCAGCAACATGTCGCGCGATAAATTGCGCTCGGTTGCCGAGGATATCCTCGACATCACCCTTTAATCTCAACGTGAACGATTCAACCGCATCCGCGTTGGCGGAACAGGGCAAAAAAGAATACGAAAAGGGGGCGTACCTTGCCGCGGCAAAACTGTTTGTAGACGCCTCCCAAGCATACGAAAAAGCCGGGGATTCGCTCAACGCGGCGGAGATGAAGAACAACCAAAGCGTGGCATTACTTCAGGGCGGCAAGGCGGGCGACGCGTTGAAAGCGACCGAAGGTACAGAGGAAATATTCGCGAACGCTGGCGATCTGAAGCGACAGGGTATCTCCGTCAGTAACCGCGCCGCCGCGCTCGAAGGCATGAAAAAATGGAGCGAGGCGCTTGCCGAATACGAACGCGCCGCGTCCATCTTCGAGCAAGCCGGTGAAGGCGACATGCACTCCATCGTGCGGAAAGCCTCCGCCAACATTCATTTGAAATTCGGGCAGGTCAACCAAACCGGGATGGATATTTACGACTCGCTCCGTTTGGTGGAAAAGCCCACACTCACCCAGCGCATGATGAAATTCCTGATGCGCATCGGGTTGATTCGCTAGCCGCTCCACCCTCTCCCTTTGGGAGAGGGCTGGGGTGAGGGATTTGTAACGCCTGTGCTCAACACCCTCGTCCGACCAGCCAGCCTCGCAGACCACCAGCAGTTATCGAACCTCATCTTCTTCGAGACGCGCATGCATCGTCACCTCGACTGGCGTCAGCCGTTGGAATGGCTGGGGAATCCA
>Ga0209172_10002577_pt1 | contig 31309 bp, 26 predicted proteins | sample LarsenN4metaG_FD_184113 | JGI IMG/M metagenome (GOLD analysis project Ga0209172, IMG submission 184113) | Hot spring sediment bacterial and archeal communities from British Columbia, Canada, to study Microbial Dark Matter (Phase II) - Larsen... ... | reverse complement strand
GCGCACGCGCACCGCGAAGTCCAGCCGCGGCAGGTCGCTCCAGCCGTGGTTCAGGTCGTTGCGGTCGTCGATGAGGTTGATGCCGCCGACGAAGCCGGTGTCGCCGTCGACGGCGCACAGCTTGTGGTGCAGGCGGCGCAATTGCCCGGGCTGCAGCCAGCGCCACCAGCGGTCGATCGGGCGGAACACCGCGAGCGCGACGCCGCTGCCGTCGAACAGGCGCTGCAAGGCGGCCAGGGTGCGGTTGGAGCCGAAGCCGTCGACCACCACGCGCACGCGCACGCCGCGCCGCGCCGCGGCGATCATCGACGCGGCCAGCGACTGCGCCGCCGGGTCGTCGTGGAAGATGTAGGTCGCGACCCACACCTCGTGGCGCGCGCGCGCGATGGCGGCCTGCATGGCCGGGAACAGCGCGTCGCCGCCGCGCAGCAGCTCGACCTCGTTGCCGCCGAGGAACAGCGCGCGCGGCACGCGGAACTGCGCCCGCGCGGGGCGCGTCGCGTTGTCGATCGGCGGGGCCGGGTCCACGCGGCTACTCGCGCTCGAACTCGGCCACCAGCGGCAGGTGGTCCGACATGCGGGCCCAGGCCGGCCCGCGCGGCACGAAGATCTGCAGGCAGCGCAGGCCGCGCGTGTAGATGCGGTCCAGCGAGAACAGCGGCACGCGCGACGGGAAGGTCAGGCGCGCGGCGGCGCGCTGGCCCGGGCCGTGCGCGCGCTCCAGGCCGATCCCGCGCATCGGCTCGTCGAGCCGCTCGCCCCAGTCGTTGAAGTCGCCGGCCACCACGAGCGCCTCGTCGGGCGGCACGTGCTCGGCCACGAACTCGGCGAGGCGCTGCACCTGTCGCACCCGGCTCGCGTGCATGAGTCCGAGATGCGCCACCACCGCGTGCACGGTGGTGCCGGCCCACTGCACCGCCACGTGCAGCAGCCCGCGCTGCTCGAAGCGGTGGTCCGACACGTCGTGATGGCCGACGTCGCCGAGCGGCCAGCGCGACAGCAGCGCGTTGCCGTGCTCGCCGTGCCGCGTGACCGCGTTGGTGCGGTAGGCGACCACGTAGCCCTCGGGCGCGAGGAAGTCGGCCTGGCCCTGCTCGGGCCAGCCGAACCAGGTGTGATCGAAGCGCCGCGCGTCGCGCGCGTGGAAGTGGCGCACCTCCTGCAGGAACACGAGGTCGGCGTCGAGCGACTCCACGCCGAGCTGCAGGTTGTGGATCTCCAGCCGCTTGCGCGGGCCGACGCCGCGCACGCCCTTGTGGATGTTGTAGGTCGCCACGCGCAGGATGTGCCCGGCGTGCAGGGTCGCGGAGAACGGCCGCATCGGCTGCGCTCCTCAGCGCGCGCCGGGCGCGAAGCGCGGCAGCTGCAGCAGCGCCTCGGCGTTGCTCGGCGAGAAGCAGCGGTCGGCCGCCTCGCGCCACGGCAGCCAGTCGAAGCGCAGGTGCTCGCGCGGGTTCAGGGTCACCGGCGTGCCCGGCGGCACCGTGAGGCCGAACACGCGCTCGGTGTTGTGCGTCACCCCCGGCGCGTAGCGGTGGCGCCAGACCGGGTAGATCTCGTAGACGTTCTCGAGCCCCCAGTCGCGCAGCGCGGCGCGCGGCACGGCCGCGCTGCCGATGACGATGCCGGTCTCCTCGGCCACCTCGCGCACGCAGGTCTCGGCCAGCGGCTCGTCGGGCGTGTCCTTCGAGCCGGTGACGCTCTGCCAGTAGCCGGGCTTGTCGGCGCGCTCGATCAGCAGCACGTCCAGCGCGGGCGTGTGGATCACGACGAGCACGGACTGCGGGATCTTGTACGGTCGCGACGGCGCCTGCATGGCGCTGAGCATAGCGGCGCCGCTCAGCCGCGGCGCGCGGCGCGCCGCTCGCGCACCGCCTGCGCCAGCTCGGCCAGCAGCGGCTCGGTGTCGCTCCAGCCGATGCACGCGTCGGTGATCGAGACGCCGGGCTCGAGGGTGTGGCCGGGACGCAGGTCCTGGCGGCCTTCCTTCAGGTGACTCTCGATCATGACGCCGACGATGCGCCGGTCGCCGGCGGCGATGCGCCCGGCCAGCTCGCGCGCGATCTCGATCTGGCGGCGGTGCTGCTTGGCCGAGTTGGCGTGCGAGCAGTCGATCATCACCTGCTCGCGCAGGCCGGCCTGGCGCAGCACGGCGCAGGCGGCATCGACGTGCAGGCTGTCGTAGTTGGGCATGCGGCCGCCGCGCAGGATCACGTGGCCGTCGGCGTTGCCGCGCGTCTCGAAGATCGCGGCGACGCCGGTCTTGGTGATGCCCATGAAGGCGTGGCTCGCCTGCGCGGCGAGGATCGCGTCGGCGGCCACCTGCACGCTGCCGTCGGTGCCGTTCTTGAAGCCGACCGGGCAGCTCAGGCCCGAGGCGAGCTGGCGGTGGCTCTGGCTCTCGGTGGTGCGCGCGCCGATGGCGCCCCAGGCGATCAGGTCGGCGAGGTACTGCGGGGTCAGCAGGTCGAGGAACTCGGTACCCGCCGGCAGCCCGAGCGCGTTGATCTCGAGCAGCAGCTGCCGCGCGCGGCGCAGGCCCTCGTTGATGCGGAAGCTGCCGTCCAGCCGCGGGTCGTTGATGTAGCCCTTCCAGCCGACGGTGGTGCGCGGCTTCTCGAAGTACACGCGCATCACCACGACCAGCGCGTCGGCCAGCCCGTCGGCCGCCGCCTTCAGGCGGCGCGCGTACTCCAGCGCCTGGCCGTGGTCGTGGATCGAGCACGGCCCGACCACCACCACCAGGCGGTCGCTGCGGCCGTGCAGCACGTCGGCCACGGCCGCGCGGCGGGTCTCGACCAGGTCCTCGATCGCCGCGGTGACCGGCAGGTCCTCCAGCACGATGGCCGGCGACACCAGCGGGCGCACCGCGCGGATGCGCGTGTCGTCGATGCGCGTGGTGTCCAGCGTCGCGTCGAGCGCGCCGACCTCGCGGTCGTGCGACGGGTCGTCGAGGCGGCCGGCGGCCATCGCGCGCTCAGGCGGCGGCCTGCGGGTTGCGCAGGCGGATGTGCAGCTCGCGCAGCTGCTTCTCGTCGACCGGGCTCGGCGCGCCGGTCAGCAGGCACTGCGCGCGCTGCGTCTTGGGGAAGGCGATCACGTCGCGGATCGACTCGGCGCGCGTCATCAGGGTGACGAGCCGGTCGAGGCCGAACGCGAGGCCGCCGTGCGGCGGCGCGCCGTACTGCAGCGCGTCGAGCAGGAAGCCGAACTTCTGCTTCGCCTCGTCGGGGCCGATCTTCAGCGCGGCGAACACCTTGCTCTGCACGTCGGCGCGGTGGATGCGCACCGAGCCGCCGCCGAGCTCCCAGCCGTTGAGCACCATGTCGTACGCCTTGGCCACGCACTGCTCGGGCGCGGTGTCCATCAGGTCCTCGTGGCCGTCCTTCGGCGCGGTGAACGGGTGGTGCACGGCGTTCCAGCGCTCGGCCTCCTCGTCGTACTCGAACATCGGGAAGTCGACCACCCACAGCGGCGCCCAGCGGTCCTCGAACAGGCCACGCGCCTTGCCGAAGTCGCTGTGGCCGACCTTCACGCGCAGCGCGCCCAGCGCATCGTTCACGACGCGCGCCTTGTCGGCGCCGAAGAAGATCAGGTCGCCGGTGGTCGCGCCGGTGCGCTCGATCACCGCGGCCAGCGCCGCGTCGTGCAGGTTCTTGACGATCGGGCTCTGCAGGCCCTCGCGGCCCTTGGCGACGTCGTTGACCTTGATCCACGCCAGGCCCTTGGCGCCGTAGATCTTCACGAACTCGGTGTACGCGTCGATCTCGCCGCGGCTCATCTCGCCGCCGCCGGGCACGCGCAGCGCGGCCACGCGGCCGCCCGGCGTGGTGGCCGGCCCGGAGAACACCTTGAAGTCGACGTCGCGCATCACGTCGGTGAGCTCGGTGAACTCGAGCTTGACGCGCAGGTCGGGCTTGTCCGAGCCGTAGCGCCGCATCGCGTCGGCGTAGGTCATCACCGGGTACTCGCCCAGCTCGACGTCGAGCGCCACCTTGAAGACGTGGCGGATCATGCGCTCGGCGAGCTCGCGGATCTCCTGCTCGGTGAGGAACGAGGTCTCGATGTCGATCTGCGTGAACTCGGGCTGGCGGTCGGCGCGCAGGTCCTCGTCGCGGAAGCACTTGGTGATCTGGTAGTAGCGGTCGAAGCCGGCCACCATCAGCAGCTGCTTGAACAGCTGCGGGCTCTGCGGCAGCGCGAAGAACATGCCGTCGTGCACGCGGCTCGGCACGAGGTAGTCGCGCGCGCCCTCGGGCGTGCTGCGGGTGAGCATCGGCGTCTCGATGTCGACGAAGCCGTGCCCGTCGAGGAACTTGCGCACCTCCATCGCCACGCGGTAGCGCAGCATCAGGTTGCGCTGCATCGTCGGCCGGCGCAGGTCGAGCACGCGATGCGTGAGGCGCGTGGTCTCCGACAGGTTCTCGTCGTCCAGCGGGAACGGCGGCGTGACGCTCGGGTTCAGCACCTCGAGCTCGAGCGCGAGCACCTCGACCTTGCCGCTCGTGAGGTTGGGGTTCTCGGTGCCGGCCGGCCGCGCGCGCACCCGGCCCACCACCTTCAGGCAGAACTCGTTGCGCACGTCCTCGGCCGCCGCGAACATCTGCGGGCAGTCGGGGTCGCACACGATCTGCACCAGGCCCTCGCGGTCGCGCAGGTCGATGAAGATCACGCCGCCGTGGTCGCGCCGGCGGTGCGCCCAGCCCATCAGCGTGACGGTCTGGTCCATCAGCGCTTCGCTGACGAGGCCGCAGTAGGTGGTTCTCATTCGGGATGGCTCCGGTGGTTCGCGAACGGCGCGCGCGGGGCGCGCCGCGGCATCAGGTGTCGGCGCGCGCCGGCGGCAGGGTCGGCGCCGCGCCGTTGGCGCCGCCGGGCACGACGACGCCCATCGAGATGATGTACTTCAGCGCCTCGTCGACGCTCATGTCGAGCTCGATCACGTCGGCGCGCGGCAGCATCAGGAAGAAGCCCGAGGTCGGGTTCGGCGTGGTCGGCACGTAGATGCTGAGGTAGTCGCCCGGCAGGTGCGTGGCGACCTCGCCGCCGGGCCTGCCGGTGACGAAGGCGATCGTCCACGCCCCGGCGCGCGGGTACTGCACCAGCACGGCCTCGCGGAACGCGTTGCCGCTGCTGGAGAACAAGGTGTCCGAGACCTGCTTGACCGCCGTGTAGATCGACTTGACGATCGGGATGCTCGACAGCAGCCGGTCCCACTGGCGCAGCCACCACTGGCCGACGATGTTGGTGACGAACATGCCCGTCAGCAGCAGCGCGACCAGCAGCACCACCACGCCGATGCCCGGCACGTGACGCAGCCACTCGATGGTGGCCTGCGCACCGGCCGGCAGCACGGCCGCCGACACGCCCAGCAGCCAGGTGAACACGCCGTCGAGCAGCCCGAGCACCCACAGCAGCACCCAGACGGTGATGACCAGCGGCAGCCAGACGAGGAGGCCGGTGACGATGTATTTCTTCAAGCAGGCCTCCGGGGCGCGGCCGCGACGGCGGCAGCGTCAGTGACAGGCGCAGGACGCGCCGCAGCCGCCGGCCGCAGCGGCGCCGCCGTCGCCCGACGCGGCGGCGGCGGCCGGCGCCGGGGCGCCTTCCTTCGGGGCGCCGTCGGACGACGCACCGTTCGACGAGGCGCCGTTCGAGGCCGGCTTCGCCGCCCCGTTGCCGCCGTTGCGGAAGTCGGTGACGTACCAGCCCGAGCCCTTGAGCTGGAAGCCGGCGGCGGTGGGTTGCTTGTGGAAGGCGTGCGCGCCGCAGGCCGGGCAGACGCTCAGCACGGGGTCCGACAGCTTCTGCAGCACGTCTTTCGTGTGGCCGCACTCGGCGCAGCGATAGGCGTAGATCGGCATGGCTAAACCCTTGACGGAAAACGGGAAATTATAGATGGGCGCGTCTCGCGCGCCCTTCAAGGGGCCACCGCCGCGCGGCGGGCGCCGGCGTCAGCCGCGAGCGCCGCCGCCGTGCGGCGCGCCGTGGCCCGCCCCGCGCGCGTGGCCATGGCCGTGGCCCTGCGCCGCCGCCCGCGCGTGCTCGAGCGCGCGCTCGATCGGCAGGCCCTTGTCGGCCAGCACCTGCGGCGCCAGCGAGCCCAGCAGCATGCCGATGATCGACGCGAAGAAGCCGACCAGGTTGGGCGGGACGGTGGCCTCGGCCGCGACCGTGTTGGCGATCAGCCAGGTGCCGACGCCGAACACCACGGCGCAGATCGCGCCCTGCGTCGTGGCGCGCTTCCAGTACGCGCCGGCCACCAGCGGCACGAACGCGCCGGTGAGGGTCACGTTGTAGGCGTTCTGCACCATCTCGTACATCGTGCTCTTGCTGTTCAGGGCGAACAGCAGCGCACAGGTGGTGAAGGTGACGAGGATGATGCGCAGCGTGAGCAGGAACTGCCGGTCGCTCATGTTCGGCACGAACGGGCGCAGCACGTTCTCGGTGAAGGTGGCGGTGGGCGCGAGCAGCGCGCCGCTGGCGGTGGACAGGATGGCCGACAGCAGCGCGCCGAAGAACATGATCTGCGCCCACAGCGGCATCTGGCCCAGCACCAGGTCGGGCAGGATGCGCTGGATCTCGCGCGCGTCCTCGCTGGCGAACAGCTTGGTCAGCTCGGGGCTGTGCACCAGCGCCGCGTAGGCGATGTAGATCGGCACGAAGGCGAAGCAGAAGTACACCAGGCCGCCGATGATCGTGCCGCGCACCGCGGTCTTCTCGTCCTTGGCGCTGGTCATGCGCTGGAACACGTCCTGCTGCGGGATGGAGCCGAAGGCGAACGCGAGGAACGCGCCGGCCATCGCCCACCACGCGGCGGCGTCCATGTCCGCCGGGAACATGACGAGCTTGCCGTCGGCCGCCGCCTGCGAGACGACCTTGCCGACGCCGCCGGCGAGGTCGCCGACCAGCACCGCCACGAGGGTGAGGCCGATCAGGATGACGACCGTCTGGAACAGGTCGGTGAACGCCACCGACCACATGCCGCCGAAGATCGTGTAGACCAGCACCACGCCGGCGCCGATCATGATGGCGGTCGACAGGTCGACCGCGCCGCCGGACAGGATGTGGATCACGAGGCCCAGCGCGGTGAGCTGCGCCGACGTCCAGCCCAGGTACGACAGCACGATGGCCACGCTGGTCATCACCTCGACCGCCTTGCCGTAGCGCACCTTGTAGAAGTCGCCGATGGTCAGCAGGTTGAGGCGGTAGAACAGGCGCGCGAACAGCAGCGCCGCCAGCACCAGGCACACCGACGCGCCGAAGGGGTCGCCCGGGATGCCGTGGAGCCCGTCCTTGGCGAAGGTGGCCGACACCGACAGCACGGTCTCCGCGCCGAACCACGTGGCGAACACGGTCGCCACGTTCATGTACAGGGGCAGCGAGCGGCCGGCGACCAGGTAGTCCTTGGAGCCGTGCACGCGGCGCGCCGCGATCAGGCCGATGGCGATCGTGACCGCCAGGTAGAGGACGACGAAGACGACCAGTTGGGACACGGCAGGACTCCTCCGGATGCGGCTCGGCAGGCCGAAACGGGCCGCAGTGTAGCCGCGGGTTTCAGCCGCGCGGCCAGTTCACCCACAGCTGGGTCGCCAATGCCCCCAGCAGGAAGCCGGCGGTGGCCAGCAGCACGCGTTCGAGCAGCCGGTTGGTGCGGCGCTGCTCGGCCAGCAAGGTGGCCAGCAGCTCGTCGCGGGTCGGAGCGCCGCGGTACGTCAGCGCGTCGTGCAGCAGCCGCGGCAGCTCGGGCAGCTGCTGCGTGTAGCGCGGCGCCTGGTCGCGCAGCCGGTCGAGCAGGCCGCGCCAGCCGACCTGCTCGTTCATCCAGCGCTCGAGGAAGGGCTTGGCCGTGCTCCACAGGTCGAGCTCCGGGTCGAGCTGGCGGCCGAGGCCTTCGACGTTGAGCAAGGTCTTCTGCAGCAGCACGAGCTGCGGCTGGATCTCGACGTTGAAGCGGCGCGAGGTCTGGAACAGCCGCAGCAGCACCTGGCCGAGCGAGATGTCCTTCAGCGGGCGGTCGAAGTGCGGCTCGCAGACGGCGCGGATCGCGTTCTCGAGCGCGTCGACGCGCGTGTCCGGCGGCACCCAGCCGCTCTCGACGTGCAGCTCGGCCACGCGCTTGTAGTCGCGGCGGAAGAAGGCGAGGAAGTTCTGCGCGAGGTACTCCTTGTCGCGCGCGTCGAGCGAGCCGACGATGCCGAAGTCCAGCGCGATGTAGCGGCCGAAGGTCGCCGGCTCGAGCGACACCTGGATGTTGCCTGGGTGCATGTCGGCGTGGAAGAAGCCGTCGCGGAACACCTGGGTGAAGAAGATGGTCACGCCGTCGCGCGCGAGGCGCCGGATGTCGACGCCGGCGTCGCGCAGCCGCTGCGTCTGGCTGATCGGCACGCCGTTCATGCGCTGCATCACGATGACGCCGGGCGTGCACAGGTCCCACACCATCTCGGGGATCAGCACGAGGTTCAGCCCCTGCATGTTGCGGCGCAGCTGCGCGGCGTTGGCCGCCTCGCGCACGAGGTCGAGCTCGTCGTGCAGGTAGGTGTCGAACTCGGCCACCACCTCGCGCGGCTTGAGGCGCCGGCCGTCGGCCGACACGCGCTCGATCCAGCCGGCCAGGGTGCGCAGCAGCGCGAGGTCGTCCTCGATCACCGGCAGCATGCCCGGGCGCAGCACCTTGACGGCGACCTCCCGCCCGTCCTTCAGGGTGGCGAAGTGCACCTGCGCGATCGACGCGCTGGCCACCGGCTCGTTGTCGAAGCTCGCGAACACGGCGTCGAGCGGCTTGCCGAACGCGCGCTCGACCAGCACGCGCGCCGTCGCGCCGGGAAACGGCGGCACCTGATCCTGCAGTTTGGCGAACTCGTCGGCGATGTCCGGCGGCAGCAGGTCGCGGCGCGTCGAGAGCACCTGCCCGAACTTGACGAAGATCGGCCCCAGCCGCTCCAGCGCCTGGCGCAGCCGCTCGCCGCGCGGCGCGTCGAGCCGCCGGCCGAGCGTGATGAGGCGCACCAGCGCACGCACCCAGCGCTGGCGAAAGCCCGACAACGCCACCTCGTCCAGGCCGTAGCGCAGGACGGTGAACGCGATGTAGACGAGGCGCGCGACGTGCCTCATCGCGCGCGCAGGTTCGCGAGCGTGCGCAGGCCTTCGCGCAGTCCCGTGGCGAGCAGGTCGCCGGCCTTCTCGACGGCGCGCGCGGCGACCGCGCCCGCCGGCGGGCCGAGCAGCCGCTCGACGTCGCCCGGCAGGTCCCAGCGCACGTGGTCGAGCAGCCAGTTCACGTCGGTCGCGAACGCCGCGTCGCCGCGGATCGCGACCGCCAGCCGCCGGCCGTCGAGCAGGCCGTCCACGATGCCGGCCGGATCGGAGACATCGAAGCCGACCTGCAGGTCGGCCGCGTCGGGCGGCAGGCCCTCGACGCGCTCGAGCAGCGCCGCCGGCGTGACGCGCAGCGCGAGCGGCGGCACGGCCGGCAGCCACGACGGTGCGCCTTCGACGGTGATGCGCACCGCGCGCCCCACGTGCGGCCGCAGCCGGTCGAGCGCCTGCGCCTCCCCCGCGATCACGTGGTTGAGCCACAGCACCAGCCGCTCCGCCAGCGCCGGCACGACGACGGATGGCAGCGGATCCAGGCGGTCTCGAGGCATCCGGCGATTGTAGGCAGCGGACCGGCCGCGACCCCCAAACGGGGTGTCAATGCGCGAGAGGGGCTGCGGGAGAATGGCCCGTCGAGCGATCACGCCTCGGCACCACGAGTCCTCGCAACGTCGCCGCCGCCGCGACCCCCACCACCGATGTTCGAAGACCGCAGCTACAAGCGAACGTTCTACAGCGCACCGCAGTCGGTGACCTCGCTGGTGGCGGCGTTCCTCGAGCCCACCGTGTCGGTGATGGCCTTCGTCGCGGTCAGCGCGTTCCTCGGCGTGCACGTCGACCGCGCGGCGCTCACCTTGTGCCTGCTCGTCTTCGCGCTCACCTTCCCGGGCCGCAACCGCTTCCGCGAGAACCTGCTCGCGGCGTGCGTGGACATCGTCACCTCGTGGGTGCTGCTGCTGGCGATCCTGGCGCTGTGCGGCTACGCGACGCGCAGCCTGCACCTGTTCGACAAGCAGGTCATCTATGCCTGGGCGCTGCTCACGCCGGTGGTGCAGTGCGCCGCGCTGTGGCTGGGCCAGCAGGTGCTGCGCCGGCAGGCGGCGCGGCCCGAGGCGCGCCGCAGCGCCGTGGTGGTCGGCGCCGGCCCGCTGGGCGTCAAGGTGGCGCGCGCGGTGTCGGCGGGCCGCGACGAAGGCATCGACGTCGTCGGCTACTTCGACGACCGCACCGACGAGCGCGTGCACGTCGAGGGCCTCGCGCAGCGCCTGGGCGGCCTGGCCGACGTGGCGCGCTACGTCAACGGCAACGGCATCCACGAGGTCTACATCACCTTGCCGCTGGGCTCGCAGCCGCGCATCCTCGAGCTGCTGGAGTCGCTGCAGGGCACGACGGCGTCGCTGTACTTCGTGCCCGACGTGTTCGGCATCAGCATCATCCAGGGCCGCCTGCAGGACATCAACGGCGTGCCGGTGGTCGGCATCTGCGAGACGCCCTTCACCGGCACCAACGAGCTGGTCAAGCGCATCAGCGACATCGTGCTGGCCTCGCTGATCCTCGTGCTGATCTCGCCCATCCTGCTGGCCGTGGCGATCGGCGTGAAGCTCAGCTCGCCGGGGCCGGTCATCTTCAGGCAGAAGCGCAACGGCCTCGACGGCGAGGAGATCGTCGTCTACAAGTTCCGCTCGATGACCACGCAGGACAACGGCCCGGTGGTCCGGCAGGCGACGAAGAACGATCCGCGCATCACGAAGTTCGGCGCCTTCATCCGCAAGACCTCGCTCGACGAGCTGCCGCAGTTCATCAACGTGCTGCAAGGCCGCATGAGCATCGTCGGACCGCGGCCGCATGCGGTGGCGCACAACGAGACCTACCGCCAGCTCATCAAGGCCTACATGGTCCGGCACAAGGTCAAGCCGGGGATCACGGGCTGGGCCCAGGTCAACGGCTTCCGTGGCGAAACCGACACGATCGACAAAATGCAGGCGCGCGTCGAATACGATCTGGAGTACCTGCGCAACTGGTCGCTGGCCTTCGACCTGCAGATCATCGCGCGCACGGTGCGCATGATGTTCTTCGACCGCAACGCGTACTGAAGAACCGGCGCGACCCCTGCCCCAACACTCCCGGAGGAGTCAGAACATGCACCTTCCCGCCAAGACCGCTCTCGCCGCCGCCGTGCTCGCCGCCAGCGCCGGCGCCTTCGCGCAGCAGAGCCCGTTCTACGTGGGCGCCGGCCTGTCGGTCGGCCGCGACTCGAACGTCTTCCGGGCGCCCGACGGCAGCGCGGTGCGGCAGGGCGACAACTTCTCCAGCGCCTTCGCGCTCGTCGGCATCGACCAGCCGTTCGGTCGGCAGCGTTTCTTCGCCGACGCGAAGGTCACGCGCACGCAGTACGAGGACATCACCAGCCTGAACAACACCGGCCACGCCGCCAACATCGGGCTCGACTGGGCGGCGATCGACAAGCTCTCGGGCACCTTGCGCTACGGCAACGTGCGCACGCGGTCGCAGCAGAACCTCGACGCGACCGTGATCACGCAGCGCAACCTCGAGACGGCGCAGGAGTTCCTGGCGCGCGCGCAGTACGGCGGCGAGTCGGTGCTGGCGATCGAGGCGGAACTGCTGCACCGCTCGCTCGACTACAGCGCGCTGGCGTTCTCGTCGCAGGAGAACTCCTACGACAGCGTGCGCGCCGGCGTGCTCTACCGGCTGAGCGGCGCGCTGCGCCTGGGCGCCGGCGTGCGCGCCACCAAGGGCGAATACCCGAACGCGGTCGTCGCCGGGCCCGGCGCGTTCACCGCCGACGAGTTCGACCGGAACGACATCGACCTCACGGCCCAGTGGGTGCCCACCGGCGCGAGCACGATCAACGCGCGGCTGAGCTTCGGCAAGCAGGAGAACTCCGCCGTCGCGACGCGCGACTTCAGCGGCGCGACCGGCAGCGTCGCCTGGGACTGGCAGCCGACGGGCAAGCTGCGGCTGAACACGCGCCTGAGCCGCGACACCGGCCTCGAGACGACCTTCATCGGACTCACCGGCTCGAGCCGCGCAGCCGTGGCCGACGCGAGCCGGCTGTCCACCACGTTCCAGCTCGGCGCGGTGTGGGAGGCCACGGCCAAGATCCAGCTCAACGCCGACGCGCGCTACGTGCGCCGCTCGCTGGTCAACACCGGCGGCGTGACCATCAACGAGAGCGACCGCACCAGCGTGCTCGGCATCGGCGCGACCTACAAGCCCACGCGCACGATCGAGCTCGGCTGCCAGGCCAGTCGCGAGCAGCGCGACACGTCGGGCACCTTGCTGACGTATCCGTACACCGCCGATCTCGCGCAGTGCTTCGCGCAGATCGTGCTGCGCTGAGCGCCCCGTGAACGACACGCCGACCATCCTGCTCACCGGCGCGACCGGCTACATCGGCTCGCACACGTGGGCGGCCCTGCGCGCCGCGGGCTATCGCGTGGTCGGCGTGGACGACTTCTCCAACAGCTCGCCGGCGGTGCTCGAGCGACTGGCGCTGCTGCTCGGCGAAACGCCGGAGTTCGAGCGCCTGGACGTGTGCGACGCGGCCGCGCTGGAGTCGCTGTTCGCGCGGCGTCGCATCGACGCGGTGGTGCACTTCGCGGCGCTCAAGGCGGTGGGCGAGTCGGTGCGGCGACCGCTCGACTACTACGCCAACAACGTCGGCGGCCTCGTCTGCGTGACGCGCACGATGCAGCGTCACGGCTGTCGCCGGCTCGTCTTCAGTTCCAGCGCCACGGTCTACGGCCGCCCCGAGCGGCTGCCGATCCGCGAGGACGCGCCGCTGTCGGCGACCAACCCTTACGGTGCCACCAAGCTCGTCGGCGAGAACCTGCTGCGCGACCTCGAACGCTCCGAGCCCGGCTGGGCCGTCGCGTACCTGCGCTACTTCAACCCGGTCGGCGCCCATCCCAGCGCGCTGATCGGCGAAGACCCCAACGGCGTGCCGAACAACCTGATGCCCTACGTGGCGCAGGTGGCCGCCGGGCAGCGCGAGGCGCTGCAGGTGTTCGGCGACGACTACGACACCCCCGACGGCACCGGCGTGCGCGACTACATCCACGTGGTCGACCTCGCGCAAGGCCACGTCGCCGCGCTGCGCCACCTGTTCGAGCGCGCCGCGTCGCTCACCGTCAACCTCGGCACCGGCCGCGGCTACAGCGTGCTCGAGGTCGTCCGCGCCTTCGAGCGCGCCAGCGGCCGGCGCGTGCCGTACCGCGTGGTGGCGCGCCGCCCGGGCGACGTCGACGCGTGCTACGCCGACCCGTCGGCCGCGCAGCAGATCCTCGGCTGGACAGCGACGCGCGACCTCGACGCGATGTGCGCGGATGCGTGGCGCTGGCAGGCGGGCGTGGCCCGAGTGCAGGCCACCGCGGCAGCGGCCTGCCCGACCTGACCTCCCTGCCCTCCCGGATCGACCATGAACCGCATCCTGAATGCGATCGTCAAACGCCTGCCGAGCCACGCGCTCGATCGCGCCGAGGAACGCCTGCTCGGGTTGCGGCCGTTCGAGCGGCTGGACGTGCCGTCGCCGGCGGCGCTCACCATCACGTGCGACGACGGCGAGTCGAAGGACCTCGACATCGCCGACGTGCTCGACCGGCGCGGCGTGAAGGGCACGTTCGCCGTGTCGCCCGATCTCATCGGGCGCCCCGGTTTCCTCGACTACGAGCAATTGCGCGGCCTGCACGCGCGCGGGCACGAGATCGCGTTCCACGGCACCACGCATGACCCGTTCACCGGCTTTCGCGACAAGGCGGCGCTGACCGCCGTGTGCCGCGAAGGCGTCCGTCGCCTGCAGGCCGAGGGGCTGGGGCCGGTGTCCACCGTCATCTATCCCTACGGCAAGCACGACCGCGCGGTGCGCGCCGCGATGCGCGATCTCTTCGGCTGCGGCTTCACCACGTGGTTCGGGCTGAACCGGGGACGCACCAACCGCTACGCGATCCGCCGCGTGCCGTTCGGCGCCTACACCGGCAAGCTGCCGGCAACCGAGGCCTGGTACCGGCAGCTCATCGACACCTGCGCGCGCGACGGCGGGTGGCTCACCTTGATGCTGCATCCCGCCGCCGAGGGCCACCGCAGCGAGCACGACGCGCTGCTCGGCCGGCTGATCGACCACGCCCGCGAGCGCGGCATGCCCGTGCGCGCGGCGAACGAGCACCTGGCGCCGGCCGGCGGCGAGGTGCGCCAGGCCGCGTCCACCGCGTCCGCCGCCTGAGCGGCGACCCGACGCCATCGCTCGACGATGACCAGCACCGCCGGGATCACCGGGCGCGCACTGCGTGCCGTCAAGTGGAACTACCTCGGCACGGTCGGGCGCATCGTCGCCACGTTCGCGAGCCAGATCTTCCTCGCGCGCCTGCTCGGGCCCGAGGCGTTCGGCCTGTTCGGCTACGCGTTCCTGACGGTCACCCTGCTGGCGCTGGTCGTCGAGATGGGCCTGCAGCAGGCGCTGATCCAGACGCCGGAGCTGTCGGACGAGATCGTCTCCACCGCCACGGGACGCCTGCTGCTCGCGGGCTGCGTCGCGGCGCTGGGCGTGTTCGTGTCGGCCGACTTCATCGCCGCGCGCGTCTTCGAGCAGCCGGCCGCCGCGCCGGTGATCCGCGCGATGGCGCCATCGCTCGTGGTCGGCGCGGGCATCGCCGCCGCCACGGCCATCCTCAGCCGCGACATCGAGTTCAAGGTCATCCAGCTCTCGGGCCTGGGCGCCTACGTCGTGGGCTACCTCGTGATCGGCGTCGCTGCGGGGTGGCTCGGCTTCGGCGTGTGGGCGCTCGTCGCCGCGTGGTACGGCTTCATGGTGCTGTCGTGCGTGGCGATGCTGTGGTTCGCGCCACGCTCGCTGCACCCGGGCAATCCGTTCCGGCGTCTGTCGATCGCCGGCTTCGGCAACGTGATCATGGTCACCAACATCGTCAACTGGGTGATCGACAGCGCCGCGCACGTGATCATCGGCCGCTCGTTCGGCGCGGCCTCGCTGGGCCAGTTCACGGTGGCAAACAACCTGGTCAAGGTGCCGGCCGACCATCTCGTGCGCAACCTGCAGACCGTGCTGCTGCCGCTGGCCTCGCGCGCGCAGCACAACGACGCAGGCCTGCGCCGTGCCTATCTCACCGTGCTGAGCGGCGTCGGCATCATCGTGTTTCCCCTGTTCACGTTCGTCGCGCTCATGGCGCACCAGGTCGTGATGCTGCTGCTCGGCGCCAGGTGGGAGGGTACCGCCGCGCTGCTGATGCCGCTGTCCGTCGCGATGATCGCGCACGCGGCCGAGGCCCTGTGCGGGCCGGTGCTGAGCGGTCGCGGCGAGCCGCGCGTCGAGCTGCACCTGAAGATCGTGACGCTCGTGGCCATGCTGGCGGCGATCGGCGTCGCGTCGAACCACTCGCTCGTGGCGGTGGCGTGGGCGCTTACGGGCGTGTTCGTGCTGCGCTGGCTCTGGATGAACGCGGCGCTGCTGCGCCGGCTGCAGATCCCGTTCGGCGACTTCCTGCGCGCGATCGCCGGACCGGTGACCCTGGGAGCGGTCGCGGCCGCCATCGCGACGGCAGCCAACGCGGCTCACGCCACGCGCTGGCCCGCCGTGCCCGAGGTCGTGGTGCTGCTGGTCGGTGCCGCCGCCGTGGCGATCGTGTGCGTCGCGCTGCTCGTCCTCGCGCCGGGGCTCGTGCTCGGACCGTACCTGCTGCAGCTGGCCGATCGGCTGTTCGTCGCGCGGCCCGGGCTGGCGCACACGTGGCTGTTGCACCGTGTGGCCGCGTCGGCGCGGCGCGCGGCCTCATGACGCAGGCCCGTGCGTGGGTGGCCGCGGCGGCGGCGGCTGGCATGCTGTGCGTGGCGGTCGGCGCCGCCGCCCAGGCGCCGCGCCGCAGCGTGGCGGGCCCGATCGTCGCGCAAAGCGGGCAGGTGATCGAGAACGTGCACGTCAGCACCGCACAGGGTCCGTGCATCGTCGTGCCCGAAGGCGTGAAGCGCGTCGTGGTGCGTGACTCCGAGATCGGCCCCTGCGGTCAGCCAGGCGACCCGCTGGCGATCGGCATCGACATCCGGCCGGGGGCGTCGCACGTCACGATCGAGCGCAACGTGCTGCACGACGTCGCGAGCGGCGTCTACGCCTACGGCGCACGCCACCCGATCGTCGTGGACCGCAATCGTGCGTACCACATCCGTGGCCCGTTCCCGCGCGGGCAGCTCGTGCAGTTCAACGCCGTGATCGGCGGCGAGGACGCAAGCCGCATCACCTGCAACGTCTCCGACGTCCTGAACCAGCCGGTCTCGAACGTCGAGGATCACGTCAATCTGTTCAACAGCTGGGGACTTCCGGGCCGGCCCATCGTGATCGCCTGGAACCGCGTGCGCGGCGGCCACTCGCCGACGGGCTCCGGCATCATGACCGGCGACGGCGAGAGCGGCGGCCACGTGCACGCGCACGACAACGTGGTGGTCAACGTCGGCAACACCGGCATGGGCATCGCGGGCGGTTCGCACATCGTGTTCGAGCGCAACCGCATCTTCCTCGACGGGCACACGAGCCGCTCCCGCATCGGGCTGTACGCCTACAACTACATCTCGCTGGCCTGCAGCGACCACCGCGTGGCGAACAACCGCGTGTGGGCGATCGACGTGATCGGGCAGTCCGGCGCGCAGAACCACGCGTGGATCGACGACGCCGGTTGCCGGCGGGTCGCGCAGGCCGGCAATCGCTTCGGCGACCGCAGCCTGAGCGCGGCGATGTTCGACGAAGTGCCCTCCGCCTGCCGCTGAACGGGCGCCGCCGCGGCGACGACGTCGCGACGCCCCCGCCTCAGCCCGCCTTGACCGTCAGCTCGTCGATCAGCGCCTTGGTCTGGCGGATGTTGGCGCGGCTGGACGCGCCGAAGACGATCGACTCGATGCGCGGCTGGCGGCACACGTACTCGATCGCCTCGCGCGGCGACAGCGCGCCCGAGGCCAGCACCGACATCGCGATCGGCCGGAAGCGGCGCGTGGCGATGGTCTTCTCGTACAGCTCGATGCCGCCGCACATGCGAAAGCCGATCTTGTTGATGTTGGAGCAGACGATCGGGTTGTCGATCTTCAGCTCGTCGAGCACGTCCAGCAGGCGCGGCGTGTTCATCGTGATGAAGCCCGGCTCGGCGCCGTAGCGCTCGCGCACGTGGTCGGCGAAGAAGCGGAACGCGTCCTTCATGCCCAGCCCGAGCAGCAGGTCGGTGATGACGTTCTGGATGAAGATGACCGGCGTCGACAGGCCGTGGAACATCTTCATCTCGGCGTCGATGAGCAGTCCCATGATGGCCTTGGCGTCCTTGTTGGCCAGCGCCACGCCGCCCTTCATCATCGCGCCGAGCGCGCCGTCCTCGGGCAGGAACTTGCGCAGCGCGTCGACCATGCCGTGCTCCGTCACCGCGTTGGCGTACTTGTGGGCGTACGGCATGCACGGGTAGAAGACGTAGTCGGGGTACTTGTCGCGGTTGGCGCGAAAGTACTCGGCGATCTCGGCCACGCGGTCGTGCGTGGTGCACATGAAGGTGCGGATGCCTTCCTGGTACGCGGCATCGAGCACGTCGATGACGGCCTGCAGGTCCTGGAAGCGCATCGCCTGCGCGCGCGCCTTCTCCTCCGACATGTGGTTGACGCCGAAGAACTGGTTGTCGCCGAAGAGCACTCGATCCATTGCGGTTCCTGAAGTCGTGTCGATCGCGCGCGGCGTCAGCCGCCGAACAGGCGCGCCCAGAAGCCGCGCGGCCGTGCGGCCGGCGCTGCCGCCACCGAGCCGGGCGTCTCGCCGCGCTGCTGCGCGAGGATCATGGCCACCACGCGGTCGGCCTCGAGCGCCGAGCGGAACGTGTTCTGCCCGTCGAGGCGCTTGCGCTCGATGCTCTGCACGAAGTAGTCGATCTGCGCCGAGTACTCCTCGCCGCGCAGGTAGTACCAGACCTCCTCGGTGAGGTCGGTCGTGTAGCGCACGGTCCAGCCCTTGCCGACGCCGGGCAGCGCGGGGCTCGGCTCGCGCAGGTAGATCTGGCACTCCTGCCGATCGGCGGTGACGCGACCGTTGCGGCCCCAGACGGACACCTTGGTCGACATCTTGCGAAAGCTCTCGTCGCTCCAGTTCACCGCCACCTGACCCGACGCGCCGTTGGCGTAGTGCAGGCTGCAGTACACCTCGTCGTCGACGTCGCGCGAGAACACGCTGTTCAGCACCACGCCGCTGACCTTCTGCGGCGGGCCGACGATGAAGTTCACCGCGTCGATCGCGTGGCAGGCGTAGTCGTACAGCGCCCCGCCGCCTTCGGACTTGGCCGAGCGCCAAGTGCCGCCCTTGGCCCGCAGCACCACGGGCCCGTAGGCCTCGACCCGCACGTGGTGGATCTCGCCGAGCGCCCCGGAGCGCACCACGCGCGCGGCCTCCTGGAACGCGCCGACGAAGCGGTAGTGGTAGCCGACCTGGTTGACCAGGCCCTTGCTCTCGGCCAGCGCGACGAGGCGCTCGCCGTCGGCCACGTCGAGCACGAACGGCTTTTCGCAGAAGACGTGCAGGCCGCGGTTCAGCGCCTTCTCGACCATGGCCGCGTGCAGCTTCGACGGCGTGGACACCACGACCGCGTCGAGCGGCTCCTCGGCCAGCATGCGGTCGAGGTCCGAGTAGCACTTCAGCCCGGTGTACTTGGTGAGCACGTCGGTGAGGTACGCGGTGGTGTCGCACGCGGCGACCACTTTCACGCGCGGATGCGCGTTGACGATCGCATGGTGCGACAGGCCCATCTTGCCCAGGCCGATCATTCCTACCCGAATCACAGGATCTCCCGTTGGTGTGTGCAGAGCCGTCGCGGCGCGCGGCCGGAACAGGCCGCCGCCCTCAGCGTGGCGCGGCCGAGCGGCGCAGGAAGCGCAAGGTGAACAGGCCCTCGAGCACCGCCTCGACCACGTAGACCAGCGACCACCAGTAGCGCCGCGCGCGCAGCTTCGGCTGGATGATCAGGCGGAACAGCCACTCGAGGCCCAGCGCGCGCAGCACGGGCGGTGCCCACGGCACCGCGCCGGCGTGGTAGTCGAAGGCCGCGCCCACGCCCACCATCCACGGCGCCTGCACGCGCTGCAGGTGCTGCTGGATCCAGCGCTCCTGCTTCACGAGGCCGAGCCCGACCCACACGATGTCGGGGCGCGCCGCGTTGATCATGTCGACGACCTGGCGGTCCTCCTCGTCGCTCAGTTCCTTGAACGGCGGGCAGTAGGTGCCGCAGACCACGAGATCGGGGTACTGCGCCTTCAGGCGCCGCGCCATCTCGTCGGCGACGCCTTCCTTGCCGCCGTAGAAGAAGTGGCGCCAGCCGCGCTTCTGGCCGAAGTCCGACGCCTCGAGCTGCAGCACCGGGCCGTTGAAGCGCTCGATGCGATGCCCCCACGCCCAGCCGGCGACGATGACGCCGACGCCGTCGCACAGCGAGAAGTCGGCGTTGCGGATGTGGTGCCCGTGCTGCGCGTCGCGCAGCCCGTGGTACATGGACTCGGTGTTGGTGATCGAGATGTAGTGGCCGGGCTCGCGCCTGTCGATCGCGCGGGCCATCGCCTCGAGCACGTCGCGGTGGGGCACGGTGCTGATGGGCAGCCCCATGATCATGGCGCGCTGGTCGGTGGAGGGTTCGGGCATCGGCGAAGCGTCGGTAGGTACGTCGTGGTCGGGTCGGTGTCTCGGCCCGAGTCTCCTGAGCCAGACGTGCTGCGCGTGTCGCAGGTCGCCCGACTCGGCACCCGGCCCTTGCGAGGCAGGCGCCGCGACGACTGCGACCCCGGCAGTCTAGCCACGCGAGTGCTGCGGACAATCCCGCGTGCGGGTGCTCAGTCGTGGCCCGCGCTGGCAGCGGGCCGCGGGGCATGCGGCCGCACGCGCGCGGCGGGTGCGGCGAGGCAGCCTTCGACGCCCTCGACGAAACGCCGGACCATGTTGTCGAGCGTGTAGCGCCGGGCGTCCTGCGCCGCCGCCCGACGCACGGCCTCCATCGCCGCAGGGTCGTCCAGCAAGGCGAGGTAGGCGTCCGCGTAGGTCGCCGCGTCGGCCTGCACGACCAGCCCGTTGCGGCCCGACTGCAGGTACGCGATCTCCGGGCCGTGGCGCGCGCTGTCGGTCGTGATCATGGGAATGCCGGCGCAGAACGCGTCCAGCACGTGCAAGCCCACCGCGCCAGGGCTCAGGTAGGCATTGGCGATCGAGAACCAGGCGGCCTTGTCGACGCCGCGCTGCACGCCGACCCAGTGCAGCCACGGCCGCGTGCGCGCTGCCTCGGTGACGATCGCGCGGCTCGGTCCGTCGCCCACCACGACCAGACGGAAGTCCGGTCGGCACGCGTGCACGCGATCGGCCGCCGCCACGAGCAGTTCGAGGCGCTTGTCCACGTACAGCGAACCGCAATAGAGACCGACCGGCGCGCCTTCCGGCGCGCCGATGCGCTGCCGACACACCTCTTGCTGCTGCGCCGTGACCGCCTGCAGGTCGCGCACGAACTGCTCGTTGTCGATCGCGTTGTCGAGCACCGAGATGCGCTCGGCGGGAAAGCCGTCGGCGCGCAGGATCGCCCGCGTGGCTTCGGTGTAGGCGAACCACCAGTCCACGCGACAGACGAACCAGCGCTTCCATCGCTCGCGCCAGCCGTCGGGTGCGCTGCTCTGCAGATTGCGGCCGTGGCCCCAGTAACCGATGCGCTGGCCCGGACGCACGCGCCAGCGCAGCAGCCACGGGTAGTTGGACAGGATGCGGTTCTCCTGCATCAGCACCACCAGGTCCGCGTCGCGCAGGTGCTGCGGGAACGGCTGCCAGATCAGGTCGCGGCCACCGACGCGCAGGAAGCGGTTGCGCACGACGTCGGCCCACGGCAGCGAGCCGACGTCCTTCTTCAGGGACTCCTCGGCCGAGGGCTGGCCATGCAGCAGGTGCAGCTCGATGCCGCGCTCCCGGCACGCGCGGTGCAGCCGGTCGAAGAACTCCTGGCGGTAGTGCAGCAGGCGGTGCTGCGACACCACCACCTTCGCGCGCCGGATCGGCGACGCGGATGCGGCAGTCATGCTCATGCGGTCCCCGGCTCGACGAGCCAATGATCGAAGCCCTTCTCGGACGACTCGTAGCGCCCGCCGGCCACCATGGCCTCGTGCCGCGCGATCTCGGCCTCGGTGCGAAAGCGTCTTCCGACCTCGCGTGCCGGATTGCCGGCGACGATCGCGTATGCCGGCACGTCGCCCGTCACCACGCTGCCGGCCGCCACGATCGCGCCGCGGCCGACGGTCACGCCGCTCAGCACGGTGGCGCCATAGCCGATCCAGACGTCGTCACCGACCTCGACGCCCTGGCCGCGATGCGGCGACGGCCGACGCTCGCTGCCGATCCAGTGGCCGAAGCGCACCGGCACGCCCGGCGTGCGGAAATCGTGGTCACGCCGGCCGACGAAGCCCACCCGGTTGGCGACGAGCACGTACCGGCCCAGCCTCAGGTTGGTCTCGACGTGGACCTCCTTGCCGATGTAGGTGTGATCGCCGATCTCGATGTGCTGCGGCGCCCAGAAGCGCGTGCGCGCCCCGACGTGCAGGTCACGACCGAAGCGCGTTTGCGGCGCGTGGCTGCGCGCCAGGCGCCAGCGCGTCGCCAGACGCCTGAGTCCGGCGACCATGTTCAGCTTCATTGCACGCAGCATCCGGCAGGCATCGATCAGGGCAGGCGAGGAATTCTGCCTGCCGCGATTCGCAGCGGGACCGCCCGGTCGGGCGGGTCCCCGCGATCGTGTGAAGTGGTAACCGCACTCGTTCGGCGGTCGGACCTCCGCGCGGACTCGGCGCTCCGGGCGCTTGTAACCGCCATCCCGCGATCCGCAACGCGGCCGGCAGATGTTCTCGGCGCCGGATGCGACGAACCCGCGCCCATCGACGCTCCCTTCACGCGTCCCCTAGTGCGGCAGCGCGGCGCTTCGCCTCGCGCCTCGGGGTTGCAGTTCGCAACCATGTAACGACGGTCGCCGGCAGCCTAGGGATTGACATCTCCGGAGGGCCGATTCTCGCAGTTACAACCGCCGCCCCCCGGATACAGGGGGGTGCCGCGGGAGTGGAACAGTCCGCCCCAGACCCCGTGCGATCGAGACAGAGACCGACATCCCGCCACCTTGAGGGCGCGTCGGAGGAAGCACTCGTGCCGCCGGACCGTGTAGCTGCGATCTGGAGTTCCAATGATCCCGACGACCTCGCCTGTTGTGCCCACGCCCGTGGCAGCCGCTGCCGCCCGGCGCGGTGCCGCACGCCTGAAGACCGTCAGTGCCCTGATGCTGACCTCGATGCTGCTGGCCGCCTGTGGCGGCGGCAGCGGCGGCGACCCGCTCGATCCGACGCTCGCCGGCGAAGACCCGACGCGCCGGGGCCGCAATCCCGTCTCCAGCCCGTCGCCCGCCCCCGCGCCGACTCCGGTCACCGGCACGCCGACCGAGTCGGGGCAGTGGGTGAAGTGCGCGACCGACCCCGAAACCTGCACGTTCAGCGGCACGCGCACCGTGCGCCTCGGCCTCTCGACGACCGATCGCTACGTCGATGCGGTTCACACGGGCTCGGTGTGGTGCGACATCAGCAAGTTCCCGGCGGACCCCGCGCCGGGCGAGCGCAAGTCCTGCTGGATCCCTGCGAGCGCCGCCAGCGCGCCCGCGCCGGCTCCGGCACCCGTGACGGCACCGGCTCCCGCGCCGGCTCCGGCACCAGCACCGTCTCCCGCGCCGGCGCCAGCCCCGTCTCCTGCACCGGCGCCGGCTCCCGCACCAGCTCCTGCGCCGGCTCCCGCGCCGGCCCCCGCGCCCACACCGGCACCGCCGCCGAGTGGCTCCGCCGGCCCGCGCGTCGGCAGCTTCACCGCCAGCGGCCCGATCACGGCCACGTCCGGGCAGGTCATCTCTGGTGTGTCGATCAGCAACCCCAACGGTGACTGCATCCGGGTGTCGGGCGTGTCGAACGTGGTGATCCGCGACTCGAAGATCGGACCTTGCGGCGGCGTGGGTGTGCGCGTGACGGGCGGCGCGAGCAACGTGACGGTCGAGCACAACGCGTTGACCGGCGTGACCGAAGGAGGGATTCAGGCCACCCACGCATCGAACGTCAACACCCGGTACAACACGATCGGCAGCATTCCGGCACGCGCCGGGCAGTACCGGCATGCGATCGAGTACTCGTGGATGAGCGGTGGCGTCGTCGAGGGCAACATCATGAGCGGCTCGTTCCCGAACGACGTCATGAGCGGCTACGAGTCGAGCAACCTGCAGTTCATCGCCAACGAGTTCGATGTGTCGATCGCGGAGCCCACCGGCGCGGCGTTCACGATCGGCGACTCGACGTCGGGCAAGCCGGGATCGAACAACTACATCGCGCGCAACATCGTGCGGCGTCAGAGCGGGGGCGTGCCGGCCGGCGTGTTCGGCTCCAACGGCAACACGATCCTCGAGAAGAACTGCTTCACCGCCGGCATCCAGGCCTACAACTACTCGGGCGTGTTCGTCGGCGTCGTGGTCCAACAGAACGTCATCAACATGGCGAACTCGTTCGTGCCGGATCCCAGCGCGATCTCGGGCTGGACCACCAACGTGAACTCGACCGACTGCAGTCGCATTCCCTGATCGAACGCGACTCCGTCGAAACGAAGGGCCGCGCAAGCGGCCCTTTCTTCTTCGTCGCAGGAGATCGCCGCCAGGCGTTCACGCCCGCCCGAGCAGGGCCTGCGACCACAGGTACGGCAGCACGCTCCACCAGGCCTGCTCGCCGGACTTGAAGGTAGCCCTCGGCTCGTTGATGACATGGTGCACGAGCTTCGAGGCCTTTTGTGCATCGACCAGCCCGCATTGGCGGAAGTCGCGCGAACTGAGCGTGTCGAGGAAGAAGCCGCGTAGCGGACCGCGCATCCAGTCGACTATCGGCGAGTTGAACCCGATCTTCGTCCGCCGGAACGCGATGTCGTGCGGCATGTACGGGGCAATGGCATCGCGAATGATTGCCTTCGAGAAGCCGCGCCGGATCTTGGCGTGCCACGGCAACGCGAACGCAAACGTCGCGATTCGCCAGTCGAGGAACGGCATGCGGATCTCGATCGACGCTGACATGCCGTAGCGGTCGTAGCTGCGAAGGATCGTGGGCAGCACGAAGGAGTGCGTCTGCCAGAACAGCGCTCGACCGAGATGATCGAGCTCCTTCCAGCGCGGATGGTCCGTGTACTCGCGGCCAAGGTTGTCGTGCATCCCCATGCCATGCTTGACCAGCACCGAACCCAGTCGCTTGACGTAGGAGCTGAACCGGTTCGCCGGGCGGCGAAACTGCGTCGGATCGTCGGGAAGACCTTGCTCGTAGACGTCGAGCACCTGCCGGACCTGGGACACGTCGGTGCCCGCATCCATCAGCGCATATGCCCAATCCGTGCTGTAGCCACCGAACAGCTCGTCGGCGGCGTGACCATCCAGCGTCACGGTCACGCCGCCCTCCTTGATTCGCCGATAGAGCGCCATGAAGGGGATCGGGCTGGTGACGGTGATGTCCTCGTAGAGATACAGCATGCGCTGCAGCTCCCCGATGTGGCGCGCTGGATCGATCGGCAGGATCTCGGCCTGAATGCCCGCGTGCTCGGCCACGCGCTGCGCGTAGCGTGCTTCGTCGAGAGGTGTGCCGGGGAAGGACGCCACGAACGCGTGCTGCCAGTCGCGGGACAAACGCGCCTCGCCCGCGCGGGTCCGGTTGATGTGCGCAAGGGCCGACAGCACCGAACTCGAATCCAGCCCGCCGGACAATGCGGTCCCGATCGTGACGTCGCTGCGCATGCGAATCCGGCACGCGTCGAACAGCAGCCCGCGCATCATCTCGACCTGCTCTTCGTACGACGACGGGACGTCAGGGAGATGGTCCAGCGTGTTCCACCAGCGCCGGCTGCTCAGACGCCCCTGCCGAAAGCTGCCGCAATGGCCGGCAAGAAAGCGCCGGATGCCGCGGATCAAGCAGCGGTCGGTCGCTTCGTAGGCGAAGGACGAGCGCAAGGTCATGCCACGAATCATCTGCCGGTCGGGCTGCGCGTCGGGCAGCAGCGGCAGCAATGCCTTCATCTCGGAGGCGAAGGCGAAATCTCCATTGGGCAACTCGGCATAGAAGAGCGGCTTCTTGCCGAACCGGTCTCGCGCGAGGAAGAGGCTGCGCTGGACACGGTCCCAGATCGCAAACGCCCACATCCCGTTGAAGCGATCGAGACACGCGTCACCCCACTCGCGGTAGGCGGCTAGGATGACCTCAGTGTCAGACTCCGTGCGAAAGCGATGCCCTTTGGCGGCGAGCTCCGCGCGGACCTCGAGGAAGTTGTAGATCTCGCCGTTGAACGTGATCCAGTAACGACCCTCGGGGTCACTCATCGGCTGACGACCGTTCTCCGACAGGTCCAGGATCGACAGGCGTCGATGCCCCAACGTCACGCCCTCGTCGCTCCACAGGCCCCATCCGTCAGGGCCGCGATGGGTCATCGTGTCGAGACAGCGCTCGGCTGTCCTGCGTTCGAGGGTGCCGATATAGCCGAAGATGCCGCACATGGTGTCGCTCTCGTGAGGTGAGTCCGGGCCGCCAGGTCTCAGGACACCGCGCGCCGCACGCGGGGCCCGCGCATCGCCGACATCACGACACGCACATACGGCCAGCAGAAGTACAGCGGCCACAACAGGCCGCCGTGGCGTCGAGTGAAGTGCAGCCACGATCTCAGCGGCAGGCCCTTACGTCCGGTGAGGTGCTTCCATCGCGCCGACAGCGGGAGCGTCTCGTCGAAGTACGTCCCGGCCGACGCGTTGTCGCTGCAGTAGCCCATGACGCCCGCGGCGACGTAGACGCTGAAGCCCGCGCGCTGCGCACGCAGGCCGTAGTCCGTATCGCCCATCGCGTGCTCGAACGTCGGATCGAGATTGCCGACAGACAACGCCAGCTCGCGCGGGATCAGCACGCAGTTGCCCTCGATGGCCTCGCATCGCACAGGGTGTGACGCGTCCCACACGATCTCGTAGCTGAAGCGGCGCAGCCGGCTGCGCGCGACGCGGCCACCGTAGGTGATGCGTCCGGAGCCGCGTTCGGCTGTTGCCCCGACCAGGATCACCGGCTTGCCTTCGATCTGGCGCAGCTGCGACTGCTGCTCGATCAGACGAGACAGGGCCTCGACACGCAACTCGGTATCGTCGTTCAGCCACAGATAGTGGTCGGCCTCGCGCTGCAGGGCACGTCCGAATCCCTCGTGCATGCCGCGATTCCAGAACAGGGATCCGGAGCCGTCGACCACCTCGGCCCATGGGTGCTCGGTTCGCACGGCGTCGGCGGTGCCGTCGGTGCTCGCATCGTCGACGACGATCGCATCGACGTCGGCGCCTGCCGCTTCAGCCGATGCCCGAAGCGCTCGAAGGCAATTGAGCGTCAGGCGCCGGCGATTGAAGCAGGTGAGGATCGCCACGAGTCGCGGTCGATGCACGTGAGTGGATGCGTGAGTCATGGGCAAGCCGGGAAAGGGGAGTCGTCGCGCTTCGGGTGCTGCCGGGTCACAGTTCAGCCGCGTGCGATCCGGCCGGCTGCGGGGCGCCAGCCGGTCGCCGCGCGATCCGCCGACGCGGCCGCACGACGCCGAAGGCGGATGATCTGAGCGAGCGCGAGGCCCGTGACCGCACCGAGCACGTAGTGGCCGGTGTACGGCACGTAGTAGACGAACGCCACGACGAGGATGACGCCCATCCCGCGCAGGAGCAGATATTCGACCTCCGACGTCACCTTGGCCCTCAGGCTGTGCACGGTCGCCATCACATTGGCCCACAAGAGGATCGCAACGCCCACGAGACCCACGCGAAGCAGCATGTCGACGTAGAAGTTGTGCGGCGAGAACTCGATGACCCGGCCGTCGATGACGCGTCGCCACCCGTGGCCATACGGAAAGCCGAGCAGCAGCGTGCCGATCGACGAACTGGCCCAGTCGGCCACCAGCGACTCCCATCCGAACACTCGATCCGTCACGGAGCTCTGCGAGTCGATCACCGAGATGGTCGACGCCCACAACGCCTCGAACAGCGGGTCCAAGTAGCCGAAGATGGCGGCGATACCCACCGAGATGCCTCCGATCAGCAGGAAGGCGAGGATCCACGGGAATCGCCGCGGCAGCGCATCTCGCTCCTGAAACGCCAGGTACAGCAGGCCCACCAGATGCGCGATCCACACCGAGCGGTGCTGCAGGATGAGGACGAACGCCGTGAAGATGAACGCGTGCAGGCCCGAGCGCGCGCCGCCGGTGCCGCGCAACCACGCCATGGTGGCGACCAGCGCAGCCACCGACAGGTACAGCGCGGCGTGCGACGGCAAGGCGCGGAAGTCGCTCGTCACGCCGACCTCGCGCAACAGGCTGGCTGGCACGAGACCGACGGCCACACCGATCCAGCGATACAGCGCGATGCCGATCAACCCGTAGGCGGTCCAGAGTGCCCATCGGCCGATGCGGCGCAATGCGGGCTCATCGAAGTCTGCGGTGCAGCAGAACAGCCCGACGGCCCAGTAGTAGAAGTACTCGCGCACCTCGGTACCAGCCGCCGTGCCGTAGCGGCCGAGCCCGATCGCGAACGAGGTGAGGATGCATGCGCCGAGCGCGAGCCAGATCAGCAGCGCGCCTTCCTTCAGCGGCAGCGGACGCGTGAAGGTGCCCATCACCATGCAGGCCAGCAGCAGCAGGGACAGCAGGTCGTTCGGGTAGATCTGAAGCCCGAGCTGGAAGTACGGCTGCTTGTGGATGAAGACCTCGAACAGGAACGCCAGCAGCACATAGCCCACGCAGAGCGTGCGGCGATCGGTCGAGGCGATGAAGAACCAGATCAACCCGAGGGCAACGACGAAACCAGCCACCGCGGCCGCCATGAAGGCCGATGACTGTGTGAGCGTTTCGATGACCGTGTCCACGGTGGTGATGACGCCGCTCAGTGCCCGTTCATTGAGCGCAGGTGACGACACCCGCGCCACGCGACTGTCGCGTCGAGCCCAGCACCTCGTCGTATGCCCGGAGGTAGCCGTCCAGCACGCTGTCCTCGGAGAAGAGCTCGCGCGAGCGCGCGCGCGAGCGCGCCGAGACGTCGGCCCAGCGTGCACGATCGGTGGCGAGCGCCACCACCCCGCTGGCCATGTCGTCTGGGTCGTTGACATCGACCAGCATGCCGGCTCGGCCCCCGTCCAGCTGCCACGACACGCCGTCCGTCCTGCGTCCGGCGACCACGGGCAGACCGACGCTCATGGCTTCGGCAATCGCCATCGAGCACGCCTCCGCGCGCGACGGATGCAACAGCAAGGTGCTCGTGCGCATGGTCTCGAGAATGACCTCCCGCGGGACCGGCCCGCGGAACTCGACGCCAGCCTCGAGGCCTGCGCGCCGCGCCCACTGGTGCGCCGGCCCTTCTACCTGCCAGTCGGTACCGAAGCACACCAGTCGCAGGCCGGGGCAGCGGCCTCGTGCCCGGGCATGTGCGCGCAGTGCCTGCATCCCGTTCTTCAGGCCGTTCCAGCCGTTCAGAACCATCATTGCTTGCGGTGACTCGACGTCCGGAGGCCTACAGCCCGGACCCTGCAACAGCGTCGCGGTCACCGGATTCGGCACGACCCGAATCGGCACCGACGCGAATCGCGCGAGGTCGGATGCGAGGTCCGGCGACACCGCGGTCAGGTGCTCGCACCGCGGGATCACCCGTCGCGCCATGATGAAGCGCATGGCGCGATACAGATCCGGCATGAATCGCAGCACCTTCAGCGGCGAGTCGTGCGCCGTCGCCAGAGTGGGATAACCGCTGTCGAGTGCGGCCCACACGAACTCGTAGGTCCAGTGGGCGTGCACGATGTCGGGTGCGAAATCGTGGATCGCGGCGGTGAGCGCCTGCCGTTCGCGGGCGAACAGGTCCATCGCTCGCCCCCAACGCCCGTCGGCATAGCGGAAGCCTCGCGCGCGCTGCGGGCAGAAGTACAGCTCCAGACCGTCGGCACGGAAACGCTCGTAGGGGAACGGCGCTGACGACGGGGCACGGTAGTCCGTGCTGATCGCGGCGACGGTGTGGCCACGGTCGGCGAGCGCGCGCGCCAGCGCCGCCATCACCGGCGCGCCGGGATAGCCGGCCGGCAATGCCGTCCGCGCGTCACCGAAGTCGAAAAGGCCCGCCAGCGAGGACCCCATGAACGGCCCGACCAGTGCGATGCGCATGATGAACCGGGCCGAGTCAGCCGCCGCAGAACGAGGCGCGCACCGCCGGCGTCATGCGGCCTGCCTCGCCGCCGACAGCGCGACCGCACCGGACGAAGGGGAGAAGGACGGTGCCGTCGCGTCGGCGACTTGCAGCCGTCCCACCAGATGGTCTGCCAGCCTGAGGCTCAACGCCACGAGCGTGAACGTCGGAAAGTTCGCGCCCGCCGTCGGAAAGACAGAGCTGCCGGCCACGTACATGTTCGACATTCCGTGAATGCGGCAATCGCGATCGACCACGCCTTGCCGAGGCGACTCGTGCATGCGCGTCGTGCCCATGTGATGCCACGTGCCTTCGAGCGACTTCGGCCAGTCACGCCCGACCAGCGGGGCATCGAGCGTGACATCGGCAACGCCGGCCACCCTCAGCTCGTCCGCGACGATCTCCAGCGAGCGATCGAACGTGCGCTTGACCTGGTCATCCAGCCGCCAGTCGACCCGCGCGCGCGGCATGCCGAGGCGGTCGCGCTCGGTCGACAGCATCACGCGACTGTCGGGGTTGGGCGTCGGCTCGCAGATCATCTGCAGCTGCGCTTCCTTGATGAGCTGGAACTGCAGTTCCTTCATGAACCACACCGGCATCTGTCGTGCTGCGATGAAGTTGAGGCTGTCCCACGGCTGGCGCATCATCGTCAACAGGTCTCGCCAGAAGCCGTGCTGCGAGTCGATCTTCGAGTGCAGACGGTGCTTCATGCGCACGATCGCCTCGGCCGCCGGAGTCTGCTCGCCAGGGAACACCGACCACAGCCAGATGCGCGCGTTGAGAAGGCGCTCGCGGCGCTGGATCTCCGGCGCGAGCGTGAGCTGCGCTGCCACGTGCGTGCCGTTCGCCGCCACGGCACGGTTGAGGTAATGGAACTTCGTGTCGTAGAGCTTGTTGCGCAGCCACTGCGGCCGGAACTTCACCTTGTGCAGGATGAGCCGTGGATGCTCCATGAAGTAACGCCCGACCAGGCCGTTCGCGTTGCCGAGCCCGTCGCCATGCTGCTTGTTGCAGGCCAGCAGGATGCGGGCGTTCTCGATGCCGCCGGTCGCCAGCACGAACTGCCGTGCGTCGACATAGAAGGTGCGACCGCTCAGCGTCTTGACCTGGACGCGCCGCACCGTCTGCCCGGTCGCGTCGGTCTCGATGTCGGCGACGTTGGCGTACAGGAAGATGCGCACGTGCTTCGCCCGGCGCAGCTCCGAACGGAAGTGCTTGCCGAAGCGCGTGGGACGGCTGAACTGCGACATGCTGTCGATCACGCGGCCGGTGGGCAGCGGCATGCGCCGCACGTCGGGGCGGTTGATCGCCTTCACCCAGTGGTCCACCTCGAAGTTCACCGGGCCGAGGCTGAGCACCGCGTGCGCGCGTTCGTAGTACGGCATCAGGTCGGCGCGCCGGAACGGCCAACCGCTGTTGGGCACCCAGTCGCGCTCTTCCAGATCCTCGACCTCGAGCGGCCGGCACCAGCCGCCCCAGCAGTTGCTGCCGCCACCGAGGAAGCGCGAGCGGAAGCCGTCGCCGAACTCGTACGGCAGCCCGACGTTCTCGCCGCGGTTGAGATCCATCGTCTCCTCGTCGGGCTTGTACCCGCCGCTCTCGAGCACGATGGCGTCGATGCCCCGCTTCTCGAACTCGAGCGCCAGCGTTAGCCCTGCAGGGCCGCCGCCGATGATGCAGACGGTCGACTGCAGGACCTGCCCTTCATCGGTTCGACGCGCGTCGCACAACATGATCCTTCACCCTCGATGGTCGTTGGCGCGGCTCACAGCCGCCATACCTTCATGCCGGCTTCCTCGAGCGCCGCGCGATCGAGGTACGACTTCACGTCGATCACGCAGCCGCCCTTGATCAGCTTGCGGCCGAGCTCCTCGGGCCCGAGCTTGCCGAAGCGCTTGTGCGCGACCGCGACCACGACGGCGTCGGCGCGCGGC
>Ga0209172_10002574_pt1 | contig 31349 bp, 31 predicted proteins | sample LarsenN4metaG_FD_184113 | JGI IMG/M metagenome (GOLD analysis project Ga0209172, IMG submission 184113) | Hot spring sediment bacterial and archeal communities from British Columbia, Canada, to study Microbial Dark Matter (Phase II) - Larsen... ... | reverse complement strand
AAAACGATTTAAATCTTAGGATTTAAATCTTAGGTTCGGGCGCCAAGCGCCCTCAAAACGATTTAAATCTTAGGATTTAAATCTTAGGTTCGGGCGCCAAGCGCCCTCAAAACGATTTAAATCTAACCTGTTTTGAGGGCGCTTGGCGCCCGAACTAAAGTCATTCTCCCAGAAGCCGTAGCCTGTGCCCCTTGCCTGTTATTGGTCTACCTCTTATGAACGTTTATGCATATTGTCTGAGCGATGAAGTGACGCCTGAAGCGACTAATTCAGTGATAGGCGTGGCAGGCGCAATGCCACGATTAATCCACTACCAGGGGATCACGGCGGTCGTCAGTGATTATACTGGAGAGCACCTCTCGGTAACGCGCGAGAATGTGTTTGCTCATGAAAGGGTGATCGGCCGCATCCTGGCAGAGACCACTCCGCTTCCGTTTCGTTTCGGCACAGTGGTGAGCGAAGCTCAACTTCAGGGTCTCTGGTAATTCCCGTGATGAAACGCTGATTCCATCAAAGAAACAGGACAATATGGCGGATCCTCGCAAGGCAAACGCAATATGTTGATGTTTCATCGATGCGACAACTGTTTCAACACGGAAATCACCAAAGAGCCTTAATTTACTTCTCTTCGTCCCGGTAGAGACGTCTGAGAATAGCCCGGCAATTCATTGCTGAGAAACGAGTTGGTCAGCCCCGCTAGTGCCGTCAGTGAGGCTGAAACCGGACCTTGATCACTGTGCGAACCTCTTTTCAGCCGTCCCTCCGGGACTGTAACAGCTTTGCGCATCAGCCCCAGCAATGAATTGCTGGGCTATTTTCATAGCGTCCCTGCGGGACGAGAGCCACGCTTTGCAAAAATGAAGAGATTTTTTGGTAATGATAAGCTCATCACTCGTCACTTGTCACTCATCGCTGTTCTTCTAACATTTAGCTCCTGGGGAATAGCGAAGTGGACGTTCTCATCCTCAGCTTTCATCTCCTCAACCACGCTTGCGCCCAGCGAGCGCAGATGGTCGATGACGCGAATGACCAGCTCTTCAGGCGCCGATGCCCCCGCCGTTATTCCAACCGTCTCTGCCGTTTCGAACCATTGGTGATCGATCTCGGTCTCGTCGTTAATCAGGTAACCGGGCACGCCGGCGGCCAGCGAAACTTCGCACAGACGCTGTGAATTGGAGCTATTCTGCGAGCCGATGACCAGAATTACATCCACCTGTTTGGCCATCTCTTTGACTGCGTTCTGGCGGTTCTGAGTCGCGTAGCAGATATCATCTTTGGGCGGAGATTGTAATTTGGGGAACTTGCGCTTCAACGCTTCTACAATCTGCGCGGTGTCATCAAGGCTCAAGGTAGTTTGCGTGAGATAGACGACCTTCTCCGGGTTTTCAACTTGCAATTGCTCAACATCTTCAATTGAGCTGACAAGCTGCATGGGCGCCTCGCCCATTGTGCCCTCTACCTCTTCGTGTTCCGGGTGGCCAATGAGAATCAGCGAATAGCCTTCGCCGGTGAAGCGAATTGCTTCCAGATGGACTTTAGTAACCAGCGGGCAGGTGGCGTCGATCACAAACAACTGTTTGCGCTGCGCCATCTCGCGCACTTGAGGCGAGACGCCGTGGGCGCTGAAGATGCAAGTTGCGCCGTCAGGGATCTCGTCAATGCTATCGACGAAGATCACTCCGCGCCTCCTGGCGTTATCGACTATATAGCGGTTGTGAACAATCTCATGGAAAACATAGATTGGCAGAGGCAACAGCTCCAATGCCCGCTCTATTATTTCGATTCCTCTCACCACGCCGGCGCAGAACCCGCGCGGATTTGCCAGCACTATCTTTTTAATTGCCATTTGACCTCTAAAAGTAATGCGTAAGTCTACGTTCTACATTCGACGTTTAATCTTCAACATCCAGGATGTCCGCCTGAATGTTGCGACCCTGACGTTCGACGTTCTACGTTGAATCTTCCGTCTAGAACCTAAAACGTAGAACGTAGAACATAGAACGTAGAACGTTTCACCCTGCCATCAAGATTTCGGCTCTTTCAATTTGTATGATGAACCGCTTTTTGAAACATCAAACTCTCTCGACTTTCCGCGAGGGATGCTCAGAGATTGCCAATTCTCTCCGGCAAAGTGCTTTGCCAGAAGGACGATCTGTCCAACGTGGCTAGCATAATGAGTAAGCTGGCGATTGATCGCCTCAATCACCGAATGCGGCTCCCCGCGGATAAAGACAGTCTTGCCCAGGTCGTCAGCTTTAAGCGATGATATTGCATCAAGCGTGCACTGCCAGCCGGTCTGCCAGCGCGTTAAAATTATCTCTCTGGTCTCTCCTTCTTCAATCACAAATTCCCTATCACGATTCCGGTCCGGCTTCTCTCCATCAGAAGTAAGAAAATCGGTCCAGCAAGAGCGCATATTGCCGGCCAGGTGCTTCATGATAATTGCAATGCTATTGGACTCTTGATCAAGAGTCCTGAAGAGGCGCTCATCATCGATCTGAGCTATAGCTTTTTCGGCGAGGTCTTTCAATTTATCAAGCTGCCGGATGACATCTCTCAGGTAATGTTCTGCTAGCATAGGATTAATTCCTTTTCTTGACGGTCAGGAATTGTATCTGCGCATCCGCATCTTTAGTGCGGCCCATAGCGTCATAGATCCTGGCCAGAGCGAGTCTCGCTTCCAGGTTCCCCGAATCCCGTCTCAAGACCTCTTCCGCTTGAGCCAGCGCCAGTTGATGTTGATTCTGTTCCGTGAGCAATTGAGCATAGCGCAGTCGCAGCTCATGATTATTAGGCTCATAATGCAGCAGTTCGACGAACAGGGCCCCGAGAGATGGATCCGGGGCCGACCAGATAAGCGATTGGGCCAGCAGGCTGCGAATCTCAGTATCATCGGGATTGCGGCGAAACTCTTCGCGCAGCCAGGCGATAGCTTCAGAGCGGCGCTCTGGCATCCAGGACAATATCTTTGCCCGCTGAATTTGCAGATCGCGGCCCGGACTCTCTGCCATCAACCGCCGGTTGAGCTGAAGTGCCTCTTCGCGGTGAGCGGCGACAGAAGCGAGTATATCGACAAATTCGACGGAGAGTTTTCTATCAGAAGGTCTCTCGGCCAGAACTTGCCGGTAATGGGGAATTGCCTGCTCAGTCTGTCCACTCTCGTGAAGCTGCCGCGCCTGGGCGAGAAGATCAAGCTGTCTCTGGGTATATGCGCCTGAACGGATGCGATCTCGCTCGCTGATTATCTTGGCCAGCTCTGCTTTGAGATTTCTGTTTTTAGGCTGGTTGAGAATCAGTTGAAGATAGATCTTCTCTGCCTCTTCCAATCGACCGCTCTGCCACAGGGCCAGAGCATAATCGTACTCTGCTTTCTGCGGCAGCGCATTGCTGGCCCTCAGCTCTTCGAATATAGGAAGGGCTGCCTGTCCTTTCCCTTGCCAGGCGAGCGTCTGGGCCAGAAGAAGCTTTGCCGACGAGTCTGACGGTCTCTGCTGCAAAACCGCGCGTAGATGCGTCTCCGCCGCAGAGTGTTCCCCAATCCAGGTGAGCACCTGAGCCAGATAGAGTCGCCCATCTGAGTCTTTAGGATTCAGGCCGAGATAGATCTGCAATGTCTCAACTGCCTTCCGCCAGGTGGGCCTTTGATAGCTGTAGAGCACTCCCAGCGCCTTGAGCGCCGTCTGATTGGCCGGGTCAATTGCCAGCGCCTTCCTGAATTCAACCATTGCTGCGGCCATGCGCCCGGCTTTCTGCTGCGCCAGTCCCATTCCAAGCTGGGCATTCAGATTGGCCGTGTCCTTTCTGAGCACAATGCGAAAAGCGCGAATGGCTTGCTCGGCCAGCCCCTTCTCCAGTTGATCGTAGCCGAATGAGGTGGCTTGCTCGATGGACATTGCACTTACAGCGCGGTCCTGCTCAGCCGAAGCAGCAGCGCCGCGCCGGGCAGGAGCCGAGCGACGCGATTGCGTTGAAGGCTGTGATTGCCTTTGAGCAGCGGTTGCCGATTGATGTTCGACGTTCGACGTTCGACGTTTTGTCTCCAAGTCGGCGACAGGACTGCCAGCTTGATTAGATCGAGTCGTCTGATGATTGTATGCAAGATTTATCTGCGCCAAAGTCAGTGACAAAATAGCAACCGATAGCGGATAGAAAATGGGGGGTCTCATAAGAGCCATTCTCCCGATTTATAAAAAACTGCGCCTTCCATGCTAAAGTAAAGACTCGACAGATTAGCCTAAACTTATTCGGGAACCGAAGGCTATGCATAGTGTAGAGCAGGTCTGCAACCGAATTCAAGAACTATCGCAGCAGCGCATTTCGGCAGATGAGATTCTCAAAGAGGCTGTGCGTTTGATAAAGGCAGCCGATGAAAAATATCACTGGGTAGGCATCTATATGCTGGAAGGCGACGATCTTGTTTTGCACAACTACATTGGCAAGCCAACCGAGCACACACGGATAAAGGTTGGAGTCGGAGTCTGCGGCACAGCGGTAGCCGAAAACCGCAATATTAACGCGCCTGATGTAACTGCGCTAGACAACTACCTGGCTTGCAGTCTGGAGACGCGCTCGGAGATTGTAGTACTCATCAGATCAGGCGAAAAGACACTGGGCCAGATAGACATTGATAGCGATGAGCCGGGCGCATTTAGCGAAGAAGATGAAATCTATCTCAGCCGGATAGCCGATGCTCTGGCTGCTTCTATAGAGCACAGCGACTCGCAGGCCTCTTAAGAAAACAGAAGGCAGAAGGCAGAAGGCAGAAGGCAGTAGGCAGTAGGCAGTAGGCAGGCGGGCAGGCTTCTTCCAACTGCGCTGTTCTCATTATTTCTCTCACGTCGCGCGAGCCGTCTGAAAGACTCCTCTCCTGGGAGCGCCTCTCATCCTTGCCTGCTTAGGTTGCCCTACCTAGCAAGTAAGCAGGCAAGGAAACTAGTGCCCCCAGAATTTTCATCATTTCAGGGCGTCGCACGAGCCGTCTGAAAGACTCCCCAGAAAACAGAAGGCAGAAGGCAGTAGGCAGTAGGCAGTAGGCAGTAGGCAGGCGGGCAGGCTTCTTCCAACTGCGCTGTTTTCATCATTTCAGGGCGTCGCCGAAGACGACATGAATGACTCCTCCTGGGAGCGCCGCGACGAGAGAGGGTGCCCCGCCTTGCCTGCTTAGGTTGCACTACCTGGCAAGGCGGACAGGCAAGGAAACCAGTGCCCCCAGAATTTTCATTATTTCTCTCGCGTCGTCGAAGATGACATGAATGACTCCTCGGAAAATGTACAGCGAGGCGGTCAGGTTGCTGCCTGACGGATTATTAGAACTGTTTTGAGGGCGCAAGAACTTCGGGCGGTTTTGAGGGCGTTGCACGCCCGAAGTTCTTGCGCCCTCAAAACCGCCCGAACCTAGTGTAGTCTTTTTCTTGAGATCTATAGCTACTGTGCGCTGCCGCTTCACCAGTAATGAACTGAGATTGATCTAGATTATCTCCTCTGCCCAATACGCATGCTCTGCAACATATCGGAAAATGCCCTGTCGTACTGATCAAACTCTCGCTCTGGAGCTATGGCTATGATGTAGAGCAGATCATCTTGATAGCGTCTGGTGAATATCTTTGCCACCTCTTGATGTCCCAGCGGGCTTGCGCCGCTGAGGGTCACCGAGAGGGCCTCCTCGCCGTCGATTCGCCCGTGCCTCTGCGGTCCCCTGACTACGCGCAAATAGCGATTATCCTGCTGAACCGAAGCGACAAGCTCGTCAGTGGCCTGGCGCAAGAATTCCGAGGAACTGCGGCGGCGAGCCTCTTGAGAGGGAGTGAAGAAATTGATTATCGCTCCGTGAGTGATATGCTGCTGGTCGCCAACTTGAGCGACTCCGCCATCGGGCAGGAACATCACAGAAGATCCGCTGCTATCGTAGACCTTCCAGTTGCTGGGATAGGAGATGCGAAATTCGCCTTGCTGAGATGTGTATGAAGAATAGCTGCGGGAAGGCGGTTCGGGGCCCCCGGTTCTGGAAGACACCGGCAGATTGCGGCTCCGCTGAGCGGCAGGCATGCGCTGCAACTGCGCTCTGACGGTATCAAAGCCGCGCGTGTTGGTCACAGGATTTGCCGACGGGCGCAGCAGGGAAATCTCCTGATTGATGCGCGAGATGCGATTAGCGGGGTTGGGATGACTGGAGAAGAATTCGGCTACTTTGCTCGGCTCCCCCTTCTGCATGTTCTGCAATTTCTGGAAGAAGCTCACCATCGCCTGTGGAGCATAGCCGGTTCTGGTCAGAAGCTGCACGCCGACAACATCTGCCTGCGTCTCCGCCGTGCGGCTGTAGCGTAAGAATATTGCATTCAGGCCGAATGATATTCCCAGCTTGGTCAGAATCGAACCTACGCCTTCGCCCAGCACTCCGCCTACAACCGCCAGAGGCGCTTGAGCGAGCACTGCCTTTGATAGTTGATTGGTGCCATGACGCAATGTGACGTGAGAGATTTCATGCGACAGCACTCCGGCAAGCTCAGCTTCGTTGCGCGCCGCTTCGATCAGCCCGCGATTGACATAGATGAATCCTCCGGGCAATGCGAATGCATTAACCTCCGGCGAATTGACTACTTTGAACTGCCAGGGCAAGTTCGGCATAGAAGAATTTTTTGCCAGTCCGCGCCCAACAGAGTCGATGTATTCTGTTATGGCCGAATCGCGCAAGATAGGCAATTGCCTTTCTGCTTCTTCAGCCGATCTCCTGCCGATCTCAACATCTTGCTCAATTGAGAAGAAGTTTATTCCCGGCTCGACTTTCGTTTGAGAGATGACAGAGAGTGGAGACATAAGGATCAAAGCAACTGAGAAATATACGATCAACCTAATCTTAAGATTTCTCTTTTTCATTACAACCTCCTATAAAGTCCTTTTTGTTTTTAGATGCGCCAGGCTGACAGGTGTTACCCCCTGTTTCAGGATGGTACATAGCCATGCTATACTTTGCTTCTTTGTAAAGAAAGAGACCAACTGAAGAATCGCCGGTCAATGACTTGCTCGTAGCGGAATCTTTCAGCGATTGACAGTCTGTCGTTGATATGTTAGTTTAGCCGACTTTGCTTTGGCGGTCTGGAGGCTGGCAAACTTCGCTCGTCTCCGAATAATTAAACCTTGGAGGCATTAGAACGTGAGCAAAAAAGGGAGTTACCTTTTCACTTCCGAATCGGTCACCGAGGGGCACCCGGATAAGATTGCTGACCAGATTTCGGATGCTATACTTGATGAGATATTGCGGCAGGACCCATTGGGTCGAGTAGCCTGCGAGACCTTGCTGACAACCGGGTTGATATTCATCGCCGGCGAGATCACAACCACAGCGCGCATAGATTATGCCGGAGTGGCGCGAAAGACGGTTGAAGAAGTCGGCTACACGCGCGCTAAATATGGCTTTGACTGTCAGACCTGCTCGGTGATGGTTGCTATTGATACTCAATCGCCGGACATTGCAATGGGCGTTGATACCGGCGGCGCGGGCGATCAGGGGTTAATGTTCGGCTTCGCTTGCAACGAGACGCCTGAGCTGATGCCCCTCCCCATTCAACTGGCCCACACGCTGACTCTTCGCCTTGCTACTGCCCGCAAAGAACACACGCTCGATTATCTCAGACCCGATGGCAAATCACAGGTCACAGTTCAATATCGCAATGGAAAGCCGGAACGAATCGATGCTGTGGTCGTTTCAACTCAGCATAGCGATCGGGTCTCGACCGAGCAATTGAGAGAGGAAGTCAAAGAGCACATCATCAGGCCCGCACTTCCCGGCGAGCTGCTGGATCGAGACACCAAGTACCACATAAATCCGACCGGACGATTTGTCGTAGGCGGCCCGCAAGGCGACACCGGGCTTACCGGCCGCAAGATCATTGTTGACAGCTACGGCGGCTATGCGCCTCACGGTGGGGGAGCATTCTCAGGCAAGGACCCGACTAAAGTGGATCGCTCGGCAACCTATATGGCGCGTTACATTGCCAAGAATGTTGTCGCCGCAGGAATCGCGGAGAAGTGCCAGGTGCAATTGGCTTATGCAATAGGCGTGGCCGATCCGGTCTCGGTGCATATTGAAACATTCGGGACATCGAAGATAGATGAAGATAGAATCTCCGAGCTGGTTCGCGCCCATTTTCAACTGACGCCGAAAGGCATTATTGAATCTCTGGATCTGCGCCGACCGATCTTTCGCAAGACGGCCAGCTACGGCCACTTCGGGCGCAATGAACCGGAATTCACCTGGGAGAGAACCGACAAAGCAGAAATACTACGCAGAGATGCAGGATTGTGAGGAAGGAATGAGCAGCCAGATACAAGCACCCAATTGCGATGTTAAGGATTTGAGTCTTGCCCCAATGGGGAAAAAGCGGATTGAGTGGGCAGAGCGCGATATGCCTGTGCTCAGACTCATCCGCGAGCGATTCGTGCGCGAGCGCCCGCTTGAAGGCATACGGCTGGTCGCCTGCGCCCATATAACAACAGAGACAGCCAACCTGGCGCGGGCTCTGAAAGCAGGCGGGGCGGATGCAGTGTTGATCGCTTCAAACCCGCTCTCGACTCAGGATGATGTAGCTGCGTCGCTGGTGGCCGATTTCGGCATTCCGGTATTTGCTATCAAAGGCGAGAGCACAGAGGTCTACAATCGCCACGTGCGTATTGCGCTCGACCACAGCCCTAATGTGATCATTGATGACGGCGGCGATGTAGTAGCAACGCTTATCAAAGAGAGAAAGGAGCTGGTGGCGGAAGTCATCGGAAGTACAGAAGAGACGACTACCGGGCTTCAACGATTGAATGCAATGGTGAAGAACGGCGTCCTTCCTTTTCCAACCATAGCGGTCAATGACGCCCAGACCAAACACTTCTTTGATAATCGCTATGGCACAGGCCAATCGACCATTGATGGCATTGTTCGCGCTACCAATGTATTGCTGGCGGGGCGCAATGTGGTTGTAGTGGGATACGGCTGGTGCGGCAAAGGCGTGGCAATGCGCGCGCGCGGGATGGGGGCAAACGTGATTGTGACCGAGGTCAACCCGGTCAGAGCGGTAGAAGCAGTAATGGACGGGTTCCGCGTGATGCCCATCGCCGAAGCTGCGCCGGTGGGCGATATTTTTATAACGGTGACAGGAAATCGTCACGTGATCGATGGTCAGCACTTTGCCAGGATGAAAGATGGCGCTATATGCGCTAATTCCGGTCACTTTGATCTTGAGCTGAATCTGGTCGCGCTTAAAGAAATGTCATCGGAGCGCAGACAGATCCGCCCGTTTGTCGAGGAGTACCAGCTCAAGGATAGCGGCAAGCGCATAGTGATTCTCGGCGAAGGCAGGTTGATAAACCTGGCAGCGGCAGAAGGGCACCCGGCGAGCGTGATGGATATGAGTTTTGCTAATCAGGCGCTGTCGGTTGAGTACCTGGTCAAAAACAAGGGCAAGCTTGAGCCGAAGATCCACCTGCTGCCGCCTGAAGTTGATACAGAGATTGCCGCCCTCAAGCTTGAATCTATGGGCGTGCGCATTGATAGTCTGACTCCGGAGATGATTGAGTATATCAATAGCTGGGAACTGGGGACGTAATGCGTAATGGGTGATGCGTAATGTATATTTTGAGAACGGCTCGGTAGCTGGAGGGTGGGGGACGTGAGATGGCAAAAACTCGCCAGCGGTAATTAGGTACAGTAAGCGTAGCTCTGTTTCCTATGGCGAAGCGTGATAAACAACTGGAGCGAATCAAGCAGCAACCAACAAATGTTCGCTTCGCTACATTGGATCGCCTGCTTCGACGTTATGGCTTCACAGTACGTCACCCAGCCAGCGGATCAAGCCATTATACCGTCAAGCGCGGGCGCTTGACGCTCACAATACCAAAGCACGATCCAGTGCGTGAGGTTTATGTTAAAAAAGCGCTCAGGATGATTGATGAAGTTCGCCATGAAGAAGAAGCTTGAATACTATCTGAAACTGCCTTACACAGTGCTGATTCATCGGGCATCCGATGGAGTTTATGAAGCGAGCATCGCCGAACTTGATGGGTGTCTTTCACACGGAGCAACAATTGAAGAGGCACTATCTATGATTGAGGATGCTAAACGGTGTTGGATTGAGACCAATCTGGAAGCAGGTGATAAAATTCCCGAGCCCGACCATGAGTACTTGACTGCTATGTTGGAACTTTACGATCTTCACCTGGCTCGACTTTGATCGTAGTAATGAACAATCAACTGCCGGAAGAAAATGGTAAGCTGCTTAACTTTATCGCTTCAACTGTTGAAGCGATAAGTGAGGCGGCTACTGGGTCGTGGACCGGCCTCTTAACAGCATCATGAAAGATCAAGTCGCTATCGTTACCGGAGCATCTAGCGGCATTGGACGCGCGACTGCCCTGGCGCTGGCAGAGCGCGGATGCCGGCTCTGTCTGCTTGCGCGCACAGAAGCCAAGTTGATTGAAATTGCTCAACAAGCAGAGCAGCGAGGTTCCCCTAAAGCTATTCCTGTAGCCTGCGATGTGCGCCAGGAAGGGGATGTCCAGCGCGCTATTGATAAGACAATCGAAGAGTTTGGCAGCATAGATATTCTCATCAATTCGGCGGGACTATCTCTCAACGGCCAGCTTGACGGGTACCCGCTCGAAGATTGGCGCACTGTGATAGACACTAACCTGACAGGCACATTCCTGACTTGCCGCGCAGTCTTGCCTGCAATGAAGAAACAGGGGGGTGGGCAGATAATCAACATCTCATCGGGCGCAGGCAAGAACGGCCATAAAGAAATGGCTGCCTATTGCGCTTCCAAGTTCGGGGTCATCGGACTGACCGAATCGCTTTCCCTTGAAGTTCGCAACGAGAATATCCGCGTCTCTGTTATCTGTCCAGGATCAACCAGCACCGGCTTTCGCAGCATATCCAGAAGAGAGACGACAAGCGAGAGCGCAGAGGCCGGAAGCTATAGCCTTACTCCTGAAGAGGTGGCAAATGTGATAGTCGCCATGCTTGAACAGCCAATGCAAGCCTGGATGAGCGAAGTCATTTTACGCCCTCTCAAGATGACTCTGAGAAGATAAACCTTGACAAAAAGATTGCGATTAGTTCGGGCGCCGCAGCGCTCGAACCAGAAAGTGGTTTATAGCTGCGCCCGCAAGCTCCGGCATACCCCAATGCCGGATAAACTTTAATGAGGCCGCAATGAACGAGCAATCAGGCCAATTCCGCCGGCAAGCAGAGCGAGCATAATGAGAGTGTTGAAAAGGCTGGTTGATCGAAAGTAGATCTCCAGATGAGTAACTATTCCAACAAAGATGATAATAGCTGCGCCGAATGTAAGTATCCAGCCGATGATTGATCGAGCATTGAAGAAGAGAAGTCCTATCCCCAGCACTAGCGGGATTAGAGTAAAACCAAATGCATTATAGCCCCAGAGCTGCCAGTAACCGGTAGTTACAGTCACTTGATTGGTGAGAAGGTATCCTCCGGCAATGGCCATTCCCAGTCCAATTAAAAACTCGCCCACGCCGCCAGATGTGCCGCCTGCGCCTTCAAAATGAAATTTTGATTTGTCCATGTATCCTCACAACTGCTTTAATAGCGCGGAACTATTTTATTCTCTTCGTATCGAAGGTCAAGCTGGAGACGGCTGCAAATGATGCTTTTCCGGCTTATCTATTCTCGACTGCGCTCGAATTTAGTCGGCGAGCAAGTTGACACAATTTAACACCGGCAACTATAATCTATAGCTTTCAGCAAAAGCGGATTTTCGGAGGTAGATAACAGTGTCCTACGCAGTCATCCAAACAGGCGGCAAACAGTTTAAGGTTACAGAAGGTGAAGTTCTGCGTATCCCCTCTGTTGAACAGGAGGTCGGCTCCAGCATCGAGTTCGATCAGGTTCTCTGTGTGAGCAATGACAGCGGCGTGCAAGTAGGCAACCCGTTGGTTGAAGGAGCCAGAGTGGTAGGCAAAGTTCTTCAGCATGGCCGGGCTCGCAAGATAATCGTCTTCAAGTTCAAGCGGCGCAAACAGTATAGCCGAAAACGAGGGCATCGCCAGGGGTTCACTTCGGTCAAGATCGAATCTATTAACGTTTAATCGGCGGCCCCCTGGCGGGTTAGCTCAATTATTAACCCGCCACGGGCGCTATGCACTAATAAAGCAGGAAAAAAGTTATGGCACATAAAAAAGGTGTTGGCAGCTCACGCAATGGGCGCGATTCGAATGCTCAGCGGCTGGGAGTGAAACGATTCGGCGGCGAGCTGGTCACAGGCGGCTCGATTCTGGTGCGGCAACGCGGCACTAAATTTAAGCCTGGCCTCAATGTAGGTCTCGGCAACGATCATACGCTCTATGCCAAGATCACGGGCATAGTCAAGTTTGAGGAGAAGGGGCGCAAGGGCAAATTTGTCAGCGTCTACCCTGCTCAGGCGTAGAAGGCCCTGCTAGCAAGACGCGCGTTTCAGGACTGGCAGAACTACGACGTCTGATCTTGTCATGTTCATTGACCGAGCGAAGATCTTTGTCAAAGGCGGCGATGGTGGAAATGGTTGTGTGGCCTTCCGGCGCGAAAAGTTCGTTCCGCGCGGCGGCCCTTCAGGCGGCGATGGCGGAAATGGCGGCAGCGTTTACCTTGAAGCCACCGACCAGATGAACACGCTGCTGCAATTTCGCTATAACCCTGAATACAAAGCCGAGCGCGGCCGACACGGTGAAGGAAGCAATCGCCACGGACGCGATGGAGAAGATATAAATATCCTCATCCCAGTAGGAACGGTTGTTACCGATGCAGAGACGGGCGAATTTATCCACGATTTCTCGCGAGCGGGCGAAAGGGTGCTGGTAGCGCAAGGCGGCAGAGGCGGGCGAGGAAATGCGCATTTCGCCACCTCTACCAATCGCGCGCCTCGTTATCACGAACCGGGCAGGCCCGGAGTCAGCCGGTGGCTTCAACTGGAACTGAAGCTTCTCGCCGATGTCGGCCTGATAGGGTTCCCTAATGTGGGAAAATCGACGCTCATCTCGCGCATCTCTGCCGCTAAACCTAAAATAGCCGATTATCCCTTTACCACCCTCGTCCCTAACCTCGGCGTAGTGGATCTTGGCGATGGAAAGTCTTTTGTAGTAGCCGATATTCCCGGCTTGATCGAAGGGGCGCATAGAGGAGCGGGATTGGGTTTGCAGTTCCTGCGCCACGTAGAGCGCACAAGGTTGCTTCTCCACCTGATTGACGTATCAGGAGAGATACAGCGCGATCCAGTCGATGATTATTACAAAATCAACCAGGAGCTGCGGCTTTACAAGCCGCAGCTCCTGGACAAGCCGCAGATTGTGGTGGCAACGAAGATAGATGCTCTGGATGATCCACAACGGCTTGAGCGCCTCAAGAGTTTCTGTCAGGAGAAGGCAGTAGAATTTATAGCTATTTCAGCAGTAACAGGGGAAGGAATCGATCGGTTGATCAACATCGTATCTCAGAAGCTTGACGATCTAAGATCGGCAAGCTCTGCTGAAGAAGAGCAAAAGGCTCAGGTGTAAAGTGCCGCAGCAGCATATAGGTGTTTATGGTGGAACCTTTGACCCTATTCACAACGGGCATATTCAGGTGGCTCGCAGTGTGCTTAGTGTCTTCGAGCTTGATGAGTTGATCATTATGCCGGCGTTTGTTCCTCCGCACAAAAGCAGGCGCTCGGTTACTCACGCTTATCACCGCTATGCAATGGCAGTACTGGCAACACTGGCTGAAGCCGAATTGAAAGTTTCAATGCTTGAGATTGACAATCCTGATCGCCCATTTACTATTGACACGATAGAGCGATTGCAACAGATTTACGGCGCTGGCGCCAGCTTCTATCTTATTATGGGCGCGGATTCATTTCAGGAGATCAATACCTGGAAACAGTACCGGAGATTGCTCGACAGTTGCAACATCATTGCCACGGCGCGTCCCGGCTACAGCTTTTCAACAGAGCATCTGCCCGAAGATGCCAGATTGAGGGTGATAAATTTGGTCGGCGAGAAGAAGAAACCAAAACGGCCGATCGATAAGACGCTTATCTTCCTGACCGACACGGTATGGTGCGATATTTCATCAACCGAGATCAGACGAGCCCGCGCAGCAGGGCAGTCGATTAGAGGCTATGTTCCCCCTTCCGTGGCAGATTACATAGAGAAGTACGGTCTCTACAAGGAAAGGAATGAGACAACAGGCTAATACTTACGAAGAACTGGAATTTGATAGTTCAGATAACAGGCTCTTGACTGCGATCAAGGCCGCTAGCGATAAAAAGGCGACCGACATCGTTGCACTACAGCTTACTGAGATAGCCTCTTTTACCGATTATTTCATTATCTGTAGTGGAACATCTTCGCGGCAGGTGCAAGCAATTGCCGACGAGGTAACAGAGAAACTCAGACGGATTGGCACTCGACCGTTGAATATCGAAGGCTATAAAGTAGGGGAATGGATATTGATGGATTACGGCGATTTCATAATCCATATCTTCAGCGAGACAGCGCGGCGCTTTTACGATCTTGAGCGGCTCTGGCGCGATGCCAGGAGAGTGAAGATACCGGAGGAACTGAGTTAACTCGGCTCAGTCCATTATTGTTATTCACAGAGGTGTTTGAGGAATTCGTCGATGTTCAATTCTGGCGCTCTGACATTTCAGGAGTTCATGATGGGTGAACCATTGCCGCTGGCTACTATTCAAAGCGCAGTATTGGAATTTCTGCGTGGCCGCGAGATGGCGGTAGTGTTCGGCGCTCAAGCAGTCAATGCCTATGTGAGTGAGCCGCGCATGACTCAAGATGTAGATCTCCTTTCACTCCATGCCGAGAAGTTAGCGCAGGAGCTGCGAGAATATTTAACCCGGCGATTCCACATCGTCGTGCTGGTGCGACAGATTGGAGAAGGACGAGGCTATCGGTTGTTTCAGCTTCAAAAATCCGGCAACCGTCATCTGGTTGATATAAGGCCGGTCAATAAATTGCCATTAGCGCAACGAATCGCAGATGTGTTGGTGATGTCGCCGGATGAACTGATCGCCAGCAAAGTAATCTCTTACTATCAAAGGCGCGGTAAGCCAAAGTCCGGCGCCGACTGGCGAGACTTGGCGATGCTGCTACTAACTTTTCCCGAACTCAAAGATGATCAGGGGCCCGTCGTCGATCGCCTGAAAGAAGCGGGCGCCGACAGGGCAGTGCTGGATGTTTGGAAAGAGCTTGTGGCCCAGGAGATAAGACCTGAAGACGAGGGTGAAGAGTTTTGAATAGCTGAAAGTGGGCCTAAATACTCATTGCATAGGCCGCCTGGCCTGAAAGCATTATGCCAATAGAATTCATTGCAACCTCCCCGGCAATGCAGCGGGCGCTTGAGCTTGTCGAGCGAGTAGCTGACACAAACGCCAATGTGCTGGTCAGGGGAGAGAGCGGCACAGGCAAAGACATCATTGCTCAACTGCTCCATTTCAAGAGCGGTCGCAGCGCGGGCCAGTTTGTCAAAATCGATTGCGCCTCGCTGCCTCAGGAGCTTCTGGAATCAGAACTGTTCGGCTACGAGAAGGGAGCATTCACCGGAGCAATGGAGCGCAAGCTCGGCCGCTTTGAGGCTGCCGATGGGGGCACACTGGTGCTGGATGAGATTGCCAGTCTGGGGCCGGCAGCCCAGGCAAAACTGCTGCGCGTCATCGACGAACGTTGCTTTGAAAGACTGGGCGGAACAAAGCCGATCAAGATCGATACTCGCATTATCGCGCTAACAAATGTCGATCTGGAGGATGCAGTCAGGCGCCGCGAGTTCCGCGAGGATCTCCTCTATCGCCTCAATGTAGTCACTATTAATCTGCCGCCATTGCGCGAGAGGCCGGAGGATATTCCCAAGCTAGCGGTATTTTTTGCCCGCAAGTCTTCTGCCAAGCACGGCAAACGGCTCAGTCTGTCGGCAGAGGCGCTGGATATACTGCGCAATTATGATTGGCCTGGCAACGTGCGCGAATTACAGAACATCATTGAGCGCGCAGTTATCACCTGCGAGTCCGACAAGCTTGAAACGCGGCACTTGCCGGAGTATCTGCGCTCTGCCCTGACAATGATCAAACGCGCGGATAGCAAGCTGACGCTGGCTCAGCTTGAAGAGATCTATATACGCGAAATCCTGGAGCATACGCGAGGGCAGAAGACGCGAGCAGCGGCTATTTTGGGAATCAGCCGCAAGAACCTTTATGAGAAGATTAAGAGATATGGGATAGAGACGTAATGCGTCTGCGGTTAATCTGGATTGGCAAAACCAGGGATAAGCATTTAAACGCGCTGATCGATGAATACGTTGTGCGGACAAAGAGATTCGCCGCTTGCGATGTAGTTGAATTGAAAGAGGCCAAAACGGCGGCCAGCGCGGGCCAGGAGCAGCGAATACTGGAGAGCGAGGCCGATTCTATACTTGGCGCGCTATCACGAGACAGCTTCGCCGTGTTGCTGGATATCGGCGGCGCTCAGCTCTCTTCACCGCAGTTGGCCGATCTGATCTCCAGGAAGCAGACTGAGGGAGCGAAAGAGCTGGGATTCATTATTGGGGGCCACCTGGGGGTTTCAGATAGAGTGAGGGCGCGAGCTAACCTGCGCTGGTCGCTTTCACCATTGACCTTGACTCACGATATGGCGCGCGTCTTAGTGGCCGAGCAGATATATCGCGCATTTACGATACTGCATAACTTGCCGTATCAAAGATAACAGAGCAGGAGATGCCTCATGGATAAAAAGAAAGTGAAGTATTACGAGACCAAATTGCTTGAAAAACGCAAAGCTCTCGCAGATATGGTTGGGCGGGCCGAGCAGGATGGAAGAGAAGCAGACCGCGAAGGGACACAGGACCCGGCGGATAAGGCTTCAAATTCCTATACAAAAGAGCTGCTCTTCAGCCAGAGCACTAATGATCGACTAACACTGATGTTAGTTGAAGAGGCGCTGGAACGAATTGAAGAAGGAAGCTATGGCTATTGCCTGAACTGCGGGCAGGAAGTTCAACCTAAACGCCTTGAGGCTATTCCCTGGGCCCGATATTGCATAACTTGCCAGGACCTGCAAGAGCGCGGCCTGCTTGAGGGACAGGAAGATTGATAGCGCCCTAACAGTGAATGGCGGAGGCATTTGAATTGCAGCGACGATAGGTTTGTGGCAACGGATCTGGCCAGGGCACAGAATCTTCTTTTCGGGATCTATTTCTCTTCTTCACCTTCCCGCTTCCCATGAAAATGCTCAGCAATCTGCGAGACAGCTTGCTCTCGCTCATCTTTCCCCAGCAGTGCCACGTCTGCGGCGCGCTGGTCGAATCCTGGAGCGATGGCGCAGCCTGCGCCGTTTGCTGGGAAAAGGCGCAATTGTTTACCGACAGCCTCTGCCCTAGCTGCGGCCTCCCGCTTAACAAATCTTCATCAATCGCTCCGGTAACTCACCGAGATTGCTGCGATGGCCTGGACTATGCGGTGGCTCGTTCCTGCGGAGCTTATGACGGGGCGCTGCGAGCCACTGTGCTCTATTTAAAAACTCACCCCTATATCTGCTCACATCTTAAAGCAATTCTTAGAAAGACCTTTGAATTTTCCCGGAGCGCGCTTGAGAGCGACCTTATTATCCCTGTGCCTCTCCACCCGCTCCGACTGAAAGAACGTGGATTTAATCAAGCTGAGTTGTTAGCCCGCTCGCTTAGCAAGGCCGCCGGTTGCCAGGTCGATGCTCAGAGCCTCATCAGAATCAAGAATACCGAGAAACACCGAGCAGGCATGGATGCTTACGATAGAGCAAAAAGCGTGGAGAATGCTTTCAAGGTGAACCGACCCGGCGCAATTAAAGGAGCAGTGGTGCTGTTGATAGATGATGTCTATACTTCCGGCGCGACTCTATCCTCATGCTCTAAAGCGTTACTGGAAGCGGGCGCAAAGCAGGTGAATGTTCTAACCGTAGCCCGAGCGATTGGCTCGCGTTGACCGCGCGCCTGAGCCCCTATCCCATCGCCTTCTCCAACAGGTGGTGTCGCCGACCACAGATGTTTATCCCCTCCTCAGCCGACGCGCCCAAAATCATCCTGCAAACGCACAATGTCATCTTCACCCAGATAGCTGCCACGCTGAATTTCAATGAAGATGAGCTTTTCGCCGCCGGGATTCTCGATCCTGTGCGCTGCGCCGACCGGCACATCAACTGTCTCGCCGGCGCGAACTATTATCTCGCGGCCATCAAGGGTAACTCTGGCTGTGCCCTGCACCACCATCCAGTGTTCCGATCTCTGCCGGTGTTTCTGATAGCTCAACCGCTTGCCCGGCAGCACCTCTATGCGCTTGACTTTATATCCATCAGCCTCGTCGAGCACGGTGAAATTGCCCCACGGACGCTCATCATAACGCGGCGAAGTATTTTCATTATCTTTCATTCGCAATACCTCCCGGTAAAGTCCAGTATCTATTATCGGCAATGAGTCTCATTTCTCGATCCCTGACCCAGGAGCGTATGTGGCCATAAATTAGACCTGCTCTAAGTTTTCGCCCCCGGCAGTTCCAGGCGCAAGTTAAACGAGCATATCTCGATGCGCTGGCCCGGCTCGACCTGAGTTGATGCGCCTTGCAACAGTTCGGCTCCATCAATCAAAATAGAATTGCGCCCTTCACAGGTGATCTTGAACTGACCATCTTTGAATTCAAGCGTAGCGTGGCGGCGACTGACCTCCATGTCGCCCTGCAGCGGCAGATCAACTTTCATCTCGCGCGAGCCGCGGCCGATTGAGATTACGGGCTGGCTGAAGTTCACCGTCTTCGTTTCACTCTCTCCCGCGCGATTAACTATGACAGAGAACAATGTTCGCGGTCGCACTATGGTCTTTTCATCCTCTGCGCTGCGTGGACGGACTATAGTAGTCTCGGCATCGGGCGCGACAGGCTTCTGGGGGCGGGGGCGGACTGTGGTCTTGGGCGCTTCGGTATCCCATACCGCCTGCACGCGGAACTTTCCTTTCTCAAGCGTCCCATCGACGCGCAGCTCAACGGCGAAAGATGAAGTTTGAAGTTTCTGTTGTTCCCCGACAATCAAGCTGGCCCGCTCCGATAGCACGTGATATAGCCCCTGTTCAAGCCCGCGCCGCTTCTCGCCTTTCCACTCGGCATCATCATCGGGACTGAGGAAGACTATGTATTCGCGCGGTATGTAAGTGGTGCCTCCGGGCGGAGTGAACATCTCTTCCTCAATCACCCTCTCGACTTCGCGAGCTACGTTGACCAGAAACTCTTCTGCTTTATTTCGCGGGCGCGCCTCTTTTCCCTCATCTTCTTCGTAATCGGCGTCAAGCCACTTGCGAAACTGTTCAAGTATTCCCATACTCCTCCTGGAAAATGTACAGCAAGATGGTCAGGTTGCTGATAGCGCAATCAGCAACCTGACCATCTTGCTGTACATTCAGCTTTTATCGTGAATCGAAAGCAGTCTGGATATAACTGCCATAAACCCACCCCCGGCTTGTTCGTGCAGTCTTCTGATCATTGGGATCAAGGATCTCTACTTGATACCAATTCTTCGGATCGCGCTGCAAGATTCTCAGCCTTGCGCCCGGGCCTAACCAGCCAACGGGTTCCCATTCTGTGCCCGGCCCGGTGCGAACGGAAACATCTCGTATAACTACCGCAAAGCGGCTCGGATCTTCCAGGCTCGACGGCTGAAAGATCGTGTAGACCCAGAAAGACAGCCCCAGGAACAGAACTAACGCCCACATTGCCAGGATCTTTTTGCGATGAACGAAGATGAGATTATCGGCGCGTTCCCAGAATCCGGGCTTTGCGCCAGCTTTCTTCTTCTTAGCCGCTGTCCCTTTATCTGCTCTCTCAACTTTCTCGTCAGGAGCGACAACTATCTCGTCTTTTTTCTCTTCTTGTTGATCAACTGACGGGCTTCGCTGAGGAAGCTGTATGACAATCTTGGCATCGCCCGTGCTGGGACCCCTATCTGAGGCTGCGGCGCGCATTACGAATTCCGGCAGAGGCGGCGCAGGCGGCATCGCGCCTCTATCTGCTCGCGGCCTCACGTGGGTTGCCTCGGCGTCGAGAGCTTGGACTGCTTCCAGTTCACGGTAAAAGGCTGTGGCGCTGGCATAGCGTTTATCTATCTGAGAATCAGTAGCACGGCACAGCACCGCGAGCAAGCCTTCCGCCATCTTCCCATTCCGTATTCCAGGTGGAAGCTCGCTGATGGGCTTGCGTGCGAACTGGCGCGGAGCCTGACCGCTGAGCAGCGTGTAGATAGTCTTGGCCAGAGAATAGATATCAGCCGAAGGCGTAAGCTGGGCAGGCTCGACCAGTTCTCCTGTAGTTGTAATCGGGTGGTGCTCCGGCGGAGCATAAACGTCGGTGCCGACGCGAGTGACCTCTTCGTTAGCCCGCGGAGAAATCTTAGCAACTCCAAAATCTGCGATCTTCACCGTCTTCCCATCCGCCGACAGGAGCAGGTTATTGGGCTTGATGTCGCGATGAATGATGCCGCACTGGTGAGCGTGGGAGAGGGCATCGCAGACCTGGCCGATGTAATACATCATCTCGTCAAAGCTCAGGGGCCTTTGTCGGCACCGTTGCAGTAGGTCCCCTCCGGGCATGTATTCGAGCACAATATAGTGGAAAAACTGGCCGCTGAGATCGACCGCCGTTCCCCCTCCGAGCAAGGAGATAATGTTGGGATGACGCACAGTGTCGAGAGCTATAGCCTCGTTCTTGAAGTTTTCAATCAGAGTCTGTTCCAGATCCGGGTCCGGGGTCCCCTGAAGATGTGTATTGAGCGCCTTGACAATAACCAGCTTATTATCGCGCATGCGGTCGCGGGCGACGAATATCTCGGCATACGAGCCCTGGCCCTTGCGCTCCAACAACTCGTAGCGCTCATCAATCAAGCTGCTCTCTAGTCTTAGCTCGGACATGGGAAATGCGTTTACCGACTACGAACCGGATTCATTCTCTCCTCAGCAAAGCGTTTGAAGCTTTCTGCTGCTTCCCTCTCCTTCTTCATCGCATGGTAGCAGAGAGCTTCATAAAGATAGACTGTTGGCGCATTCAGGTTCAAGCTTGCCGCCTTTTGGAACCCTTTCAACGCTGCGTCCGTGTTGCCTGCTTCAAAACTGGCTCTCGCTTGCCAGTAATAATAACGAGCATTGGTCGGAGCGCGTTCCGTAAGCGCGCGGAACCGGTCGTGAGCAGCCGTATACTCGCGATTATCAAAGAGCTGCAACGCTTCCCGAAAATCGGCGTCGGTTTGCGCTCCTTCTCTCAGATAATTCAATGCCCCTAGATCATTCTCAACCGGTACTGAATTGCGTCCGGGCGGCTCAGGCGGCAGGTAATTGCGGGCGACATAGATGCCGGCGTAAAATGCGCCTGCCAGCAGCAGCACCCCCAGAAACATCTTCAAAGCTGTGCCCAATACGGAGCTGCTCTGCGCCTGGCGCACAGCCGGTGGCCGGGCGCTATGGCTCGCCACAGTAGCATGCTCTGAAACAGGAAGCTGGGTTGATCTTCTATCTGGTAATCTCTCAGCCGACTTTCTGGACGGCGGCTCTGCGGCGGCGCTAATATCAACTTCCACCCGGACAGGAGACTGTTTGCGAGATGCTGTATCAATCTGCTCTTTCCGTTCAATACGCGCTTTCGGCCTGGAAGGCGGCAGCGTGCGTTCTTCATCCGCTTTAAACATCTTCACTACTATCGCAGTCAAATTATCCTCGGCCCCCCGACAGTGGCAGCGCCACTTCATCTCTTCGCACATCTGCTGTGGAGCCAGGTCTGATGTAAGGATCTCTTCTAGCTCTGTATCGGGTATATGCCGCGTGATGCCATCGGTGCAGAGCAAGATAGCATCGACCCGGCTTATATCAATAGAACTGAATTCAGGTTCAATCTCAGCTTCGGCGCCGGCGGCCCGATTTATTACATTGCGGGCCGGTAACTGCTGCGCTTCCAGTTCAGTTATCTCGCCTGCGCGCAGCGCATCTTCAAGGTCAGTGTGATCGCGCGTCTCACGCTTCAATTTTCCCCCACTCAAGCTGTAGACGCGGCTATCACCTACATGAGCGATTGTCGCCCGACTGTCTTCAATGCAGACCAGAGCAACTGTGCTTGCCATGCCTGAAAGCTCTTCATGAGTGCTTGCAGCTTCGTAGATCCGTTTGTTGGCATGTTGCAATGTGAGTTCCAGGAAGTCTTCCAGATCACCCTTGAAGTCATAACTGCGCATTGCTTCGGCCAGAGCATCAACGACAGTCTGGCTGGCAACTTCGCCGGCAAGCTCTCCTCCTACGCCGTCGGCGACGGCGAACAGTCCCTTTTCCGGCATCGCCAGGAAGCGGTCTTCATTGATTGGTCGCCTGGGATTGAGTCCCCTATCGCAAACTGCGCCGACTTCAAATCTACTCACCGCTTCACCCCTATTGAATCGCCTTGCTGTTTCTGTGCGAGATTGCCATAAGTATACCAATCATCACAAAAGATGTGATGAGCGAAGAGCCTCCGTGGCTGACAAACGGGAGCGTGATGCCGGTCATCGGGAGCACCCGCAACACGCCTCCTAAATTTACCAGCGCCTGAAACCCAAGAAAACCGGTCACACCAGCGGCTATCAGCTTGGTGAACATATCGCGCGCTTCAATTGCAATGCGCAAGCCGGCAAAAACCAATGCTGCAAACGCTATAATGATGGCCAGTCCGCCTAAAAATCCCAGCTCTTCTGCTATCGCAGCATAGATAAAATCGGAATCCGATACCGGAACAACTTCAGGGAACCCCAGCCCCAATCCCTGCCCTTTCAGTCCCCCACTCTCAATTCCAAACAGTCCCAGCGCAACTTGCGATGCCTGGTCAAACCAGGCGTCGAGGTTCGAGATCTGGCGGCCTTCATATTCATTTTGAATACGCTCGAAGAAGGGCCTCCACCAGGGGGCGCCCTCCGGCGGCGCTTGCCAGGTATGGAGCCACAAATAGATGCGCAGCCTGGCGCGGTCAGGTATTCCCAATCCGAAATAGAAGATAGGAATGAACGCCAGGGAAAGCGCAGCAGCATAAACCAGTTGTGGGGCCCGGCGCACGGAAATGAAGAAGAGCAGAGCATAGACGCCGAAGAAGACGAGCATCTGGCCGAGATCGCTCAGCACAAAGAACGGCAGCGCAGGCATTGCTGCTACAGCGAGAAACGGCGCCAGTATTCGCCCGGGCGGCACTCCCCATCTGGTCTGAGACAGGCTCCTGTAATTATCTGCCAGCATTCCGGCGAAGCTAAATAGGAAGAGTATTTTTACCGCTTCCCATGGCGTGGTCCCACCGAGGAATTTCCCCTGCGCGCTGAAGAAGGTCACCAGAATCAAAAAAGGAATGAGGGTCATAAGCCCAATCGAGATACTGTATTTCTGGAGCATCAGCAGCGCCGAGTCTCGCCGAAGAAAGAGAAACGCGCCTGCCATTCCTATCAGGCCAAGGATCAAGACGTAACTGTATTGCGATGTTAGCAGCTCATAGACTGAGAATCTTCTCTGCAAAACCGAAGTATCAGGAGCAGGCATCCGCGTCTCAGAATCTCCGTAGAGAAAATTTTTCTTTCTCTCATCATAGCCGCTTTCAATACTGCGCTTGAAGACGGTCTGCATCTTGGCCATACGGGCCTGGTACTTCTGCCTTCCGCGAGCGCCGTATTCAGGGTCTGAAAAGAGGCGATACTGCGCGATATTGCCGATGCTGAATAACAGCAGCGCCGCAGTAAACACAGTTAAATCGCCTTTATATCGCTGGTTTCGCACCAGCCAGATGAAGATCACTATGACAGGAACAAACAGCAAGATGTCTCTGATTGCAATCAACGGGCTGGGCCAGTAGCCGCGCAGAGCGCCTGCCCAGATGACCGCCACATAGCCGACTACATTGAGAGCGGCGAGCGCGAGTATTATGACGAAATGATGTGACGGTTTGAGCTTCATTTTCTGCTCTGTGACGCAATCTGTTGCGGCCTGCTCACAAGCCCGATCTGCGCTGCTTTCTCTATTACCTCGCGCGCTATCGGCGCAGCTACTGCTCCGCCGTGGCCCCCATCCTCGACTACAACGGCGAAAGCCAGTTGCGGATTCTCGGCAGGAGCAAACCCGATAAACCATGCGTCTATGCTCAGTCTTCTTTTAGCCTCTTGCTTGCCCGTTTGCCGATCGGTAACCATTACCGGCTTGCCCGTCTTCGGATCATATACGATGACCTCTCGCTGGGCAGTTCCCGTCTTACCGCCAGCCGAGACGCTGCTTCCGGCAAATGCTGCGCGCGCTGTGCCCGCTTTTACTACGCCGATACAGAGGCGGCGCAACCTGGCTGCTACATCAGGGCTCATCGCGGCCGAGAGCAGCTTCGGTTCTCGATTTAACTCAAGCTTGGGCCGCATTATCTGGCCGTTATTAGCGGCGGCGGCAGCAATCATCGCCATCTGCAAAGGGGTCATCTGCGCGTAGCCCTGGCCTATAGATTGAATAGCCAGATCGAAGCTGAATATTTTGGAATTGAGCATGACTCGACTCTCGTTGGGCCCGAAGGCTTGAGCCAAACCGTCGCCGTCGCCGTTCCAGAGTTTGTAAGCGATCATAGCTTTGCGGCTCTCTTCCGGAGACTTATCGATGTGAATACCGAAGAGGCTTGCCATTTCGGCCAATCGAGCGGCGCCCAGCTTCAATCCAAGTTGAGCGAAGTACTGATTGCAAGAGAGGGCAAACGCGCGCTCGAAATCTATCCGGCCATGCACTGCTCCTCCATCATCCCTGATTGGCCTGCCGCTTCCTGGAGGAGTAAATCCACCGGGGCCACAGATAAACTCTTCCCTGTCTAACCCGTATACAAGGGCAGCGGCGGCAACTACTGTTTTGAATGAAGAGCCGGGCAAGTAATACTCGTTCGTCGCGCGATTGACCAGAGGTTTGTTTATCTTATCGGCGCTGATCTTTTGCCAGTACCCATCGGTTGAAAGCTCCCTGGGAGAAAAGGCAGGGCTACTCGCCATAGCGAGGATGCCGCCGGTCCTGGGATCAAGAACGACTACTGCGCCGCGCTTTCCTGCCAGTTGCATAGATGCTGTGCGCTGCAACTGCGCATCGATAGTAGTTACCAGATCCTTGCCTACCGGCGCGGCGGAAACAAGCGTGTTGAAGGCGCTGGCCGGACTGGTTAAAAGATCGTCATAAGCCTTTTCTATTCCCGCTTCGCCCCACAGCAGGTCCTTGTAGCCGGTCAAGTGCGCCCCCGCCTCTTGCAGAGGATAATCGCGGGTGATATTGGCTCCTTCGAGCCGGTAGCGTATCAGAGCAGAATCGACGGAATCGCGCCGGTCAAATACCCAGCCGCGCAATCCGGCGCGGCGGCGATTGCGCGGATCGCGTGACTCTCTCCACGTTATGTATGTTTTATCTTCTGCCAGGGGCCCGGCGACGAAGAAGGCCCAGTAAGAATGGAATCCAAGCACAACTGCGCAGAGGACAAGAAAGCTGATGCGAAGGCGGCGCAGCCAGCGGCTTGCAGAAGCGGCTCCTGAAGAAATATCTTCCGGTTCCTGCTCAGTGCGATGACCCGCTCTGAGAATCGAGTAAAAGAGGAACACCGCCAAAAGGATTAGTCCCAGGCTAAATATCACACTCAGGACTGCGGGGACTATCATTCCACTCTCTCCAATCGAAGTTCCACATCGCCAAAGCTGAGAACATCGCCTGGAGTAATCTCGCTGCGTCTGCTCACAGCCTGCCCATTGAGAAATGTTCCATTCATGCTCCCGCAGTCTGCTACAAACAGCCTGCCTTCTGAATTCATTGCCAACGTGGCATGAAACTTTGACACGCTCTTATCGTCAATGACCACTGCATTATCATGTCCGCGCCCAATGGTTACAGGGTCGCCGCCTTGCTTCAGGTTCTTCAAATCAATACTTATCGCCACCGGCCCTGAGACAGACCGCAAGCGATAACAAACGTCTGTGGAGCTAATTTGATCTGCTGCTTTAGATGATAGAGCACTATCGCCAAAGTCGGCGCGCACTATTGGAGATGATGCTATTGGATCATAAGTTAACGTAAGCGCCAGCGGCTGAGAGAGTCGGTATTGCCGATCATTGATATAGTCTTTGGCTGAGGCTATAAGCTCTTGCTTCAGTCTGCGAATACTCGGCTGGCTCAGTTGAGAATAGCTATCGTAATCAAGCAGGACACGCAACCGGTGAGGCGCTAAGTTAACTCCTTCATCTTGTCGCAGATTATCATCTACAGCGCGCTGCAACATCGGCGAGAGGCGTATGAGCATCGAGCGCACGGAGGCGCTCTGCTGTGCGCCGCCGCTCACCAGCAGATCGAGCTTTGCGCCCAGACGCTCAAAGAGCTGGCGCAAGCTGTGTTCTAACAATTCAAGCGTTCTCAAGAGTTCTCCTCATCGTATGCGCAGTCAAGGGAGGTTGTTCCTTCTAAGTCAAGATAAACCCCGAAACTGTGTAAGTGAATTTTAGCACTTTGCAGATTGGATTTCAGCAAGGGAGAGAACAGACAGCAATGAATCATTCCGTGATTCCGTGAGCAGCGGCGAGCGCCTCAGCGCGGCGGCGGAGCTCTGCGACCGACGGCGCGCCAAGCAGCTTGCCGCTAGCGGCGTGTAGGTAAACGTCAGCGATGATGCCAAGTGAACCGGTCGCACCATAGGCCAGATGGATCGGCAAATGCCAGCAGAAAGTATCGGGGTTGAAAACTGCACTCTCAGCATTCAATGCCATGCCAACTTCACGATGTAGCCAGTGGTTCACTAGTGTCATTGCTTCTTCCTCAGTCGCCGCGAGCAACTGCGGGCGATGGCTGGATTCATTGGCAATAGAAATTACGGACATAAGTTTCCCCCTTCCTCAGCACGCGCTCCATCCACAATACGCGGACAACGCTATCCATTTATCTTCCCCTAAACTGCGAAGCCTCGCAAATATCATATCATCAATATCCGCCAGGGCTTTTGCAAAGACATTGTTGCACAGAAATATTTGATAAATAAACTGGCATCGACTACATTGAATGCCTCAATGACTGCATTGGATCTGCTATAGAGCTAGAAAAGACGGGGGGCTCTGGTTAACTGTGCCTTGAATCGTATAACCATAATTGTTAATATTTCTTCTTAGCTAAACTTCCCATTCTGTCATGAAGCTAAAAGGATCAAAATTATGTTTTCAGACGATCTGATCGAAGGGCTAACCTTCGATGACGTGTTGCTTGTTCCCGCCAAGAGCGATGTCTTGCCGGCAGAGACTGATACGACGACCCGCTTCACGCGCAATATCAAACTGAACATCCCCATCACCAGCGCCGCAATGGATACGGTGACCGAAGCTGCGCTCGCCATAGCTCTTGCGCAGCAAGGGGGCCTGGGAGTGATTCACAAGAACCTCTCCATCGAGGCTCAGCGCGATGAGGTGGATAAAGTAAAACGCTCGGAGAGCGGAATGATCGTCGATCCGGTGACGATGACCCCTGATCGTCCAATCTCTGAAGCTCTAGCAGCAATGCAGCGGTACAAGATTTCAGGGGTGCCTATAGTCAACGACGACGGCAAGCTGGTAGGAATATTGACTAACCGTGACCTGCGATTTGAAGAACGCCTCGACCTGAAGATCGCTGATGTGATGACGAAAGAGAATCTGGTCACTGTGCCCGTAGGGACCACGCTGAGCGAGGCTAAAAAGATCCTTCAGCGCCATCGCATCGAAAAGCTGCTGGTCGTTGACAAAGATTTTCACCTCAAGGGGCTCATCACTGTCAAAGATATTCAGAAAGCGATCCGCTATCCGCTGGCAGCGAAAGATAGTCTCGGGCGATTGAGAGTAGGCGCGGCGATTGGCGCAACCAGAGATTTCCTCGAACGCGCTGCCGAGTTAATCAAGGCGCGCGTTGATGTGCTCGTCATAGATACTGCTCACGGACATTCAAGCCGCGTGATAGAAGCGGTGAAGAGAGTCAAGGGCCACTTCCCCGAAGTCGATCTGGTTGCCGGAAACGTCTCGACGGCAGAAGGCGCAAGAGAATTGATACTGGCAGGAGTGGATGCAGTTAAAGTCGGTCAGGGGCCCGGATCGATTTGTTTCAAAGGGGACACGCTGATCTTAATGGCCGACAGCACAGTTAAACCGATCTCTGAAATCAAAGTTGGCCATCTAGTAACTACCCATCTAGGGCGAGCGCGCCCGGTGAGTAAAACTTATCGCCGAATCTATCGCGGCCCGATGATCGGACTCAATGTCAACGGTTGCCCTGATAAAATTTGGGTTACGCCTAACCACGAATTCCTGGCAGTGGCGTTTGACGCTCCAGACGAACTGCGCCAGAAATGCGGCGGCAAGTATTTCTTCTCAAAGCCAAAGTATAACAGCGGTCTGCGCTGGGTGCGCGCCGATGAATTGAAACCGCAAGACATTCTGGTAATTCCTAAATGTCAGTATGAAGTTGAAGAAGACCTCTACTTCGATCTGAGCGATTTTGCGCCGCATTATCATGCGGATGAAACTTCAATCTGGGCGAATAAACCGGACTGCAATTTCAACACCGAGAACTATAATCGACTCGCCACAGGCTCCGGCGCAACGACGCAAGCCATCGGCGCGATTGTCACCGATCAACGACGCGCGCGCGATGAGCTTGGCTCTCAGGTAGAGGCTTATTTGAACGAAACCGGTTACACCGGCGCGCTCCAACCCGACAAGCTGCATCGTTACATCCCGCTTGATGCCAACTTGATGCGCTTACTCGGTTATTACCTGGCCGAAGGTTATGCGCTTGGCAACGAGAACAATCGGCAACTGCGGTTTGCCTTCGGCGAACGCGATACGGCCGAAGATGTTTGTCGGTTAATCAACTCGATTTTCGGCTACCAGGCCGGCGCGTTGCCGCCGACACCCGGTCACTCACCGGAAGTAATGGTGTGCAACCACGCTATTGCCCGTTTCTTTGAAACGCTTATTCCCGGCGGCGCGTGCAATAGGCAGTTGCCGGACTTTGTGCTCAATCAACCAAAAGAGAGTTTGCGGCAACTACTGATCGGAGCATTGCGGGGCAACGACTGTCTTAAAGATGCGCAGCGTATTGCTTACAAAACGACGTCACCACATTTAGCACATCAGATCGCCGAAGTGTTCACTCGATTAGGCTATTTACCATCGCTTACCGGTTACAAAGCTACGCAAGAGAATTGGGCGAGCGTCTACCATGTCCGAATCAGCGGCGCACAATGCAATCGCTTTGCTGCTGAGTTTCCCGAACTTGGCGTTGAGTTTCCAGCCCATCTGGCAACCGGGCAGGAATTCTTCAGCGATGATCGCTACCTCTATGTTTCGCTGCTATCGGTCGAGGTGGCTGAAGATCAAGAACTGGAAGTCTTCAATATCGAAGTAGCCGAAGATCACACTTATGTAGCCAATCGAGTTGCGGTTCACAACTGCACTACTCGCGTAGTCACCGGCGCAGGAATGCCGCAGATAACAGCAATTGCTGAGTCTGCCAGGGCGGCCAGAGATGCCGGTGTGCCTATCATCGCCGATGGGGGCATCAAGTTTTCCGGCGATATAACTAAAGCGATTGCTGCCGGGGCAGACACGGTTATGATCGGCTCTCTATTCGCAGGGACCGATGAGAGTCCGGGCGAGATAATCCTCTACCAGGGCCGCAGCTTCAAGTCTTATCGAGGAATGGGCTCCATCTCTGCGATGAAGCGCGGCAGCGGAGACCGTTACTATCAAGAGAGCGAAGATGTCGAATCCAAGTTTGTGCCTGAAGGCATTGAAGGCCGCGTGCCTTACAAGGGCTCACTGGCGGCTATGGTTGCTCAACTGGTAGGCGGCCTTCGCGCAGGGATGGGATATTGCGGGTGCAAAACGATAAAAGAACTTCAAGAGAAGACTCGGTTCATCCGCATTAGCTCTGCCGGACTCAAAGAGAGCCACGTTCACGATGTGATCATCACCAAAGAGGCTCCCAATTATCGACTCGACTAAATTGTTTGAGTGTTGAAGCTATAGCTTTTAAGGAAAATCCTTTTCAGTAAAGAGGCTCCCAATTATCGACTCGACTAAATTGTTTGAGTGTTGAAGCTACAGCTTTTAAGGAAAATCCTTTTCAGTTCGGGCGCCAAGCGCCCTCAAAACAATTTTATTTTTTAACTGTTTTGAGGTGTTGGATCTGCCGATTCTTTTCACCTAAAACCTCCCACTCAAAACAATTTTATTTTTTAACTGATTTGAGGTGAGCGAGAAGCAGCAGTAGATGCGCTGCTGGCCAGCCCTCAAAACAATTTTATTTTTTAACTGTTTTGAGGTGAGCGAGAGGCAGCAGTAGATGCGCTGCTGGCCAGCCCTCAAAACAATTTTATTTTTTAACTGTTTTGAGGTGTTGGATCTGCCGATTCTTTTCACCTAAAACCTCTCACTCAAAACAATTTTATTTTTTAACTGTTTTGAGGGCGCTTGGCGCCCGAACCTGCTGCAATCTTTTTCTTAGAGTCTATAGCTACATTTGGTGGTAGCATAGCGCCTGCCGAAGTTACTCGAAAACTACATAGCTAATCGCTGCCGATCCGCAGTCTCAGAATCGGAGCATCCATAAGAGGCTCAAATGATGAAGACCAGGTAGTGCGCCGGATCAAGCCGCTGATCCGGCCTATAAGATTGTGCTTGAGTGGATCAATGGCGCGAGGTACTCGGCGCTGGCGAAATAGGGCTATACTTTTGTTGAGAAGGGAGATGAGGTCCCCCACATCTCCCTTTTCGTTGTGATCTAACTTGCGGCTGGAATTAAAATTCCATATCACCGCCGTGAGGCGGGCCCGGAGGGCCGCCAGCAGACTTCTTCTCAGGAATATCCGATACCAGAGCTTCAGTCGTGAGCATCAATCCAGCAATGGAAGCCGCATTCTGCAATGCTATGCGCGCCACCATGGTCGGATCAATTACTCCCGCCTTGACCAGATCCTCATATTGCTCGCTTGCCGCGTTAAAGCCAAATGCTTCGTTCCTCTCAGCCTTTACCTTTTCAACAACAAGTGAGCCTTCGTATCCGGAATTGGCAACGATCTGGCGCAACGGCTCCTCAAGCGCTCGGCGAACAATATTGATGCCTGTGCGCTCGTCCTGATCTTCGACCTCGATCTTCTCAAGAGCCTTCATCGCGCGGATGAATGCCACGCCGCCACCGGGGACTATGCCTTCTGCAACTGCTGCTCTGGTGGCGTGCATAGCGTCTTCAACGCGAGCCTTCTTCTCCTTCAGCTCCGTCTCGGTTGCTGCGCCGACCTTGATTACTGCCA
>Ga0209172_10002568_pt1 | contig 31377 bp, 19 predicted proteins | sample LarsenN4metaG_FD_184113 | JGI IMG/M metagenome (GOLD analysis project Ga0209172, IMG submission 184113) | Hot spring sediment bacterial and archeal communities from British Columbia, Canada, to study Microbial Dark Matter (Phase II) - Larsen... ... | reverse complement strand
GATGATCCACACCGGCACTTCGATATTCCCCGGCGCTCGCAATAAGTTTGCCGATCCGATGGATCTGGACGATGTGGCAGTGGATTTTCCCGATCTGACTATAATCCTGGCTCACGGCGGCAGACCGCTATATACTGAGACGGCGTTCTTTCTCTTGAGGCGGCACAGGAACATCTATCTGGATATTTCCGGCATTCCTCCGAAGAAGCTGCTAGAGGCTTTTCCTCGGTTGGAGGCGCTTGCAGATAAGACGATGTTCGGATCGGATTGGCCCGGCCCGCATGTGCCGGGGATTAAGGAGAACATAGAAGCATTCAAGTCGCTGCCTATTTCTGACGGAGCCAAGCGCAAGATACTGCGCGAGACGGCGCTCAGAGTATTTGGTATGCAGAATGGGGGTTAAGACACTTCGGTCATGACGAACTTTGAACTCTCGGTCCGGCTCTTCCTTCAACTGGCGTTTATTCTGGCGAGCTGTCGCGTTATAGGGGGCATTGCCAGAAGGTTGGGACAACCGCAGGTGGTTGGAGAAATGATTGCCGGGGTTGTGATAGGGCCCTCGTTGTTTGGCCTGCTACTGCCTGATATACACAGCTATCTCTTCCCCAAAGAGTCCATGAGCATCATCTACTCGTTCTCTCAGGTTGGGTTGACTCTCTATATGTTTCTGGTTGGGGCAGAGTTTCAGGTTGATTTGGTAAAGAGGCGTCTGCGCAGCGCGGCTTCGGTATCGATTGCAGGCATCCTGGCGCCGTTTACTCTTGGCAGCTTGCTTGCGCTGACGATGGTAGGCAACCACAGCTTTTTTGCTCAAGGGGTGTCTAAATGGGAGGCGGCGCTATTTCTCGGCGCAGCGATGTCTATCACTGCATTTCCCATGCTTGCTCGGATCATCTATGAGCAGGGGCTGACGGGGACATCGCTGGGGACCCTTGCGCTGGCTGCCGGATCGATGGACGACGCAGCCGCCTGGTGCATACTGGCTATTGTGATGGCCAGCTCCAACAAGGAACCGGCAATTGCGCTAATGACCATTGCCGGAGGGGCATTCTATGCTTTAATCGTTCTCCTTGTCGGCAAGCGGCTACTAAGCAAGCTCGGCAGCGTGGTCGAGAGCGACGGCGGCAAAGTGGAGCGAGTGCTCTCATTTGTGTTGATGTTGTTGATGCTGGGGGCCTGGTTCACCGACACTATCGGCATTTATGCGGTGTTCGGCGCTTTTATTCTAGGCGTTGCCATGCCTCGCGGCCGCGTTGCCGACGATTTGCAGCGAAAGCTTGAGCCGCTGACAACAAACTTTCTGCTCCCTCTATTCTTCGTCTATTCCGGGCTCAACACGCGGATCGGGCTCCTTGACAGCCCATCAATGTGGGCGGTAACGCTCCTGGTATTGTTGATTGCCTGCCTGGGCAAAGGGGTAGCCTGCTGGCTGGCCGCCCGTTTGAACGGAGAAGATAATCAAGAAGCAATGGCCATCGGCGCGCTGATGAACGCTCGCGGATTAATGGAGCTGATTCTTTTAAATATCGGCCTTCAACATGGCGTGATAACGCAGACGCTGTTTACCATTATGGTTATGATGGCGGTCGTAACAACGCTGATGGCGTCGCCGCTCTTTGAGTACGTGTACTATCGGAGAAAGGCGCGCAAGGGTAAAAGTGAAGAAGTGTTATTGAGTGATTGATTGCCGCTGACAGCGAGCAACGGTTATCTTTGGCCTGGGCTATGAAAAAAAATCTCGCGAGAATTTGGAATTGAGGCTCAATTGTGAATATTCATTGAGTTGTTAGGTTCTGGTAAACGGTTATATAATTTCATTGTCTCGCAAGATCTGCCTACAAGCAGGGAGGTTGAGCCTTATGCCAAACAAATTTCTCAAAGTCTTTTACATCGTATTGATCGTCATAACCACGCTTCTGCTTGGTTTCTATCTATCTCTCATGGCCTATCAGTCATTCCAGACAATTCAGACTATGAGAGGCGTGGCCTATTCGGGGAAGATGCCTGTTCTGCCGCCTGCTGAGCAGGTGCTCGGCGCGACGCTTGGCTACGTGCCTGTGAGCGTGCTGGCGGGACTCATTCTCCTGGCGATAGCCGTCGTAGTCGCCCTGGTCTTGCGAGCGCAGTTGGTCAGGGCAGGGGACAGGCGCGTTAACTTTGAATCGCTGACAACGGCTGCATTCGGAGTGGGCTTCTACTCGCTGGGAGTAGTCTTCGGCTGGAACAAGTATCTGAATGTTCTATCCGAGGTGCAGAAGCGGGGCCCAAGCACTGCCAGCTTCAGTTTCAATGCCGCGCAGGCATTCATCGACGAGATTCAGTCTCACCTGATAACATCTATAATCGTCTCTGCATTCGGCCTGGCGCTTCTATTTGTAGCCAGCGGCAAAGCAGTGAAGGCGTACAGGAGATGGGCAGGTGATAGAAGGAGAGTGGCCCGACCGGCTATCTATGCTCCACTGGCCCATCATTTTGACTGAATTATTGGAATAGCTTCCTGGGTCTGTTGATCTGACAACGCTCTTGTCGTTTGCGGCTGAACCGGGCGATGCCAGAGCTTATTGAGATTGCGCAATCGGCTTTGAATCACAAGAGGCACAAGATCGCAATCGTTGTAGCTGCCCTGATCGAAGACGACCGGGGACGCCTGCTCATGGTGCAAGAAGCAAAGCCGGAATGCTACGGGCTATGGAACCAGCCGGCCGGGCACCTGGATGCGAATGAAAGTATCGTTGAAGCTCTGATTCGGGAAGTTAAAGAAGAGACCGGCTATGTCAATATCAGAATCGATTCCATCGCCGGAATCCACCATTTTGTTGACGAGTCTATACTGAGGATCAATTTCAAAGTCTCATTGCTCGATCAATCAAAGGGCCCCCTGGCTGATGATGTGCTTGAAGCAAGGTGGTTCAGTCGGGAAGAAATAGAAGAGCTGAGATGCGCCGGTCAACTGCGCAACAGGCGAACCGAGATCGCTATCAGAGATTGGCTGGAAGGAAAGAGCTACAGCATAGAGCTACTGCAAACCCACCTGTCAAGAATGCTTGAATAACACAGTTCGGCCCCAAACCCCTCGCGCTTTTTTCAGTTGCAGTCTTTAAGAAAAGTATCTTCCGGTTCGTACGCGGCGGCGATCTCAGAGCAATTTCAACTTGTTTTGAGGTCGCCGCCGCGCACGAACCGACCATAATCTTTTTCCCTCAGCTATAGCGCGCAACCAAATTTTCGGATGAATTTCCAAAAATTTGGATTCAGCAGCAAGCTAAATCCCTGTCAATGCAGATAAGTCACTGTGCTTCAGTAGCTACCTGCGAGCCTCTGGAATGGAATGTGAGTTGCCATTGTTTCGAGGCAATCGTTCTATCATCATCTATACAAAAACCAAGCTCTATCTGGGATATTGATCGTAGGTAGCCCATCAGCGACCGAGCGTGCTGATGTTGAATTTCAACGAAAGGATTCTTATGACTCACATGACATTATCCAGACCATTTCTCAGAATGCGCGAGCTGATCGGCGCAGCTCTTTTCTTAACGCTTCTCCTGGCCATCTCACCTTCGGTCTTGGCGCAGGCGCAAGCTACCGGGACAATCGAAGGCGTAGTTAAGGACGAAAATGGCGCAGTGTTGGCCGGCGCTAAGATTACCGTGCGCAATGCCGGCACAAATATGGCGCGCGAGCTGGTCTCGGACGAGTCCGGGCGTTATCGCGCTCCACAACTACAACCCGGCAATTATGAAATCACCGCCGAACTCTCAGGCTTTTCCCGGCTCGCCGTCTCAGGCACAACGGTTGTCGTGGGCAGCACGGCGACTGTAGACCTTACTCTGCGCGTCGCCTCGGTTGAGGAAAAGATTACTATCACCTCCGAAGCTCCTATTACGGAACCGGAGCGCCATGAACATACGAGCATTGTCAGCGAAACAGCAGTAACCAACCTGCCTATCAATGGGCGCAGATGGGACAACTTTGTGCTCCTGACTCCTGGGGTGAATATGGATGGCAACTTCGGTCTGGTGAGCTATCGCGGCATCTCAGGACTTTATAATAACAACACCATCGATGGCGCCGATAACAACCAGGCGTTCTTCTCTGAAGCGCGTGGCCGCACTCGCGTAGTTTACACCATCAGCCAATCAGCAGTGAAAGAGTTTCAGGTAGGACTGAGCAACTTCTCCGCCGAATTCGGGCGTGCGGCAGGGGGCACAGTTAACGCGGTGACTAAATCAGGCACCAATGATTTCCACGGCGAAGGTTTCTACTTCGTGCGCGATGATGTCTGGAATGCCCGTGAGCCTTTCCAGCCGCCTTTTGTGGTACTGCCTGACGGCACGCAGAGAAAGGCTGAAGAGCGGCGGCAACAGTTTGGCCTTTCTTTGAGCGGGCCTTTCATCAAGGATAAGCTCTTCTACTTTGCCAACTATGATCAGCAGATTCGCAACTTCCCGTATTTCGTAGCGCCTTTCAGTCCGACCTTCTTCAGCCAGCCATGCACGGCGCCGGGTTGCGATGCAACCATAAGGTTCTTCAATTCTGAATCTCGCTTCGTGTCGCGCAAGGGCCACAACAACGTTGTCCTGTACAAAATGGATTGGGCCATTAATAGCAAGAATACTCTCACCGGCAGTTACAACTGGCATCGCTGGCGCTCTCCCAACGGCATTCGCACCCAGGCAGTCATATCCAATGCCGAATCGGACAACGGCTTTGACGGCGTAAAGACCGACTTCCTCAACTTCCGCCTCTCATCTATTCTGTCAAACACTATAGTGAATGAAGCGCGATTCCAGTTTGGGCGCGATTTCGAGTTTCAACGGCCCAATTCAGCCGGTCCCGGGACGAGCGTATCCGGCGGCATCAATTTCGGCATGCCCAACTTCCTTCCTCGACCGGCATTCCCTGATGAAAAACGATTTCAGTGGGTTGACAACCTGTCAATTGTCCGCGGCAGCCACAGCTTCAAGGTGGGAGTCGATATTAACTACGTGCGCGATTTGCAGATCAATCTCTTCAATGGCGGTGGCGTCTATAGCTACGCCAGTCTGAATGCCATAGCTTCCGATTGCCCTCCCGGAGCGGCAGGGTGCGTGCCGCTGGCGGGGGCGCGCAGGCGCTACAGCAGTTATACTCAGGCGTTCGATCTGCGAGGTTTCACCGGAGATAAGGCAGGGCGTGTCTTTTTCACCACTACTGATTACAACTTCTTCGCCCAGGACACCTACAAAGTCCATCCTCATCTGACACTGAACTATGGCGTGAGATACGAATACCAGGATCTGCCTCAACCTGAAGCTGGCAATCCGGCTTTTCCCCAGACTACTCGCTTCAATCAGGACAAGAACAACTTCGGGCCGCGCATTGGATTGGCCTGGGACATTGGCGGGGGCCATAAGACAGTGGTCCGCTCAGGCTACGGGATCTACTTCGGGCGCACAAGCAACAGCGCCGTATCGAGCGCTCTGACTAATAACGGCAGAGTCATTGCCTCTTTCTTCTTCACGCCGACAACGGCTGGCGCGCCTGAATATCCTAACGTGCTGACTGCGCCGCCATCGGGACCCGGCTCGGCTCCTGATATACAATTCTTCTCCGAAGATTACGTCCGACCTATAGTACACATGGCCGAGCTGGTCATCGAACGAGAGGTGGTCAATAACCTGAGTGTATCTGCATCCTACATCTTCAGCCGAGCGCAGCGTCTGCCGTCATTCCGCGATACAAATCTCAATCAACCAACTCAGACGGTGGTTTATATTCTGCCTGACGGGAGTGTATCTCCTGCGTTTCCGTTCTTCACCGGGCCGCGCCCGATTTCAGGTGTTGGCCGGATAATTATCAGCGAGAGTGTGGTCAATTCCAATTATCACGGCTTTGTCCTCCAGGTCAAACGGCGAATGAGAGGCGGGCTGCAGTTCAATGCCAATTACACTGTAGCTAAGGCGCTTGATGATGGGCAGACATCGCAGACATTCTTCGGCGGCAATCAGCTCTTTAACACCTTTGACCGCCGGAGCGAATATGGCCCATCGAATTTCGACATCCGCCAACGATTCGTCACCAGCTTTATCTGGGAACCCCGATTGGGCGGGCTGGACAACAGGGTAGCGCGCGGGCTCCTCAATGGCTGGCGATTTAGCGGCATTGTTACTACTTCGACCGGCATCCCACGCACAGGATCGATCTCCGGCAGCGTCTCATCGGCCACCGGCGCTACAGTCACTGCTACTACTAATGGCAGCGGCGGAGATAACCGGACGCCGTTCTTCCAGCGCAACAGCTTCCGCGGCACCGGGCTGGCAACGGTTGATTTCCGCTTAGGGCGCGACATCAGAATAGCCGAAGGTAAACGGATCGAGGTCATCTGGGAGGGATTCAATATATTCAATCGCACCAACTTCAGTACCTTCTCCACCACGCAGTTTCGCGTAGCTTCGTCGCAGGTGGGCGCCGATGGCGTGCGCCGCGTTACCTTAACCCAGGATACCGGGTTCTTGCGCCCAACGGCGGCAAGCACTACACTGTTTGGTCCGAGGGAGTTCCAACTGGCGATCAAGTTTCACTGGTAAACATCCTTACCGTCATTGCTAAATTGGAGCACACAAGAATGGGACAAAGAATTTCACCGCCGCAGACGTGGAGAGCACAGAGAAATCGTCTTGAGTTTGCTCCTCTTTGGTGTCCTCTGTGTGAGGCGGCGGTGGATCTTAATCTGTCCCTATCTATGTTGGTTCGATTCGGGCGGCGGGCGCCCTCAAAACAGTTCCATTTAATCTGTTTTGAGGGTGCCCGTGAACTTCGGGCGGTTTTGAGGGCGTTGCACGCCCGAAGTTCTTGGGCCCTCAAAACCGCCCGAACTGACTCTGACCTTTCTCTTAAGGTCTAGCTCCGGTAGGAGCGACCTATTTATAGAATTGAGATTAAAAGCCCTGCTATAGCTTTTAAGAAAAAGCTTTCTCAGTTCGGGCGTTCAACGCCCTCAAAACAGCTCTATTTAAAATTGTTTTGAGGGCGTTGAACGCCTGTGCCAGTATACGGTGCGGAAGGCGAGTGGCGTTCTTAGCTCTATTTAAAATTGTTTTGAGGGCGCCCGCCGCCCGAACTGACTCTGATCTTTCTCTTAAGGTCTCTTCGGTAGGAGCGACCTATTTATAGAATAGAGATAAAAAGCCTTTCTAAATCGGAGCACACAAGAATGGGGCGAAGAATTTCACCGCCACCGTAGCACAGAGAAACCGTCTTGAGTTTGCTCCTCTGTGTGAGGCGGCGGTGGATCTTAATCTATCCCTATCTATGTTGGTTCGATTTAGATCAAACCAGCAATTACGGTATCCTTAACAGATCATTCCAGCGGGGGCAGCGCCCTGCTGGAATGATTTCTCGCCCTAATGATGGATGATCAATCGACCGGCAGATGTGACGGAAACCGCAACAGGCTGAGGCTGTCAAAGAGCACTTGACTGATTTAGCATCTTTGAGTACTTTAAGCCGGTAATCCTTTGCAGGCAATTTGGTTGGTTAGACTGGCAACTTTACTTTCGACACTTGTGCGTTCAATGATATTGAAATAGCTTGAAAATTTCCGGCTGCGACAGCACATTAGTTTGGTTGAAGATCCCCATCAGCACATAGGATCGCTGATGCCGAAAAATTCAACAGAAAGGATCCCTATGAGCTACAAAATCTCGTTTAAACTCCTCCCAGTATTGCTGTGGTTGTTTGTCTGTATGCCCGCCATCGAGACTGGCGCTTTCGCGCAGTCACAGGCCAGCACCGGGCAGATAGCTGGCTCCATGCTTGACAGTCAGGGGGCCGCTATACCCAATGGAACAATCACGGTTATTAACGATCAAACTGGTCTACAGCGTACAGTAACCAGCAACGAGGATGGCCTTTTCCGCTTCGTGCTCCTCCCGCCTGGCACTTATACGCTATCGGCTGAAGCTAGCGGTTTTGCTAAAGCGACTATTAACAAAGTTGAAGTAGTGGTTGGTCGCACTTCGGATATTAAAGTGGTTCTCAGCGTCAGCAACGTTCAGGAGACCATCACTATAACTGCTGGGACACTGCAGATTCAGACGACGCGCAATGAAGCCGATGCAATAGTCAATGAAACGGCGATAAGCAATCTGCCGATCAACGGTCGCCGCTTCCAGGATTTCGTCACTCTGACGCCCGGCGCTCAGGTCGATCCGCAGCGCGGCCAAATCTCGCTGTCGGGACAGCGCGGCATCAATTCCAATATCAATATTGACGGCGTTGACTACAATCAACCGTTCTTCGGCGGCATACGCGGCGGCGAGCGATCTAATAACGCTTTCACCATCCCTCAAGAATCGATCAAGGAGTTCCAGGTGGTGGCAGCAGGTTACTCGGCTGAATTCGGTCGCTCGACCGGCGGTGTAGTTAATGCTGTGACCAAATCGGGAACCAATTCTTTCAACGGCAGCCTGTTCTATCTGCTGCGCCACCGCGAGATGGCAAGGAGTAACTCCTATTTCGATGCTCTGTCGGCCAATCTGCGCCGGACGGTTATCCCTGCGCCGACTCAGCAACAGTTCGGCGGTTCGGTTGGGGGCCCGATAAAACAGGATAAGCTCTTCTTCTTCTTCTCCTACGAGCAGCAACGGTTCCGCAATCCGCGCGAGGTCTTCTTCGATCCGCTGGCCGATTTCGTCCCTAATGCCAGCACGCAGGAGGCTTTCAACTTCTTCAGATCGCTTCAGGCGCCGTTCATTCAGACCAATGACGCCAAGGCGCTTCTCGGACGAGTCGATTATCAGATTAACAGCGGCCATCGCTTCAACATTCGCTACAGCTACAGCACCAATGAGGCGCTTAATGCTAACGCGACAGGCAATCAACTGTTCCCGACTACTCAAAGCGCCCTTTCTAATAACGGCACGGAGAAGGACAAGACCAATACAGTTGTGGGCCAATTGACCAGCACGCTCAGTTCTAATCTGGTCAACGAGCTGCGCTCGCAGTACTCGCGTGAAGAGCGTCCTCGTCTGGCTAATGCCGAATCGCCGACGGTGCAAAGTTTCATCGGCAATTTCGGCACAGTAAGATTCCTGCCTACCACTCAATTCGATTGGCGCTATCAGCTAGCTAACAGTCTGACGTGGATCTCCGGCAGCCACACGGCCAAGTTCGGAGTGGAGTATAACCACATCTTCGTCGATCAGACATTCGCCTTCAATCAGTTCGGATTCTTCAACATCTCCGGCACCAATGTAGCGACGATTCTCGACATACTCTCGGTGGGCGGCTCGATTGCCAACCGGTTCGATTCGACGGCGGTAACATACCTGCGCCAGATCGGCAACGGCAGGCTGGCATTTTCAGGAGATGAGCTTGCGCTGTTTGCCCAGGATTCCTGGCGCATTCGCCCTAACTTCACTCTCAACTACGGCCTGCGCTGGGAGTCGCAATACAACGCCACGCCGGAGGCAAACAACAGCACTCTGATTGATAAGGTAAGAGGATTTCGCTTCCCCTCGGAGCATACTTTCGATCCGACCCAAATCCCCGACGTCACCAAGCAGTTTGGCCCCCGTCTGGGCTTCGCCTGGGACCCCTTCAACAGTTCCAGGACGGTCATTCGCAGCTATGCCGGCGTCTACTATGCGCGCACGCCGATGCTGCTGCTGGCTGCGCCGCTGAACAATTATCGCACTCCGCCGGGCGACCTCTCTATTACGCTGCCGCTGGCGGTTCCGGCGTCCAATCCCAATCGGACGGTCTATCAACAATTGAAGCTGATCGGGATAGATCTGAACAACTTCACGCTCGACAAGCTGCCGATCATTACCATCCAGCAAGTCCAATCAGTTGCTCAGGCGCTTGGACTGACAACATTCGATCCATTCACCGGGGCCGCGCCCATCTCTATGGCATCGGAATTCAAGAACCCGAAGTCGTTCCAGTGGGGCGTTGGTTTTGAGCGAGAGCTGGCAAGAGGGTTGACAGCGGGGGCCGATTTCAGCCTGGTCAATACCGTCTATCTACAACGCAACCGCGATGTGAATCTCCCATCGCCCAGGATACGCCCCAACGATCCGGCGCAGAGGCCATTCTTCGGATTGCGCAGCGGCACGCCGCGCCCGATCCCCAGCCTGGGCAGCATTCAGGTGCGCGAATCGACAGGCCGCTCACTCTATCGCGCTCTGACATTGCGCACACAGCTTAAGCGGAGCTGGGGCCAGTTCAGTCTCTTCTATACACTCTCGAAGTCGCTTTCAGATGATGATAATGAGCGCGATGCCGGCGGCGTATCATTCGAGAACGCTTTCGATCTGCGGTCTGAGTACGGCTTCTCGCGAATAGATCGGCGGCACATGTTCGTAGCCAATCCGGTGTTCTTCCTTCCGTTTGGCTTCGAGGTCTCCAGCGCCATCAGGTTGAGATCGGGTCGCCCGGTTGACGCCAGTTTCGGCGGCGATGCCAATGAAGACATCGGGGGGCCTGATCGTCCTTACAGCGCGCCGGGCGTGCCGTTCAAGCGCAACGCCTTCCGCAACCGCGCCCTTTACGACGTTGATCTGCGGGCGCAGAAACGCATCAACCTGGGCGAATCACGGCGGTTGACCTTCTCGCTGGAGTTCTTCAACCTGTTCAACTTCGAGAATATCGAGCTGAACGGCAGCCAGGTGTTTAACTACTGCGCCAGCCCGGTCCCCCTCGATTGCGGATTCGGAGCGCCGACAAATCCCAACTTCTTGCAGTTGTTTGACCGCATTCCCACTTCTCCTCGCTTCGGTCAGCTTCTGCTCAATAATAATCCCGGAGCGGTTTTCCAGATGCAGTTCGGCGCCCGCTTCCACTTTTAATGGGAAAACGTTCTACGTTCTACGTTGAACATCAAACGTAGAACGTAGAACGTTAAGATATAGTTCAGCACGAGAGTGGAAGGGAATCTCCTCAACCGGCGCAGTCCTTAACTGGCACTACCTGGGAGGACGGAATTTAATTAATCCAACGATAGCAGCTTTGTCGGGGGCATCAATTTCATTAATCGCGTTGGGCGAATCGGTCAATCCTATGCTTGCTTTCAGCAGCTCAACATCGTGCAGATCCCCTTCATCAACTCTTTGACCGATGAGATTGAAAAGGGCTGCTGCCAGCCGCGAGTATGCTTTATCAGACAGCTTTCCCTTTCCCCAGGGGGCCTCAACTTTGAGGCCAGGCAGAGCAGAGCGCAACAGGTCGTAGACCTCTCTGTTTGCGCTCTGCTCTGCGTCTCCGGTGAAGCCGAGGATAGATTGGCCTTCAACATTGAATAGACCGATCTTGTAGATGTCATCTCCGATCTCTTCTGCTCCAAGGAGAGGGATGATCGGTTGAGGGCGCTGTATGCGGACAAACCCGCAGACATAAACCTCTTTGCCGAAGAAATAGATTGAAGCGCGAGCTTGCCCCAGCTCTTCACTCCATCGCGGCAAGGAAGGATAAATCTTCGAGAGAGGATCAGAAATTTTCATCGGCGTTTACCTCGCACAATGCGAACTGCTGAAATGATAGAAAGGCACGAAGGAATACTTTGGTGATCCTTCGCGCTCTTTGCTGCGTCTTGGCGATAAAAATAGTAACGAATTTGATGCGCAAAAGGCAAAGTCTGAGTGAGGAAGCAGTAAAATCCTCTCAGGCGCGAGGCACAGTCCGCCCGCCGCTGATTACACAGACGCTCGTCTACCCCCCTCTCGGGCGCGAGGCACAGCCTGCCGGCGGCGCAGCCGCAAGTGAATCTCTAATGCACCGGCGAGTCGAAGACTCGCCGCACATCCAAGCGGCAAAGCCGCAATCCCATTGATTGAGTCACCCCTTGCCTCTATAGTTTTCAAGAGAAATACTTGTTCGCTCGGGAGTTTTTAAGAGAAATACTTGTTCGCTCGGGAGTTTTTAAGAGAAATACTTGTTCGCTCGGGAGTTTTTAAGAGAAATACTTGTTCGCTCGGGCGCCAAGCGCCCTCAAAACTGTTTTAAAAACGACCCGCTTTTAGCGCGATATCTAGGGGGAGTAGGGGAACCCCTGGTTCCTACTCAAAACTGTTTTAAAAACGACCCGCTTTTAGCGCGATATCTAGGGGGAGTAGGGGAACCCCTGGTTCCTACTCAAAACTGTTTTAAAAACGACCCGCTTTTAGCGCGATATCTAGGGGGAGTAGGGGAACCCCTGGTTCCTACTCAAAACTGTTTTAAAAACAACCCGTTTTGAGGGCGCTTGGCGCCCGAACTTGGCGTAATCTTCTTCTTGAGGCCTATACTTTCTCTCTTCTACTCTTCCTCTTGACCTCAACGATCTTTTGAGCAAAACTTAAACTGTTCACAAGCAAGCATTATGACAAGCAAGAGAAGATCAAAAGTCGCTGCTGTCCGCATTTCAACTCTGATAGCGGCTATTTTAACAATCATCATTGGAGTGATCTCCTGTGGCAAAGGCATAGACGGCTTCAATGACAGGATCACACTCAAAACCAGGTTGCCCGAAGCCAACGGCCTAAAACCGAGCAGCGCAGTCCGGGTAAGCGGCGTCTACGTCGGTCAAGTTAAGGAAGTAAGATTCGCCGAGATCCCCAGAGATAATGAATCGCGCAGTAATACCATCGAAGTTGTCATCGAAGTCGATAGCCAGATTGCCAGAGACGCTATTCGCAGCGATTCAAATATATCCATCGAAGATGTAGGAGCGCTTGGCGAAAAGGTAGTCAACATCTCTCCAGGGACAGCAGAAGGGCAGCCGGTCAAAGACGGCGATTATCTGCCTAACGCCAAGGAGATGTCTATCCAGGATATTGTCTACCAGTCTAAAAGATTCACCGCAAACTATAACATCATCATGGATACGCTCGGCCAGATAGATCAACAGATCAAATCAGGAAGGGGCTCCGCCGGGCGATTCCTCTACGACGAGCAGTTCTACGTCAACTTAAAAGCGGCGACTACCGAAGCGGAAGAGTTGATGAGGCGACTCGAGCAAGGCGACGGCTCAATAGCGCGTTTTACTCAGAACAAAAAGTTGATGGCCGATTTAAGAGATGCCCTTAACCGCACCTCAAATCTCGCCGATCAAATTCGGCAGGGTCAGGGGAGCTTCGGCAAATTCCTCAATCAGACTGAACTATCCTCTCGCCTCAGCAAGATAGATTCCCGCTACGATAGTATCTCGAAGCGCATTGATGGCATCGCTAAGAGCGTCAATCGCGGCGACGGCTCCCTGGGAAAATTTACCAATGACAAGCAATTCAAGCATGAGGTTGATCAACTGATTGCCAGCTTCAATCGCCTGGCTGAGCGTTTGCAACGTAGCGAAGGCACATTAGGCTTGTTGTTAAATGACAACCGGCTCAGCGAAAACCTCTCAGTAATAATGGCCGAGCTTACAAGGCTCGCTTACGACATTCAGGAGAATCCGAAGAAATATATCAAGGTCAAATTCAGTCTATTTTAATCGCGCTTCAGCGAGGGTTTCAGCCGGTCAAGCATCACGGCAAGAAGTATCACCACGCCGAGGACGATGCGCTGCCTGTAAGGATCGACATTGCGCAGATTCAAGCCGTTATTGAGTACTCCAATGAATACTGTGCCCCAGAATGAGCCTACTACACTGCCCTTCCCTCCTGAGAGGCTTGTGCCCCCTACTACCACCGCCGCTATCACATCAAGCTCATAGAACTGGCCCGAACTGGGCACGCCTGCGCCAAGCCGCGAAGCGAGCGCGACTCCGCCCAGTCCGACCAGCGCGCCGTTGATAATATAAACGGCGGTCTTGACCTGGCTCGTATTTATGCCCGATAGATAGCTGGCCTGCTCGTTGCTCCCAACAGCGTAGACATAGCGGCCAAAGCGCGTTCTGGTAAGGACTACGTGGCTGAGGATGAAGATCACGGCCATGATGATCACCAGGACGGGCACTGGCCCGATGTGGCCCTGCCCAAGATAATTGAATGTGGATGGAAGGTCCCCAACGGAAAACCCATCGGTCATAATGAAAGCGATCCCTCGACAGATGGTCATCAACGCCAGCGTCACAACAAAAGGGGGAAAGTTCAATTTAGAGACAGCCAGCCCGGAAAAGGCCCCGAAACAGGCCCCCACAGCTACCGCGACAGCAATCACTATCAGCAGGTCTAGTGCGGGAGATATTAATCCCGCCTTCATCAAAAATGCCGATAGCACTCCGGTCAGCGCCACTACCGATCCAACCGAGAGATCTATCCCTCCCGTCAGTATGACCATCGTCATTCCCGCCGCCAGTATGCCTGTGATTGCTACCTGAAGCGCGACATTGATGCCATTGCTGAAGGTGAAGAATCGCGGCGCAATCAGAGCGAATGCGGCTACCTCGATGATGAAAGCGACGATGATGCCGTAGTCGGTGATGAGGCGCAGCGCAAAGCTACTTGATGAACTGCTGAGGGCGCGCAACCGAGCTTGCGGCGGAGTTCGTGTTGTTTCAGTAGCCGTCTGTGCGATGGTCTCTTTGGCCATCAGTCCCTTTGATAAATGATAATAGATAAAGCAGTCTAATTGCCGCCCGATTATTGCGCCGTCTTCTGGTCGAAGACGCTCACCTCGATTGGAATCTCAGGGGGCACCTTCTCTCCCCTGAAGAAGCGAGCGATGGTTTGAATTGTCTGTCTGCCTATCTCTTTAGGGTGTTGAACAATATCGGCTTTGAGCGCCGAGCCGCGCAGTATCGCTGCGCGGGCTTCAGGCGTGGCGTCATAGCCGACGATAACTATATCGCTGCGTTTGACCGCATCAACGGCTGCCAGCGCCCCCAATGCGCTATCGTCGTTGATGGCAAACACGCCGTCCAGATCCGTGTATGCTTGCAGGAAGTCTTCCATTACCTTCTGAGCTTTGTCGCGAATCCCGTCGCCGTTTTGATAGGCCAATACTTTAATCTCAGGATATTTAGCAATCGCTTCATCGAACCCCCTGACGCGCTCTATAGTAGAGAAGATGTAAGGCTGATGGATGACAACGACATTGCCTTTGCCGCCGATAGCTCTGGCAAGATACTCGGCAGCCAGTCGCCCCCCTTTCACATTGTCTGAAGCAATGTGCGAGACTACATTGCCCTGCGACGCTTTTATGTCGGCGGTGAAGACGGGAATGTTGGCCCTGTTAGCGCGTTCAATAGCCGGGCCAATTCCTTTATCATTGGTCGGACAGAGGATAATAGCATCTACCTTTTGAACAATGAAGTTCTCAACCTGCCCTAGCTGCTTGGCCAGATCAAAATCGCCTGAAGTGATGATCAGCTCTATCCCCTGTTGTTTGGCTTCATCGCGCATCGCGTCTTCCAGTTCGCGGTAGAAGACATGCTCTTTGGTCAGCAGAGAGACGCCTACGATCTTCCCTTGCCTCGATTCGTTTGAACAGGAGAGGGAAACAAGAGAGAGGGTCAGAAGAGATATAACATAGAAAAGGAAGAGCGCGCGATTGATCGTAACCATCATAGCTTAACAGCCCTCCCTTCAGCAGCAGACCGGTAGATAGCGGCAATTAAATCGAGAGCCTTCTTGCCTTCTACGCCATCTACCGCCGGGGCGCGGTCATTCAAGACGGCATCAATCATATCCGCTATCTGGCGGCGGTGACCTTCGGCAGATATAGCAGCCGGGTCTGCCGATCCATCGGTAATATCGGCGGCAATCTCAACCGTTTCTTCGCCGGTCTGATCAACAAACGCCCAGGTTGAAATTGAATCTCCATCGAGAATTGCCGTGCCGTTTTTGCCGGTGATCTCGACGCGGCGCTTGAAGCCGGGATAGACAGAAGTTGTAGCCTCTATCGTGCCGAGGGCCCCATTCTTGAATCTCAATGCGGCTACCGCTGTGTCTTCCACCTCGATATTATGAGCCAGAGTGGCGGTCAGAGCATAGACGGATTCCACCGGCCCCATAATCCACCGGAGCAGATCTATTGTGTGGATCGCCTGATTAATCATGGCCCCTCCACCATCCAGCGCCAGTGTGCCGCGCCACTCGCCGCTGGCATAATACTGATCCGTTCGGAACCATTTGACGTAAGCGTTCCCCATAATAGGCCGGCCAAACCGCCCGGCGTCAAATGCCTGCTTGATCCGTTGCGGGGCATCCATGAAACGCGATTGAAGAATAACGCCGAGCTTAACCCCTGCTTCCCGGCATGCATTGATAAGCTCCTGAGCGCGTTCAGGAGTAATATCGATGGGCTTTTCTACCAGCACATGCTTGCCTGCGCGAGCAGCAGCTATGCCCAGTCCTGCATGAGTCCCGCTCGGCGTGCAGATGTCAACAATCTGGATGTCAGGACTGGCGAGAAATTCCTGATAGTTAGTGCGCCAGGGAATGCTGAATTGTGCGCCGAACTTCGAGGCGCGTTCCGTGTTACGGCTGCAAGCTGCTACAAGCTTCGCTTGCGGGAGCAAGCCAATAGCTTCAGCATGAAACTTCGCAACCATGCCGCAACCAACAATACCTATTCCTACCATCTGCATGAAGATAATCCTTTGGCGACTATAAACTGCCCAGTAAGGGCAGAGCTTAGCTCCGGCAGGAGCGATCTACTTCATAGAATTGAGAACTAAAACGCCTCTCCAGCTGCGGCATCGAGCGGCCTGTTCGGTCAATAGGTCGATCAATGCCGCAGCTAATGAAGATTTCATTCGCTCTATTGGCCCGCGCAGTAAAGTTTGCCAGCGCCAGGCACGAAATTATCTTATAATAGCACCCGTTTGTAAATATTAGAGCATCGCGGCTCGATCTTATGGTATGCTACCAGCTGTGAATCACTAACAGCTGAGGAAGGAGTAAGTGAGATGAGCTTCACCAGTGAAGACCTTAACAAGATGAATCGCAAGCAGATCGATCTACTGCCACTGGGAGTGGTAAAGCTCTCCGGCCAGGGTGAGATCGTGCTATGCAACCGGCTCTTGAGCGAGAGGCTGGGAAAAACAGAAGAGGAACTGGTCGGCAAGAATCTGTTCAACGATCTGCTCAGCTCAGGAGCGGAAAATGCTCGCAGCGTATTTGAAGAAGTTCTCGGCAAGAAGCTGCCACACAAGCTGGTCGTGTGCGAGATGGCTGCGTCAAGTGGCCCCGTTGGGGCCACCTTCGCTATGATGCGCAATAAAGATGAGGACTCGATCTGGGCTACCGTTCATCTATCATGATTTGAGATCGGCATTTGCGGCGAATGGCGAAATTCAGGAGACGACCGGCCGCCCGCGCAGTATCTGTTCTTGAACAAATCTGATGATCTTATTCCTCATCTCAGTATCGGAATCGGAAAGCGTAAGCGTCACTCGATAGAAGCTGGTTAGCGAGTCATACGCGCATTTAACTATCCTGGATTTGAATTTAATCGAATCAGATGAGTTGAGAGAGATTTCGGCCCGCGCCTCCAGGCCCAACTTGACCGGCTCCTGAAGCTTAAACACCGCCTCCCGCTCGCTTATCTCCAGGCAAGCTGTCTGTAGCGCGCGCAGCCCATTGCCAGCGCCGGAAATAGTCAGTTTCGCCGGCAACAGAACCTTAACTCGCGGATGCTGTTGACTCTGCTCGCTATCCATAATACTTCTACCTAGCCCCCAACTATCTTGCTCTTAGTTGTCCTCTAGTTCTTAATCGTCTCAAATCAACCAACACATTACCGAATTGATCTCTCCGGCTGCGCTTGCTAAATCAATTGCAGATGCGATTCGCCTTGTTGACATCTGTTAGGAGCACCTTTAGAATCGGCTAAGTTTGATTCTTAGGAGTTGTTCATGGCAGCTAGGTGACGCCTAGCAACGATAAAATAGCTGGGAGCGCCTCTCATCCCTGCCTGCCCGGATTGTGCTAAATCGCGAGCAAGCAGGCAAGGCGGGGCACCCTTTGGGTCGCGGCGCTCCCGGAGTATTTTCTGAGGAGTTTTACAGACGACTCGCGCGACGCCCGGAAATGATGAAAATGCGATGTACAACAACCTGTCAGGTTGTTGATAATGCGCGGCAGGCAGCAACCTAACAGGTCGCTGTACATCTTCTGAGGAATCTTTCAGACGACTCGCGCGACGCCCGGAAATGATGAAAATGCGATGTACAACAACCTGTCAGGTTGTTGATAATGCGCGACCTATCAGCAACCTAACAGGTCGCTGTACATCTCAGGTTGCTGCCTGTTGCGCACTATCAGCAAGGCTGACCGCCTCGCTGTACATCTCAGGTTGCTGCTTGTTGCGTACTATCAGCAACCTAACAGGTCGCTGTACATTTTCCGAGGAGTCTTTCAGACGGCTCGTGCGACGCCCCTGAAATGATGAAAAGCCTGGGGGTACTAGTTTCCTTGCCTGTTTACTCGCCAGGTAGTGCAACCTGAGCAGGCAAGGATGCCTGCGCTCCCAGGGCATTTTCTAAGGAATCTTTCAGACGGCTCGCGCGACGCGAGAGAAATGATGAAAACAGTGCGGCTGTGCGGAGCTTATCGCCACTGCCTACTGTCTTATGAGGGGGTCTTATGAACCGATCTGGCAGAGAGTGCACTACTAGATCTCTTTTCGCCATTTTACTGGCTATCTTCTGCTTTGCGCCCTGTGCCTATGGACAGCAGCGGCCGCTCATCACAGAAGATGTTGACATCATCAAGCCCGGCACGGTGCGACTCCAGCTCGGATTTGATTTCACTCAGGGCAAGCAGTTCGGGCTGTCCGGCCTCAAAGGCGATTTGACTCGCATCGGCGTAGTAGGAGTCAATGTCGGACTGGCGCCCAATGTTGAATTCCAGCTCCAGGGCGTGATGCAGAACTACTTGAGCATCAAGAGCCAGGGGCCAACGCCGATAAATCTCGATCTGGGCGCCAATCCTTTCAGCACCCACGACACAGGCGATTTCGCGCTATTTATGAAGATGAAGCTGCGTGGAGAAGATAAATACATGCCTGCCATTGGATTTCGCTTCGGCGTAATCTTGCCCAACTCTAATCAAGCGCGCGGCATCGGCAGCAACACCACCAACTTCCTGGGAACAATCCTGCTGGGCAAGCGATTCGGCAATCTCAACGCCTTCGCCAATGTAGGCATAGGGATACTCACTGCTCCCACTCAACCATTCTCGCAAAATGATGTGATCCTTTACGGGCTGGGGGCCATCTACAAGGTCAATGACAGACTCAATCTGGCAGGCGAGGTCAACGGCTGCCACAGCACGCGCAAGCCGTTTCCCGGCACCGAGGATGAATCGGAAGCGAGGCTTGGTTTCCAGCTTCGCGCCGCCGGTCTGGTCTGGGATGCTGCGGGAACCTTCGGTCTGACTAAGTTCAGTCCCAAAACGGGAATAACTTTTGGGTTCACTTATGATGCCAAGACATTCACTCCAACCAAATAAAGATGTAATGGTATTTCTCTGCTCACAGCAGACTGAATGTTTCTCAGCGAGTGTTTTGAAATTCATATCTTGCGCCGAAGGCGCGCCAAGAGGGTAGCCAGATGTGTAACGTCTGGTAGAAAACAATCAGATACCACCGACTTGCGGTCGCGTGGTAGTTCAATTTCAGCCTAACATCCCTCAGATACCACCGACTTGCGGTCGCTTGGAGATTCAGTTTTAGCCTACAGTAGGTTGAAATTGAATCTCCATGCGGCTAAGGCCGATGGCATCAAGATTAGAGACAAAGTTAGGTTGAAATCGAATCTCCATGCGGCTAAAGCCGATGGTATCGAGGTTAAGGGTGTGCATCAAATAGCGTTTTGCAGACCTTTTCACACAAATTGCACAAAACTACTTAAGCCGCGTCTGAATGCGCTCGGCGGCGGCAATCAGCGTCTCATCTCTCTTACAAAAACAGAATCTCACCTGCTGCGAGCCCAGCTCAGGCCGACTGTAGAAACTGCTCCCCGGCACAACCGCCACTCCCACATTGCGCACCAGATATTCGGTGAACTCAATATCATTCTTGAATCCAAAATCTGATATATCGGTCATGACGTAGTAGGCGCCATCGGGATTGAAGCACCTGAATCCCGCCTCTTCGAGCGCAGGCACAAGCAGATTGCGCCTCGCCAGGTAATAGATTCTTTAGCAAGGATCTTTACTTCAAAAGCCCCAAGCTGCGAAGATCGTCGTCACTCCACCGAGCTTCTTTTTCGATGATGTTCTTTAGTGTCCCTTGTGGAAGGGTGTGCCCTTTACCATGGAATGGCAAAGTAACTCTCCGGCCATCAGGATGACGGTAGATGTAATGACTGCCGCGAGCGCGCTCAAATATAAACCCATCTTGCTGCAACGCCTTTATAAGGTCGCGGACGGTAATGTTTTTGGGAACGGTCATAATGTAACAGCGACAGCTGGATGATCAAGTTCCATAACTCCTTGGGCTGGATCAATCGGAATAGGCTCCCCATGCTTAATCATAGATTCAAGAGTGATCTCAATAGCCTCATGGATTTTGATCAGGGCCTCTTCATAGGTATCGCCGAACGTATAAACATTCAGAATCTCACAAGACGCAGAAAATGCCGGTGTGCCGTCATCGTACTGGTCGGGCTCAATATTGATCGGAAAAACGTAGGTCTTCATCACTATTCCTGCTCAAGTTTCGCTACATACGCGAGTAGCTTCAATATAAGTCCTCAGAGACCGCCAGCCTGCGCTATTTGAGCCGCGTCTGAATGCGCTCGGCGGCGGCAATCAGCGTCTCATCTCTCTTACAAAAACAGAATCTCACCTGCTGCGAGCCCAGCTCAGGCCGGCTGTAGAAACTGCTCCCCGGCACAACTGCCACCCCTACATCGCGCACCAGATATTCGGTGAACTCAATATCACTCTTGAATCCAAAATCTGATATATCGGTCATGACGTAGTAGGCGCCATCGGGATTGAAGCACCTGAATCCAGCCTCTTCGAGCGCAGGCACAAGCAGATTGCGCCTCGCCAGGTAATCGGCTTGAAGCTTGTCATAATAACTACGCGGCAAGCCGAGCGCATAGGCCCCCGCCTCTTGAAGCGGCGCCGCTGCTCCTACGGTCAAAAAGTCATGCACCTTGCGAATTGCGCTGGTGATCTCAGGCGAAGCAATCGCGTAACCGACTCTCCAGCCGGTAACCGAATAGGTCTTCGACAAACTGTTGATCACCACCGTGCGATTGCGCATGCCCTTAATGCTTATCATCGAGATGTGCGACAATTGCCTGTCCTGGCGCGGATACCAGATGTGCTCATATATCTCATCGGTGAGCGCCACCGCGTCCCACTCCTGGCAGAGCTGAGCGATGAATTGAAGCTCCTCTTCCGAGTAGACCTTGCCCACAGGATTATTCGGCGAAGTAATGACGATAGCCTTGGTCCGCTCATTGAATGCTGCGCGAAGCTCATCGTTATCAAAGCGCCAGTCAGGAGGGTAAAGAGTCACATAGCGCGGAGTGGCGCCGGAGAGGATCGCATCGGGGCCATAGTTCTCATAAAACGGCTCAAAGATTATCACCTCATCTCCGGGATCGATAATGGCCATCATGGCTGAGATCATAGCCTCAGTCGATCCGCAGGTGACCGTAACTTCAGTCTCAGGGTCTATATCCACGCCGAGATACCAGGCGGTCTTAGCGGCTATGGCGTCACGAAACCGCTTGGCCCCCCAGGTGATTGCATATTGATTAATATCGGCGTTGATGGCATTGATTGCCGCCTGCTTGATCTCGTCCGGCGCAGGGAAATCGGGGAACCCTTGAGAGAGATTGACTGCGCCGTAACGCATGGCCTGGCGGGTCATCTCGCGGATAATAGATTCGGTGAACTGCTCAGCTTTATAAGAGATTAGTTGTTTGCTCATAATGGACTACAGATTACATCAAACGGGAAAGTCACTCAACGGATTTTAACGCGGCAATGACTTCTGCCGCCGATTGGTAGCGTTCATCGGGCTCCTTGCGCAGGCATTTCTCAATCACTCTCACCAGAGCTTCAGGCGCGTCCTTGCGCAAACTTCTTATAGGCGCGGGCTCCTTTCCGCATATAGCTTCAATGGCATCCAGGTAGTTCTCGCCCTGAAACGGAACCGATCCGGTGATGATCTCATAGAGCAGAATTCCCAGCGAAAAGATATCGCTGCGGTGATCGATCTCTTTTTTTCCTCGCGCCTGTTCGGGGGACATATAGCGGACGGTCCCGATAACCATGCCCTCCTCGGTTATTGTATTCTTGGCCGATCCTTCGACAATCCGGCCCAGCGGAGATGGCTTTGCCAGGCCGAAATCCAAGACTTTCACCTGCCCCTTATCGGTGAGCATGATATTGCCCGGCTTTATATCGCGATGGATAATCTTCTCTTCGTTCTCGTGCGCCTCTTGAAGCGCGCTGGCAATTTGAATCCCAATGCTGATGATCTCGTCAATGGCAAAAGCTCTCTTTGCAAGTATCTCGCCCAGATTCTTTCCTTTGACAAACTCCATAACAATATAAGGCACATTCATTGCCTCGCCGGTCTCATAGATAGTGGCAATGTTCGGGTGATTGAGCTGCGACGCCGTCTGGGCCTCGCGTAAAAATCGCTGTTTGACGACCTCGTTCTTTGCAAACCGCTCTGACAGAACTTTGATTGCGACGGTGCGTTTGAGCCGCGTATCGCGCGCTTGATAGATCTTGCCCATGCCGCCTTCGCTGATCATTCGTATAATCTCGAAGTGCGCCAGCCTGCGCTCCTCTTCGATCAATCGCTTCAGGCTCCTGGCCCCCTCTGCCCTGGCGTCAGCCGATCGGTAATCGACAAATTCCGTCGGCGGCAATGCAACTGCCTCAGCGTAAGAGGGCGAGGACTTGAAAGCTTCTATTGCTCTGGCGAATAGCGAAGAGAACAGCCTGGCTCCATTCCTGGTCTCGATCAGGTACCCTGCTCTCTTCAACTCATCACAGATATGGTTCCTCTCGATGCGAACTATGCGCCCGGCAATAAAGTCTTCTATCACCCCGCGCTGGTCAGGCTCGAAATGCTCCCAGGTATAGTTAAAATGGACGGCGGCTTCGTCGAGGAAAGCCTCTTCTATCTCTTTGCGATTGGCGCTGCCGGTGCTGTCGATATGCTCAAAATAGGCGGAGCAAGCCACCTGAAGATAAAACGGGAAGTAGCCGGCGATCTCCAGGATCGGTTCTATATATTGAGAGAGCGGGATGCCAGCTTCGCTCGATGGCTTGACAATCAATTCTATCGCTTCATCCCGGGAAAAAGCGCGCAGATAGACATTGGTAAATATGTTGAAGAACGGCGAGTCGGCAATCTTGTCCGTGTGACAGAGTTCTTGCAAATCGCGGCTTGACGAGGTGACATAAGCGACATTGTAGTTGTTAGCTATCGAGCGCAGGAAGGAATAGAAATCCAGATTAAATTGATTATTGGTGGTGATAGCGTCAAACTCGTCAAAGAGAACTATGAGCTTGCGCCCGCGCTGCTGCAAGTTATCGAGGACCGCCTTCACCGAATCAAAATCGGCTTGAGGGAGATCGAGCTCCAGATCGCCTGCTTCTCGTTTCAATTGAGCAAAGAGCGATTTGAAAAACTCAGGCAAAGAGATGTCCCGACGCTGTTGAAGATCGAGGAAGAGGAAGATGTAATTTTGCGCTGAGGTCAAATAACGCTGTCGCACCTCCCGGCTGTAGATATAGTTGAGCAGCGATGATTTGCCTATCTTGCGCTCGCCCACAAGAGAGATCGACTGCGGGCGCGAGGCCCCCAGGCGAGAAAATATCTTTGCCAGCTCCCGCTTGCGCCCATAGAACTGCGCCGGATCCTGTATCGCTACTCTATTGAGATAGGGATTCTGTCGCATACTGCCAGAATGTCCTGCATCCTACGTCTCCTGTCTTACGTCCTGCGCCGGACGGCGGAGGTCGGACGGTAGACGTAAGACCTCTTTCATCACCTGCCACATCGAATGGCTGCGCTTGATCCAGACTCGCATCAATCCGATGCGAAAACGATAACTATCCTGAAAGCTCTTGGCAAGCACATCGGTGCGGAACAGCTCTTCCAGAGTCAGGTGAATAGTCTCCTGGGTCATGTTGGCAGGATACTGGTTCTTCCTGATAGCCCGCTCCAGATGCGCCGATGTGGCATAGTTATGCCCATCCGGCAAGACCTCTGCCAGAAGCGAGAGTGTGATCTTCTCATCGCTGTTGAGCCCATCCCAGAAATAGATCATCTGAGGCAGAGGGTTATCTATGATCTCATCTATCACCTGTCTCAGATCCTCGCCGGTAGCGTAGTTCTTCTTCTGCTCATTGAGATGAGCCACCAGATTCTGGCAGATGACCTGAATGTAGAAGGGGTGCCCCGAAGTTAAGTAGTAGATCGAATCAATCACTCCGCGACCGTAAACCATTCTACCGGCGACAGGCTCGGTGATGAGACGTTTGGCATCATTCTCGCTGAGGAAGCTGACCTTGCGATAGTTTGCCCGGCTGAGCATCTTGCGCCAGTAGCGACGGTCCCTCTCTTCCAGCCTCCTTGAGCCGGTGAAGATAAATGCCAGGCGCTCGCGGCTGTCCATCAAGCTGGCGAGATAGGTGAATATATCTTCGCTCAATCGCCCGTCTTTTACCTTGCTCTCCAGCAGCTCATACTCATCAATCAATAACAGCAGCGTCTTATCACCTATCGCCTGCAATACTTCATCGAGGAAATCGGTAAACAGGCGAAACGGATTTTGCAATGAATCGTTGAAAGAGTACTTAGACAATTCCACGCGACTATTCCCGACCGATTCGGCGATCATCCTGGCAATGCGACCGAAGAACTCATGGTCGCTATCAACCACCATCTCCTGCATGTCGATGAAGATCGGTATGAAGCGGGGCCCCAGGCGACCGTTGAGGATCTGATAAAGTATTGAGCTTTTGCCCGTCCTCCGCTCTCCGAAGAAGACTATCACCACAACCTGAGTGGTGCTCTCAAGCTTCGCGCTCACATAGCGGAAATCATCCTGCCGCCCATAGAACATCTTCTCGGTGCGGATCGGATTGCCGACTATGTAAGGGTTCGGTTCGATAGGGACATAAGTTTGAAGTTCGGGGGGCATCGCCGGGCCCCGCTCACGGTATTGCTTGATCGCAATCAACCCCGCAAGCAGGGAGCCAAAAGAGAGGGCCGACACGGCGTAGAACCACCACTTGCGCCAGAATGGGGAATCAATCTTGAACGAGAAGATATCTATGGTTGAAGAGGTATAGAGGTCGCGGTTGACGCTAATCACCTCGAACGTATAGTTCCCGGTTGATAGCCCGCTGAAAGCCGCCTCTTCGCCCAGTCCGATGAATCTCCAGCGATCGTCGAAGCCGCGCAACCGATAGAGGTACTTCACGTCGCCCTTCATGCTGGTTCCACGAAAACGGAAACTGATATTGTATCTGCCGTAGTCGAGATTGGTCTCCGTGCTTTCTCTGCCATTCACAGAAAGGCTCACCTGCACCGTGGGGCACCAGCGATTAGGCTTGTGCCGCACCGCTCCGCCATCGGTGCCGAACCACAGGTTGCCGTCTTTATCCTGAGTTATCGAATGTATAGTCGCGCCCGGTATGCCGTATCGTTCGCGCACGAATGTGGCAACCATAGAGCCGGCCTCAGACTGCCGATATTTCTTGACTCTGCCGCTGCCGGTTCCGAACCACAAGAACCCATCTCGATCCTGAAAGATCAGCCTCACATCATCATTTGACAGTTCCTCTCCGCTATCGAACGGGAGCAACTGCTTGCCATCATACTTCTTGATGTCATGTTCGGTGACAAAGTAGAGATTGCCATCTCTATCCTGAGCCGTCCATCGCGCGCCGGAGGAATTTCCCAGCTCAAGCAAGACAAAGGCTCGGCCATCATAGCTCATTGCGCCGCGTCCGGTCGCAATCCACAGATTGCCTTTGCTGTCTTCAAGGATATGACGCGCATCATCGCCCGCCATCTCGCTAACAGAAGTGATTTGATTGCCATCGTAGCGGCTCACTCCCCGGTCGGTAGCGAACCATACGGTTCCGCGCCTGTCTTGCAATATCCAGCGGACGTCATTGCTCGCCAGCCCCTCCTGATCGCTGAAATAATGAAGCTTCTGGCCGTCATAGCGCGCGGCCCCGCGATCGCTGGCAAACCACAATCGATCATTGCTATCCTGAAATATATGTCTGACCGGGACCCCCTTGAGTTCTTCCAGCGTGGAAACTCGGGCGCCATCGAATAGGCTCACTCCTCCCGATGTAGCAAGCCAGAGCCTGCCGTCTCTGCGGTCTTGCAATATCCAGTGAACATTATTATTGATGAGGCCGCGATTGCTGCTCAGCGTAGCGAAGCTGTAGATATCGAATTTGGTCGCGCCATCAGATGTGCCGATCCACAGATTCTCTTCCATATCCTGGAACAGAGCGCGAATAGTGCTGGAGGCAAAGAACTGTTTGGCCTCTTTCATGCGCCTGTCATAGACAATGACCCCTTCGCCGGTTACAAACCACAGATTCTTTTCGCTGTCTTGCTGAATCAGGTTGATCTCCGCTCCCAGCAATCGCCCCACATCGGTGAACAGCGAGAATGCGCCGTTTTCATACTTGATGGCGCCGCGCCTGGCGCCAAACCAGAGGGTGCCGGCGCTGTCCTTGAGGATGCATTTGACAAGCCCTGTAGGAGCACTGTTGCCTTTAACTAGCTCCATCCGCTGCTGGCTGAATCGGGCAACGCCGGCGCCGGTCGCAATCCACACCGAGCTGCCATCCGGCTCCTCAAGGAGGTAGCGCACATCGTTGCTCGGCAATGCCGAGGCCCCCTCGTCGAATCTGACCAGCCCACCGCTGCCGTAGCGCACAACTCCATGAGAGGTGGCGAACCAGATGTCGCCCTGATGATCTTGAATTATGTGTCGAACATCATCCCCCGCCAGCTCTTGTATGAAGACGATTTTCGAGCCGTCATACTTCCTGGCCCCGCGATCTGAGCCGAACCAGAGATTGCCTTCTCGATCTTGAAATATGCAGTTTATGCTATCGCTCTCCAGTCCACTCCCCTTGCCGAAAGAGGCGAAACCGTACCCATCGAACCGGCTCACTCCTTTTGCCGTCCCCAGCCATAACGCTCCGTCTCGGCTCTGGAATATAGTCTGCACAGAGTTAGAGAGGGTGCCGAGATTATTATAAGACTGCATGAGCCGGTCGTTGATCAATATCGAGGAGGCCCGCGAAAGTATCAGGGTGTATTCGGTGGTCTTCTGATGTTGAACCAGCACCTGGGCGCTGCCGTCATCATAACCAGTCAACGATGCAGTCAAGAAGTAGGGCCCCGGATCGAGAATCCCGAAGGCATAATCTCCTCTATCGCCGGTAAATGTGCGAGAGACTTCGCGGCCGGCCGAGTTGGTAACTACAACCGCCACTCCTCGCAACGGGCTGTTAGAACCGGCGTCAACGACCGAGCCTTGCAAAGAGGATGGCGAGAGAGGAACCGAAGTGTTGACATTGGAGCCTGGCGGCAGGTTTATCGACACGATAGATCTGGCATAGCCATCCAGCTCTAAGGTGAGCTGATACTTGCCGGGCGGGATGCCGGAGATGACAAAATGCCCGTTCTCGTCCGATAGAGAGATGACCGACTTTACACTTGGATTCTCTGCGCGGGCAGTTATGCGCACGCCCGCCAGCTTCGCCCCATCAGGATCAACAACCGTCCCCTGGATGGCAGTTTCCTGCGTTTGAGCAAATGAGATTGCGAAGATGGAGAGAAGAGTGAGCAACAGGAACAGTCGCTTCAAGCTGCGCCGATGCGGCCAGCATCTGGTTCTGAATTTTACCGCTCGTTGAAACGCCACTGCTTTGCTCAATTAATTATTAACCGAAAAGGCTCGATCAATCCGGCCTATTGCCAAGTGACATTATAGTACAAGGAGGGAGGAAAGAGGTATGTTTGAGCAGAAGCGATCGACTTCAGTCGCCTGGAGATTCAGTTTCATCCTAACTTGGGACAGACAAGCTATTGCCTCCACAGCAGAGATAGAACGCGGATGAGGCGGATTTTACTGATAGACGCTGATCTGATCCGCGACTATCCGCTTGATCCGCGTCCGTCCGCGTTCTATTCCACTGTCGCACAGTTGCGTGCTTCGAGTTAGTATTTTGGTTCGGGCGCCAAGCGCCCTCAGAACAGATCTGAAAACGACCCCCTTGAGTTATTGGCTGGTTAAAATTGGTCTGGAATTGGGCCTTTACTTAGCATATTTTTCGGTTAAAATGGCATGCTGAATTGAGCCAATTTGTGAGGTCAGGTAGCCATGATCTTCGAACTCAAACGTGATAGCCACATTCCCCTTTATGCCCAGATAGCTACGCAAGTGCGCAGCATGATAGCCACCGGGACGCTGAAAGTGGGTGACCGTTTGCCGCCCAACCGCGAGCTTGCCAAAACGCTGGGCGTCAATCGCACTACAGTCACAACCGCCTACGGAGAGCTTGAGGCGGACGGTCTGATCAGGTCGCATGTTGGCCGCGGCACCTTCATCAGCGCTGTCCCGGCGGCCAGCCCATCAACCGTCAAGAAGGAGCGAGTTCAGCTTTCACCGATGCTCTGGAACGCGCTGCTGGCCGACCAGAAGCGCGATTCATGGCTCAATGCAATGATGCATTCTATACGCTCTAAAGATACTATCTCGCTCGCTTACGGGCTGCCACAAGCCGATCTTTTCCCCTTGGAAGATTTTCGCCGCTGCGTTGATCGCGTTCTCAGGAGAGAAGGGCGAGAGCTGCTCCAGCTTGGCATGAGCAGTGGCTATGAGCCGCTTCAAGAATATCTGGCATCGCAAATGGCCCTGTCAGGGATCACAGTTAAACCTGACGAGGTCCTCATTACCAATGGCTGTCAACAATCTCTTGATCTGATTCGCCGGATATTTGTCGGCTCCAACGATGAGATTGCTATTGAAAATCCTACCTATCCGGGGGCCATCAGCGTCTTCTGCGGAAACAATGCTAAATATTCCAGTGTGCCTGTGGGCGACAGCGGCATTGACCTGAGCGCGCTTGAAGAGATTCTCTCTCAACGCCGTCCCAAGCTGATCTACACAATTCCCAGCTTTCACAACCCGACGGGAGTGACAATGGATATAGCGGCGCGGCGACGATTGCTAGAGCTTGCTCTCAAGTATCGCGTTCCCATCGTCGAAGATGATATTTACGGCGAGCTGCGCTACGATGGCCCCTCGCTGCCCTCGCTCAAGGCACTGGATGAGTACGGGCTGGTTATTTATATCAACAGCTTCTCCAAGGTAGGGTTCCCCGGCCTGCGCGTGGGATGGATAGCAGCGCCGCGCATTGTCGTCGATTATCTCAACGCGGCAAAGCAGAAGTGCGATCTGCACGCAAGCCTTCTCACCCAGGCGGCTATCTATGAATTCTCCCGGCATGGGCTGCTGGCAAAGCATATCAAGCGAGTCAAGAGGGCTTATGCTCAGCGACGCGATGCCATGCTTGAAGCTATGGAGAAGCACTTCCCCGACGAGGCCATCTGGAACCGTCCCGAAGGCGGAATGGCCGTCTGGGTGAAGCTGCCGCAATCGCTCAATGCCGGTGAAATCCTGCTCCAATCAATAGAGAATGGAGTGCTGTTCAGTCCGGGGGACCATTTCTATTCCAATCTGCCGCAGTACAATGTTATGCGCCTCAGTTTCACAATGGCCAGCCCGGTATTGATTGAAGAAGGGATCAAGCGCCTGGGAGCGATAATCAAGCGGCGTCTGCTGAGCCTGAGAAAGCAACGCGCAATTGGTAGAGCAGAAGAGCGCCGGGCGCTGGTGTAATCAGTTTGTCGCTTGCTTTCGCCATTGTTACTTCTCGCCAGCAGGCGACAAACCAAAGTTTGTCGGACATCTTAGGAGATAAATCAGTGGAAGTTATCGCAAAACCAAAATTCAGATTCGCCCACAGAACAGATTTGACCGAAGCCAATGCTGTGCGAGAGATACTAAAAGTCACAGAGCACCCTGAGATAATCTCTTTCGCCGGTGGTCTGCCCGCCCCGGAACTCTTTCCAACTGCTGAAATGGAGCGAGCATTCAGCGAAGTGCTGTTGAATGACGGCGGCGCGGCGCTTCAGTATAGCGTCACCGAGGGGTTCCTGCCGTTAAGGGAATGGATCTCGGCACGGCTCGCCGGCAAAGGCGCAGAGGTTTCGCCGAGCGACATTCTCATTACTGCCGGGTCGCAACAGGGCATAGATCTGGCCGCGCGAGTTCTGCTCGACCCCGGCGACTCAGTGCTGGTCGAGCAACCGACCTACCTGGCCGCCATTCAAGTCTTTCGCAGCTACGAGGCGTCCTTCTGCTGTGTGTCAAATGATGAACAGGGAATGCGCGTAGATGAAGCCGAAGAGGCGATCAAACGGGCGCAGCCCAAGCTGATCTACCTGGTCCCTAATTTCCAGAATCCTGCCGGCACAACGCTGAGCCTTGAGCGGCGCTACAAGCTTATAGAGCTATCGCAAAAGTACGGGGTCCCTATTGTGGAAGATGATCCTTACGGCGAGCTGCGCTATCGCGGAGATCACCTGCCGCCTCTGAAGGCGCTTGATGAAGATGGATTGGTTATCAGCATCAGCACGTTCTCTAAGAGCCTCTGCCCCGGCCTGCGCGTGGCGTGGATGATTGCTCCTCCGCAGATATATCAAAAGCTGGTAGTTGCCAAGCAGGCTGCCGATCTGCACTCAAGCACCCTGTCACAGCGGGCTATTTATAATTACCTGCTCAATAATTCTTATGAAGATCGCCTATCTCAGCTTTGCGCCGTCTATGGTGAAAGGTGTCAGTCTATGCTCGATTCCCTTGAAGAACTGTTCCCCAAAGAGGTTAAATGGACTCGACCGGAAGGCGGAATGTTCTTGTGGGTTGAGCTTCCTGAAGAAGCGCAAGCCGAGAGCGTATTTAAAGAGGCGCTTCAACAGAGGGTCGCTTTTGTTCCCGGCGCGCCGTTCTACCCTGAAGATCCGAAGCATAACTTTTTCCGATTGAACTTCTCGAATCAGACCCCGGCAAGGATCCGAGAGGGGATCAGGCGATTGGCAAGTGTTATTGAGCGATGTCTTTGATGCTATAGACCTTAAGAAAAAGAGGCTCTTTGGTTATTTCCGTGTTGAAACAGGTATTGCATCAATGAAACGTCAACATATTGTGCTTCCCTTTGGGGAATCCACAGTATCGTCTTGTTTCTTTGATGAAATCCGCGTTTCATCCCGGAAATTACCAGAGACCCGAAAAAGATTGCGGCTGGTTCGGGCGCCAAGCGCCCTCAAAACAATTCAAAAATAACCCTGTTTTGAGGCGTATTGCTCAATATGGCGGAGAGAGACCGGAAAGCCGCCTCAAAACAATTCAAAAATAACCCTGTTTTGAGGCGTATTGCTCAATATGGC
>Ga0209172_10002567_pt1 | contig 31381 bp, 30 predicted proteins | sample LarsenN4metaG_FD_184113 | JGI IMG/M metagenome (GOLD analysis project Ga0209172, IMG submission 184113) | Hot spring sediment bacterial and archeal communities from British Columbia, Canada, to study Microbial Dark Matter (Phase II) - Larsen... ... | reverse complement strand
CCGGCCCGACACCGGCCGGGAACGATGTGGTCGCGCATCAGCCGCAGGCTTCGGCCGCTTCCCCTGCTCGGGACCAGGCTGAGTGAGCCGAGGACCTTTCGGTTGCGGCCGAAGGCTGCGCTAGGAGCACGCTGCGCTCCGGGCTCGACGAGCTCGCCTCCGAGGACCTCCGGCACACCTCCGACGACGAGCTCGAGGATGCCCTCGTCGAGATCGAGCGGGCCGTGGGGGTTCTCGAGGCCGAACGCGCCCGGCGCATCGCCGAAGCCGAGCGGCGCGGCGCGTTCGCGAGCGACGGCTACCTCTCGGTGACGGCGTGGCTCGTTCACCGGCTCCGGGTCTCGGGCGCGTGCGCCGGGCGGTACCTGCGGTGGGCGCGAGCGCTGGAGGCGATGCCGCGGACCCGCCAGGCGCTCGCCGACGGCGACGTGACGGCATCGGCGACCGCCGTCCTCGTCGCGGCCGCGGAGTCACGGCCAGAGCCCTTCGGCCGGTCGGAGGCGATCCTCGTCGATGCGGCGAGGACGCTGCCCGTGCGCGACCTGCGACGGGTGGTCGCCTACTGGCGACAGGTGGTCGACGCGGCCGGCGCGGAGGACGAGGCCCAGCGGCGCTTCGAGCTCCGGCGCCTCCACGTCTCCCCCACCCTGGACGGGATGGTCCGGGTCGACGGCGACCTGGACCCCGAGACCGGGCAGGCGCTCATCTCCGCGCTCCGCGCGGTGCTGGACGCGGAGGTACGCGCGACGGAGGATCGGCGCACCTTCGCGCAGCGGCGGGCCGACGCGCTCGGCGAGATCTGCCGTCGATACCTGGACTCGGCCGACCGGCCGGTCGTCGGGGGCGAGCGCCCGCACGTCACGGTGACGGTCGACCTCGAGACCCTCGAGCGCCGGGCGGGGCGCCGGTGCGAGCTCGATGACGCCGGCGTGATCACGCCCGAGGCGGCGCGGCGGCTCGCCTGCGACGCGTCGGTCACGAGGGTGATCACAGCCGGATGCTCCGAGCCGCTCGACGTGGGACGGCGGACACCGGTCGTGTCGCCGGCCCTCCGGCGGGCGCTCGCGACCCGCGACGGCGGCTGCCGGTTCCCCGGGTGCGAGCGCCCCCAGGCCTGGTGCGACGGGCATCACATCCGTCACTGGGCCGATGGGGGGCCGACCGCGCGGGCGAACCTCGTCTCGCTCTGCCGCCCGCATCACCGGTTGATCCATCGCGGGTTCGGCGTGCGGATGCGCGACGGGACGCCGGTGTTCATCCGGCCCGACGGATCTCCGCTGGAGGACCGGGCACCGCCGTAGCCGCGGCGGCGACGCTACCGCACGAGCCGCAGGCGGCTGCCGCGCGGGGACTTCTCGACCTCGATCCGAGCCGGCACGCGGATCGCGAGCTCCTGGACATGGGTGATCACGCCCACCATCCGGCCGTCGCCGCCGAGCTGCTCGATCGCCTCGACGACGACCTCGAGCGACTCGGGGTCGAGCGTGCCGAAGCCCTCGTCGAGGAAGAGCGAGTCCAGGCGCGAGCGCTCCGTCACGGCGAGCGAGCGCACCTGCTCGGACAGCGCGAGCGCGAGGGCGAGCGACGCGAGGAACGTCTCGCCGCCCGAGAGGGTGCGGGCGCTGCGCTGCTCCTCGCCGTTCCAGGTGTCGACCACGAAGAACTCGTCCCCCTCGTAGCGGAGCCGGTACCGGCCGTTCGACAGGGTCGCCAGGTGCTCGGAGCCCGCCGCCGCGAGGATCTGGAGCGCCTCGAGCTGGAGGAACGACATGATGCGGTCCGCCCGCAGCTCGGCGGCCAGGGCCCCGAAGCGCTCGGCCCGCGCCCGATCCTCTCGCACCTGCTCGCCGATCCGCTGCGCGTTCTCCAGCTTGGCCCGCAGGTCGTGCGCGTCCCGCTCGGCGGTCGCGGCCGCTCGGGCGGCCGCGGTCCTCGTCCGGGCCACCTCCTCGACGAGCTCGGCGAGCGTCGGAGCCTCCTCGACCAGACCCTCGGTCACCTCGAGCGCCTCGTGGAGCAGCTCGCGCTCCCCGGCCGAGCGGGCCCCGGCGAGCTCCTCGAGCCCGAGCGCGAGCGCCCCGAGCCCGTCGGCGAGCGCCCCCGCGACCTCGACGAGCGCGGCCGCGTCGCCCGCGCTCGTCACGCCGGGCAGCGGCGGCGGCTCGAGATCGGCACCGGCGAGCTCCGAAGCGCGCTCGAGGAGCCCCGAGACCGCGAGCGCGTCCAGGCGCCCCCGGACCTCGGCCAGCGAGGCCCGGAGCCCGTCGCGTTCGCGTTCGGCCGCGGACGCGACCTCCCGGGCCTCGGCCGCTGCTGCCTCCGCCTCCTCGGCCGCCTCCTCGAGCCGCTCCAGGCGTTGCAGGCGCTCGGCGATCGCGGACGCCGGGTCGTCCGGCAGGGTGCCGCCGAACGCATCGGCGAGGTTCCCCTCCGCGGCCCGGACCTCGACGGCGAGCTTCTCCGCGGCCTTGGCGAGCCGGGCCGCCTCGGTCTCGGCCTCCTTCCGCGCCCGCTCGGCCGCGTCCCGGGCCGCGCGGGCCGCGTCGAGCGCGTCGTTGCGTCGGGCGGCCTCGGCCCTCGCCTTCTCCAGCTCGCGCTTCGCGCGATCGAGCGTCGGCGCGGCCCGGCCCTTCGGCAGGCGCTCCACGCGGCTGCCGCAGACCGGGCACGCCTCCCCGACCCGTACGCCGGCGCGCACCGCCGCCACGAGGTCCGCGTGCAGGGCCTCCTCGTGCGCGGCCTCCGCCCCGGCCAGTCGCTCGATCGCCGCCTCGGCGTCGGCGATCGAGACGGCGAGGACCCCGTCGGCCCCCTCGAGCTCCTGCGCGAGGGCGGGGAGCGCCTCCTCGGCCCCGGCGAGCTCCGCCGCCGCCTCCTCCGCGCGCTCCCGGAGCTGGACGAGCGCCTCCGCCTTCGCGTGCAGCACCGCCAGGTCCCTCGCGCGTCCCCACCGGGACTGCGCCTCCTCGAGCGCCGTCCGCGCCTTCGCGGCGGCGCGCTCGGCCGACCGCGCCCCCTTCGCCGCCCGCGTCGCGACCGCCTCGGCGTCCGAGAGGGTGCCTGCGAGCCCCTCGAGCCGCTCCCGGGCCGAGCCGGCGACCTCGGCCGCCCGCCCCACGTCGGCGGCGCACGACCGCAGGTCGCGGACCGATCGCGCGGCCTCGGCCCAGCGGTCGGCGATCGCTCGGACGGCGGCCTCCGCCTCCCGCAGGGCCTCATCGCGGGCGGCCGCCTCCTTCGCCGCCCGCTCGGCGAGCTCGACCGCCTCGAGGGTGACGCCCGCGTACTCGGTCTCGAGCAGTCCCAGGTGCATGTCGACGCGGGCCTGGGCCTCCCGCTTCATCGCGCCGACGCGCTCGGCCAGCCGCACGAACAGGTCGAGCCCCAGGAGCTCGGTCAGGATCTTCCGGCGGTCCTTGGCCTCGCCGACGAGGAACTCGGCGAACCGGCCCTGCGGCAGCAGGACCGAGCGCGTGAAGGCCGCGTAATCCAGGCCGAGCGCGCGCTCGATCATCGCGTCGGACTCGCGGACCCGGTCGGCGCCCTCTCCCGCCTGGCGCCACTCCCCGTCCTCGAGCCGCTCGAGGAGGATCTTGGTCTGCCCCCTGGCCGGCGTCGAACGCGTCACGCGGTGCCGCCGCCCCCCAGCCTCGAACTCGAACGTCACGGCCATCCGCGGCTGGCCCTGGCTGATCAGCTGCGAGCACTGCCGGCCGACACGCTCGACGTAGCCGAACAACGCGTACGTCATCGCGTCCAGGATCGAGGACTTGCCCGAGCCGGTCGGCCCCGCGATCGCGAACAGGTCCAGGCCATCGAAGTCGATCGCCTGCTCGTCGCGGAACGCGGTGAAGCCCTTCAGCTGGAGGCGGACCGGGCGCATCAGGCCGCCCCCTCGACCTCGAGCCCGAGGATCTCGTCGAACGCCTCGAGCAGGTCGGGCGGCGGCTCCGCGCCGTGCTGGGAGCGGTAGTAGGCGACGAACTGGTCCCGCGGGTGCATCGACGAGATCGGCCGCTCCGGCCGCTCGTGCTCCCCCCGCTCGTACTCCAGGTGCACGTCGAGCGCGTTCGGCAGCGCCTCGCGCACGCGGTCGGCGATCCCGGGCACGGGGCCGTCGGTCGCGACGAACACGCGGAGGAACGCGTCGCCGACCTCGCCGGCCTTGGCCACGACCTCGTCGAGCGTGCCGCGGACGTCGAGCAGCCGGCGGCCGGCCGCGATCGGGATCTCGCTCACCTTGGCGGGCCTTCCCGGCGAGGCCTCGACGACCGCGACCGACTTGCCCTGGTCGACCTCGCCGAAGTCGAGCTGGAGCAGCGAGCCCGCGTACCGCGCCGGGGACGGAGAGCCCTTCACCGCCTGCGGCTTGTGGACGTGCCCCAGGGCGATGTAGGACGCGTCGCCCGGCAGACGCGAGGGCGAGATCGCGTAGTTCACGCCGATCGTCACCTCGCGCTCGCCGCCGCCGAGCAGCGCGCCGTCGGTGAACAGGTGCGCGAGCACCACGTTCACGCGGTCCGGCCGGAAGGCGGCGGCCATCGCGCCCAGGAGCTCGCCCATGCCCTCGGCGTAGCCCTGGTACCAGGTCTCGGTCGCCTCGAACAGCTCGGCGGCGTCGCCGAACCGCCGCTCCGGGACGAAGGGGACGCACGCGACGAGCGCGGCCTCGGCGCCGTCGCGGCTCGGGACCTCGACGACCCCGCCGCGATCGGGCGGCGCGACCTTCGGGACGAGCTCGGTCCCGACCGGGCGCAGGAGCTTCGCGAGCGCCTCGAGCCGGACCGCCGAGTCGTGGTTCCCGGGGATCGCTACGACACGGACCCTGGCCTCGTGGAGCCGGATCAGCGCCTCGAACACCAGCGAGTCGGCCTCGGGCGCCGCCGTCCGGTGCTCGTAGATGTCGCCGGCGAGCAGGACCGCGTCCACGGCCTGGTCGACGGCGACCGACACGACCTCCTCGAGCGACGCCGCGAACTCGTCCGCGCGCGAGCGCCCGCGGATCGCCTTGCCGACGTGCCAGTCCGCGGTGTGCAGGAACCGCACCTAGTCCCCTTCGAACGCGCGGAACGGGTCGCCGCCGCCCGGCGCCGCCTCGTCGGCGCGGGTGGCCCACGAGGGGAAGGGGAAGCGGATCTGGAGCGGGATCGGGATGTGGGGCTGCTGGAGGATCATCGAGCCCGGCTTGAGGATCGCGGCGCGCGAGCGCGTCACGGCCGGCAGGAACCCGTACTCGCTGCGCTGGGCCTCGGCCGTGTCGAGCCTCCCCACCACGCGGAACGCGCTGTTCGAGATCACCCGTCGCTCGACCTCCGAGGCCGTCTGCTCGGCGCCCACGAGGATCATCCCGAGCGAGCGGCCGCGCTCGGCGACGTCGAGCAGCACCTCCTTGATCGGGCTCCAGCCCTCGCGCGGCGCGTAGCGGTTCAGCTCGTCGAGCACGAGGAACGCGAGCGGCTCGCGACGGCCCATCCGCTCCTTGTGCTCGAACAGCCGCTTGATCACCACGCCCGTCACGAACCGCTTGGCCCGGTCGTGCAGGTTGTGGATGTCGACCACCGTGACCTGGTTCGCCTCCCAGTCGATCCGGTGGCGTTCGGGGCGCTCGGCCTGTCGCCCCCAGATCAGGTGGCCCATCCGGAAGCGCGCGGCGTCGAGCCGACGGACGAACGCGGCGACCGTCGCGTCCGAGAGCCGACCCCGCCACGGGGACGCGTCGTCCTCGACGTTCTGGCGGATCACCTCGCACAGCGCGTCGAAGTCGTGGACGGGGTAGCCGCCGAACACCACCGTCGCGTCGTTCTCGGGGTCGTCGTCGCACTCGCGGTCCAGCGCGGACTCGACCCGCGCGACGAGGTCGGCGATCTGCGAACGCTCGTCCTCGGCCTCGGCGAACATGAACCGCAGGAACTTCTCGCGGACGAACTCGCGGACGGTCCAGTAGTAGGCGGTCACGCCCTGCGCCCGGCCCTCGACGTGGGGGATCGCCTGTCCCCCCGCGCCCGGCTTCACGGGCGCCCACAGGCCGACGCTCTCGAACGCGCCCGCCGGCAGCCCGAGCCGCCGGAACCCCTCGCGGTCCTCGTCCGTGAGGTCGGCGTTCGGGACGTCGAGCCACATCAGGTCCTCGCCCTTCACGTTGAACACGATCGCCTTCGTGTTCGTCGCGAAGCGTCCGAGCGCGTCGGAGTGGAAGAGCGCGTACAGCAGGAACAGCGCGTAGGTCGTCTTCGTCGCGACGCCGGACACGCCGCTGATGTTCACGTGCGCGCCGCGCGTGCCGTCCAGGAAGTCCAGGTCCAGGTACACGGGCTCGCCGTCGCGCGTGAGGCCGGCGGGGAGGCGCCGCCGCATCTGGTCGACGTACAGGGCCTCGTCCCGGTCCCGGCCGCGGGCTCGCATCGCCGGCAGCCCCGGCATCGGCGGGACGAAGATCTCGGGCTCGAACCGTGTGGCCACCACCTGGGCCGCGACCGCGGTGTCCACCGGAAGGACGCCGCGGTCGACCAAGAACACGTCGGTGTCGAAGGTGGCCCCCTCGTGCCGGGCCCGCACGTCCTGCACGATGCCGGAGATCCGCAGCGGACCGCGCCCGGGCACCTCGGTGTCGACGACCACCGCGTCGTCGAGCTGGAGGTAGGCATCCTCGGAGACGGCGACCCAGAACGTCAGCGGGGTGGCGTCCTCGGTCCCCAGGACCATGCCGACCGGCTCGGAGCGCTGGTCCATCATCTCCCCTCCACCCCTGCCACGACGTCGGCGGAGAGCCGGGCGGTGAGGGCGCGGCGGATCAGGCCGCGGTGCCCCATCCGGTGGGTGAGCCAACCCTCCAGACCGCCCACCGGGGCCAGGTTCTGCGGGTACCGCGGGTCGCTCGCCCGCCCGGCGAACCGCGGGAGCATGGCGCTCACGCGGTCGGCGAGCTCGCGGGCCCGCTCCAGGCCGACCCCGGCCCGCACCTCGCACCGGACCAGGCCGGCGTGGTCGTGCCAGGCGGCCCTCGACGGGACCAGGCGTGTGTACCACGCGTATCGCTCGACCGGATCCCCCTCGTAGGCCAGGCCGAAGAGCGGTGTGCGCTCGCCCGGGGCCAGGCGGACGAGCAGAGCGTCGTGCTCGGGATCCAGGTACGCGCGGACGAACCGCTTCACCACGCCCACGATCGGCGACGTGGTCTCGTCCCGCAGGGTCTTGAGCGGCCCGTCGACCAGGACCAGCCGTCCGCTCGAGGCGGCGATCCGTGCCGCGATCGCCGCCTCGGCCCGGCGCATCGCCTCCTGGAGGCCAAGCAGCGGCGAGTCCGGATCGGTGCCGGCCTCCGTCCGCGGCTCGAACACGAGCCGGTGCCGGCCGGCCTCGATCTCCACGCGCGAAGCCCGGAGCCCACCGCCGAGCACGATCTGCCGCCCGACCTCGTGCTCGGCGAAGGTCGCGCGCCCCTCGCTGCGGACCGCGCCCACCGCCCACGACCCGAACAGGCCGTGCACCCGAGCGCCGTCCTCCTCGGCGAGCACGCGGAGCTCGATCCGTCGGACCCCGTCGACGAACCAGGTCACGCCGGGTCCGGGCTCGGGCGCGCGGACCGGGTAGGACCAGTCGGCGGTCTCGACCTCGGGATCCGCCCGCGCGGGGACCTCGCCCAGCCGGGCCTCGAAGCCCATCCCGTGGTCCGGGGTCCAGGGATCGGCGCGCAGCGCAAGCACGGCCCGAAGCGTACCGGACGCACCCGACGCGCTCGTGCCTGGCGGGAGCGGGTCATGTCGGTCTAGTCATTCCGGGCCATTTCCCCCATCGGGGGGACTACGCCCCACCCGTCCGTGGGCCGATAGCTCCGGTGACGGACGGAAGGGAACGCGATGGGATCGTCGTCCAGGCGTCACCGGCAGGGGCTGTGGATCGCCGCGAGCCTCGTCCTGGCCCTCGGGATCGGCGCCGCGATGTGGACGGCCGCGCAGGCCCGGGCGGAGGCGATCTCGCGCGCCACGATGGAGGCCAGGGTCGCCGCCCAGACGCGGCTCGCCCCCCTGCTCGCGCCGCGGGACCTCACCGCCCCCGTCGTCGGGCAGCGCGCCGGGTCCCTGGGCGCGGCGATCGGCCGCGAGATCCTGAGCGCGAGCCCGATCGACGAGATCCGGATCTACTCCGCGGGCGGGCGGGTCCTGTACGCGCGGGACGCGCGGATCGTGGGGACCCGCCCCTCGTACATCCGCGACCGCGTCGCGGAGGTGGCCGGGGGAGCGACCTCGAGCTGGGTCCGCGGGGGTCTCCTCCAGACGCACGTCCCGATCTGGCTCACGCAGGGTGGGACCGTGGCCGTCGCCGAGCTGTCCCAGCCCGTCGGGCCGCTCGCGGCCGAGGCCAACGGCCCCTGGTACGGGCTCGCGATCGGGCTCGGGGTCCTGCTGATCGGATCGGTGGCCATGGTGGCCCGGACGGTCCGGGCGTCGATGCCCGCCCCGGTCGCGGCGACCGCCTCACCCTCGGGGCAGGCGCGCCGCCTCGGCCCCGACGCTCCCGCCGACGAGCACCCGGGGTTCCGGGGGCTCGAGGAGGCGCGGCGGCGGGCCGAGCTCCGGGCGGAGGAGGCCGAGGAGAGCGTGCGGGCGGTCCGGGCACAGCTCGAGGACGCGCTCGCCAGGATCGAGGAGATGGAGGAGGAACGCATGATCACCCGGACCAGCACCACGCGGGGCGAGGGCGAGATCCAGGCCCTGCGCGATCAGCTCCGCGAGACCGCGAACCGCCTACACGAGGTGGAGACCGAGAACGCGTCCCTCCGCGAGCGGCTGGCGCTGGCGGAGCGGGAGCGCACCGCCGCGTCCGACGGGTCGGACGTGGCGGGCCTCCGGGCGCGCGTGGAGGAGGCCGAGCGCCGTGCGGACGAGCTCGCCGAGGCGATGACGCGCCTGGAGGCCGAGCTCGAGTACACGCGCAACCGGTTCCACATGTCGATGCTCACCGCCGCCCTGCGGGAGTTCGACAACGACGCGATCCAGATCGAGGAGACGAACGGCGACCACGACGCCGTGGTCGTCCACCGATCGCCCCTGCGGGCCGGGAAGGTGAGGTGAGCTCGCCGTGGCGGACATGCTGGAGATGACCCAGGCCGGGTCCGCGGAGGGGCTCGCCCACGCGATCGCGGCGGCCGGGCTCCAGGTCTCGCAGGCCGCCGACGAGCTGCGGGCGGCCGCCGAGCGCCTGGTACGGGCCGAGCGGCAGGCGCTCGAGGCCCAGACGCGGGCCGCGACGGCCGAGGAGCAGCTCCAGCAGAGCGCCACGAAGAACGCGGAGCTCCTGGAGATGCTCGAGTCGGCCAGGTCGCAGAAGGGCGAGGCCGACGAGCGCCGCCGGCGCGCCGAGGAGCGGATCGCGCACCTCGAGGAGGAGCTGGGCGGCGCCGGGGCGCGGGCCGCCGGGATCGAGACCGAGCTCGCCGAGGCGGCTTCGAGGGCCGAGGAGGCCGAGCGCCGGACGCAGGTCGCCGAGGAGCGGCTCGAGCTGATCGCGGCCCAGAACGCGGAGCTGCTGGAGCTGCTGGAGCGGGCCCAGGAGGGACGGGCCGACGGGGAGGAGGAGACCCGCAGGCTCCGGGAGCAGCTCGAGGCCGCCGAGGGACGGGCGGGCGAGCTCGAGCGCCGGCTGCACGAGCTCGAGACGCGCATGCGGGAGGTCGACGCACCTCCACACCTCACGGTCATCGTGAACGACGAGGAGCGGGCCACGCTCAAGGAGTCGGTCGCCGCCGAGGTCCGTCGGCCCCTGACCTCGATCCTCGGGCTGACGCTCGCGCTCAAGCACACCGAGGCGGACTCGCCCGACGCCAAGGACATGGTGCGCCAGCTCGCGACGCACGCTCGCAAGCTCGATCGCCTCGTCGGGCAGATGCTCGACCTCGAGCGGATCGCCGATGGCACGTTCGAGCCGAGGCGTCGCCGCACCGACCTCGAGGCCCTGGTGCGCCGCGTGATCGAGGAGTCGCAGGACCTCGTCAAGCGCGACGTCCACGTCGACGCCGAGCACGTGGCGATCTCGGTCGACCCGCAGCTCACCGAGCAGATCGTCGACGCGCTGATCGCGAACGCCGGCAAGCGCACCGCGCAGGGCAACCCGGTGTGGGTGCGGATCGCCCCCGAGGACGGCGGCGCCCTGATCGCCGTCGAGGACACGGGGTCCGAGGTCCCCGCCGGGCTGCGCAGCGCGATGTTCGCCGCCCTCGGGGAACGCGAGGCCGGGAAGCACCCCAAGGGCGCGACCGGCCTGTCGCTGCTGGCCAAGCTCGCCCAGGTCCAGGGCGGCGAGGCCTGGGTGGAGGAGCGGTCGGGCGGCGGCGCGTCGTTCCGCGTGTTCCTGCCGGACGGCGCACCCGAGGCGGGTGGAGAGGCGCCGCGGCGCGGGCGCGCGATCGAGCTCGTTCCGGACGAGGGCGCGCCCGCCGCGCAGGCCCCGAACGGGAACGGATCCAAGGTGGAGGTGGGCGGGCTCCCCGACGTGGAGGCACTGCGGGAGCTCCTGACGAGCTAGGGAGGCTCGAGAGCCCCCCTGGGTGGGCCCGGCGGCGCCAGGCGCCGCCGGGCCCACACATCGATCAGACCGCGACCTCCTTCAGGAGCTCCCTCGCGATCACGACCCGCTGGATCTGGTTGGTCCCCTCGTAGATCTGCGTGATCTTCGCGTCCCGCATCAGGCGCTCGACCGGGTACTCGCGCACGTAGCCGTAGCCGCCGAGCACCTGCACGGCGTCGGTCGTGATCCGCATCGCGGCATCGGAGGCGAAGCACTTGGCCACGCTCGCGAAGTAGGTCATCCGCGGATCGTCCACGTCGCACAGCGCCAGCGCCTTGTACACCAGCAGCCGTGAGGCCTCGATCTGCATCGCCATGTCCGCGAGCATGAACGCCACGCCCTGGAACCCGGCGATCGGGCGGCCGAACTGCTCGCGCTCGGCCGCGTACCGCGACGCCGCGTCGAACGCCCCCTGCGCGATCCCCAGCGCCTGCGCGCCGATCAGCGGCCGGGAGTGGTCGAGCGTCCGCAGGGCGATCTTGAACCCCTCGCCCTCCCGGCCGATCAGGCGGTCGGCCGGGATCCGCGCCTCGGTGAGGATCACCTCGCGGGTCGGCGAGCCGCGGATCCCCAGCTTGTCCTCCTTGCGGCCGAACGCGACCCCCGGGTCGTCGCGCATCACGAGGAACGCGCTGATGCCCTTGTCGCGCGACGACGGGTCGCGCGTGGCGAACACCACGTAGGCGTGGCTCACGCCGGCGCCGGTGATGAACCGCTTCGTCCCGTCCAGCACGAACCCGTCGCCCTCCGGCCGGTACCGCGTCGCGAGCGCCGCCGCGTCCGAGCCGGCACCCGGCTCGGTCAGGGCGTAGGACATCAGGATCTCGCCGCGGGCCACCCCGCCGATCATCCAGCGCCGCTGTTCGTCGGTCCCGGCGAGCAGGAGCGGCACGGCGCCGAGCTTGTTCACGGCGAAGGCGAGCGCGAGGCCCGCCGCCACCCGCGAGAGCTCCTCGACCAGCACGCCGAGCGCGAGCGCCCCGCCCCCCGAGCCACCGTACTCCTCCGGGTAGCCCACCCCCGGCAGGTCGGCCTCGACCAGCACCCGCCACAGGTCCTCGGGCCACTCGTCGGCGCGATCGATCTCGTCGGCGCGTGGGGCGATCTTCTCCTCCGCGATCTGGCGGACGAGGGCGCGGAACTCCTCGAGCTCCCCCGGCAGCTCGAAGCGCTCCGGACCGGCCATCCCTAGCCGAGCGACCGCAGGACGAGCGCGTCGCCCTGGCCGCCCCCGCCGCAGATCGTCGCCCCGCCGAGCTCGACGCCCCGGCGACGCATCTCGTGCACGAGCGTGAGGACGATCCGCGCGCCGGTGCACCCGATCGGGTGGCCGAGCGCGACGGCCCCGCCGTTCACGTTCACGAGCTCCTCGTCGAACCCCAAGATCCGTGTCGAGTGGAGCGCCACCGCCGCGAAGGCCTCGTTCACCTCGAGGAGCCCGAGGTCGTGGACGTCCAGCTGCGCCTTCTTCAGCGCGTGCTGGAGCGCGATCGCCGGCACGGTGTGCAGGTACGGGAAGCGCTCGGCGCTCACCCCGTGGGCCACGATCTCGGCGACCGGCCGCAGGCCCAGCCGCTCGGCCGTCGCCGGACCCGTCACGACGACCGCCGCCCCGCCGTCGGAGATCTGCGAGGCGTTGCCGGCGGTGATCGTGCCCCCCTCGCGGAACGCCGGCCGCAGGCCCGCCAGGACCTCCGCGGTGGTCTCCGGGCGGATCCCCTCGTCGCGCGCGACGACCACGGGATCGCCCCTGCGCTTCGGGATCTGCACCGGCACGACCTCCTCGGCCAGCGCGCCGGACGCCCAGGCCGCGTCCGCCCGGTGGTGGCTCCGTGCCGCCCACGCGTCCTGGTCCTCGCGCGAGATGCCGAGCTCGGCGTTCACCTCGTCGGAGGACTCCCCCATCACCTTCTCGGTGAACGTCGACCAGAGCCCGTCGTGGATCATCGAGTCGACGAGCTCCGTGTGCCCGAGGCGGAGGCCGTCGCGGGCCTTCGGGAGCAGGTACGGCGCGTTCGTCATCGACTCCATCCCGCCGGCGACGACGACCTCGAACTCGCCCGCCCGGATCAGCTGGTCGGCGAGCGCGATCGCCGTGATCCCCGACAGGCACACCTTGTCCACGTTCAGGGCCGGGACCTCCTTCGGGATCCCGGCGGCGATCGCGGCCTGCCGCGCCGTGGTCTGCCCGGTGCCCGCCCGGAGCACCTGGCCCATGATCACGTAGTCCACCCGGTCGGGCTCCACGCCGGCGCGCGCGAGCGCCTCGCGGATCGCGACGGTCCCGAGCTCGACCGCCGTCCGGGAGCCGAGCCCGCCGCGGAACCTGCCGATCGGCGTCCGGGCGCCGCCCACGATCACCGAAGGAGCCATCTCGCCGTTCCCTTCCACCCCGAGGGGCCGCTCCTGGGTCCGGACCCAGTCTAGTGGGGGTCGGCGGCTCCGGCGGCGGGCGCCCTCAGCGACCCCGGGCGGTCGCCCAGTACTCCCAGCCGTCCAGGTCGGGCACCGGCTCGCCCAGGGCGCCGAGCGTGGAGCAGATCTGGGTCCGATGGTCGTTGCCGTGGTGGATCGCCTGGAGGAGGAGCAGGCCCTCGGCGTCCGGCGTGTCGGGGTAGTCTCCGCGACCCCGGATCCGGGCGCGGAGCTCGCCGCGCTCGAGACGGTCCAGGACCTCGCCCCACCGCCGCCGGTGCTCGAGCACCTCGGCACGGAGCTCGGCGAGCGGGATCGCGCCGCGATCCTCGTGGGGGGGGCGGCGCGGGGTCGTCCATCCGGATCAGGTACCGGGTGTCGGCATCCACGAGGTGCGTGAGCGTCTGCAGGATCGGGCCGTACGTGCCTGGGATCGCCTCGTGCAGCCGCTCGTCCGGCAGGCCCGCCAGGTGGTCGATCAGGCGCTCGGTCGCCCACAGGTGGTGGTCGAAGAGCGCGCGCAGGAGGTCGTTGGGCGTGGTCACGGTGTCGAACGGTAGCAGCCGCCGCCTCAGCCCCGGGAGCCGAGGGCGACCTCGATGACCTGGAGGATCTCCTCGCCGACCAGCTCGTCGCGGGCGATCAGCGCGTCGCGGAGGGCCACGACGACGTCCCGGTGCTCCTCCAGGAGCGCGAGGACGCGCTCGCGCTGCGCGGTCAGGATCTCCTCGACCCGCTCCTTGCCCAGAGGATCGGCGAGGACCTTGCCGACCAGGTTCTTGCCGCCGATCGGGCCCTCGGCGATCGCGTCGAAGCTGATCAGCGAGCCGGCCATCCCGAACGAGCCGACCATCTGCGCGGCGAGCGTCGTGGCGCCCTGGAGGTCCGACGCGGGACCGGTCCCGGTCTCACCGAGGAAGACCTGCTCGGCCGCGAGGCCCCCCAGGGCGATCGCGATCCCGGCCTCGATCTCGCTGCGCGTCCTCGTGAAGCGCTCCTCCTCGTCGCCGTGCGCCAGCAGGCCGAGCGCCTGACGTCGCTTGATGATCGAGAGCACCTCGAGCCGCCGCCCCTTGCCGAGGAAGTAGGCGACCGTGGCGTGGCCGGCCTCGTGCGTGGCGACCGAGACCCGGTCCGACTCCGTGTAGGTGACGGCCTGCTTCAGGCCGAGCTCCTCGGTGAGCTTGGCCTCGTGGATGTCCTGGACGTTCATCTCCTTGCGACCGTGGCGGAGCGCGACCAGCAGGCCCTCGTCGAAGAGGTGCTCGAGCATGACCGGCGTGTACCCGAACGTGTCGTGCGCGAGGCGCTCGCGCACGTTGTCGTCGTCGAGCACCGGGTGGTGCGCCTTCCGGTCGAGGAAGAAGTCGATCAGCTCCCGCCGGTCGGATTTCGTCGGCAGGTCGAAGTACAGCCGACGGTCGAACCGTCCCGGCCGCAGCAGCGCGGGGTCGAGCTGATCGGCCCGGTTCGTCGCGGCGACCAACAGGATGTTGTTGTACGTGGGCCGGCTCGTCGGGATCCGGTGATCGGGCGAGAGGTAGGAGTTCACCCATTCGATCAGGCGCGCCTTCACGCGCGAGCGGTAGGGAGGCTGGTCGAACGACTGCATCTGGATCAGCAGCTCGTTCACCATGCCCGTGCCGCCGGGACCCACCATGCGCGAGGCCACCCGCCCGAGCCCGGTGGCGTCGGGCGAGGCGCTCACGCCCCCCCGCTCGCCGCCGATCGCGTCGATCTCCTCGATGAAGCCGATCGCGCCCCCCTCCTTGCGCGCGAGCTTCCGGAGCGCCTTGAAGAACGACCGGATCCTGGCCCCGGTCATCCCGAACCACATCGACTGGAACGCCGGCGCCGAGATGAACAGGAACGGCACCCCCGCCTGCTTGGCCATCGCCTTCGCGAGGTAGGTCTTCCCGGTACCGGGCGGTCCCTCGAACAGGATCCCGCGCCGGGGGTTGCCACCCAGCTCGTCGCGGAAGGTCGCGTACCCGAGGAAGACGTCCAGGGTCCGGCCCACCTCGTCGACCTGCGCATCGAGCCCGCGGACCTCGTCGAGCCCGATCTCGATCTCCTCCGGCCGCACGATCATGTGAGGAGAGCGACCGCTGAACATCGGCATCAGCATCACGAGGGCGAAGACGACGATCAGCAGCATCAACGGCAGCCAGATCACCCACTCGGGCCCGAGCGCGGGGAGCTCGAAGGGGTTGTCGGTCAGGTACCGGTACCAGAGGTACCCGTCGAAGGTGCCGAGGATGAGGATCGCCCGCCACAGCCGACGGCGGCGCGTCCGTTCGCGGACCCTGAAGACGTCCGCTCGACCCTTGGCGAACACGTCCGAGCCCTGGAGGACGGCGGCGGTCGAGCGGTTCGTGTTCTTCACGGTCCCCCTCGTGGGTCGTTCGGCCGTCAACCATGCAATCTACGGGAACCCGGCCGGTCGTGCATCAGGCCTTCGGCCTATGCGCCGAGCCGTGCCGCGCATCCGTCGAGCGGCTATCGTGCGGGCACGTGGCCCGGAAGAAGCTGCCGCCCGTCGCGAACGAGGACCGCCGAACGATCGGTGCGCTCCTGCGCACCCTCCGCCGGGCCGCCGGGTACCGCGCGGTGCAGGACGCGGCCGCCGCCACGGGCTTCCCGGCCGCCCGCCAGACGATCTACGCCTACGAGCGGGGTGGGCTCACGCCGTCGCTCCAGCAGTTCCTGGAGCTGGTGGAGTTCTACGCGCTCCACCCGCGCGAGGGCGCCAAACCCGAGGAGGACCTCCGGGCACAGGCCGTGGCCGCCCTGACGCGCGCGCTCGCACTCCCCGCCTACCACGTCAAGCGCGCCTACGAGTTGATCGAACGGCTCCAGCCTCCGCTCACCGAGGGCCGCAGGAGGACGGGGCGCTGATGCTCACCCGCCTGGACCACGTCGGCATCGCGGTCCGGGACCTGGAGGAGGCCGTCACGCGCTACCGGCGGACGCTCGGCCTCGAGCCCGCCCACCGCGAGGTGGTCGAGACCCAGGGCGTCGAGGAGGTGCTGTTCGCGGTAGGCGAGGCCTCCATCCAGCTCCTCGGGGCGCTCGGGCCGGACACGCCGGTCGGGCGGTTCCTCGAGCGCCGGGGCCCGGGCGTGCACCACGTCGCCTACCGCGTGGACGACGTCGCCGCCGCCCTGATGCATCTCGCCGCCGAGGGGGTTCGCCTGGTCGACCGCGAGCCCCGGCCGGGCTCCCGGGGCACGACGATCGCGTTCGTCCACCCCTCCTCGATGGACGGCGTCCTCGTCGAGCTCGTCCAGACCCCCTAGGGCAGATCCCTCAACCCGCGTTCGGGGGCGTTGACGAGCACCGCCACGTTGCCCTCGGGCAGCCGGCCCTCGCCCATGAGCTGGTGCGCGAGAGCCGTCTGCGCGTAGTCGTACGTGTGACCTAGCGTGGTCCGGACCTTGCCCCCGCGCACGAGATCGTTGAACGCCGCCGCCTGCTCGTCGTTGAACAGGTGGGAGCCCTGGTAGCGCTTCTGCATGTACCAGAGGTAGCGGACGTCCACCATCGTGTCGTAGCCGCTCGTCCCGGCGCAGATCACGACCATCCCCCCGCGCTCGCAGACGAAGATCGAGGTCGGGATCGTGTCCTGACCGGGATGGTCGAAGACGATGTTGGGGCTCCGGCGCTCCCCGAGCACGTCCCAGATCGCCTTGCCGAACGCCTTCGCACCCTCGAACCACGTCGTCCACTCGGGCGAGTCCCACCTCGGCGGCACGCCCCAGTGCGTGAAGTCCTTCCGGTTGACGTAGCCGACCGCCCCGAGCGACCCGGCGTACTCGCCCCGCTCGGGGCTCGAGACGACGGCGACGGCCCTCGCGCCGGCGAGCGTGACGAGCTGCACGGCGAGCGAGCCGAGGCCGCCGGAGGCGCCCCAGACGAGGACCACGTCGTCCTCCTTGACGGTGTTCGGCGGCCAGCCGTGGAGCATGCGGTAGGCCGTGCCGCCGGTCAGCGTGGGTGCGGCGGCCTCCTCCCATGTGAGGTGCTCGGCCTTCGGCAGGCACTGGTGGGCCTGCACCTTGCAGAACTGGGAGAACGAGCCCCAGCACGAGTCGTAGCCCCAGACGCGGAAGCTGGCGGCGAGCCCCGGGTCGTTCCCCGCCAGGACCCACGGATCGTCGGGGTCCCACTGCCCGGCGTGGACGACCACCCGGTCGCCGACCCGCACGTCCGTCACCTCCGAGCCGACCGCGTACACGATCCCCGAGGCGTCGGACCCCACGATGTGGAAGTCGGTCGGCTCGCCCCAGCGGGCCTGCGTCTTCGTGACGTCGACCGGGACCCCACGAGCCGCCCAGACGTTGTTGAAGTTCACCCCGGCCGCCATGACCATCACGAGCGCCTCGTGCGGACCGATCTCCGGGACGTCGATCACCTCGTCGACGATCGCGTCCTTCGGCTCGCCGTACCGCTCGGGCCGCACGAGCTGCGCGTGCATACGCCTGGGCACCTCGCCGATCGGGGGGAGCTCGCCGATCCCGTACAGATCCTTCGCCACGTCCGCACCTCCGGAGCCGGGTTGGGCGGACGCTAGCCCGCGGGGCGGAGGGGCGACAACCCGCGCGCCTACCGGGGCCCTCGGGCCGCGCTGGATGGACACGTCTGCGCCCGCGGGCACCAGGTGCAATAGGGGCCAGGCCGCAGCTCCAACGGCCGTCCGGCCTCCGCGGCTGCCGCGGCGCGCAGCGCCTCGACCACGCGGTCCGCGGCGCGCAGGAGGACGCGCTCGTCGACGTCCTCGGCAACCCACTCCCCCGAGTCCAGGTACAGGGTCGCCACGCGGTACGGGGGCACGCCGAACCGCAACGCGAGCACGAGCGCGTAGAAGCGCATGTCCTCCGCGTGCTCGGGCCAGGCGCGGCCGGTCTTCAGGTCGATCGCCAGACGCGTGGCCCGAGCCGGATCGCCGGGGGAGGCGGCGCCGAGCACGAGGTCGATCGCCCCCGAGAGCACGAGGGCGCCCCCGAGGAGCTCGGCGCGCACGACCCACTCGGTGCAGGGGGCGAGCTCGCGGCGGAGCCGCCGGAGCGGCGGCATCGTCGAGCGGAACAGCTCGAGGATCTTGGCGGCCTCCATCAGCGCCTCGTCGCGCCGGAGGTCGTCGAGGCCGTCCCAGTAGGCGCGGAAGGCCTCGTCCTCGGTCAGACGGTCGGCCGCCTCCTCCACCAGGCCGTGCGGGTCGCGGTCCTCGCGCCCGGCGACCTCGAGCTCGACCGCCTTGTGCGCGAGCCGTCCCGCGGCCGAGCGCGCCGAGAACGCGAACGGGCCGCGCTCCCCCGAGCGCACGGCGTCGAACAGCCCCGAGCACCGCGCGAGGTCGTTCAGGTTCGACTTGCCGAGCCACAGCGCCACGGGGAGCTCGACGGCCCGCGCGGCCTCCTCGATCCGGTCGCGGATCCGCGGGACCACGTCCGGCGCGAACGCGGGGCGCTCGCCCGTACCGATGAGCCCCTCCAGCGTGCGCCGCTGGACGGTCGTGAGCTCGAGCGTCGCATCCATCGGCAGGAAGCGTATGGCGAGCCACCGACAGGGGTAGCCCCTCGACGCAACGGGCGGGGTGAACGCGCCTGCTAGGGTCGCGGACCGTGCGCGGCCCCACCCGCAGCGTGGCGATCGCCGGCGTCCTGCTGACCCTCCTCGCGTCCCCGACGGTGGCCGCGGCCGAGCACCGGCCCGGCCCCTGCGCGCTCGACCGCGCCGAGGACGAGGACGTCCGCCGTTACGTGAAGCGCCTGATCCGGTGCGCGACCGAGGAGTGGCCCGTGCCCGGCGGGGCCGGGAAGGCCATCTGCATCGCCGACGCGGAGAGCCACCTGAACCCCAAGGCGATCTCCGAGGACGGGAGCTACCTGGGGCTGTTCCAGCACGCGGCCGACGTCTGGGCCGACCGCTACCGGGATTGGACCGAGACGGAGTGGGAGCTCGACGAGCGAGCGCTGAACGCCCGCACGAACACGATCGTCACGATCCGGATGGTGAGCGGCAACGGCTGGGGCCCCTGGCGGGGCGTCGGCGACTGCTGAGGTCCCGAGAGGCACGAGCCGGAGGGGCCGCCCGGCGCGATCAGGCTCGCCTACCTCCTGACGGGCGAGCAGGCGCTCGCCGAGGATCTCGCGCAGGACGCCTTCGTCCGCGTGGTCGGGAGGCTCGGGCACCTGCGGAGGCCCGATGCCTTCGACGCCTACCTGCGACGGAGCATCGTCAACCTCTCGAAGAACCACTTCCGGCACCGCGCCGTCGAGCGCGCCTACCTCGCGCGTGCTGGGAGAGGAGCCGAGGCGGGCTCGTTCGAGGCCGGCGTCGTCGCGCACGGGTCCATGCGGCGAGCGCTGCTCCGCCTCCCCGAGCGGCAGCGCGCGGCCCTCGTGCTGCGGTTCTACGAGGAGACGCATGCGCTCGTGATCGACGAGGGAGACGCGTTCTGCCCCGGGGCGTAGCGGCGACACACGCACGAAGCGGAGCCCCCGGATGACCTCCGGGGGCTCCGGCCGTAGACTCAGCGGGTCATGGCCAGGACCGAGGACCTGCCGCAGCCGCCGATCGTCACCGTGGAGGAACGGATCGAGGAGCTGCGCCGACGGAAGGCGGTGCTCTCCGACGCTGCGCGAAAGGAGGCGGTCCGCAAGCAGCACGAGAAGGGGAAGCTGACCGCCCGCGAACGGGTCGAGCTCCTGATGGACCGCGGCTCGTTCCAGGAGATCGACCCCCTGGTCGTGCACCGCTCGCACGACTTCGGGATGGAACGCTCCCACCCACCCGGCGACGGCGTGATCACCGGGTACGGGACCGTCGACGGCCGCCGGGCGTTCGTCGCCTCGCAGGACTTCACCGTCTTCGGCGGCTCGCTCGGCGAGGTGCACGCGCAGAAGATCTGCAAGGTGCTCGACCTCGCGATGTCCACCGGCGCCGCGTTCATCCAGATCAACGACTCGGGCGGGGCCCGGATCCAGGAGGGCGCGGCGTCCCTCGCCGGCTACGGCCACGTGTTCGAGCGCAACGTGCGCGCCTCGGGCGTGATCCCGCAGATCAGCGTGATCATGGGGCCCTGCGCCGGCGGCGCGGTGTACTCGCCGGCGATCACCGACTTCACGTTCATGGTCCGCGAGACCTCGCACATGTTCATCACGGGGCCGGACGTGATCAAGGCCGTCACCGGCGAGGAGGTCACGTTCGAGGAGCTCGGGGGCGCGATGACCCACGCGAGCAGGTCGGGGGTCGCGTCCTTCGTGAGCCAGGACGAGGAGGAGTGCCTCGCGATGGTCCGCCACCTCCTGTCCTACATGCCGTCGAACAACCTCGAGGACGCCCCGTCGTACGCGCCGGTGGATGACCCCGAGCGCCGCGACGAGGGGCTCACCCACCTCGTGCCGGACTCCGCGAAGGAGGCCTACGACATGCACGAGGTGATCCGACGCGTCGTGGACGACGGGGACTTCTTCGAGGTGTTCCCGTTCTGGGCGATGAACATCGTGACGGGGTTCGCGCGCCTGGACGGCCGCAGCGTCGGCGTCGTCGCGAACCAACCGAAGGTGCTCGCGGGGACGCTCGACATCGACGCGGCGGAGAAGGGGGCGCGCTTCGTGCGCTTCTGCGACGCGTTCAACATCCCGATCGTGACGTTCGTCGACGTGCCGGGCTTCCTCCCGGGCACCGCGCAGGAGTACGGCGGGATCATCCGCCACGGCGCGAAGCTGCTGTACGCGTTCGCCGAGGCCACGGTCCCGCGCGCCACCGTGATCACGCGCAAGGCGTACGGCGGCGCGTACCTCGTGATGAACTCGAAGCACCTGCGTGCCGACGTCTCGTTCGCCTGGCCGACCGCCGAGATCGCCGTGATGGGACCGGAGGGCGCCGTGAACGTGGTCTTCCGCAAGCAGATCGAGAAGGCCGAGGACCCCGACGCGATGCGCGCCCAGCTGATCGCCGAGTACCAGCGGAAGTTCGCGACGCCGTACGTCGCGGCCGAGCGCGGGTTCATCGACGACGTGATCGAGCCGGCCGACACGCGACCGCGGCTGATCCGCGCCCTGCGGATGCTCTCGACCAAGCGCGAGGCGATCCCCGCGCGCAAGCACGGGAACATCCCGCTGTGAACGGCGTGCCCCGATTCGAGCTGCCCGAGGGCCTCACGCCCGAGGAGGAGCGGGCCATCATCCGGGCGCTCGAGCGGTACTTCGCCGCGGAGAGCCCGCACCCGGACCCCTGGGTGCTCGCGGGGCGGATCCAGGCGACCGGCTGGGGCGCGCTCCAGGCCCGGCACTACACGGACGACCCGCGGAGCCTGACCGCCGTCGCGCCGTTCGCCCGGCGCGGCGTCCCGCCCTCGAACGGCAGAGACGACGCGAGGTAGCCCGTGGGCGCGACCAGGACCGCCCAGGCGGTCGACGGGAACGCGGGCGCCCTCGAGGCGTTCCGCTCCGAGGGCTGCTCGGCGCCCCGCCCGTGGAGGAACGCCCCCGGCGACATCTACGGCTGGCACTCGCACGGCTACCACAAGATCCTGTTCTGCTTGGAGGGCTCGATCACGTTCCACACGGGCGACGGCGACCTGATGCTCGAGGCCGGGGACCGGCTGGACCTCGAGCCCGGCACCGAGCACGCGGCCACCGTCGGGCCGGCGGGATGCTCGTGCGTGGAGGCCTCGCGCTGATGCGGGTCGCGATCCACGCGGACCAGCCGTACTTCCGGGCCCCCGGAGGCATCGGGACATACCTGCGGAACCTCGTCCCGGCGCTCGCCCGCCGCGAGTCGGGGCTCGAACTCACGCTGTTCCACGCGCGGTTCGCCGCCTCCGAGCCCCCCGAGCCGTGGATGCGGGGGTTCCCCGTCGAGGAGCTCGCCCGGTCGATCCGGGCGCTGTACCCGGGATGGGACCTGCTCGGGCGGCCGCGCCTGCCCGCCGCGCTCGCCGACGCGGACATCGTCCACGCGACCAACCCGGCCGCGGTCCCCCCGATCTCGCGGGGGCAGCGGCTGGTGGTCACGGTGCACGACCTCGCCTTCCTGCGCTTCCCGAGCCTGTTCCCGCGCGCCTGGAGCTTCCTGTACCGGCTCGGGTTGCGGGCCGCGGTGCGCCGCGCCGACGCGATCCTCACGCCCTCGCGGAACACGGCTGAGGACCTGCTCGGTCGGACGAGGGTCGAGCCGAGGAAGATCCACGTGACCCCGCTCGCGGCGGCGCTCCCGACCAGCGGCGCCGACCCCGACGAGGTCCTCCGGCGCCTCGCGATCCCCGAGCCCTACGTGCTGTTCGTCGGGACGCTCGAGCCGCGGAAGAACCTCGTCCGCCTGGTCCGCGCCTACCGACGCGCCGCCGGGGTCGGGCTCCCCCACACGCTCGTCCTGGCGGGGCCGATGGGCTGGCACGCCGAGGCGCTGCGGCGAGAGCTCGCGCTCGAGGGTCCGGGGCGCGTCGTCTTGACGGGGCCGCTCGGTGCCGAGGACCTCGACGCCGTGTACCGTCGCGCCGACGCGTTCGTGTACCCGTCGTTGTACGAGGGGTTCGGCCTGCCCGTGCTCGAGGCGATGGCGCGGGGCGTGCCCACCGTGGCCTCGGCCACCTCCGCGGTCCCGGAGGTGACGGGCGACGCCGCGATCGGGGTCGACCCGCGCTCCGTGCGCGACCTCGCCCGGGCGATCGAGCGCGTCCTCTCGGACGCGGACCTGGCCCGGGACCTGGCCGCCCGCGGGCGGGCGCGGGCCGAGCGCTTCGACTGGGACGAGACGGCGAGGCTCACGCTCGAGGTCTACGAGCGGATCCAGGGGTCGAAGTGAAGGGGTCGAAGTGAAGGTCTCGGTCGTCGCCACGGTGAAGGACGCGGGCGAGGCGGTCGGACCGTTCCTGGAGAGCCTGGCGGCCCAGACCCGGGCACCGGACGAGGTGATCGTCGTCGACGGCGGCTCGACCGACGGGACGGCCGAACGGCTCCGGCGCGCCGAGGGCATCACGCTGATCGAGGAGCCGGGAGCGAACATCGCGCGCGGCCGGAACCTGGCGATCGCGGCGGCCACCCACGACGTCATCGCGGTGACGGACGCCGACTGCGTGCTCGAGCCCCGGTGGCTCGAGCGGCTGCTCGTCCCGCTCGAGGCGGGGGCCGACGTCGCGATGGGCTTCTACCGACCGATCGCCGAGGGCTTCCTCGAGAGGTGCATGGCAGCCATCAACCTCCCCGACCCCGACGAGATCGACCCGGCGCGCTTCATGCCCTCCGCGCGCTCGATCGCGTTCCGACGGGAGGCGATCGAGACGGCCGGCGGCTACCCGGAGTGGCTCGACATCGGCGAGGACATGTTCGTGAACCACCGCTGGCGAGAACTGGGCCTGGACCGGCGCTTCGCGCCGGACGCGGTGGTCCGGTGGCGCCTGCGGGGGACGCTGCACGAGACCTGGACCCAGTACGTCCGCTACGCACGTGGGGACGCGGTCGCCGGGATGTTCCCCGAGCGCCACGCGCTGCGCTTGGCGGTGTACGGTGGCGCGCTCTCGGCGCTCGGCTCGCGCGGCCGCCTCCGCAAGCTGGCCGTCGCGGCCGCCGGCCTCACGTACGTGGCCACGCCGATGCGGCGCGCGATGCGCCGGTTCGACGACCCGATCGAGCGCGCTGCCGCGCTCGTCGCGGTGCCGGCGCTGATGGCCTTCGTGGACGCGGCGAAGATGGCCGGGTACCTAGCCGGGCTGCGGGCCGCGCGGGGCGACGCCGCGTAGACTGCGCGCAGCGCAGCCGACCGGGCTGCCGCAAGAACGGAGGCTCGGATGCTGCGCAAGCTCGCGGTCCTGCTGGTGCTCGGCACGGTGCTGCTGACGGCCTGCGGCGGGGACGACGCCCCATCCGCGGAAGCGGGGCCCGGTGGGGACACCGGCGCCGTCGCGGAGACGGGTGCTGTCGGAGGGGCCGCCGCGGAGACCGGGCAGGTGGGTGCGATCGACGCGGCCGAGTGCGCCGAGCTCGCCCAGGCGATGGCGGCGGCCTCCGCGGCGGCCGCCCCGGGCGCGGGCTTCGCCGGCGACCTCGAGGCGACCCTGGCCCAGCTCGAGACCTTGGCCGATCTGGTGCCCGAGGAGATCAGCGAGGATATGCGGACGGTCGCCGAGGCCTACGCGGTGCTGGTGGAGGCCTACAGCGAGTCGGGCTACGACCCGACCTCCGGGGAGCCTCCGACCGCCGAGCAGATCGCGGCGCTGACGGCCGCCGCGGAGCAGCTCAACGCGCCGGAGTTCCAGGAGGCCGCCGATCGCGTGAGCGCCTACTTCGAGGCCGGCTGCCAGGTCTGACCGTCAGTCGTACTCGTAGAAGCCGCGGCCGGTCTTCCGACCGAGGTGGCCGGCCGAGACCATGCGCCTGAGGAGCGGAGGCGGCGCGTACAGCGGCTCCTTGAACTCGTCGTAGAGCACGTTCCCGATCGCGAGCGTGGTGTCGACCCCGATCAGGTCGATCAGGGCGAGCGGGCCCATCGGGTGGTTCAGGCCGAGGTGGATCGCCGCGTCGATGTCCTCGCGCGTCGCGACCCCCTCCTCGAGCATCCGCACCGCGCCGTTCAGGTACGGGATCAGGAGCATGTTCACGATGAACCCGGCGCGGTCGCGCGACTCGACCGTGGTCTTGCCGAGCCGGACCCCCCACGCGCGCCCGAACCCGATCGTCTCCTCCGAGGTCGTGATCGCCTTCACGAGCTCGATCAGCCCCATCACCGGGACCGGGTTGAAGAAGTGCATGCCCATGACCCGGTCCGGGCGCTTGGTCGCCGCGCCGAGGTCCGCGATCGGGATCGAGGACGTGTTGGAAGCCAGGATGACCTCCGGGCGCGTGATCTCGTCCAGGCGCCGGAACACCTCGATCTTGGTCTCCCGGTCCTCCGTGGCCGCCTCGATCACGAGGTCCACGTCGGCCAGGTCCGCGAGGTCGGTGGTCCCGACGATCCGCGCGAGCTCGGCCTCGCGCTGCTCGGCCGTGAGCTTCTCGCGCTCGACCGCCCGGAGCGTGGAGGCCTCGACCCGGTGGCGGCCCTGCGCGACCAGCTCATCCGAGGTCTCGACGAACACCACCGAGGTCCCGACGCGCGCGCAGACCTCCACGATGCCCGAGCCCATCAGCCCGCAGCCAACGACGCCGACGGTCCGAACGTCCTCGGCCCTCATCGGCGGACAGCCTACCGCCGGAACCCGCACCCCGGGCAGCGATCGACGCCCTCGGCCACGATCGCGTCGCAATACGCGCAGCGGGACGACCGAGCGCGCGGCTCGCCCCGACGCCGCAGCCGCGGGCGGAACGCGAAGTAGGCGGTCGCCCCCACGGCGAGGAGCGGGATCAGCAGGTCGTCGACGCCGGAGCCGTGGGCGACCATCATCCCGACAGGATCAACAGGCCGCTCGCAGTGAACAGGACCATCACGGCCAGCAACGCGTACTGGGTCCGGACCGCGTACGCCGCGGCGAACATCGCGACGGCGCGATCGTGCGCGAGCACCACGCCCCCGACGTGGCCGACCACGATCGCCGCGACCTGCACGTACCAGATCGCGGTCGCGGACAGGAGCGTGAGGTTGACCGCCCAGCCGGCGGTACCGAACAGGTCCCACCCGAACCCGAACGGGTCGGACAGGCGCGCCAGCCCGATCTGCCCCTCGATCAGCAGGAACGAGAAGTAGTGCGCGACGGCGTAGGCGAACACGATCGGCACCAGGCTGTGGGCGAAGCGCACCGCGAGCACGTGCCACCGGCCGCCGGCGATCCGCGCCGCGGCCACCATCGCCAGCGCGTAGGCGGCCGTCACCGCCAGGATGGTCCCCAGGAGCCCGGCGGTCGAGGCCGCCGTCAGCGCCACGCCGGAGAGCCCCCCGGTGATCGAACCCCACCACGACGTTCGCGTGAGGCCGTCGAAGGTCGTCGAGCCCAACGCCACCATCACCACCGCGAGCACGCCGGGTCGCGGCGGGGTCACGGGCAGGCCGGCGAGCGGCGGCCGGACGATCACTCGGCCCTCCCCGTCCCGGGCGAGCGGGGCCATGCGGGCCAGCAGCCCGAAGTACACGGCGAAGGCCTCGCCGTTCTCCACCCAGTCGCGTCGCCCGAACACGGTCATGCCGGCGAGCTGGATCAGGGCGTAGACCGCGATCACCAACCCCAGCGTCCCGGGCCGGTCCCGGAAGGGGTCGGCGAGCTCCACCCAGACGAACGCGAACAGCTGGATCGCGGCCGGCCACCGCCCCCACGCCTTCGGGTAGTCGCGCGGCGGCGGGCGGTCCGGGTAGTCCAGCCCCGCGAGGCGGCCGAGCGTGTCGAAGGGCGAGAGCGTTCCCCACCAGTTGCCGAGCAGCGCGTGCGCGAACGTGAGCCCGACCCAGAACCACACGAACACCACGACGGGCCCGATCGTCTGGGTGGCACCGACGCGCCGGAACGACGCGCCTACCACCACAAGGAACAGGCCGAGCGCGAGGTGGCGCACGACCCACTCGACCGTCCGGCTGGTCAACAGGCGCTGGAGCGGGCTCCACCGGCCCGGGTCCTCTGGCCGGGACTCGAGCCGCGGGGTCTTCCACAGCGCCGAGAGGAGCACGAACGAGACGATCAGCGCGGTCCCGGCCCCGAACACGAAGAGCCAGCGCGGCACGGGCAGGTCGACCCGGCCCCCGAGCCCGTGGGCGAGGAGCCCGATCACGGCACCACCACGAGCTGGAGCAGGAGGAGCCCGGCCCCCTCGAGCTCGACCTCGAACACGCCGGTCGCGGTGGCGCGGAACTCGATCCTGGCCCGGCGGTCCGGGGTCACCGTCGCGAGCAGGTCGTACCCGTGGACGTGGACCTCGTCGGTGACGTCGGCCTTGACCTCGAGCTCCACCCGCGACCCCTGCGGCACCTCTACCTCGCGAGGGCCGACCACGTCGCCGCCCTGGATCTCGATCTCGATCGTGGTCTCGTCTCGCGTCTCGGTCGGGGTCGGCTCCGGGCTCTCCGTCGGGGTCGGCTCCGGCGTCGCTCTCGGGGACGGTGTCTGGCCGACCGTCGCGCCGATCGTCGGCGTCGGCGTCGGCGGCGACGCGACCGGGGACGGTTCGTGGTCCGGCCGGAGCAGCAGGAACAGGACGACGATCGCCGTCGCCCCGAGCACGGGGGCGAGCCAGCGCGCCGATCGCTTCATGGGAACACCCTCCGCTTCCGTTCGCGGCCGGCCGCTGACCGGCCGGCGGGTCAGGACGGGAGCCGGAGCGGCGGGCCGCGGCGCGAGGCGGAGGTGCGCGGTGCCCGGGCGAACGGCCCGCGCTCCACGATCGCGGGACGCACGCGGGCCCGGGCGGGCGAGCGCCGCGACCGCAGCCGGGCCGCCACCAGGCCGACCGTTCGGACGAACAGCCGGAGCGCGAGGGCCAGCGCCCCGGCGACCAGGAGCTGGATGGCGAGCCCGAGACGGACGGCCGGGTCGCCCACCGCGACGGACGGGTCGAAGCCTCGCTCCGCCGTTTCGATCAGCGCGAAGACCGCGAGCTGGATCCCCGCCAGCCTGGTCCACGTCGCCCATCCGACCGTCGGCGGGGCCGAACGCCACACGCGGACGCCGAGCCCGACCAGCGCGACCCCGACGGCGACCGCCGCGAGCATCGCCATGGGCGCGAACGCCGCGTGGCCCGTGGAGGCCAGGTGCGCCCGGCGCTCGACGGCATCGACGAACGCCACCGCGTACGCGAGCAGGTGCCCGGAGAGCGCCCCGCCCAGGGCGAGGCCGAGCAGCGGCGCCGGACGACCGTCGGCGGTCATGCGGAACAGGGTAGCCGAGCTCGCCGGATCAGCAGACCTGCGAGAGGAGCGGCCAGGGGTTCACGGCCGAGCCGATCACGCTGTAGCCGTACGGGCTCGCCGGCCAGTCGGTCGGCGCGGTGTACGGGTGCCACTCGAAGTGGTTGTGCGGGGTGCCCGCGTTCCCGGTGGTCCCCACGTGCCCGATGATGTCGCCCGCGCTCACGCTCCCGGTCACCCCCGGCTGCATCAGGTGCGCGTTGTACGTGTAGCCGTACTCGCCGTACACGTAGACCGCGTACCCGCCCAGGCCGTTCGTCGAGGTGCGTGCCTCGCCGTCGAACGTGGCCCGGATCGGCGTGCCCTGGGGCGCGATGATGTCGTTCCCCGCGTGGGGGTGGTACCCGCCGCCGTAGCGCGGCGCGCCGAACCCGTCGTAGACGGCGCGCGGCGGGTCGACCGGGCACACCTTGAAGACGCCGTTCGCGTAGAACCGCACCCCGGTGAGCGCGGCCAGCTCCTTCTTGTACTGGCGCTTCAGCTTCTTCACGAGCTCGGCGGCGCGCGCCTTCTTCGCCTCGAGGTCGTCCAGGACCTGCTGCTGCTCGGCGAACTTCGCGTCGAGCGCGGCCTTCTGCGCCTCGACCTCCCGCAGCGCGTCGGCGGCCGCCGCCTGGAGGTCGGCCTGGTCCGCCTTCTCCGCCGCGAGCTCGTTCTTCAGGTTCTGCACCTGGGTCGCGAGGTCGGCGTCGGTCTCCGAGAGCGCGTTCATGTACTCCACGCGCACGGTGAGGTCGGCGAGCGAGGTCGCGCCCAGCAGGAACTCGAGCTCGTTGCCCGGCCCGGTGATGTAGGCCTCGCGTGCCCGCGCCTCGAGCTGGGCGCGCAGGCCCCGGAACTCGCCCTGCGCGGCCCGGAGCTGGAGGGTGGTGTTCCGCAGCTCCTCGGTGATCTGCTCGTACCGGCCCTCGGCGCGCTGGAGCTCCTCCGCGACCTTCGCCGTCTCGAGCATGATCCGCTCGAGCACCTGCTGCTGAGCCTCGATCTGTCCCACGAGCCGCTCGAACTCGGCCTCGGCCGCTTCGAGCTTCTCCTTCGTGGGGGGCTCGGCGCCCGCCACCGGCGCGAGCAGGGCGACCAGCAGGAAACCGGCCGCGCCGACGCGCAGCCGCCAGGCCGGGCGGGCTCGTGTTCGGTTGTCGGCCATGGGGAAGCCCCTCTTCCTACCGAACGGAAGGGGGGGGCGTCAACCACCTGGACGAGCCTGGACCTCCGGCGGCCTCGGTGCAAGCATGCCGCGTCAGAGATCCGTGCCGGGCAGACCGAGCCCGCGGGCGATCAGCAGGCGGAGGATCTCGCTGGTCCCCTCCCCGATCTCCAGGACCTTCGCGTCCCGGTAGAAGCGGGCGACGGGGAACTCCTCGATGTACCCGTAGCCGCCGTGAACCTGCACGGCCTCGCGCGCGCAGGTGACCGCCGCCTCGCTCGCGAACAGCTTGGCGATCGCGGCCTCGATCTTGTACGGGCGCCCCCGGTCGCGCAGCCACGCCGCGCGCAGGTAGGCGAGCCGAGCGAGCTCGACGGCGACCTGCATGTCGGCGATCTTGAACTGGAGCGCCTGGAACGCGCCGATCGGCCGCCCGAACGCCTCGCGCTCGCCCGCGTACCGGACGCTCTCCTCCAGGCATCCCCGAGCCAGGCCGACCGCGACCGCGGCGATCGCGACCCGACCGTCGTCCAGGCTCTCGAGCAGCTGCGCGTAGCCGCGCCCCCGCTCGCCGAGCAGGTTCGCGGCCGGGACCCGGCACCCCTCGAAGACGAGCTCGTGCGTGTCGCTCGCGCGCCACCCGATCTTGCGGTAGCCGGGGCCGACCGTGAACCCCGGCGTCCCGACGGGGACCAGGATCGTCGAGATGCCCTCGTGGCCGGCCTCGGGGTCGCGGGCCGCGACGATCACGACGGCCGAGAGCGGGGTCCCCGGGTTCGTGATGAACGACTTCGTCCCGTCGACCACCCACTCGTCGCCCTCCAGGCGCGCGGTCGTGCGGATCGCACGCGCGTCCGAGCCGCCGCCGGGCTCGGTCAGCGCGAACGAGCCGAGGATCTCGCCGCGGGCCATCGGGGCGAGCCAGGTCCGCTTCTGCTCCTCGGTGCCGTGGCGGTGGATCGGGCCCGCCGCGAGGCCCACCGCCGCCTCGAGCGTGATCGCGACGGAGGAGTCCCAGCGGGCGAGCTCCTCCAGGCACAGGCAGAACGTGAGCAGGTCGCCGCCGATCCCGCCGTGCTCCTCGGGGAACGGGATCCCGAACAGCCCGAGCTCGCCCATCCGACGGACGATCTCGAGCGGGAACGCCTCGCGCTCGTCGTGGTCGCGGGCGGCCGGCGCCACCACCTCCTCGGCGAAGGTCCGGACGGCCTGCTGGAGCTCGCGCTGCTCGTCGGTGAGCTCGAAGTCCACGGGCCCGAGCCTATCCCCCTTCCATCGGGCCGGCCGGGGTGCGACCATCCGGGCCGGTGGGGGTGCAGGGGAGCACGGAGGATCCGGTGGCCGCCGGCCGGCGGGCGCTCGAGGCCCGCGACTGGCCGGTCGCCTACGAGCTCCTGCGCGCCGCGCAGGCGGCGGGCCCGCTCGGTCCCGAGGACCTCGAGGCGCTCGCGAAGGCCGCCTGGTGGTCGGGGAGGGCCGCCGAGTCGATCGAGGCTCACGAGCGCGCCTACGCCGCGTACATCGAGCGTGGCGACCTGGAGCGTGCGGCCTTCGTCGCCCTGACGCTGCGGCGCGAGCACGCGTCCAAGCTCGCCGGCTCCGTGGCCCAGGGCTGGCTCGGCCGGGCGGAGAAGCTGCTGGAGGACCGTGCGGAGTCCCCGCCCCACGGCTACCTCGCGATCGCGCACGGCGAGCTCGCCTGGAACCGCGGAGAGCTTGAGCACGCCCTGTCCCACATCGACCGGGCCGTGGAGATCGCGGGCCGGTCGAGCGATCGTGACCTGCTGGCCTGGGCCGTGATGCGCCGCGGGATGGTGCTCGTCGCGATGGGCCGGATGGACGAGGGCTGGTCGCTGATGGAGGAGGTGAGCGCGGCCGCCGTCGGCGGCGAGCTCGGCTCGTACACGACGGGCGCCGTGTTCTGCAACGTGGTGAGCATGTGCCGCGATCTGGCCGACTTCGCGAGGGCCCGCGAGTGGTCGGACGCGGCCACACGCTGGTGCGAGCGGCAGGCGATCGCCGGCTTCCCCGGCGTGTGCCGCGTGCACCGGGCGGAGGTGATGCGGCTGATCGGTGCCTGGGACGAGGCGGAGCGCGAGGTCCGACGGGCGTCCGCTGAGCTGGCGGACTTCTCCCCCGCCTACGCCGGCATGGCGTACCACGAGCTCGGTGAGGTCCGCCTCCGCGTCGGTGACCTGGACGGTGCCGAGGAGGCGTTCGCGCGGGCGCACGAGCTGGGCGCGGACCCGCAGCCCGGCCTCGCGCTGCTGCATCTCGCCCGGAGGAAGACCGACGCGGCCGCGGCCTCGATCGCCCGCAGCCTGGAGGAGCTCACGTGGGATCGGCTGGCGCGCGCGCGGCTCCTCCCCGCGCGCGCCGAGATCGCCCGCGCGATCGGCGATGCCGCCACCGCCCGCTCGGCGG